>SAMEA104315424__coassemble_1205_pt1 | contig 12531 bp, 7 predicted proteins | sample SAMEA104315424__metabat2_low_PE_038 | metagenome-assembled genome bin SAMEA104315424 (sample SAMEA104315424) | gut metagenome | biome: Monkey gut; feature: monkey-associated habitat; material: faeces | place: China | collected 2013 | reverse complement strand
ATTGCTTTGTCCAAAGGAAAAATTAAGCGCGCCCGCTTTAATTTGACCCAATCCATGATTTTTGTTACCGCCGTTATGATGTTTTTTGTCGCGCTGATTATGCTTTTCCCTGAAAAAACGGCGCGGCTGTTAGGGGCTTCCGACCATCTGTTGAAAATGGTCGTTGACTATCTGCTGTGGTTTGTTCCGGGATTGATCTTTCAAATGTGGGGCGCAGTCGCGCTGTTTTACATCCGATTGGACGGCGCGCCAAAATTGGCAATGTGGTGCAACGTCGTTCCCGCTGCGTTAAACGTGGCGTTGGATTGGCTGTTTATTTTCCCGTTCGGGTGGGGTGTCATGGGGGCGGCGTTTGCTTCGGCTTTGTCTATGGCTGCGGGCGGTGTGACGGCAGTAATTTATTTGCTGTTTTATGCCAAGACGCTGCGGTTTTATCCCGTTAAGATCGGGCTGCGCGGGTTTCATCTGTTTTGGGAAAACATTTTGACACAATGCCGCATCGGATCGTCCGCTTTGCTGGGGGAAAGCACGATGGCGATGCTGATGTTCGTCGGCAACCAAGTGTTTATGCGGTATTTGGGTGATGACGGCGTGGGCGCGTTCGGAATTTGCTGTTATTATATGCCGTTTGTGTTCATGGTCGGAAACGCCATAGCCCAATCCGCTCAGCCGATTATCAGTTACAATTACGGATTGAGCGACAACGCCCGCGTCGCCCAAGCCGAACATGTTGCGTTGAAGACCGCTCTTTTGTGCGGCGCGGCATCAACGGCGGCGTTTGCCTTGTTTCCCCGTCAGGCGGTCGGTTTGTTCCTGAACCCTGCGGAAAACGCGGCAAAGTTGGCAATAGAGGGCTTCCCGTACTTTGCGGCGGGCTTTGTCTGTTTTGTGCTGAATTTGACGGGTATCGGTTATTTCCAAAGCGTGGAAAAGCTGATTTCCGCAACCGCGTTCGCTTTGCTGCGCGGCGTTGTGTTTTTGACGGCGGCGTTTTACGTTTTGCCAGCGGTGTGGGGAACGGCGGGCATCTGGCTTGCCATGCCCGTGTCCGAAACGCTGACCGCGGCGGCAATGGGGGCGTATTGGATAAAAAGAAAGCGGCGCTAGGCGTCGCTTTTGTCTCGTTCAATGCGCGGCGTTTCGGCGGCGGGAATCTCTCCTGTTTCCAAGCCGCACCAAGCACACCAAATTTCTTCACGTTCGTTAAACGCATCATTTTGCAAAGCAATTACTTTGCTTTTTTTGCCGCAATGCGGACAAACAATTTCGTAGACAACCTCTTGCATTATCTGCCTCCAGTTTTTGCTTTCAGCAAAGCAACATTTTTCGCTTTGTTGCGTTCGGCGGCTTTGGTACGGACTTGCGCCATGATTTTAAACATGCCTTCGCGGTCTTTAATCATTTTAAGGAAGTCCTGCGGCGTTTTAAAGCCAGCCATCGGCAAACCGACCAGATTGATGTCGCGTCCCGTGGTGTCCTTGATAAACGAATCGCGCTTGCCCGAATTGTACACGGCGGGGTACTGCATCACGGGAACGGGTTTGCCCGTCGATGTTTTGTCGCCCGGAATTTGTCCCGCGGGAATAATCGGATTTCCGTTTTTGTTCAAACGAATGTCATCGACGTTGACGTCCATTTTCGCCCACGGATAATGCAGCTGTTGATAAAACGCGTCGCGAATGCCGAACGAAACCAGCTTGTGCGAACGGTTTTTGCGAATCAGCCAGCAAAGGGTATGTTCCTCCAAGCTGTGATTCTTCCCCGATTCGTCGACGATATACTTGCCGTCCGCCGTTTTTTCGGGATTGTACAGCTGATCCTTGCCGTCCTTTTGCCGCATTTGAACGGGCATCATGACTTGAACGTCCGCAGTGCGCAATTCGGTGTCGAAAACAGAGTAAAACTCGGCAATGTCTTTGTCGTGTTTTTCAATCCGTCCGCCGTGCAAAACACGGAGACTCATCGCCCGCAAAGAAGCGTCCATCTGTTTTTTCTGCCAAGTGTCAAACATAATTTGTTTAACCTGCGCGTGGTGGCGGCAATCCCCCATGCCCAAAGCGAAAATGGCGGAAATATTCGTTCTGGAATCAATGCCTTTATCCTTTTCGCCGATGACTTTTCCCGTCGCTTGCAATACGGATTTGACCGTTGTGTCGTATAGAGATTCGCCTGTTTTCGGGTCTTTTTCAAACGCGTTGTTTTCCATGTGAAGACCGCTGTTTGCAAAGTTTTCCGTGGAAAACGTTTGGCGGATGAAACGGTCGGCGATTTTGATAAACACCTCTGGATCGCGGATGTCGGTCAGCGGTTTGTTCATATCTACACCATCAACGGGGGTGTCCAATTTAATTCCCAGTTCATTGGGGGACATGGAAATAAGCCCCTCGAACAAACGCAAGTCTTTGCGGGATACGGCGTGATCGGGCAACTGTCCGCCGAACGCCATGTTGCCGCTGATGCGGTTCGCTCCGCGGAACGCCGATCCGCAGCCGCGGTAGCTGTAGCTTTTTTCAATGACGGCGCGCAATTTCGGATCTTCGGTGAACGAACGTTTTTCCCGACCGGAGGAAATCTCCCAGCTGAAAGAAATGGAAGAATTGTCTGCAGTGCGGGCTTTCATCAAATCCATGCTCAGAGTCGCTTTGCGGAGATCGCTTGCCTCTTCCAGCCGTTTTTGAGCAAAAACCAAAGCCTGCGACGGCATTTCTTCCCCGATTTTTTTCAAATCCCGCAGAATATCGGAAAATTCCCAAGGACGGGTAATGATGTTTTCCAACCGGTCGCACAGGAGTTCAACCTGTTTTTTGTTTGCCCCCGCAATGCAGGCGGCCTGCAAGGCGGCGGCCGTGCAGAAGTAATCGTTGGATTCTTCCGCCCCGTCGCGCAAAGTCGCCAGATACACGACGTTCGCCAACTCGGCGGCTCTGTATTTATTGCCCGCCAGTATATTGGCGTGAACGGCTTGGATGCCGACGGACGATTCCAAAGTTTTTAAAAAACCTTCTTCTAATGCGAAGCGGGAATTGGCATAATATTGTTCCGCCTGGAAGCCTGTCGACTTTTGAGCGATGTAACGGTTGATTCTGCCGATGTTTTCATAGCTGACACCGTAGCCGTGCCCTTCGTCAATCAGGTCTTGGGAGATTTTGATGGACGTTTTGTAGTCGAACATTTTATCGACCAGTTCGTTGCTGCCCCGCCAAACTTTACGGTAGGCGACGGCCAATTCCTCGCGCACCATGGGGGCGTCTTTGAAATCTTTGTTTTCGGCGGCTTTGTACAAGTCTATCATGCGGTCGAACGCGTGCAAATCCATATAAGCCGTATACAGGCGCATCAATTTCGCCGATGACAAATCATCAAGTCCCTGCGCTGCAATGGCATCCAATTTTTCGATTTTTAAATTTTTGTCCTTTTTGCTTCCGTTCATGGCGTTTTCCACCGCGGCGACAAAATCCCGACGTTTCAAAGTCCTGTTCCGGCTTTGATCAAACGAGTTCGGCAAATCGGAAAAGCTGAATAAATTATCGTGTTCCATGATGCAGAATCCTTATTTGACTTGATTATCATAAAATTTAGCAAAAACAGCCCCGCCATTCAAGTGTTTTTGGACAAAAAATAAATTTCCGAAAATGGCGGATTTCCAAAGAAAACCTTGACAGTACAAGGGAAAATGCTTATTACTGATAAAAATTTTTTTGCGGTTTAGGGCCGCATCGTGAACGGGAGTGCCGAATGGACGCCTATCTACAGACGAAAGAACAAGTTTTAAACAATCTGGAAGTATCCGAAAACAAAGGATTGTCCGAAGAACAGGCGGTCGATAACGCCGTTCGTTTCGGGACGAATTCCTTGTCCAAACCGCCAAAGGAATCTTTGATGAAAAAAATCGTCGATTCCCTGTTGGAACCGATGGTGCTGATGCTGATCGTCGCGGCGATGATTGCCGTCGGCGTCAACGTTATTCGCGATATAAACGGGGAACCGACCGAATACATAGAATGTGTCGGTATCGTCATCGCAATCGGACTGTCCGTTGCCATCTCTTTAACCATGGAGGGAAAGTCCGCAAAGGCGTTCGAGGCTTTGAACAAAATCAAAGATGATGTGCCCGCAAAAGTTTTCCGCAACGGAAAAGTTCGTCTTATCAGCCAAAAAGATTTGGTCGTCGGCGATATCGTCTGCATCGAAACGGGCGCAAAAGTTCCCGCAGACGGCCGTTTAATCGAAAGTCGGGATTTGCAGGCGGAAGAAGCGTCCCTGACCGGAGAAAGCGAACCCGTCAAAAAAGATGCGGATTGGGTGGCGAAAGACATTGACACTCCGCTTGCCGAACGCAGAAACATGCTTTATTCGGGGACTTTCATCACCGCGGGATCGGGGCGTATGATTATCACCGCCGTCGGCAACGAAACGGAATTCGGATTGATTGCCCGTGAATTGTCCGCGACGGAAAAAGCTTTGACGCCCCTGCAGGAAAAACTGGCTCATTTGGGAAAAGTCATTGCCGTGTGGGGTGTTTCCATGGCAGGGTTGGCGTTCATCATTCAGCTGTGCTATTTTCTGGCGCGCGGAACGGCGACCGTTTCGACGGTTTCCGAAGCGTTCATTGCCAGCATCGTTCTGATTGTCGCCGCCGTTCCCGAAGGATTGCCTACGACGGTTGCGATTTGCTTGGCAATCAATATTATCAAGATGTCCAAAGAAAACGCTTTGGTCAAAAAAATGGTCGCGTGCGAAACCATCGGCTGCATCAACGTGATTTGTTCGGATAAAACGGGGACGCTGACGGAAAACCGCATGACGGTCATCGAGGTCTGCGAAGACGGCAAAATCAAACAGCCTCAAGACGTTTCCAATGAAAACCTGCTGCTGAATTTTTGTTTGAATTCGACGGCGGATATCGGATTTGAAGAGAACAGTTACACCTTTATCGGCAATCCGACCGAATGTGCTTTGCTGGTCGCGACGGACAAGGCCGGCAAGGATTATCAAGCTATCCGCCGCTCGCGTGCTTTGGCTCACACTTATCCGTTTTCGTCGGAAACGAAAAATATGACGACAATCGTCGAAGCCGGCGGTGTTGCGACGGCTTATACAAAAGGCAGTCCCGAAAAAATCCTGTCGATGTGTCCGCTGTCGGATGCGGAGCTAAAACATTATGAAGAGATGATTCGGACGTTTCAGGAAAAAGCGTACCGCGTTATCGGTTTTGCGCATAAAACGTTGGATCAAATTCCCGCCGACTTTGAGGCCGCACGCACTTCGGTTGAAAGCGGCATGATTTTCGACGGCTTTGCGGCGATTGCAGATCCGTTGCGCAAAGAAGTTTTTGAAGCCGTTCGCAACTGTCGCGACGCAGGTATCGATATTAAAATGCTGACGGGTGACAACATTGTTACCGCTTCTGCGATTGCCCGCGAACTGCAACTGCTTGGCGATGATCATATTGCGGTCGAGGCGCGCGACATCAACGATATTTCAGACAAGGAATTGGCGGCTATGTTGCCAAAAATCCGCGTCATCGCGCGCAGCACGCCCGTAATTAAAATGCGCGTTGTCAAATTGTTGAAAGAATTGGGTGCCGTCGTTGCCGTAACGGGCGATGGCATCAATGACGCTCCGGCGATTAAAAACGCCGATATCGGGCTTGCCATGGGTATTTCGGGAACGGAAGTTTCCAAAGAAGCCAGCGACGTCGTTTTGCTAGACGATTCTTTTTCCACCATTGTCAAAGCCATTCAATGGGGACGCGGTATTTATGAAAACTTCCAGCGGTTCATCCTGTTCCAGCTGACGGTCAATCTGTCGTCCGTCGTTGTTGTCTTGGCGTCGATTATCGCGGGATTTCCGACTCCGTTCACCGCGCTTGAACTGTTGTGGGTGAATTTGATTATGGATGGTCCTCCCGCTTTGACGCTGAGCTTGGAGCCGATTCGCAGTTCTTTGATGAAAAACAAGCCGACCCCGCGAAATGCAAGCATTGTATCGCGCGAAATGCTGGTTCGGATTATTTTTGGCGGATTGTTCATTTCGGCGCTGTTCATGCTTCAAACATTCCGCAACGTTCTGGGTGCGACGCCGGAACAGCAGGGGACGGTTTTGTTTACGCTGTTCGTGATGTTCCAGTTGGTCAACGCGTTCAACTGCCGCGAATTGACGCATGACAGTTTGTTTAGGCATTTCTTTGACAACAAATTGATGTTGGTTGCGTTTGCCTGCACATTCCTGCTTCAAGTCGCCATTACGCAGTACGGGACTGTCGTGTTCGGAACGGTTCCTTTGCCGTTGGCGATGTGGGTGAAAATAACGGCGTTGTCCGCAACCGTCATTTTGGTGTCCGAGGTGTTTAAAATCGCTAACAGACTTTATGCCAAATTCAAAGAAAACTAAAAAAAAGGGGGCTTGATAACTCAAGCCCCCCTTTCCGTAAGGGGTTTTCGGATTATTTCACGGCTTGCAGCATAAAGTCCGTGACGCGCTGAGAAAACGCCGCGGGGTCGCCGATGGGTTCGCCTTCGATGATTTTGGCTTGGTCGAACAAAACCTGCACCATCGCGCGGTTCGCATCCGATTTGTCGCCCGCCGCGACCTTTTGCGCCAGCAGTTTAATCAGCGGGTGGCGCGGGTTCAAGTCGAAATACCGCGTCGACGCGTACAAAGTCGGCTGATTATGCTGTTTCATCAGGCGTTCCAAGTGAATGGACACTTCGCCGTCGCCCGCCGACAACGCCACGGGGCTTTTGGTCAGACGTTCGGTCGAACGGACTTCCTTGACTTCATCGCCGACGACTTCCTTGGCGAAAGCTTTCAGCGCGTCCATGTCGGCATCCGCCGCCTTTTCGTCCGCGTTGCCGTCGACAATCGGGAAGCTTTCCAAATCGACCGCCCCCATTTGCACGGATTTGATTGTCTTTTCCTTGTACTGCGTCAGCCCCTGCGGCCAAAATTCGTCAATCGGGTCGATCAGAAGCAGGACTTCCAATCCGCGCGCGGCAAAGCCCTCCAACTGCGGATTGTGGCGCAAAACGCCCAAGTTGTCGCCCGTGATGTAGTAAATGCTTTTCTGGTCGGGCTTCATGCGGGAAATGTAGGCGTCAAGGGTTGTCGGTTCATTGCCGTTCGTCGAGTAAAAGCGGCATAAATCGGCGATTTCTTCGCGGTTGGATTGGTCTTCGAACAATCCTTCCTTCAGCACCGCGCCGAAAGCGTCCCAGAATTTCAAATAATCCTGTTCGTTTTCGGAACGTTTTTTCAGTTCGCCCAAAATGCGGCGCGTGACACCCGTTTTGATTTTCGCCAGCACGGGCGTTTTTTGCAGCATTTCGCGGCTGACGTTCAGCGGCAGTTCTTTGGTGTCGATGATGCCCTGCACGAAACGCAGATAGTTCGGCAGAATGTCGGGCGTCTGATCGGTAATGAAAACGCGGTTGATGTACAGCTGGATTTGCGCGTTGCGGTTGGGCTGAAAGATGTCGAACGGCGTTTTCGTCGGAATGAACATCAAAGCCGTGTATTCAATCGTTCCTTCGGCGCGGTAATGCAAAGTGTCCCACGGATCGTCGAACGCTTTGGAAATATGGCGGTAAAAGTCGTTGTACTGCTTTTGCGTGATTTCGGCTTTGTTGCGCGTCCAAAGGGCGCTTGCCTGGTTGATTGTTTCCGTTTCACCCAAATAGTGCATGACGACGGGAAAAGAAATGTGGTCGGAAAACTGGCGCACAATCGTGCGGACGTCGCCCGCTTCGGAATAGTTATAATGGTCGGGCTTCAAAAACAGCTTGACCTGCGTGCCGCGGGGAACGTCCGCTTCTTCGGCGACGGTGAAATCGCCGTGTCCCGTCGACGTCCACAGCCAGCCTTGTTCTTCGCCCGCCTTGCGGGAACGGACTTCGACTTTTTCCGCAACCATAAAAGCGGAATAAAAGCCCACGCCGAACTGTCCGATAATGGTCGCGTCCTTTTGGCGGTCGCCCGTCAGGTTGTTCAGAAATTCGGCGGAACCCGAACGCCCGATACTGCCCAAGTCTTTAATCAAGTCGTCGCGGTTCATGCCGATTCCGTTGTCGGCGATGGTCAAAGTATGCGCGTCTTTGTCGGGGGTAATGTCGATTTTGAATTCGCCGCCCTCTTTGGCGATGTCGGGGCGGGTAATCGCCGCATAGCGCAGTTTGTCGCACGCGTCGGACGCGTTGGACACCAGTTCGCGCAGGAAAATATCCGTATTGGAATACAAAGCGTTGACGACAATATCCAGAACTTTGCCGACTTCCGCTTGGAATTGCATTTTTTCTTCAGCCATAGACATAAACCTCCTTGTATCTGACCGCCCTTTTACTTATGTTTTAAGGACGGTTTTTTCAAGCCCCGCAAAGGAAAAAAACAATGGCTTCGGTTTTAAGCGCGCTTTTGGGACCCACGAACACGGGCAAAACCTATCTGGCGGTCGATAAAATGCTGTCGCACAAAAGCGGTATGATAGGATTTCCGCTGCGCCTGCTCGCCCGCGAAAACTACGACAAAATCGTGCGCCGGAAAGGCGTCGAATCGGTCGCGCTGATTACGGGCGAAGAAAAGATTTTACCGAAAAATCCGTCTTATTTCGTCTGCACGGTCGAAGCGATGCCGCTGGAACGCCCCGTGTCGTTTCTGGCGGTGGACGAGATTCAAATGGCGGCGGATCCCGAACGCGGACATATCTTTACCGACCGACTGCTGCATGCGCGCGGCATTAACGAAACCATGTTTTTGGGCGCGGAAACAATCCGTCCTTTGCTGAACAAGCTGCTGCCCGACTGCGCGATTGAAACGCGCCCGCGGTTTTCCAAGCTGACCTATACGGGGGTCAAGAAAATCACCCGCCTGCCGCCGCGTTCGGCGATTATCGGCTTTTCTTTGCAAGACGTGTACGCTCTGGCGGAGCTGATTCGCCGTCAAAGGGGCGGCGCGGCGGTCGTAATGGGCGCGCTCAGCCCCCGCACGCGCAACGCGCAGGTCGAGATGTTCCAGTCGGGCGAAGTCGATTATCTGGTCGCGACGGACGCAATCGGCATGGGATTGAATTTAGAGGTCGAACACGTCTGCTTTACGTCTTTGCGCAAATTCGACGGGCAAAGGATGCGGATGCTGATCCCCGCCGAGCTGGCGCAAATCGCGGGACGGGCGGGACGCTACATGACCGACGGCACGTTCGGGGTCGCCGCCGAAGCGACCGCCATGACCCAAGACGTCATCGACCGAATCGAGGAACACCGCTTTGAATCTTTGGCGGGGCTGTATTGGCGCAATCACGACATCAAAACGACATCGACGGACGCTTTGCTGTACAGCTTGGGCAAACGTCCGACGCTTTCGGGGCTTGTCGGCGCGCGCAAAGCCGACGATCAGCTGGTTTTGGAGGAGCTGCTGCGCGACGAATCGGTCAAAAAGCTGGCGGACACGCCCGCGGCGGTCGAACTGCTGTGGAACGTCTGCCAAATCCCCGATTTCGGAAAAGTGTCGCCGCAGGCGCATGCGCGCTTGTTATCGCAGATTTATCGGGCTATACTGACGGACAGCTGTCTGCCGCAGGATTGGTTCGCCAAGCAGGTTGCGCGGCTGGACAATACGAACGGCGACATTGATGTTGTCACGGGACGTATTGCAGGAATCAGAATTTGGACGTATATTGCTCAGCGCAAAGGATGGGTCGGGCAATCCGCGTTCTGGCAGGACAAAACCCGCGCCGTCGAGGACAGGCTTTCCGACGCTTTGCATCAAAAGCTGACTCAACGGTTCGTGGACAAGCGGACTTCTATTTTGGTAAAAGGCATGAAAACACAGGTTGAATTGGTAACGGAAATCGACGAAAACGGAAACGTCGTTGTTGAAGGACAGGATATCGGAAAGCTGGAAGGATTGCGCTTTCAGCCGATTACGGGCGAAGGCAAATACGCCGACCGCGTTTTGATGAACGCCGCGGAAAAAGCGCTGAGCGCGGAATTTCAATCGCGCGCCGCGGCAATATCCGCCGCCCCCGACGAAGAATTTGCGTTGGAAAACAACGCGACAATCCTGTGGAAAGGGCAAATCATCGCCAAAGCCGTCAAAGGGCGCGATTCTCTGCATCCCTCTGTTGCCGTTTCGGCGCACGAAACGCTGGATTCCGCATTGATTGAACAGGTCAAATCCAAACTGACGGGTTGGCTGGAGGTATACCTTGCCAACAAAATCGCACCGTTGTTTACGGCTTTGCGCACGCTGGACGAAGAACACGCGTCGGGTGCGGCGCGCGGTATTTTGTGGCAGGTCGCCGAAGCGTTCGGCACAATGCCCCGCGGCGCGGTCGCCGATTTGATTAAAAGCTTGAACGAAGCCGACAAAAAAGTGCTGGCGAAAGCGGGATTGCGCTTGGGACACGATTATTTGTTCTTCCCGCTGCTGCTCAAACCCGCGGCTCAGCGCGTTTTGGCGATTTTGTGGAAGATTTGGAACGACAAAACGCAATACGCGACGGGCTTTGCCACGGACGGCAAGATGTCGTTCGCCGTCGAACGCGGCGTTCCCCGCGCTTTATATTTGGTGCAGGGCTATGCGACGACGGGCGCGCGCGCGATTCGCGTCGACGTGATGGAACGCTTTACCGCCAAACTGCGCGAAGTCACGCGTCAGGACAAGGGCAAACCGCAAATTCTGCCGTTGGAACTGCTGTCTTTGGCGGGGTTGAAGCGCGACGAAGCCGAGGAAGTGTTCGGCTATCTGGGCTTCAAGGTCACCAAGGAAACGCAGACGACGACCGTCGGCGAAGAAACCAAAGAAACGGAAGTGCTGATGATTCAGCCGAAATTCCGCAAACCCAAAGCGCAAAAGGCGGATGAAAAGCCCGTCGATATGTCGTCGCCGTTCGCGGCATTGGCGGCGTTGCGCAAATAATGGGCGTCCGCATCGACAAATGGCTGTATTGCGCGCGGTTTGCGAAAACCCGCACCGAAGCGCAACAGCTGTGCCATGCGGGACATGTCGCTTTAAACGGCGAAAAAGGATTTAAAACCGCGCGGGATGTGCAAATCGGCGACGAATTGACCATTCTGCGCGGTTCGATTCGTTTTCATATCAAAGTAACGGGTTTTGCCGAAAAACGGGTCGGCGCGCCGATTGCCCGCATGCTGTACGAACAGCTGTCCGAACCCGAAAATTTACAGCCGCCGAAAGCTATGGCTTTCGAACACCGCGACGCGGGCGCGGGCAGACCGACCAAACGCGACCGCCGCGCGCTGAACAAATTAAAAGGCAAGTTTTAAAATATTCGAACTTGCGCAGCGGGTAAAATCAGGCTGTGCGAACAAAAGGTCTACAAAAAAAGCCCCCTTACCGGGAGCTTTTTTTATGGCGGATGGAGCGAGATTCGAACTCGCGAGGAGCTGTTAACCCCTACACACTTTCCAGGCGTGCGCCTTCAACCGCTCGGCCATCCATCCGCTTGTTGAGAACAGGGGCAAATTACAGCATTTGGGCGTCGTTGGCAAGCTTTTAATTTCATTTTTTTCATTTTTTTGTGTGCTGTTTTATTTTTTCCTTGAATTTTTCAATGTTTTTTAAAATATTATCCCTAAAATTTGCAAAGAACGGATTTTTAAGAAAGAGACGCCTATGTTTGTCGGACGCTTGTTTGGATGGGTTTTCTTGATCACCGCTTTTGTAACGGCATCCGCCGAAGCGGTCGCCGCTTTGGGATCGGGGGAATATATCGGCATTGCCACCGCTGACGTTTTGACGATTATCACGGGTGTAACTTCCGATACGCCGTTGCTCCGCTGTCCCGCGTGGCTGACGATGGCGATAGTCGGCGCGGTTTTGATTTTCTGCTGCAGAAAAAAGAAATACAAAGTGTCCTTTGCATCAAAGTAATGAAAAAGCCCCGATTTTTCGGGGCTTTTGCTTTATTCGGCTTTTTTTTCCGTTTCATCTGTTGCGGGTTGTTCATAAACGCAAAAACAGGATTTTACACGATTGCACAGAGGGCAAGCGCCTTTTTTCCACCGTTTTTTATACATCAGCCACCAAATCCCGAAACTGGCGACAATCAGCAACCCAACCAGCAAATATTGCACCGCGGCGTTGTCCGCATAATATACGGAAAACGGCTGAAGCATAAACTGGACAACCAATACGCCCAGCAAAAACGCAAAGACTCTTAATCCGAAACGGTATTCGGACGAACGGTTCGACCGTCCGCCGAAAGCAACGCGGTAAAACAGAAAATACCACGGCAATTCCATAACGGCAAACGCCGCCAAAACCACCAAGACGATCAGCAGCATATCGGATTTTTCGGAAACAGCCGCCAAAAAGCCCATTGACATTGTTGCGATTGTCAAAAACAGGCGAATGGACAGGATGCGGCACACCGTTTCCAAAATGAACAGTCCGAAATACAGACCGATCCGCTTTAAATAAGCCCATGAAAACACTTTCAGCACGACTTGGGACGCGGAAACTTCGGTTTGTCCGTCGCGAATGATGGCTTTTAGCCGAGGTTTGGGCATGAAAACC
>SAMEA104315424__coassemble_1198_pt1 | contig 12598 bp, 12 predicted proteins | sample SAMEA104315424__metabat2_low_PE_038 | metagenome-assembled genome bin SAMEA104315424 (sample SAMEA104315424) | gut metagenome | biome: Monkey gut; feature: monkey-associated habitat; material: faeces | place: China | collected 2013 | reverse complement strand
TCTCCTTCTTGATTCAAACCTACATGTTCTTTTGGGATTTATTCTAAACCTAAATCCATTGCTTTGCAATTAAAATAGAAGAAGCCGGCGCGGAGGGGACAGCGCCGGCTTCGGATATGAAGGAATCAGAGGGGTTTAAACTATTCCTTCATAAGCCTTCAGGTAGATTTCCTTGATTTCCTTGAACAAGGGATAACGGGGGTTGGCGCCCGTGCACTGGTCGTCAAACGCCATTTCCACCAGTTCGTCCAACTTGGCGTTAAAGTCTTCTTCTTTAATGCCGTAATCGCGGATGGACAGAGGAATGTTGACTTCTTTCTTCAAATTCGTCAGCGCCTGCAGCAGCAATTCCAACTTTTCGTCGTCGTTTTTGCCGCCCAATTTCAGAGCGTTGGCAATCTGACCGTACTTTTCTTTCGCATTGGGGTATTTGTACTGGGCGAAAGCAGCCTGTTTGACAGGGCGGTCGCTTGCGTTGAAGCGAATGACCTGACACAACAGCAACGCGTTCGCGATACCGTGCGGAATGTTGAACGCGGCGCCCAGTTTATGCGCCATCGAATGGCACAATCCCAAGAACGCGTTAGCAAAAGCCATACCCGCCAGCGTGGACGCATAGTGCATCTTTTCGCGGGCAATCGGGTCGTTTTTGCCGTTTTTGTAGGAACGCGGCAGGTATTTGTAAACCTTTTTCGCGGCTTCCAAAGCGTTCGAGTTCGTGAAGTTCGTCGCCATAATGGAAACGTAAGCTTCAATCGCGTGAACAATCGCGTCATAACCCGAAGCGGCGCACAGTCCCGGCGGCATCGTGTCGACCAAGTTCGCATCGACAATCGCCATGGACGGGGTCAGCGCATAGTCCGCCAACGGATATTTGATGTGGGTTTTGTCGTCGGTAATAACCGCGAACGGCGTTACTTCGGAACCCGTACCGGAAGTCGTCGGAATGGCAACCATGGACGCTTTTGCACCCAAAGCGGGCAAATCGCAAATTCTCTTGCGGATATCCATAAAGCGCATGGCAACGTCTTCGAATTTGATTTCGGGTTGTTCGTACATCAGCCACATAACTTTGCACGCGTCAATCGGCGAACCGCCGCCCAGCGCGATAAAGCAATCGGGTTCGTACGTTTTGACCATCATCATTGCGTCGTTAATCGTCGACAGGGTGGGATCGGGCTTCACGTCAAAGAAAATCTGGTAATCCGTTCCGATTTCGTCCAAAACGCGCGTGATGTTGTTCACGGCGCCCGAATTGAACAGGAAGCGGTCGGTTACGATAAAGGCGCGTTTTTTGCCTTTCAGTTCGCGCAAAGCGTAGTCCATCGACCCGCGTTTGAAATAAATCTTGGGCGGTACTTTATACCACAGCATATTTTCTCTCCTTTCGGCGACGGTTTTGATGTTCAACAGGTGCTTCGGACCAACGTTTTCGCTGGTGGCGTTGCCGCCCCACGAACCGCAGCCGATGGTCAGCGTCGGGTTCAGTTTGAAGTTGAACAAATCGCCGATGGCGCCCTGCGCCGCGGGGGAGTTAATCAAAATGCGGCCGGTGTGGATTTTGTTGCCGAACGCGTTGATTCTGTCGGTCTTTCTTTCGTCCGTGTACAGAACGGAAGTATGACCCGCGCCGCCGTGATCGACCAGCGTGTAGGCTTTTTCCATCGCGTCTTCAAAGTCTTTAGCGCGGTACAGAGCCAAAACGGGCGACAGTTTTTCGTGCGCGAACGGTTCTGCGGTCGTCGTGTCTTCAACTTCGCCAATCAGAACCTTTGTTTCTTCGGGAACTTCGATTCCCGCCATTTCCGCGATTTTATAAGCGGGCTGACCGACAATCGCGGGGTTTACGCCGCGCGGGGTCAACAGAATGGCGGCGACTTTTTCGCGTTCCTGTTCATTCAGAATGTACGCGCCGCGGAATTCAAATTCCTTGCGGACGGCTTCGTACACTTCGTCAACCGCGATAACGGATTGTTCGGACGCGCAAATCATGCCGTTGTCGAACGTTTTGCTGAGCAGAATCGAGGAAACAGCCATCTGAATGTCGGCGGTTTCGTCAATCACCGCGGGCGTGTTGCCGGGACCGACGCCCAAAGCGGGCTTACCCGAAGAATACGCGGCTTTGACCATGCCGGGACCGCCCGTCGCCAGAATGATGTCGACCTTGGGGTGCTTCATCAGCATATCGGACAATTCGATGGTCGGTTCGTCAATCCAGCCGACGATTCCTTCCGGAGCGCCGGCTTTGACCGCGGCTTCCAAGCACAGCTTGGCGGCGGCGATGGTGCTTTTCTTGGCGCGGGGGTGCGGTGAAAAGACAATGGCGTTGCGCGTTTTCAGCGCAATCAGAGTTTTGAAAATGGCTGTGGAAGTCGGGTTTGTCGTCGGAACGATACCTGCGATAACGCCGATGGGTTCGGCGATTTTCTTGATGCCGCCGGCTTTGTCTTCTTCGATGACGCCGCAGGTTTTCATATTTCTGTATTTGTTATAGATGTATTCGGACGCGAAGTGGTTTTTAATCACTTTGTCTTCCATAACGCCCATTCCCGTTTCTTCGGCAGCCATCTGTGCCAAAGGAATGCGGGCTTTGTTAGCCGCCAACGCGACTTCACGGAAAATCTTGTCCACCTGTTCCTGCGTGTACGAAGCGTATTTCGCCTGCGCTTCGTGCGCTTTGGTAATGACGGCCTCAAGATCCTCTGCGGTTCTGACTTCGTTTTCCATTGTTCCCTCTAAACTGTTTGGGTTAATCGTGATTTATTTCACAGTTTCTATATAATCGAATCCCCCGAAAAAATCAAGCACTTTCTAAAACGCCGCCGAAAAATCTTTCGGGCTGGATTTTTGTGAAAAACCCTTTTATGATTGAGTCGAAAAAATTCAAGGAATTATGTTATGAATCAGCCTCTTTCCGAAAAAGTGTACGCCCGTCTGGCGCAATATCACAGCCTGCTGATCGAATATATCGAGGACGGGATTCCCACCATTTCCAGCCCGCAAATCGCAACGCGTCTGGGCGTGGACGATTCGCAGGTGCGCAAGGATTTCAAGCTGCTGAACAACGAAGGGCGCGGACGCGTCGGCTATGACGTGCAGGCGCTCAAGGAATCCATCGAAGACACGCTCGGCTTTCAAAAGGTCAAAAACGCGTTCATCGTCGGTGCGGGGCATTTGGGCATGGCTTTGGCGAACTATTCCGCGTTCAGCGATTACGGGCTGAACATTTTGGCTTTGTTCGACAGCGCGCCCGAAAAGGTCGGCACGGCGGTCAACGGCAAACCGATTTATCCCGTGTCCCGCCTGTCGGAACTGGCGCGCGAATCGCAAGCCGACATCGCCATTTTGACCGTGCCGCGCGCGTTCGCGCAAAAGGTCGCCGACGATTTGGTCAAAGCCGACTTTAAATATATCTGGAACTTCACGCCCGCGATTTTGAAAGTCCCCGACGGCATCAAAGTCCGCAACGAAAACCTTGTCGCGGGATTTTTGCAGTTCGCGAATCAGGACTGACTTTATTTTTCGAACAAAGCCGCCAATTCCAAATGCGGGGTAAAGACGAACTGGTCGACTGGGCGCAGGCGTTTCAGCGTGTATCCGCCGTTTATCAGAGTTTCGGCGTCGCGCGCAAAGCTGGCGGGATTGCACGACACGGCGACGACTTTGGGAATACCCGTGGCAACGATTTGTTCGACTTGCGCTTTCGCCCCCGCGCGCGGCGGATCGAACACAACACAGTCGAAGCCCTCCAGTTCGTCGGGATAAAGCGGCGTTTTGAACAAATCGCGTTCCTGCACTTCCACCCTGCCCTGCGACGCCAGCCGCAAAGCCTCCAAAGCGAACGGCGCGTTGTCCGCCCCTTTCAAAATCCGCTTTTTCTGCAGCAAAGGCAAAGTAAACGTCCCCGCCCCGCAAAACAGATCGTAAACTTTTTTGGCTTTGCCGACGTATTCGACGACGGCGGCGGTCAAAGCGTCCTGCCCCGCTTGGGACGGCTGCAGAAACACGCCCGCGGGCGGTTTCAGCGTAAAGTCGCCGACTTTCAGTTCGGGTGTGTGGAGCATAATCAGCTGTTCGGGTTCCTGTCGTTCCGACGTGCGCCACGACACGCGCGCAACACCGTTTTCAACCGCGAAATCCGCCAAAGCCCCGCGCCACGCCGCATCGGGGGAAAACGGCAAAGTCAGCAGCACGTCCGCGCCCGTGTCCGTCCACAGCAAAGACACGTCGCCGACGCCGCGTTTTTTGGGATACGGCAGTTTTTTATCCGTTATCGCGGCGCGCAAAGGCGTTATCAGCCGCTCCAGTTCGGGAATCAAAACGGCGCAGGAATCGATGTTCAAAATCCTGTCGCTTTGCTTTTGATTCAGTCCCATGCCGCGAAACAGCCCGTTCCAAGCGACCGCGAACGTCACGCGCCGTCTGGTTTTCGGGGCGGCAAAAACAGGGGCGTCAAATTCGGGCAGAGCCAACCCCGCCAGCGCTTCGCGCAGATACCGCAGTTTGAAAGCCTTGTACGCCTCCGCGTTCAGGTGCTGCAAAGCGCATCCGCCGCAGTCCGCCGCATGCGGGCAAAGCGGAGCGGTTCGGTCGGCGCCCGGCTCGACCACCTGCACGATTTCCGCGCGGGTGTCGGACACCATGCGGTATTCCACCGTGTCGCCCGCCGCCGCGTTTGCGATAAAAACTTTCTTTCCGCCGACCATAATCAGCCCGTCGCCCTGACGCGCCAAATCGAAAACTTTTGCCGTATTCATTTTTTTCCTGTTTTTGACAATGACTTTTCGCTACACTATATTCAATTTTTGTCGGAGAATCCAATGCTGAAAATTTTAATTGCGGACGACCACGAACTTTTTTTGGACGGTTTGCGCATGGTTTTGTCGGGGCTGGACGGTGAAATCAGCGTCGATACCGCGTCGAACCACCGCGAATTGCAGCAAAAAGCGGACGGCAAAACCGCTTACGATTTGATTTTGACGGATTTGGCGATGCCCGGAATGCCGTGGCACGAATCGCTGCGGCAGCTGAAAGAACACAATCCCGACACGCCGATCGTCGTGCTGTCCGCCGTAACCGAACCCGAAAACGTGCTGCAAGCCGTCGATATCGGCGCATCGGGCTTTATTCCGAAAACGTCGTCCAACAAAATCATTTTAAGCGCGCTCCACCTGATTTTGGCGGGCGGGCTTTATCTGCCGTCGGAACTGCTGAGCTTGCAGAACAAAACCGAAGATCCCGCCGTCAAAGGACCTTTGACCCCGCGGCAGCTGGACGTTTTGCGCCTGATGGGACAGGGCAAGCCCAACAAAATCATCGCCCGCGAACTGGATTTGTCCGAAGGAACCGTCAAACTGCACGTTACCGCGATTTTGAAAGCGCTGAACGTCATCAACCGCACGGGCGCGGTGATCGCAGGCAGAAATTTAGGGCTGATAGACTGATGACCGACAAGAAAAAAAGCTTTATGAACTCGTCGCCGAAACCCGTTCCGCCGCCGCGCGTGTCCGCCGTCATCACCGATCCCGACGAGGAAAACGAGATTTTCGTCGTCCCGCCGTATTTGGAATCCGTTTACAAACACCGTTACTTTGTCCACCGTTTTGCCCGTTTTTTCCAAAACAATCTGACGGCGGCGGCAACGAATTTCTTTTGGTCCCGGCGTTTGGTGCGTTTCGTCGCCGACGAAATACGCCCCGGAACGGATGTTTTGCAATTCGGCATCGCCGACGGGAAACTGCAGCGCGTCCTTGCCGAAAAAATGAGCGGCGAAGGCGCGTATCATATCGAAGACATTTCAAAACCGCAGGTCGACGCTTTGCTTCCGACCGTCGCGCCGTGGCTGAACGTGCGGATGAAAGTGCGCGACTTTACGATTCCGACCAAACGGCAATACGATGCCGCTGTTTTGTTTTTCACACTGCACGAATTGCCCGACACCCGCAAAGCCGAAGTCGTCAAGCGCGCTTTTGCCGCTTTGAAGCCGTCGGGAAAAATCATTTTCGTCGATTATGCGAAACCGCGCGCATGGCATCCGCTGAAATACCCCTTGCGCCAATTCAACCGACTGTTCGAACCGTTCGCGGAATCCCTGTGGAAAAACGAAATCAAAAGCTTCGCGCCGATTGATTTGCAGGAATCGAAAAAAATCGTTTGGGCGAAAAGAACGGCTTTCGGCGGACTGTATCAATGCGTTATTGCGCAAACGCGCTAAGCTTGACCCCCAAAGCCTGCGCCATTTGAACGGGAATGTCGCTGAACACGCCCGACGCGCCCTGCGCCCGCAAAGACTTTGCCAATTCGAAATCGTTGACGGTATAAACCAGCAGCTTGTATCCCGCGTCCAGAATTTCCTTGATTAAGGGCGGATTGAGCAAATCGGCGTCATAGTTAATCGAATAGGCGGCGACTTTTTTCGCGGCGGGACGCCAGTCGCCCGAGATGTCTTCGACCAGAACGCCGCGGCGGATGTGCGGGGCAAGGGCTTGCGTTTCCTCCAAAGCGTCCCAAACAAAGCTGGAAAAATACAGCCTGTCGGGATTGTCGAATCCTTTTTCCTTGACGACTTCCCACACTTTGCGCGCCGTTTCGCGCCCCAGTTCGGAACGGGACGGCTTGATTTCCACATTGACGCACGCGCCGTATTCGTTCAAAACGTCCAGCACTTCCGCCAACGTCGGAATTTTTTGGTTGTTTTTCAAAACGACGTTTTGCAGTTCGGCATACGTCCTTTCGTCCAGCCTGCCCGTCGCGTTTTCAGCCATCCTGTCCAGTTCTTCGTCGTGGAAAACAACGACTTTTCCGTCTTTGGTCAGCATGGCGTCCAGCTCGACCCACCGAATCCCCGATTGACAAGCATAGCGAAAAGCCTCTAAGGTGTTTTCCGTTTTGACACCGCGCGCGCCGCGATGCCCCAAAACGACGGGTAAAGTAAACATAAACAGCCTCCTTTGGTTTGTTTTGCTTACTATACGAGGGTAACGGACAGAAAACAAATGCGATTTTTTCATTCTTGGCGAAAAGTGCCCGAAGCTTTCCAAAACGCCGTGATTGCCATCGGCAATTTCGACGGGTTTCATCGGGGACATTACGCCGTTGTCGAAAAAGCGGTCGAGGTCGGCAAACAGCTGCACCGCCCCGTTATGCTGATGACGTTTGAACCGCACCCGTCGGCGTATTTCCGCCCCGGCGGACGAACGTTCCGCATCACCCCGATTCGCGCCAAAGTCCGCGCGATTTGCGCCCTGCCCATCGACGGCTTTTTCGTCTTTGCGTTCAACCGCGCTTTTGCCGAAACGACCGCCCGACAATTTGTCGAGGACGTGCTAATCGACGGCTTGCACGCGGCGGCTTTGGTCGTCGGCGAAGATTACGGATTCGGTCACAACCGCGAAGGCGATGTCGAATACCTGCAAAAGAACTATCCCGCGCTGCCCGTTTATCCCGTGGCGAAACTGCGCGATTTCAACGGCGAGATTATCTCCTCCTCCCGCATCCGCGCGTTCATCCGCGACGGTCACGTCGCCCAAGCCGCCAAACTGACGGGACGCCCTTTTGAAATCGAGGGATACGTCGTCCACGGGTTCAAGCGCGGACGCGTCATCGGTTATCCCACAATCAACATCGAACCGCACGATTCGATTGTGCCGCGTCTGGGGGTTTACGCGGCGAAAGTCCTGCTTGACGGCGAATGGAAGCCAGCCCTTGCCAACATCGGCACGCGTCCGACCGTCGACGGAGAAGGCATCTTGCTTGAAGCGCACATTTTGAATTACAATGGCGATTTGTACGGCAAGCGGCTGCGCGTCCAACTGACGGAGTTTATCCGCCCCGAACAGAAATTCGCGTCTTTGGTCGAATTGAAACGCCAAATCGAACAGGACACGAATCAAATCAAAAGGATTTTAAAATGAAACAGGGACTTATCGCCGCCTTTATCGCCCTCATCGCCGACCAAGCGTCGAAAATCGCGACGCTCGCCTATTTTGCGAATCACGTTCCGCCCGTGAAAGTGACAAGCTTTTTCAACTATGTTCTGGCGTGGAACCGCGGGGTCAGCTTTTCCATGTTCCATTCGGACAAACCGCTTGCCCCCGTTGTTTTGACGGTCGTCGCGCTGATGATTTGCGGCATCGTCTTTTACTGGATGAAAAACGAAAAGGACGTCAAAACGCAAATCTGCTTCGGGCTGATTTTGGGCGGCGCAATCGGCAACATCGTCGACCGCGTCCGTTTCGGCGCTGTGGTGGATTTTCTGGATTTTTACGTCGGAACGCATCATTGGCCCGCCTTTAACGTCGCCGATTCCGCCATTTGCGTCGGCGCGGGGTATATTCTGCTGTGGAATTTGTTTTTCGCCCCGATTGAAAAACCGAAAGGATCGGACAAATGACCCCGAACGTCTTTCGCCGCCTGTCGGGAACGCCCGACGCAGCTCGGCTTTCCAAGAAAAAAACAGCCGTCGTTTTTTTGGAATATCAAAACGAACACTTTACGGGACAGCTGCCGATAGAGGCGGCGTATACCGTCGTCGCCCCCGCCGTCAAGCTGCTGAACTGGGCGGACAAGCATAAAATCATGGTTTGCCATGTCCGCCATCTGGCGAAAAGCCCCGCCAGCGCGGTTTTCGCCCCCGAAAGCGCGGGCGCGGCGTTTTACCCCGAACTGGCGCCGCGCAAAACGCACGCCGTTTACACCAAATACGCCTCGAGCGCGTTTGCGGGATCTTTGCTGCACACCGATTTGGAATCGACGGGCATCGACACGCTGATTTTGGCGGGACTGGACACGCCGACGACGGTTTCAGCCACCGCGCACGACGCGCGGCTGCTGGGATACAAAACGATTGTCGCGGCGGATTTGTGCGCGGCGCGCGACACCGTTTCATGGGACAAAAACCGCATCACCAAGGGCGACCAGATGAACGACATCGCCTTGTCCGCGATTGCCGACAAATACGCGCAGGTCGAACTTGCCGCCGCGATTGCGGCTTTGGAACTGGTTTAAAGGAACTTCACGGATGAAAAAAGCTTTGATTTGTTTAACGGTGTTGGCTTTGGCGGCGTGTTCCGACTATGCGTCGTGGGACAAACGCGGTCCCGACGCGGCGGGTGCCGAACCGCAAAAAAGTCTGGTCCTGCCGCCTGATTTTTTCCTGCGCGCCCCCGTTGAAAACGCCCCCGCCCCGCAGGCGGCTCCCGCCCCCGAAACCGCGGAGAACGCCCCGTGATTCGTCTGCTGTTCACGCTGCTGCTTGCCGCCTTGCCCGCCCGCGCGGAAAACCTGTTCAAGGCGGAAAGCTTCACGCTTGACAACGGCATGAAAGTCATTGCGGTCGAAAACCGCCGCGCCCCCGCCGTGACCCACATGGTTTGGTACAAAACGGGCAGCATTGACGACCCGCGCGGCAAATCGGGCATCGCGCACGTTTTGGAACATTTGATGTTCAAAGGCACGCCCGCCGTTCCCGACGGCGAATTTTCCAAAATCGTCGCCCGCAACGGCGGCAACGAAAACGCGTTCACGTCTTACGATTATACGGCGTATTATCAAAACATCGCGCGCGACCGTCTGGAATTGGTGATGTTTCTGGAATCCGACCGCATGAAAAACCTGCGCTTCACGCTCAAAGACTTCGTCCCCGAATTGGAGGTCGTCAAAGAGGAACGCCTGATGCGCACGGAAAACAATCCCGCCGCATTGCTGGCGGAGCGGCGCAATCAGCTGCTGTGGGGGGAACACGTCTACGCCCGCCCGATTATCGGCTTTAAAAAGGAACTGGCGGAATTGACATTGGAAGACGCGCGGGATTTCTACGAAACGCACTACGCGCCCGACAACGCTGTGTTAATCGTCGCGGGCGACATTTCGGCGGCGGAATTGAAGCCCCTTGCCGAAAAGTATTACGGCAAACTGCCCCCCGGACGCAAAGCGCGGACAAAGCGGGTGTTTACGGAGTCCTATCCGCTGAAATCGACCATCGAAATGACACATCCTTTGGCGAAAATCCAAACGGTGACACGGACGTTCATCGTCCCGTCCTACCTGTCAGAAGGCAAAGAGTCCGCCCACGCCTACGCCGTTCTGGCGGAGCTTTTGGGGGCTAAAGATTCGGGGCTTTTGTACAAACGCTTGGTCAATACGAAAAAAGCCAGCTCCGTTTCCGTTGATTACCGCGGCTTTGCCTTGGACAAAGGCACATTTTCGATTGCCGCCGCGGTATCGCCCGATGCGACCGCCGCCGACATCGAAGCCGCGCTTGACCGCCCCGTCGATATGAACGAAAAAGCCCTGCGCCAAGCCAAAAAACGGCTGGTTGCGGGAATGGAGCATTTGATTGACAATCCCGAAACGACGGCAAACGTCACAGGCTTTGCGGAAATTCTGGGCTTGGGAATTGAGGAACTGGAAAAATTCCCCGAAAAAATCAACGCCGTTTCCTTGGATGACGTCAAAGCCGCCTATGAAAATATGACGGCGAAATCCGCCGTTGTCACCACCGTTTTAACGCCCGAGGCTGCGCCATGAAACGCCTGTTTTTCTGTTTTGCTTTGTTTTTCGCGCTGACGAACGGCGCGGCGGCTCAGCGTATCGAGGTCGTCAAAAAAACGCCCGTCCACCTGCCCGCCGTCAAGGAAATGCCGTTCCGCATTCCGCAGGTGCGCGAAATCACCGCTTCCAACGGCGTCAAAGCATGGCTGATAGAGGAAAAATCAACGCCCCTGATTGCGGTTTCCGTCCTGTTCAACGGCGGGGCGGCGTCCGACCCGAAACGCCTGCAGGGCTTGACCCCGATGGCGGCGGCGTTGCTGGGGGACGGCGCGGGACGGTACAAATCCGAACAGCTGAACCAGATTTTGGCGGAAAAGGCGATTGATCTCGATTTTTCAAGCGGTGCGGACTACATTTCCGCCGAATTGACAACCCTTCGCCAAAACAGGGACGAAGCCTTTGATTTTCTGCGTTTGGCATTGACCAAGCCGCGCTTTGACAAAAGGGCGCTGAAACAGGTGCGGGAACAAACCCTTGCCGCCGTCAAAGCCCGCAAAGGCAATCCGAACGCCGCCGCTTACGAACGGTTTTTGAAACTGGTGTTCAAAAACCACCCCTACAGCCGCACAATGCCGTCCGCCGACGGGGTGAAAGCGGTCACGCGCGCCGCTTTGAAACGCCTTGTCCGCCGCCGTTTCGCCCGCGACAATATGGTTGTCGGCGTGGCGGGCAACATTTCGGAATCCGAACTGAAAGCGCTGTTGGAAAAAACGTTTTCCAATTTGCCCGAAAAAGCAATTCTGCCCGACATTCCCGATTTTACGCCCGATTTGAGCGCGCGCACCGACGTTTTGACCATGGACGTTCCGCAAAGCGCGGCGGTGTTCGGTCATGCGGGCATCCCCCGCGGCGATCCCGACTACTACGCGGCGTTGCTGGTTGACTACACATTCGGCGGGGGCGGATTCGCGTCCCGTCTGTTTGACGAAGTACGAGAAAAGAACGGCTTGGCGTACAGCGTTTCGACCTTCATGCTGCCCTTGAAACATTCGCCGCTGTACATCGGAACGCTGGCGTCCGACAATGCGAAAATCGCGGGCGCAATCGATATCGTCAAAGCCGAATGGGCGAAAATGGCGCAATCGGGACAAACCGCCAAAGAATTAAAGGACGCGAAAACCTATCTGACGGGATCGTTTCCGCTATCGTTCACGTCGTCGTCGGGACTGGCGTCGTTTTTGGCGGCTTTGCAGTATAATGGCGAGGGAATCGACTACCTGCAAAACAGAAACGCGCTGATGAACGCCGTTTCGCTGTCCGAAGCACGCCGAGTCGCCGCCCGTTTGCTCGCCCCCGAAAGTTTGTTCTTTGTAGTTGTGGGAAAACCTGCTAATCTTTAAGCACTTTTATTTTTAGGAGAATTATCTATGTCTTTAACCGATTTGAACGCTTGGAAAAAACTGGAAAAGAATTATACGGAAATGCGCGGGGCGCAGATGCGCGACATGTTCGCCGCCGACCCGAAACGCTTTGACGAATTTTCCGTTTCCCTGAACGATATGCTGCTGGATTATTCCAAAAACCGCATTGACGCCGACACGATGAAAAACCTGATTGACCTGGCGAAAGAAGCGGGTGTCGAACAAATGCGCGACAAAATGTTTTCGGGCGAAAAAATCAACATCACCGAAAACCGCGCCGTCCTGCACACCGCTTTGCGCAACCGCTCGAACCGTCCCGTCTACGTCGACGGCAAGGACGTCATGCCCCAAATCAAAGCCGTTTTGGAAAAAATGAAAACGTTTTCCGACGCCGTGCGTTCGGGCGAATGGAAGGGTGAAACGGGCAAAGCGATTACCGATGTCGTGAACATCGGCATCGGCGGGTCTGACTTGGGTCCCGTCATGGTCGTCGAAGCGTTGAAGCATTATCAGCAAAAAGGGCTGAACGTCCGCTTTGTGTCCAACGTCGACGGCACGCATATGGTTGAAACGCTGAAAAACCTGAACCCCGAAACGACGCTGTTCATCGTCGCGTCCAAAACCTTTACGACGCAGGAAACGCTGACGAACGCCCACACGGCGCGCGATTGGCTGGTCGGCGCATT
>SAMEA104315424__coassemble_1173_pt1 | contig 12845 bp, 12 predicted proteins | sample SAMEA104315424__metabat2_low_PE_038 | metagenome-assembled genome bin SAMEA104315424 (sample SAMEA104315424) | gut metagenome | biome: Monkey gut; feature: monkey-associated habitat; material: faeces | place: China | collected 2013 | reverse complement strand
ACAGGCGGGCGCGGCGGAAAATGTAAAACGCCATTGCGCCGAAACTCAGCAGATTGCAAAGCCATATCAGCCGCCGTTCGTTTTCGTCGGATGATCCTTGCGGGGCTTCTTCGGGGGAAACCATGTCGCCGTATTGCGCCAAAACCAGATTGACGACCAGATCTTGCGGCTTGCCGTCGTTCAAGTGGCGGCGGATGAACAGGCGCAAGTCTTTCGCCGTTTCGTCAGAGGCGGATTCGATGTTTTCATCGGAACAAACCAGACAGCGGATTCTTTCCGCGATTTCCTGCGCTTCGGTTTCGACGGACGCAAAGTCGTCGGCGCGGGCGGGCAGGGCGGCGCAAAGTGCAATCAGCAGCAAATTAAGGATTTGTTTCATTTTGAAGCTCCCGTATCGGGGTAAGGACATTTTGCAAATAAAAATCTTCGGTCAGAACGCCGCCAATCTCGTAGACCGCCATGCCTTTGCCGTCGGTCAGATAGATTGCGGGAACCGTCCAGGCGCGCAGCCCTTTCGTCCATTCGGAATTGTCATCCAGCGCAACGGTGTCGAACGGATTTTCCGTTTTTTGAAACAGCTTGTCCAGCCGCTGCGGCGTGTCGCGGACGGCGATGCCGATTAACGGCAGGTCTTTGCGTTTGGCGATTTTTGCCAGCACGGGCAATTCGTGCAGACACGGTTTGCACCACGAACCGAAGAAAACAATCATCGCGGGACGGTCGGGCAGGGATAAAACGCCGTCGGCGCCGTAAAGCGGAATTTCCGCCCTCGGGATTTCCAAAACGCGGGGAACAAGCGCCGTTTCCGTACGGAAATCCAACCTGACCACGTTCAACAGGTTTGACAACACCGCCGTTAAAACAAACAAAACCGCAAAACCGTAAATTTTCATCGTTCGCGCTTCCAACACCAAGTCATAATACCCAAGCCGACAATCATCAGCAGCAGTCCGTCCCAGATCAGGCGGATTCCGGGATAAGTCATTGTTTTGATTTTCAACGATTCGTCGTCAAGGTCGATTCGAATCAGCGAAACGGTCGGAAAATCCGAATGAAGAACCGTCATAGGAACTTTGTCCGCATTGTTCAAGGCATGCGCGCGCCCTTTTTTCGCAAAGGCGTAAAAACGGCGGTCGGCGGGCGCGTCTTCCGTTTTTTCCGCAAGCTTTTCGGTACGCAGTACGACGTTTTCCAAGTTGATTTCATTTTGCACGACAGCCGAGCTTTCGGATTCGCGAGCGAACAGCAGCGAAGTCGAAAACGCTGCGGACAGAATCAGAAAGCCGACGGCGCACAGCGTCAAGCCGTAATAAAACAGCGGCGTTTTTTTGACGGCTTGCACCATTTCGGCAAAGCCGCCGATTTTTCGAAAGCGAAACAGCTTCAAAACGGTGCGCAGCAAAATCAATGCGGGCAGGCAATACAGGACCGCCGTGCGTTTTTCGGGGGGCAGGCACAGCGTAAAGACGCCGATTGTTCCCCAAAACGCCGCGAAACCTTTTGCCGACGGCAAAGTCCAGCCTTTCTGCACGGATTTGCGCAAAAAAGCGATGCCGGCGAAAACGGCGAACAAAAACAGGTGAACGACGAAAACCCGCCGCAGCAAATCGGGCAGCAGCCGCAGCGGCAGATCGGGAACGAACATAAACAGCGCGGGCAGCAGGGCAATCAGCCCGATGCTTAACCCCGCGGACAGGCAGGACGCCGCCGCCAAACCGACGAAGCTTTCCCGCGAAAACAGGGAAAACGGCGCGTCTTTTTCGGCTTTTCCCGACAAAGCCGCCATAAAAAACAGCAAAAAGCTGGTCAATCCGAACAGTCCGCATACCGCTGTGACGGGATTGGGGAAATAGACGTCAAACGTATTCAGGGCGAATAAACGGTATTCCGCGGCAAAAAAATCCGCTCCCAAAAAAAACGTCAGCGCAACGCCGAACGCGACAATCCAGCGGGAAAACACGGTTGAAAGCTTGGCAAAATAAAGCATCAGCAGCTGTCCCGCCGCCAAAACAAGGGCGGCTGTTTCCAGCGACGCGGCGGGCAGCCATCCGAAAAATCCGGATCTGTCCGTCGAAACCAAACGGTTTATGAACTCCAGACCGCTTGCCGCCAGCATCAGCATCAGCGCGGTTTGTGTCGAACGGATTTGCGGGGCGACGAACGGTCGCGCTTTGGACGCCATGCAAACGGCTTTGACCCATCCCGTCGTCAAAACGCCGAATGCGAAAAACAGAAACACCCGTTTTAGCGTGTACGGCGCGTTCAAAGCGTCGCCTTTCAGTCCCAAGCCCTCCAGCGGGGGATTTTCGATGCGGATGAACGGATTTGCGGTCATAATCATCAAAACCGTCATCAGAAACAAAATGCCGCCGCAGGCGAACAGATACCGTCCGCGTTCCTGATACGTCGGCAGATCCGTTTTGGAAAAATTCATCAAAGCGCACAATCCCAGCACCGCCAAAAACACAAAGAAATAGCCTTCGCGCGCGGCTAGGATTGCGGGGAACAGCAGGTTTAAAGGCGTTTGCGACGAAAAGTTTTCGAACACGATCGCAACCGAAAAATCCCGCGCGGCGTATCCCGCCGCCAAAACGGCAAGCGACGCCAGCAGCAGACACACGCCGAACACCAATCCGCGGAATCCCAGCTTGATGGCGACAGCCGCGCCTTTCGACCACAGCGTCGGCATCAAAAGCGCGGTTTGCAGTCCCAAAACCGCCGTAGCGAAAAGCAAAGTGTAATGCGCCAGTTCGATAAACATTTTGTCCCCGTCGATAAAAAACACCAAATCAGTATAATGCCTAAAGTTTAAAAACGATACCCTTTTTTGAGGGGTAAAAATATGTCTTTCTTTTCCATATAAGGTATGGTAACTTTTTGATGTGCAAAAAAGTTTGACAGGGAAAACTTTTATGAATACGGCAAGCGAAAAAGTGAACTTTACCGCGCTGAAAGCGGGGGATTGCGGGGTTATCGACGCTTTTGAAAAAGGGCAAAGTCCGATGTACCGCAAAAAGCTGCTGGCGATGGGATTGACGCCGGGGACGGCGTTTGAGGTGCTGCGGGTCGCGCCCTTGGGCGATCCTTTGGAAATTTCAATCCGCGGATACTCGATTTCTTTGCGTCGGGCGGAAGCCGCGGGTATCATTGTGGTAAAGTCATGACGAAGACAGTAGCTTTAATCGGAAATCCGAACTGCGGGAAAACAACCATTTTCAACGCTCTGACAGGCGCGCACCAATACGTCGGCAACTGGCCCGGCGTGACCGTTGAACGCAAGTCGGGATTTTTCGAATACAACGGGCAGAAAATCGAAGTTGTCGATCTGCCGGGGGTGTATTCTTTAAGCGTGATTTCCGCGTCGTCGCAGGACGAGCGCATCGCCCGCGACTTTTTGCTGTACCAAAAGCCCGATTGCGTCGTCAATGTCTTGGACGCGGCGAATTTGGAACGCAATTTGTATATGACGGTGCAGCTGTTTGAAATGAAGCTGCCCGTGATTTTGGTGCTGAACATGATGGATGCGGCGGCGGCGGCGCATGTCAAGGTCGACGTGCTGGCTTTGGCGCACGCGTTTCAGGCGCCCGTGATTCCGATGGTGGCGTCAAGGGCGCGCGGCGTGAACGAACTGAAGCGTCAAATCGCGGAAACAACCGTTCAAATCCACGAAAACTTTACCATTTCTTATCCGCCCGAAGTTGAAAAAGTGCTGAGTGAAATGATCCCCGAGCTGCAGCCTTTGGCGGACAAAAACGGGTGGTCGGCGCGGTGGCTGGCGGCGCATTTGCTGGACGGCGACAACGACGCGAAATTGACGCCGAATCCCGACTTTGTGCGCAAATACGCCGCGCGGTTCGACGAAGACACCGACACGCTGATAGCGGATGCGCTCTACGGCTTGATTAACGGTTTGGCGAAAAAAGTCATCAAGCGCGAGGACCGCTTGTCGCGTTCCCTGTCCGAAAAGCTGGACAAGATCGCTTTGGGCAAGTATACGGGGATTCCGCTGTTTCTGGTTGTAATGTATTTGATGTTTGTCTGGACGATTACCGTCGGCGGGCTGCTTATCGACCCGATTGACGAATTCGGCGAAACGTATCTGGTCGGCGGTTTTTCGAATTTGCTGACGTATCTGCACGCGCCCGAGGGGCTGAACATCCTGCTGTCCCAAGGCGTGGGGCGCGGCATCAGCACGGTGGCGACGTTCATTCCGCCCATCGGGTTTTTGTTTCTGTTTTTGTCGGTGCTGGAAGATTCGGGCTATATGGCGCGCGGGGCGTTCGTGATGGATAAAATGCTGCGCAGTTTCAATTTGCCCGGAACGGCGTTCGTGCCGATGATTGTGGCGTTCGGCTGCACCGTTCCCGCCGTCATGGGGACGCGTATTCTGTCCAGCATGCGCGACCGTTTGGTAACGCTGACAATGACGCCGTTTATGTCCTGCGGGGCGCGGCTGCCCGTGTACGCTTTGTTTGCGACGGCGTTTTTTGCCAAAAGCGGTTCGAATATCGTGTTTCTGCTGTACCTTATCGGGGTGGTTGTCGCGATTTGCACGGGGCTGATTATGAAAAGGACACTGCTGAAAGGCGACCCCGTGCCGCTGATTTTGGAAATTCCGCCCTATCATCTGCCGATTCTGAAGAATATTCTGCGCAGCACTTGGGACAGACTGCACGGCTTTATCGTCCGCGCGGGCGTGCTGATTGTGCCGCTGGTCATCGTGCTGAACGTTTTGAACGCCGTCGACATCAAGGGCAACGCCGTTCCCGCCGACGAATCGGTGCTGTCGTCCATCGGCAAAGCGGTAACGCCCGCGTTCCGTCCTTTGGGCATTACCGATGAAAACTGGCCCGCGACGGTCGGGCTGTTTACGGGCGTCATGGCGAAAGAAGCCGTTATCGGTTCTTTGGACGCTTTGTATGCCGCGACAGGCGACGGGGACACGGCGGGCGAACGGCTGGTCGAATTTTTCGACGGCAAAATCGGGGCGTTTGCATATCTGCTGTTTATTTTGATGTATGTGCCGTGTCTGTCGGCTTTGGGTGCAATCGGCAAAGAGTTCGGCGCGAAATGGGTCGGCTTTACGGTGTTGTGGACGACGGGGCAGGCGTATGCGCTGTCGACTTTGTTCTATCAAGCTGCTACAATGAACAGACACATGACGTTTTCGCTGTGCTGGATAGCGGGCGTGATTGTCGCGGAAATCGCGGTATACGCTTTGCTGCGCTTTTTGGGAAACAAGGGGGAACAGCTATGATTTTGTCGGACATCAGGGATTATGTGCAGGAACAAAAGCAAGTGTCGCTGAAGGACATTTCCATTCACTTCGATCTGCCCGAATCGGCGGCGGAAGAAATGGTCGAACATTGGATCCGCAAGGGCAAAATCAAACGGCTGCATCCCGACGGCGCGGCATGCAATTGCGCGTGCGGACACAAATGTTCCGATTGTCCCGCGCAATGCGGCTTTACCTATCAATGGGCGGACGAAGCGTAGCCGTTTTCCGCTGAATCAATGTCCGTACTTCAGCATTGCCACGCCTGCGGTAATCAGCAAAACGCCCAAACCGCGCATCAGCGTCATTCCATCGTTGAAAAACAGCACACCGATTAAAAACGTGCATCCCGTTCCGATTCCCGTCCACACCGCGTAAGCCGTGCCGATGGGAATTTCCTTTTGTGCCAGATACAAAAACACGCCGCTTAAAACCATGGCGACGCCCGCAAACACCAGCCACGCAACTTTGTGCGCCGTCGTGTCCGCCAGTTTCATTCCCAAAGGCCAGCCGACTTCGAACGCGGCGGCGATGATTAAATTCAGCCAAGCCATTTTTTTCATCCTTTCATAAAAAAAACACCGCATTTTCCGTCTTCAAAGGCCTAACGGCGGAAAATAAGGTGTTTGTCCGTTCCACCCGGCGGCGGAACAAAAGCACAGTATCAGCCGACCGAAAGTTTGTCAACTGTGGATAACGCATATAACCGTATGATTTTATAAAAACTTTTTTTCCCCGATTTGAAAAAACAGCTTTGAGAACGCCGTTTGTTTCTGTATCCTTGAATCATACGCAACACAGAAACGGGAGGAAGCCATGGAATTGAACGTACTTTTGGCTGTCGGCGGCGCGTTGCTGCTGATGAGTGTTTTCGCCAACAAAATTTCCAGCAATCTGGGCATTCCTTCTTTGTTGATTTTTCTTGCCGTCGGGATGCTGGCGGGATCGGACGGCGCGGGTTTTCATTTCAATTCCGCAAAAACCGCCAATGACATCGGCACGGTCGCTTTGGCGTTTATTTTGTTTTCCGGCGGGTTGGAAACCGAATGGAAATCCGTTAAACCCGTTTTGGCGCGCGGCACGCTGCTGTCGACCGTCGGGGTGGTGCTGACGGCGGGATTTATGTTCGTGTTCAGCTATTACCTGCTGCATTTGGGGATGACGATGTCGCTGCTGATCAGCGTGATTGTGTCGTCAACCGATGCACCCGCCGTGTTCACGATTTTGCGTTCCAACAATCTGTATTTGAAAAACGACCGTATGAAGTCCGTTTTGGAATTCGAATCGGGCAGCAACGATCCCATGGCGGTGATTTTGTCCGTTGTTGCAATCTCTATGCTGACGGGCGGGGACGTCAATGCCGCGGCGGCTTCGCTGAATTTGGTTCTGCAGCTGACTTTGGGCATCGTTTGCGGCATTGTGTTCGGCAAGCTTGCCCTTTTGATGCTGAAAAAATGGTCGTTCGTGTATCAAGGGCTGTATCCCGTGTTCGGCGTGGCGGTCGTGTGTCTGGTGTTCGGATTGACTCAAATTCTGAAAGGCAACGGCTATTTGGCTTTGTATACGGCGGGCATTATCATGGGCAACGCGTCCTATCCGTACCGCAATCCGTTCATTCAGTTTCAGTCGGCGCTGGCGTGGGTGCTGCAAATCGCAATGTTCCTGACGCTGGGACTGCTGGTCAATCCCAGCGAATTGAAAGCCGTGTTTTGGCAAAGCTTGGACGCAACGGTGTGTTTGGTGTTCTTTGCGCGCCCGCTGGCGGTGTTTTTGTGCCTGATAAAAAGCGAATACACCACAAACGAAAAAATCTTTGTCAGCTGGGCGGGCTTGAAAGGATCCGTGCCGATTATTCTGGCGACCTATCCGCTGATGGCGGGAATCGAAAACGCAGGGTATCTGTTCAATCTGATTTTCTTTATGGTGATCATATCGGTGCTGTTCCAAGGGCGTTCTTTGGCAGGATTGGCGAAATTGCTGGATTTGAGCCAGCCCGAGGAAACAACGTCGCCAGCGGAAAAGCAGGCTTAACTGCAGCCGCCGACCGTGATTTTGGAAATGCGCACGGACGGCTGACCGACGCCGACGGGAACCATTTGCCCGCCTTTGCCGCACGAACCGATGCCGTTGTCCAGACACGAATCGTTCGCCACCATGTCAATCGCGTTCATCACTTCAATGCCGCTGCCGATAAGGGTTGCGTCCTTGATCGGCGCAGTCAGTTTGCCGTTTTCAATTAAGTACGCTTCGGCGGACGTGAACACGAACTTGCCCGAAGTGATATCGACCTGACCGCCGTGGAACGTTTTGGCGAACACGCCCTTTTTCACCGAAGCAATCAGTTCGGCGGGGTCTTTGTCGCCGTCGGTCATAAACGTATTCGTCATGCGCACCTGCGGCACGCAGGAATAGGATTCGCGCCGCCCGTTGCCCGTCGGGGCGCGGTTCATCAGCCGCGCGTTCATGCGGTCAAGCATATAGTTCTTCAAGATGCCGTCTTCGACCAGCACGGTACGTTCGGACGGCGTTCCCTCGTCATCGATACTGATTGAGCCGCGGCGGTCGGGAATCGTGCCGTCGTCCACAATCGTAATGCCTTTGGCGGTAACCTGTTCGCCCAATTTTCCCGAAAAAACGGACGTTCCTTTGCGGTTAAAGTCGCCCTCCAGCCCGTGACCGACCGCTTCGTGCAGCAAAACGCCGCACCAGCCCGCGCTCAGCACAACGGGCATTTCTCCGGCGGGGGCGGGGACTGAATCCAAATTCAGCAGAGCTTCGCGCACCGCTTCGTCCGCCATATTTTGCCAGACTTCGGGGGCAATCAAGCGGTCGTACAAATACCGTCCGCCGCCGCCGAACGAACCGCTTTCCATTCTGTCGCCCGACTTTGCAACGACGCTGATGCGCAAGCTGACCATCGGACGGATGTCGGAAGCTTCGCGCCCGTCCGCCCCGATAACGCAAACGACCTGCCATTCTGCGGACAAAGACGCGGAAACCTGCACAATGCGGGGATTTTTGGCGCGGGCATACGCGTCGATTTCCTGCATCAGCGCGACTTTTTTATCGAAAGAAAGCAGATTCAGCGGATTTTCGTCTGTATACAGCTTGACCGCAGGCTTCGCTGGCGGCAAATACAAGCTTCCCGCATAGCCTTGTTTTATCGGAGCGACAGCGGCAGCGGCGTTTTTCAAAGCGGTTTCGGAAATATCGTTTGAAATGGCGTGCGCAAACGTTTCGCCGACCATCGCGCGCAGTCCGAATCCCGTCGAAGCGTTAAACGCCGTGCTTTTGATTCTGCCGTCGTCCAGCGTGATGTGTTCGCTGAGGCAATGTTCCAAAAACAAATCTCCGTCGTCGCATCCCGCCAGCGTGTTTTGCACGGTCTTGACGGCGGCGTCGCGGTCGATTTTATCGAAAAACAGGGAATCGGATATGCCGTTTTGAATCATTATTAACTTTCCTTTTTTGACTGTTTCGAATATATATAATTCAGAATGTTTAAAAAATAAAGCCAAGACAGGAGGTCTTTGATGTTTCCTTTACTCGGATTGTTGGTTGTCGTCGGCAGCGTCGCAGGCGGTTTTCTGTGGGGCGGCGGGCATTTTTCCGTATTGTGGCAGCCGGGAGAATTTTTGATTATCGGCGGCGCGGCGTTCGGGTCGTTCCTGATTGCAAACCCGCCGAGCGTCGTTATCGGCACGCTGAAAACCCTGCCCCGAATCTTTGCCAAACCCCGTTATGACAAAAAAAGCTACACCGAAGCTCTGGCTATGATGTATTCGTTTTTCAAACTGGGCAAATCCAAGGGCAACATGGCGCTTGAACCCCATATCGAAGCCCCCGCGAACAGCGACATTTTCAAACGTTTTCCTTTGATTACGAAAAACGCCGAAGCTATGGACTTTATGTGCGGCTATTTGCGGCTGTTGACGTTCGGATCGCCCGAACCGCACGAAATCGAATCCGTCATTGATGCGGAACTGGAGGGTATCGAACATGAAAAGACCGCCTTTTCCGACGCTTTGAACCGTGTGGCGGACGCGACGCCCGGATTGGGCATTGTGGCGGCGGTGCTGGGCGTGATTCACACCATGGGCGCGATTACCGAACCGCCCGAAGTACTGGGAGAGCTTATCGGCGCGGCTTTGGTCGGCACGTTTTTCGGCGTGCTGACGGCGTACGGCTTTATCGCGCCTTTGGCGTCGGCGGTGGCAAACGTGATGAATCCCGAACAGGAATATCTGAGCGTGATTAAAGCGGGATTGATGGGTCATATCGAAGGCTACGCGCCCCAAGTATCGGTCGAATTCGCGCGCAAAACCCTGCCGCCCGAAGTTCGCCCTTCATTCGCCGAAGTCGAAAAAATCTGCGCGGAGCTGTAAATCATGGCGGATAAACAGGGGCGCACAATCGTCATCAAGCGCGTCAAAAAAGGCGGACACGGTCACCACGGCGGGGCATGGAAAGTGGCTTACGCGGATTTTGTAACCGCGATGATGGCGTTTTTTTTGCTGATGTGGCTGCTGCAAACGGCGTCGCAGGAACAAAAAGAAGCGATTTCCTATTACTTTACGACGGGTTCCAGCGGCAAAGGCGCGGGCGATTCGATTGTCACGGGCGGATTGGAAAGCCTTGAAACCGTTGAAAAACCGTATGCGATGCCTTTCGTCGGCTTTGACGGGTCAAGCGAATTCCCCGATTTTTCCGAACCGCGCGAAATACTGGTCAAAAAGGAAAAAGAAGCGTTCGACCGCGTGCGCATCGCGTTGCGGGAAGCCATGATGTCCGATCCCGCTTTGCTGGAACTGCATGACAGTCTGGTTGTAACCGAAGTCAAAGACGGTCTGCAAATTCAGCTGATTGATCAGCTGAACAAACCGATTTTTGAAAGCGGATCGGCAAAAATGACGCCGAACGGCGCGCGGCTGTCCAAATTGCTGGCGCGCGTGTTGAAGCAAATGCAAAACGAAATGGTTATCGAGGGACATACCGATTCCGTTCCTTATGCGGTTCATGGCAAAGCGTATACCAATTGGGAATTGTCGTCCGACCGTGCTTTGGCGGTGCGGCGCATGCTGGTCGCGCAAGGTGTTTCCGCTGACAGAATCGTCAGCGTAACGGGACGCGCGGCAACGCAGCCTTATTTGACCGAAGATCCGAAAGCTCCGCAAAACAGGCGGATCGTGATTGTTCTGAAATCGGCGCTGTCGCCGTAATCGCAAAAAGAACTTTTCGACGGGCAAATCATCATTGAACTGAAATGCCCGCCGTATCATTAACCGCGGGCGGTTTCCGGCTGGAAACAACACGGATTGACAATCAAATTCTCCTAGCCTACAAAAGAAAAGTCCGGCGTTGATAGCACCGGACGATTTCCTTAACATGGAAAGGAGTTGCTCTATAACTCCATCTCATAGTTATAGGATAGGAAATCCGTGGGCTTTTGTCAACGGATTTCCGGCAGCTCTTTTCCCAACGCAGTCATGTTTCCGCACGGAGGGTTGCCATGTTAAAATTTTTGGCTTTGCTGAGAATTTTAATTGAAATAATCATGCTGTTTTACGGCTGATTTTTCGGGGGCGTCGTTCGCGGCGCCCTCTTTTTTTCGCCCGGAATCCGTGAAACCGAGAACAAAACAAGAAAATCCGTCAAATATTGGACGGATTTTTTATGTTTGACGGATTGAAAATAAAAAGGGCGAAAACCCAAGGTTTCCGCCGTTTTTATGGTGGGCGCAGCAGGGATCGAACCTGCGACCCCTACCGTGTGAAGGTAATGCTCTACCGCTGAGCTATGCGCCCAATAGGAGTCGTTTTTTCTTATAGCCTTTTGCCGGCGGTTCGTCAATCGGAATTTTCAATCATAAAATCTGGCGTCTTTGTTGTCCGCTGTTACGGGACGCGAAGACAGCGCATAATCTTCCACCAAAAAATCCATCGGGTTTTTAATGCGTTCATCCCTGTTCGGATACGGGCGGGCTTCACCGCCGAACCCCGTCGTCATCAAAACGCGGAATCGTTTGACGGTCGGTTCTTCTTTTTCGGGCGTATGCTCGATAACGTCAAATTCAACCATCCAAATGCGGGGAAGCTGTTTTTTCACCAATCTGACGTTGACTTCCGCCGTCAATCCTTCCAGCATTCGCGCGTTCCAAACGTCGCGTTCCCCCAGAAAAGCCGAAAAGACGTGCCGTTCCGACGCCCATCGCAGAAAGCTGTTTTTACCCCAGCGGGCGTTCATTTCGTCGACATCGGGAACAATGGTGTGGCGCATGGTGACGTACTGTTTGATATACTGTTCCATCAGCAATTCGCTGGGATCGCCCCAAACCATGTCCTTTTCAACGGGGTCGAGCCTGTAAAAACGTTTGTTGATCGCCAGCAGCCCCGGTTCGGACCGCAATTGCGGGGCAAGCATGTAAATGCCGCATCCCCAGATGACCGCTCCGCACAGCAAACCCGTGGCGACAAAAGCCATAACGCGCGACGTTTTCAAATAGCGGCGTTCGGGCATGGCGTTGACATGGACGCGTTCGGGGTACGCCCCCAGTTTGTCGTTGGTGCTTTCATCGATTTTTGAAAACAGGAACTTAAAGATCTTCATGCAGCTTCTCCGTCAGGCAGGATATCCGATTTTATTTTAAAAGGCAGTTAATTTTTTAGTTTATTTTTAACGCATAATATTTTAAAACAACGATATGCCAAAGATTCAGTATATAAAATCGCACTTGGTGCAGCTGCTTTCCATCCTGACGGTCGGTTTTCCGTTCGTCGGGTACAAGATTTTAATCGGACTGCTGATTCGCAATCTGTACGAAGGTCCGTTTGCCATCACCGCATCCCTGCTGTTTATTCTGTGGGGATTGATTGATTTGGTTTTGAACGCGATTTGCCTGCACGCAATCACTTGCCGCGGCAACACACATTACCCGTCCTGTCTGCTGGCGCTGATTTTCCGCAAATGCAAACGTTTGGGATACTGGGAGGATTTGGGCGAAGCTCTGGACGTTATGCTGTCGTTCGTGCTGGTCGCCTACTACGTCGGCGGGGCGATGTACGGCTATCTGGACGGTCCGCAGGTCAAGGTCTGGAACATTTGCACGGTTTTCAACGTGCTGGGCGCGGGCATTGCGCGCATCGGGTCGTCGTTTACAAATAACCGCAATCCTTGAAAGACATAAATCCCGTTTTCGATACAATCAAATGATCGACAAGCGTGATATTCAGCGGTTTCAGCGCATCGCGCAAAGTCTGCGTCATCGTTATGTCCGCTTTTGACGGGCGCAAATCGCCTGCGGGATGGTTGTGAACGACGATGATCGACAACGCTCCCAACTCCATGGAGCGGCGGGCGACTTCGCGGGGATAAACGACAGTCTGATTGATCGTTCCCGTTTGCATGATTTCGTCTTTGATCAAGCGGGATTGAGAATCCAGAAACAGAATGCGCAGTGCTTCAATCTTCTTTTGCCCCATTGAGGCGCGGCAGTACGCTATCAAAGCATTCCAGCTGTTGATGACGGGAGTGTCTACGATTTGATTTTTCAGCATGCGAATCGACGCTTCGC
>SAMEA104315424__coassemble_1118_pt1 | contig 13490 bp, 9 predicted proteins | sample SAMEA104315424__metabat2_low_PE_038 | metagenome-assembled genome bin SAMEA104315424 (sample SAMEA104315424) | gut metagenome | biome: Monkey gut; feature: monkey-associated habitat; material: faeces | place: China | collected 2013 | reverse complement strand
GACGCTTCATTAGCTTTAACTGAATATGCAAGTGTTTCTACCGGAAAGGGAAGTACACTTACAGACAATCAGTTTAAGGCGGCTGACGTAAATAATGATAAAATTATTGATGCGATTGACGCAAGTAATATCCTGACATATTATTCAATGGTTTCAACCGGAAAAGAACCATCATTCAATTAATGTGCTTTTTCCAAACTCATCATTTTATTTTACAAAACGCTGTATTAATTTAATTGACACGACTAAAATATGCAGAATATACAAAAGCAAATGCTGTTGCCATGCAATTTATGTAAAGCTTGTTCTGAATACTTAAAACAAGCTCTTATCATACATATTCAGTAGATTATAGGAATTTCATGGAACTAAACAATCAGATCCAGCACCTGCCGCAGATTCTTCTTGCCGAACGAAACCGCCTCCCCATTCACCACAAGGCACGGTACGCTCATGACATGATACTGTTCTCGCAGTTTCAGAAAATGATTCACATCATAGATTTCGGCTGTCACGTTCGGATTTTCCGCTGCGATTTTCTGCACTGCCGTCACAAGCTTGGGGCACATTGTGCAGGAAAGTGTTACAAGCACCTGTATTTCCATGGGCGTTGTGAGGCGTGCAATGTCCGTTTTGTCCTGTTCATCAATCGGCTGTCCCGGACCGGCAGCATTATAAAGTCCCAGCACAAATGAGGTGAACTCGTGTCCGCCGGGTACACCATGAAAAGCAAGCCCTGTTTCCGTGCCGTCCTCTTTACATATACGCACACATGGACAGAATTCCTCCGATTCTGAATTCTCTGAAATCTGTACGGAAAGCTTGTCCGTGTGTTCTGCCATTGCTTCCATATATGCTTTCAGCTCTGCGGAAAGTGGCTGTTCATCGACATGTTTTTGTTCGGCTGCGGGCGGCATTTCTTCTTTCAGCCGCTGCTCCTCCGCCATGCGCGCCATTTCGGCGACAGCTTGTTCCTCCGCCTGTTTTCCCGCCAGCCGTTTTTGGCGCAGGATTTCCAAGTCCGTCAAGGACGCTTTGATTTGGTTCGCTGTCGTCAAATCCAGCCCCGCCGTATTGCCCTTTTGAATTTCGACTTTGCGGTTTGTCCCCTGTTTGAACGCATAAGACCCGTCCAAATACATCGGGTCGATTTTAACCCCGCTCAGATTCACGCCGACCAAGTTGACCCCCGACAGATCGACGCCCGTCAAATCGACGCCGCGCAAATCCAAACGGCGCAAGTCCAAATACCGCAGATTGACTTTGCGCAAATCAAGAATCCCCTCCTCGGCTTCGCGCTGAATCTGCTGCATTTTTTCCAGTTCGTTCAAAGCCTGTTTGGACAGCTTCGCCCCTGCGATGACGGCGTTTTTCAAGTATGCGCCGTCCAGCTTCGCACCCTCCAGATTCGCCCCTTCCAGATTGGCTTCTTCCAGATTGACGCCGCGCAGGTCCGCCCCCGACAAATCGGCATTGCGCAAATCCGTTCCCGATAAATCGGCGTTGCGCAAATCCGCGCCTTTAAAGTTGACGCCCGTCAGCTTTGCGCCCGAAAAATTGACATCCGTAAAGTCCGCCCCGTCGAATTTCGCGCGTTCGCCCGTTTCCAAAGCCCGCACGACCAGCTGTGCGTCGGGATCGTTTTTCCACCCGTCGAACTGCCGCCGCCGTTCGGTCAAAGCATCCGTCAGCCGCACGCCCGCCACATACGACGACGTGTCCGAATCGTCCACGACTTTGGGCGCGGGACGGTTCGTCAAGGCGCTGTAAGCGTTTTGCTGCGGCGTTTCGTTGACCATTTACTTTTTCATTTCCTTGACCAGTTTGGCGCGTTCGGCATTGTTTTCAGCCGCGTTTTTGCGCACTTGCTCCATTGTCGGCTTTTGCTTGTCCTCGGGTTTTGCGCCCTCCAAACGCGCGCCTTTGACCAAATCGGGATTCAGCACGCGTGCGGAATAAGAGATCGCTTCAGCCAGCACGGCTTGCGGCGACGTATAATCTTTGCCGTTGACCCGCGCCGACGAAAAAGACACCCCGTCCAGCGATTGATTTTTGACGGATTCAAACGCGGCGGCGGATAAAACAACGTTTTTGAACACAGCCCTTTGCACGGCAAAAATCTTGGAACGCACAATGTTGTTCACAATCGTTTCGTTGATGATTTTTTCGGAACGCATGCCGTCAACGGCGATTTCCGTGAAATTGCCCTGCTTTTCTTTCATAAAAGCCATGCCTTTTCCCTGGAAGACCACAGCGTCGAATGTGATTTTCCCGACTTTGACGGAGTTTTCGTTCCACACGGGAACGTCCAGCTTGGACAAGCGGATTGTCCCCGTTTCGTTTTGCGGCGTTCCATAGATTTCGCCCAAGTTGAAACCCGCGAAACGCGCTTCCTCCGCTTTGAAATAATAAGGTATCTTTTCGGCGTCCGGCGTTTTTTCGCGCGGTTTGAAGACCAGATTTTTAAAGCTCAACTCATCCACGGAATCGTCGTAGTCCCAACTGTCGAAACGGACGTCGTACTGTCCTTGCGGCAAATGGGATTTGAAGCTTTCGACGGATTTTGCCTTTGCCTGTTCGGCGGCGGCGGCGGGCGACGGTCCCGTGTAAACGCGCTTTTTGAAAGTCGTTTTGTAGTATTCCTTTTTCTTCGCCTGTTCTTTTTTGACATCTGCGGCGGTTCTGATTTTTTGCTTTTTGAAATACGGATTGCTTTCGTTCGGATCGTCCCACAAAGACCCCGAATCGGCTTCCGCGTCGTACTCGAGCATTTGAGCCGACGAGCCGTTTGCCGCAAACATTATCAGCAACGCCAGAAAAATACTTTTCATCCCCGCAAATCCTCGTCAAAAGATGTCGATTTTTTATTTATATCAGAAAAGGCAATGTTTTGACCACAAAATAATAAACCGCCGACAAATTTGCCGACGGTTTATCGTCAAAAAGTCCGTCTTCAGCGGTCGCGCTGCTTTTGGGCGGACATCGCCAGCGTATTGACCGCAGGCGTTTTCGCCCCGACGTTCTGCAGCATCGCGAAATGCGCGGGAGCTTTTGTTTTCTTCGCGCCCGACACATAGGTTTTGACAGGCGTTTTTTTCAAGAACGCGTCCGTTTTCGCCTGTTTTTGCGTCTTGGCTTTGTTTTCCAAGATTTTGGATTTTCTTTCGTCGGGTTCGCTCAGCGATTTGGACACCAGTTCGTAAACGTTTTTGGACAGGTTGGGCTTTGCCAGCACTTTTTCCAGCGCGCCTTTCATCATTGCCTGACGTTCCGCGTCATAGCGTTTCCACGACGTCAGCGGTTTAACCGTGTCGGCGGCGACCTGCGGGTTCAAATCGTCCAGCTTCATCGCCATTTGCGCCACAAATTCGTAGCCCGAACCGTCCTTGGCGTGCAGAGCGGATTTGTTGCCTGCAAAGTTGCGCATGACGGCGCGGACTTTGTTCGGATTCGTGATTGCAAAAGCGGGATGTTCGACAACGGCTTTCGCGCTGTCCAATCCCTCGGACGCCACAACGCCCAGCCATTTGTTGACGACCAGTTCTTCATCCTTGAACGTTTCGTAGAAATCGGACACGACGGCTTTGCCGTGTTTCGTCCCCGCGGCGATGCTCATCGCGGCGAAACGGTCGGTCATGTTGTTGGCGTTGTTGTACTGCGCCGTGATGCGGTCGTCGATTTCGGGTTTGTCCAGCGAAGCCAGATAGCCCAAAGCCACGTTTTTCAAAGCGCGGTCGCCCGCGTCTTTGGCGACGGGTTCAAACGGCTTTTCGACGTTCAGCGAATCGTAAACCGCCGTCAATTCGGGTTCAAACTTTTTGACGAAAGCCTTGGATACGGCGGAACGCGCCTGATGCACGGCATCCACGTCCACAACATCCATTTGATCGGACACATATGCTTCGGACGGCAAAGCCAGCGCTTTGGCGACAAAAGCCTTGTCCAAAGACGGATCTTTCAAATACGAGCCGAGCGCGTCCAAGTATTTTTCGTCGACGCGCGGTTCTTTGCCCGCCTGAATGTCCTTGACCATGCCCAGCATCTGCTTGACGCCGTACTGCTGCGCCGCGTCCCAGCGGTTGAACAAATCGGAATCGTGCGCCATCAAATGCGCGCGCTCGTCGTCCGTGTAATCCATGTGGAAGTTAATCGGCGCGGTAAAGTCTCGGTTCGCGGACAAAACGGGTTTTTCCTTGACATTGACGAACGTCAGCGTCGCTTTGCCCTTGTCCAAAGTGAACACGCGGGACGTGCCCTGCGCCTTGTCTTCGCCCTGCAACTGCAAAGGCATATCCTTGCCGTCTTTGCCCAGCAGTCCCATTTCCATCGGAATCACGAACGGCAGTTTTTCGGGCTGGTTCGGCGTCGGTTTGGTTTCCTGACGCAGTTTCAGCGTGTAGGTCTGCGCCTTTTCGTCATATTCGCCCTCGGCGAACACGGACGGCGTTCCCGCCTGCGAATACCAGCGTTTGAACTGGGTCAAATCCCTGCCCGACACGTCTTCCATACATTTGGCGTAGTCGTCGATTGTAACAGCCTTGCCGTCGTTGCGGTCAAAGTGCAGATCGTTGCCCTCGCGGAACTTTTCCTTGCCCAGCATTTTTTCGTACATGCGGATGATTTCCGCGCCTTTGTTGTAAATCGTCGACGTGTAGAAATTGTTGATTTCGACATACGATTCGGGGCGGACGGCATGTGCGGTCGGACCGGCGTCCTCGGCAAACTGCCCCGCGCGCAAAGTCGCGACGTTTTCAATGCGGTTGACGGAACGCGAACGCATGTCGCGCGAAAATTCCTGATCGCGGTAAACGGTCAAACCCTCTTTCAAAGACAGGTTGAACCAGTCGCGCACCGTCACGCGGTCGCCCGACCAGTTGTGGAAGTATTCGTGTCCGACAACGCCTTCGATGCCCGCATAGTCGTGATCGGTCGCCGTGCGGGCGTCCGCCAGAACATACGCGCTGTTAAAGATGTTCAAGCCCTTGTTTTCCATCGCGCCCTGATTAAAGTCGGAAACCGCGACCAGATTGAACAAATCCAAATCGTATTCGCGCCCGAACGCCTGTTCGTCCCACTTCATCGACCGCTTGATACAGTCCATCGTGTAGTTCAGCTTGTCCTTTTGCCCTTTGTTGGCATAAACGCCCAAAGTGACTTCGCGTCCCGACATCGTTGTGAATTTGTCGTTGATATAGTCCAAATCCCCGCCGACCAAAGCGAACAGATAGGACGGTTTCGGAAACGGGTCGTTCCAAGTCACCGCCGTTCTGCCGTCGTCCATTTTTTCCTCTTTGATCATATTGCCGTTGGACAGCAGGCAGGGCAGTTTTTCCTTGTCGGCGCGCAAAGTCGTCGTAAAGACGCTCATCACGTCGGGATGATCGGGGTAATAAGTGATGCGGCGGAAACCTTCGGGTTCGCATTGCGTACAGAACATGCCGTTCGACACATACAGCCCTTCTAGCTTCGTGTTGGCTTTCGGGTGGATTTCAGTGCCGATGGACAGCTCGAATTCCTTGGGCGGATTCAAAATCGTCAAGCCCTTGTCGTCAACGGCGTATTCTTCGGGCTTCAAAGCGCGTCCGTCAATGGCGATTCCCGTCAAAGTCAGTTCGTCGCCGTCCAGCCGCAAAGGACGAACTTCGCCCGTTGTCGTGTCGTAATCGCTTTTGACTTTCAAAGTCGACGCGACCTGCGTGTTTTCCTCGTCCAAATCGAAATCCAGATGAACGGATTCGATTTTGTAGTCAGGCTTTTTGTAATCTTTTAAATGCTTGACTTTCGGTGTGTTTTCAGCCATTTGACAGCTCCTTGAATCGCGGTAGTCCGCCGTAAATTTTTATCCATACTAACGGTGTTTTTTGTCTAAATCAAGCAAAAAAGCTTTTGTATCCGCCTTTGTCGGCGACTTTGCGCATCAAGGTCGAAAACGGGAAATTTTTAAAGTTCCCGGGGCTGACGAACCGTCCGTTCCAATCGGCGGGAACGGCATCGGCGTTCAACGCGACAAGCGTCAGCGTCAAATCAAAGTGCGTAAAAACATGCTTGACTTTTTTGCGGGTGATTTTCCAATCGGCGGGAAACGGCAGCGTTTCATCCGTATTCCACGGAAATTCGGTCAATCCGTGCAGCAATCCCTTTTCCGAACGGGTGCGCAGGAAAACTTCGCCTTTGGCGTTCGTTATCAAAAACACATAGCCTCTGCGCGCATCGCGCTTCAGCTTGACGATTACGGGAATTTTGTCTGCCATTCCGTCCTTGAACGCTTTGCAGTCGCCGCGCAGGGGGCAAAGCAGGCATTGCGGCGATTTCGGCGTGCAGACCGTCGCCCCCAAATCCATAATCGCGGATGCGTAATCGGCAGGGCAAGCGGCGGCTTTTATCAGCGCGTCGGCGCAGGCGTTGATTTTATCCATAATTTCAACGGTCGGCTCATCCCATCCGTTCAGGCGCGTTACAACACGAATCACATTGCCGTCAACGGGCGATTCGGGCAGATTGAAAGCGAAAGCCGTAACACTGGCAGAGGTGTACGCCCCGATTCCCGGCAGCTTGGCAAGCTCCGCACGGCTGGCGGGAAAGGGCCCGCCGGATTGTTCTGTGACGACTTTCGCAGCCTCGTGCAGCTTGCGCGCCCGCGTGTAATACCCCAAGCCCTGCCACATCAGCAAAACATCGTCAAGCGGCGCGGCGGCAAGGCTTTCGACCGTCGGAAAACGGCTCATAAATCTGTCGAAAAACGGCATCACCGTTTTGACGGTCGTTTGCTGCAGCATGATTTCGGACACCCAGACGGCATAAGCCGACGGATGCGCGCCGCCTTTCGTGCGCCATGGCAAATCACGCCCGTTTTTTTCGTACCATTTCAACAAATTTTCGGTTACAGTCTTCATAAACGAACACTTTAAAAGAAGGAGCTTCATCATGCAAGGAATCGTTTTAAACATTGATTTGAAATCCGATACGGGATTGGTTCGCGCGGCCGACGGCAAACGCTACGGGTTCAAACTGTCGGACTGCGAAACGGGCAGCCCTTTAAACGGCAACACGGTTGATTTTGAAATCGACGACGACAACCAAGCCGTTAAAATGCATGTCGTCAAAACAGCCTTCAAAGCCGCTTTCGATTGGCTTTACTGGCTTATGTTTTCTGTTCGGGGCAGGATTTCGCGCGAACAGTTCATCGCGTTTTTCGCCGTCGCCCTGCTGCTGCTCCCCTTTCCCGCAATCGCCATGGCTTGGGCGGGATTGCCGCTGCTTTACTTTGTGCTGATGTGGGCGGGATCGGCTTATGTCTGCTTTGCCGTTACGGTCAAACGGTTTCACGATTCGGGCAGTTCGGCGTTTTGGCTGGTTTCGACGGCGCTTATCGGCGCGGTTGCCGCGTCCGCAATGTTCAAAGTCGTCGCCTTTCCGTTTTTAAGCGACGCCGTGATATCCCTGCTTTGCACGGTGTTCGGGCTGTTCGTCCTGTTCTGCCTGTATTTGTGCTTTGCCAAAGGAACGATGGGCGAAAACCGCTACGGCAAAGAGCCTGCCTCTTGCAAAACAATTCGTTTGAAATAAATAAACAAAAGGGCTACCTTAACGCCAAAAACGAATCGCTGAAGTGAGGTTGCGAAAAATGGAAAAGAAAATCAAGTATTTGAAGGATTATCACAAACCCGATTACAAAATCAGAACCGTCGATTTGACGTTTGATTTGGACGAACAAAACACGACCGTCAAATCGGTGCTGCATCTGGTCGCCGACTACGATGTTCCCAAAGGCGGGCATTCGCTGGTTTTAGACGGACGCGAACTGGAACTGAAATCGATTAAAATCGATGGCGAACCGGTTGACGAACGCGCGTACAAACTGGACGACGAATCGCTGACGATTTACAATCCGCCCGCGGATTTCAAGCTGGAAATCGAAACCGTCATCCACCCGAAAGCCAACACAAAGCTGGAAGGGCTGTACGTTTCGAACGGCACTTTCTGTTCGCAAAACGAACCCGAGGGTTTCCGCAGAATCACTTATTTCCTTGACCATCCCGACGTGATGAGCGTTTACACGACGACTTTGATCGCCGACAAAAGCAAATATCCCGTCATGCTGTCGAACGGCAACCCGATAAAGGAAGAAGTCCTGCCCAACGGCAAAACGGCGGTAACGTGGTTCGACCCGTTCCCGAAACCTTGCTATCTGTTCTGCGTGGTTGTCGGGGATTTGGGTTCCATTCACGACACTTACACGACGAAATCGGGACGTTTGGTCAAACTGGGGCTGTATGTCGAACACGGCGAGGAACCCAAAGCCAAATGGGGACTGGAATCCCTGAAGCGCGCGATGAAATGGGACGAAGACGTCTACGGTCTGGAATACGACCTTGACCTGTTCAACATCGTCGCCGTTTCCGATTTCAACATGGGCGCGATGGAAAACAAGGGGCTGAACCTGTTTAACAGCAGCTGCGCGCTTGCCGACCCCGTAACCGCGACCGATATGGACTTTGCCCATGTCGAAGGCGTCATTGCGCACGAATACTTCCACAACTGGTCGGGCGACCGCGTAACCGCGCGCGACTGGTTCAACCTGTCCTTGAAAGAGGGCTTAACCGTTTACCGCGACGAAGAATTTTCACGCGACATGCGCGGGCGCACTTTGGGACGCATCAACGACGTGTTCAACCTGCGCACGTTCCAGTTCCCCGAAGACGCGGGTCCTTTGGCGCACTCCGTCCGTCCCGAATCGTACGTCGAAATCAACAACTACTATACGGCGACCGTGTACGACAAAGGCGCGGAAGTCATCCGCATGTACGAACGCCTGCTGGGCAAGGAAACCTTTATCAAAGGCAATCAGCTGTACTTTAAGCGCCATGACGGACAGGCGGTCACGATTGACGATTACGCCAAGTGTATGGAAGACGTTTCGGGCAAGGATTTGACGCAGTTCAAACGCTGGTATTCGCAGGCGGGAACGCCGACCGTATACGCCGACGGCAAATACGACGAACAGGCGAAAACCTACACGCTGACCTTGCGTCAGGAAACCAAGCCGACGCCGAACCAGCCTGAAAAGCTGCCGTTCGTGATTCCTTTGGGAATCGGGCTTATCGGCAAAGACGGCAAAGATATGCCTTTGCAGCTGCAGGGTGAAGCAGAAGCGCAGAGTACGTCCCGCGTCATCGTGCTGGACAAGGATTCCGACACGTTCACTTTCGTCAACGTCGCCGAACAGCCCGTTTTGTCGGGCAACCGCGATTTCACCGCGCCGATTCATTTCGTTATGGATTACACGGACGCGGAACGCCTGCACCAAGCGCGCTACGATTCCGATCTGTTCAACCGCTGGGACGCTTTCCAGCAATACGGCGTCGAACAGATTTTGAATATGGTCAAAGACATTCAAAACGGCAAAGAACCGACTTTGCCCGAAGCATACTTCGACGTTTGGGAATCGTATCTGACGGACAAGTCGCTGGACAAAGGCTTTGTCGCCCGCGCCATTACGCTGCCGCAGGAAAACTATCTGGCGGATCAGATGGACGTGGTGGATGTCGATGCGATTCACAAAGCCCGCTATTTCGTCAAACAAACGGTTGCAAAACGCTTTGAAAAGCTGCTGCGCGCCGTTTACGACGAAAACAACACCAACGCCGAATACACGCCGTCGCCTGCGGAATCCGCGCGCCGCGCGCTGAAAAACATGGCTTTGTCGTTCTTGGGCGATTTGGGAACGAACAACGCATTGGTCGAAAAACAGTATGCCGAAGCCAACAACATGACCGACAAACTGGCGGCGATGAACATTGCGTCGAATTCCAAAAACCCGAAACGCGAAGCGATTATGGACGACTTCTATCAGACGTACAAAAACGAAAAAGCGGCGGTCAACAAATGGATCTTCACGTCCGCCTGCGCCGACAGACCCGACGCGGTCAACGTGGTGCGCAAACTGCTGACCCACCCCGCGTTCAACATCAAAAACCCGAACAACGTTCGCGCTTTGATGGGCGGGTTCGCGTACAACCAGACCGAATTTCACAAATTGGACGGTTCGGGGTACGACTTTGCGGTCGAAATGGCGTACAAAATGGACGACATGAACCCGCAAATGGCGGCGCACATGGTCAAACCCTTGACGCGCTGGAAACGCTTTGACGCAAAACGCCGGGAAATGATGAAAAAAGCTTTGGAAAAAGTTTTGGAAAAGAAAAACCTGTCCAAAAACGTTTACGAGCTGGTCACAAAATCTCTGGCGGCATAAAAACTTTTCAAAAAGGCGGCTTTTCAGCCGCCTTTTTTATATCTTCGAATCGGCTGAAAGCTTGCCTTTTTTGTTCCTTGTCACCAAAAAATTGATTTTTTGTGAAAAAATCATTACACTATAAAGAAAGCTTACAGGAGGACTGTTTATGGACATTTCCGATACGGCTCAGCAAATCGTCGCAGCGCAAATGCAAATGATACAGCAATCCATTGCCATGGCTGCTTTGAAAAACAATGTCAATCAACAGCAGCAGCTGGTCAATGCGGTTGCCGAAAACGCCGCCCCTGCCCCGACCGCGATTGACGGGCGCGGCGCGGTTCTGGATATTCTGGTTTAAGCGTTTGTCCTTATAAACTTAAAGCCTGCCCCTTTCGGGACAGGCTTTTTTTACAAACACGGACAAGTCTGCGGTTTGGGCTTCGGTTTTGCCTTAACCGTTTTTTTCTTGGGCGCGGATTTCGGTTTCGCCGCGGGACAGGGCGACGCGGGCGCGCTCAGGCATTTTTGAATGCACTTTGCGGCAGTCGGCGCTGCCTGTCCGCCGCCCGTCATGCCGATTTTGGCATACGTCAGCTTTTCAATCGCCGCCGCTTCCGATTTGGCTTCCGCAGGCGTAATCAGCCCCGCGTTTTTCAGCATTTCGATTTGACGCAAAGCCGTCGCGGCTTCCAAAATATCCTTGGGCGGGGCTTTGGGATTCATGCGGTAGAACGGGTTGGACGGCAGCAGGGCTTCCAGAATAATCTCGCGTTCCGCGGCGTGTTCGCGCGGCGTAATCGCGCGCATTTCCAGCGCGTTGCGCAAAGCGTCCAGCCGCCCGATGATGACGTTTCCGTCGGGCGCGGGCAAATCCAGCCCTAGCCCCGCGGGCGTCAGCGTATACGGCAGCAGTCCGCCCAGATTGACCGTGCGGCGGTTCAGCCATTCCTGTTCGGTCACATAGCGTTCGTCGCGCAGCCGTTTGAACGTCAAAAAGCGCATCACGATATTGCGGTCGCCTTCGTTCAGCATATCAAAGCCGCCTTTGATAGCTTGCGGCTGTTCGTTGTGTTTAACGGTTTTCGGCGCGTCCGTAAAGGTCGGCATCCCCGTTTGCGGATTGACAACGGCAAACGGACGTTTTTTCAATTCCATCATTTGCAGACGCTCTTTCGCGCCTTTTTTCAGGTCTTCGGCGGGCATGGATTTGACGGCGGACAAAACGCCGACGGCGGTCGTGTCGGACAACAAAATGTCCTCGTAATACCGTCTGGACTGATTCGGATAGCCCAAGCTGTCATACGACATCCCCGCCACCATCAAAGCATACGGATCTTTGGGATTGTCTTTCAGCGCTTTTTGCGCGTAATCGACAGCGCGTTCAAAGTTCCCCGTCGACCAGAAAATCAACGCCTGCTCCGTCGCGGTTTTGCGCCACGTTTCCCCGGGGGTTGAACAGGCGGCGGCCAAAGCCAGCGCCGCGAACGTGCCGATTTTCATCAGTTTCTTTTTCATTTTACCCCCCATTTTTCAAGCAAAGACGCTTTGTTCAGCATCAGCCACTGCAAAGCGATTATCGTAATGCCGTTGTTGATTTTGCCGTTTGTCAAAAGCTTTTCGGCTTCGGCGACATCCAGTACGACAATGCGGATGTCCTCGTCTTCCACATCCAGCCCAGCATAAGCGGGCAAAGTATCGACATCCACGCGACCGCAAAACAGCTCCAGCGTTTCCGTAATGCCGCCGGGGGACGAATAATAGCGCGTGATATGCTCCAGCGCAGTTACTTTCGCGCCCGCTTCCTCTTGGGCTTCGCGCAAAGCGACGTCTTGCGGCGTTTCGTTTTCGTGGTCAACCATGCCCGCAACGACTTCCAACACCCAAGGATAATCGCCGTTCAAGTAAACGCCGCAGCGGAACTGTTCGACCAAAGCGATTTTGTCCTTGACGGGATCGAACAGCAAAATGCCGACGGCGTGTCCCCTGTCCATGACTTCGCGTTTGACGGGACGGCTCATTTCGCCGTTGTACTGCGGATAGCGCATAACATATTCGTCAACCTCGAAAAACTTTTTATACAGGTTGTTTTTTTCCAAAATTTCAACGTTTTTCGCCGTTCTTTCCGTCATGGTTCAAAGTGCTCCCAAAGTCTGAACGATTGGAGTATAGTGGACAAAGATTAACAAAGTAAAAAGGAATCCTTGCCGTGGAAATTTTGACAGCCGCGCAAATGTACGCCGCCGACAAAGAAACGATTGCAAAAATTATGCCGGAAAACGATTTGGTCGAAAACGCGGGCTTCGCCGCCGCGTGCCAAATCGCGAAAAAGTACGGAAAACAGCCTGTTTTAGTCGCTTGCGGCGCGGGCAACAACGGCGCGGACGGCTTTGTCGCCGCACGCGTTTTAAGCAATCGCGGATACAGCGTCAAGGTCGCTTTTGCCGGACAAAAGGACAAAATGTCCCCCGCCTGCCGCTTTGCCGCAGAACGGTTCGACGGCATTGTTTTGCCGCTGTCGCCCGATTGTCTGCATCGGTTCAAAGGCGTTGTCGTCGACGCGCTGTTCGGCATCGGGTTGTCCCGTCCGATTCAGGGCGAAATCGCCGATTTTATCACCGCTTTAAACGCGTCAAGCCTGCCCGTCGTTTCGCTGGACATCCCAAGCGGTGTTTTTGCCGACACGGGCGCGGTGTCGCCCGCAACCGTTAAGTCGGATTTGACCGTCACATTCTGCCGCCCGAAACCCGCGCACTTTCTTTACCCCGCCAAAGAATACGTCGGGGATTTGACCGTTTACCCCATCGGCATCACGGATGAAATTATCGCCCATCAACACCCGCGCTTTATTATCAATCCGCCGTTTGAACTCCCCGCCCCGACGCCGTACGACCACAAGTATTCGCGCGGCGCGGTTTTGGTGGCGGGCGGACAAATGACGGGTGCGGCGCGGCTGGCGGCGCAAGCGGCGCGGCGGTTCGGCGCGGGATTGGTCAAAGTCGTCTGCGCGCCCGAAAAAGCCTTGTCCTACAGCGTTGATGCGGCGGGATTGGTTGTTTCGACCGAACCGCTTGAAGCCGCCGCCGCCGACAAAAAAATATCGGCAATCGCGTTCGGCATGGGCTTCGGATTGTCCGAAAAAACGAAAGCCGCGCTTCAATCGGTCGTCAAATCGGGCAAACCTTTTGTCGCAGACGCGGATGCTTTGGCGTATGTCAAAGACATTCCGCTGTCAAACGCCGTCATCACCCCGCAC
>SAMEA104315424__coassemble_1117_pt1 | contig 13500 bp, 16 predicted proteins | sample SAMEA104315424__metabat2_low_PE_038 | metagenome-assembled genome bin SAMEA104315424 (sample SAMEA104315424) | gut metagenome | biome: Monkey gut; feature: monkey-associated habitat; material: faeces | place: China | collected 2013 | reverse complement strand
AGAATGTTTTATTGTTCATTGACGGGTTCGACCACCAGAAAAGTGCCGTTGACGCCCGTGACTTTGACGGTTGCCCCGACGGGAATGTTTCGAGGGCTTGACGCCAGCCAAAGCGTGTCGCCGACTTTGATTTTGCCGCGCCCGTCCGCAATCGGTTCAAAGACTTGAAAGCTTTGTCCGATATACAGCGCGCCGCGGTTGTTCAGGTTGTTTTCGACGGCTTGCTTTTTGCCGACCAGCTTGCGCCCGACCAAAACGGAAATCACCGACAAAACGGCGAAAACCGTTCCCAAAAAGGCGGCGGAGGCATCGGGAAACGCGGCGGATACCAAGCCTGTCAGCAACGCGCCGAAGCCTATCCACATAAAGAACACCCCCGGCGTCAGGATTTCCAGCACCATCAGGAACACGCCGGCGCTCAGCCAGCCCCAGTAGTCCGCAAATTCCATTTCAGCCCCGCTTGTCGTTTTGTTTGGTCAAGCTTTCTTTGGCGATTTCGCCGATGCCCGCAATGGATCCCAGAATGTTCGTCGCTTCCAGCGGCAGCATGACCATTTTGGAATTGTCCGCCGTGCCGATGGATTTCAAGGCTTCCAAATACTTTTGACCAAGGAAGTAGTTGATCGCGTTGATGTTGCCTTTGCCGATGGCTTCGGAAACATACGCGGTCGCTTTGGCTTCCGCTTCAGCTTGGCGTTCGCGGGCTTCCGCGTCGCGGAAAGCGGCTTCCTTGCGTCCCTCCGCCGCCAGAACGACGGATTGCTTTTCACCTTCGGCTTTCAGGATTTGCGCCTGACGCAGACCTTCTGCTTCCAGAATTTGGGCGCGTTTGTCGCGTTCGGCTTTCATCTGGCGCGCCATGGCATCGACCAAATCGCGCGGCGGCGTGATGTCTTTGATTTCGATACGCATGACTTTGACGCCCCAGGCTTCGGTCGCCTTGTCCACGACTTCCAGCAAGCGATGATTGATGACGTCGCGCTGGCTGAGCAGTTCGTCCAAATCCATCGACCCCATGACGGTACGGATGTTCGTCATGACCAAATTCAAAATCGCGACCTGCAACTGACGGACTTCGTAAACGGCGGGGGCGGCTTCCAGCACTTGGAAGAACACAACGCCGTCGACGGTAACCATGGCGTTGTCTTTGGTGATGACCTCCTGCGACGGAACGTCAAGGACCTGTTCCATCATGTTGACTTTCGCGCCGATGGAATCGACAAAGGGGATAATCAGGCTCAGCCCCGGTTTCAAAGTGTGCGTGTAGCGTCCGAACCGTTCGACGGTGTATTCCATGCCTTGCGGCACGGTTTTGACGCCCGAAGAAATGACCACGATTGCCAGAACAATCAAAAAAACGACAAAACCACTCATCTGCGTATCCTTTCAAAAATTGATTTGAAGCTATGATACCGTATCAGCGTTTAAAAATCAACGCGCCTGCGATGACCAAAAGGATAAATCCCGCGATGTGATTCCAGCGGATTTGTTCGCCCAGATAGAAAATCGAAAACACGGCGAAAACGGAAAGGGTGATGATTTCCTGCATGCCTTTCAGCTGGGCGGCGGAGTAATACTCGTGTCCGATGCGGTTGGCGGGGACTTGCAGGCAGTATTCGAAAAACGCGATTCCCCAGCTGACCAAAATCACCACCCACAGCGAAGTCGATTTGAATTTCAAGTGTCCGTACCACGCAAAAGTCATAAAAATGTTCGAACAAATCAACAGAACGACAGGTAAAACAGCGTGCATTTTTCAAAACTCCGTTTTAAAATGAAAAGGCATTTCGGGTTGTACGCTTTAAAAAGCGCGCGGAAAAGAAAAATCTTTGCATTTCGGGCAAAAAGCGGGCAATCTGGAATCGGCACAGTTCTTGCAAAGCTGACAAGGCGGGAAAAAGATTCACTTTTTCTTAAATAAAAAAACGCAAGATGATGTGAAAGGGAGTCGAACATGGATTTGCAGAATTTGTCTTTGTATCAAATGAGCGAAGAAAAAATGCGCTGGCTGGCGCAAAGGCAGTCCGTATTGTCCCAAAACATCGCGAACGCCAACACGCCGGATTATATGCCGTCGGACGTCGAACCGCTGAAATTCAAGGAATTCGTCGGCGAAAGCAAGCATGTGCCGCTGACCCGCACGAATCCGATGCACCGCACCGCCGCTTCGGGGGATGCGAAAATGGTCAAAACCGACCCGAAACACTTGTCGCCCGTTGCGGACGGCAAGGCAAAAGTCAAGGAAACCCGCCGCCCCTTTGAAACCGTCATTGACAAAAACGGCGTGATTTTGGAAGAGCAATGGGCGAAAATCGACGAAACGCGCGGTCAGCACGAACAGGTAACGACTCTGTTCAAAAAGAATATGGCTCTGCTGGGAACCGCGTTGGGCAAATAATGCCGTAAGGGAGGAATATCATGGATGATTTGACGCTGAGCAAAAAAATCGCCGCTTCGGGCATGAAAGCCCAATCCCAACGGTTGCGCGTCATCGCCGAAAATATGGCGAACGCGGATTCGCTTGCCAAAACGCCGGGCGGACAGCCTTATCGCCGCAAAACGGTGACGTTCCGCAACGAACTGGACAGGGCGACGGGTGCGGAAATGGTCAAAGTCGGACGCGTTTCCCGCGACAGAAGCGAGCTGGAACGCAAATACGACCCGAATCACGTTGCCGCCGACAAAGACGGCTATGTGTTGCTGCCGAACGTCAATCCTTTGATTGAAACGATGGATATGAAAGAAGCGCAAAGAACTTACGAAGCGAACTTGAACGTGATTTCCGTGTCCAAGGATATGATGAGCCGCACGTTGGATTTAATCCGCTGACGCTTGAAAGGATAGAAAATGGTCAATCAGATTTCCCAAGCTCTTTCGGCGTATCAGACGGCGGCGACCCGCGCGGTTTTGCCGTCCGCCGACGAAGCGAAAGCCGTTTCGCCCGCGGGGACGTTTTCCGAAATGGTGCGCTCTGCCGCCGAACAGGTGGAAAAGGATAACCAATACGCCGAATTGATGAGTATGAAAGCCGTCAAAGGAACCGCGGATATTCAAGAGGTCGTTATGGCGGTGTCAAATGCCGAAGTCGCTTTGCAAACCGTCGTCGCCGTGCGCGACAAGGTCGTTTCCGCCTATCAAGATATTCTGCAAATGCCGATTTGACGGAAGGGCGCGGTCAATGAACGACGTTATGGTTCTGGAGGTCGGTAAAGACGCGATTTACACGCTTTTGCTGGTCGTGGGGCCGTTGCTGATGATTGCGATGGTTGTCGGTCTGCTTATCAGTTTGGTGCAGACGTTGACCCAAATCCAAGAAATGACGCTGGTGTTCGTGCCGAAAATTCTGGTGGTGTTCATTTCGCTGATTTTGCTGCTTCCGTTTATGATTGACCAGTTAAGGACGTTTTCCGCGGGGTTGTTCGACCGCATTGTCGCTTTGGGAACATAAGCGATGTGGGAAAAACTGCTGAGTCTGGAGCTGTATCACTTTTTGTTCGCGTTCGCCCGTTTGGGCGGCGCGTTGCTGTTTATGCCCTTTTATTCGTCAAGCTACATTCCCGCGCGGGTGCGTCTGCTGTTCGCTTTGGCGTTTTCGGCGGCGTTGACCCCCGCTATGGCAAATGTGATGCCGACCCCGCCCGAAAGCGTTTTGATGCTGTTCAAATATCTGCTGATTGAAATCACGGTCGGGCTGTTTTTGGGGCTGTTTCCCGCGTTTTTGATGACGGCCGTGGATTTGGCGGGAACGAACGCCGCAATGGCGACCAGCTTTTCAAACGCGACCGTGCTTGACCCGCAAACGTCGGTGCAGTCGACTGTGCTGTCCGGCTTTCTGACGCTGTGCGCGGTGATGCTGATTGTGGTAACGAACGCGCATCATTTGATGCTGGGGGCGGTGCTGGACAGTTATGCCGTTTTTCCCGTCGGGCAGAATTTGCTGACGGGCGACATGTCGGAAATGCTGACGAAAACTTTGTCCGCCGCATTCAATTACGGATTCAGAATCGGCGCGCCGTTCATTTTAATGATTGTCGTGCTGTATTCGTCCATGGGGATTATGTCGCGTTTGATGCCGCAGCTGAACATTTTGTTCATTATTATGCCTTTGCAAGTCTATTTGGGGCTGGCGCTGATGATGGTGACTCTGCCCGCCGTGATGCGCTGGTTCCTGCGGTTCTTTGACGACGAAATCGGATTGCTGTTAAGGTGAGGGGCGATGGCTGAAGACGATCAGGACGAGTCCTCGAAAACAGAAGAGGCTTCCGAGCGAAAACTGGAGCGCGCCCGCGAAGAAGGGCATGTCCCCATGTCTCAGGAAGTCAAAAGCTGGTTTATGCTGTTTGCCGCTTTGATGATGCTGTGGGGGCTTTGCCCGTTTTTGATGAAGTACACGGCGCGTCTGTCCGTCAAGTACATCGAACGCCCCGAACAGCTGCCGACGGACCCGCTGGGACTGCGCGATTTGCTGCGCGACACGTCGCTGGATATGCTGATTGCCGTTGCCGCGCCTTTGGGGCTGTTTTTGATTTTGGCGATAGCGTCGGCTTTGGTTCAAATCGGTTTTCTGTACGCGCCCAAGCGCATGACGCTGAAGTGGGACAGGATTAACCTGTTCGCCAACGCCAAGGAATTCATCACCAAAGCCAAAATCGTCGATATGATAAAAGGGCTGCTGAAAATCGCGGCGGTGGGCTATGCGGGGTGGCTGATTGTCAAGCCGCGCATTGTCAACGTGCTGGCGTCGCCGTCGTTTGACGTGGCGTCAATTATCGATTTGCTGTATTCGTTGCTGCTGTGGATTTTGCTGACGATGGTGATGATTGTGTTCGTCATCGCTTTCGCCGACTATTTTTATCAAAAGTTTTCCTACTTGAAGCGTCAGCGCATGACCAAACAGGAAGTCAAGGAGGAATATAAGCAAACCGAGGGCGATCCGCAAATCAAAATGCGTTTGCGCTCTATCCGCATGGAGCGTTTCCGCAAACGCATGATGGCGAACGTGCCGAAAGCGTCCGTCGTTGTAACAAACCCGACCCACTTTGCGGTGGCTTTGCGCTATGAACCCGACGAAGGCATGGACGCGCCCGTGTGCGTCGCCAAAGGGCAGGACTTTATCGCGCAGAAAATCAAAGAGGTCGCAAAGGAAAATGATGTGCCGATTGTTGAAAATCCGCCGCTGGCGCGTGCGCTGTTCGCAACGGTGGAAATTGACTCTCCCATTCCGACGGAGCATTATGCGGCTGTGGCCGAAGTCATCAAGTATGTCTATCGGCTGAAAGGAAAAACTTTGCCCCAAGGGGAGGATACGCCGTAAATGCCGCAGTCTTTTTTGAAAAAAATCGCGAAAGCCCTGCGCTTTGATGTCAAAGACGCGGACAGAACGGCGGCGCTGATGGAAAGCGAAACCGACGCGTTGGCGCTGGTCGGAACGGACGGCGGGCTGGTCTATATGAACCGCGCGGGCAAGGCGTTTTTCGGCATTCTGGATTTAAGAACCGCCATTGTCGACCGCCTGATGCCCGACGAGGACAGCAACCGCTTGGCAATGGCGAAGCTGGACGCCGCTTTGAAAAACAAAGCCGAAACGGCGGTCGAACTGCTGATGCAGTCCAAAGGCGGCGATGCCGATTTCTGGGAATGGTACTCGGTTTCCCTGCGTCAAACGGATGTCGGGACGCTGTGGCGGGTGCGCGACATTACGGCGCAAAGGGCGATGGATGCCGTGATGCGGCAGGAAACCCAAGAAATGGCGGAGTTTCTGGACGCTTTGCCCATCGGACTGTATCAAATCGACGCGGGCGGCGTGATTAACTTTGTCAACCGCCGCTTTTGCGACTGGCTGGGCGTCAACAATCCCCGCGAATTAAAGGGTAAAAAGCTGGTCGATTTGCTGGCGGGCAACCATGTCCCCGAACTGGACGGCTTTTGGCACGGGGAACTGACGTTCCGCACGCAAACAGGCGGGATGTTTACGGCTTTCGTCAGCCATGCCGTTTACGACGAAAACGGCGAAACGATGCTGCGCGCATCCGTCGTGCGCGATGTGACTTCGCGCGAAGAACACGAACGGGGCGCAAAAGACGCCGAAGTCGGCTTTTCCCGATTGTTTGAAGAAGCCCCCGTCGGTATTGCTTTCGTGGACAAGGACGGCGTGATTACCGAAGCGAACTCGATTTTGTTCCAGCTGACGGGCAAGCCGCGCGAAGAACTGGTCGGCACAAAGCTGGAAGACTGCATCGATACCGACGATTGGGCGGAACTGAAGGACAAAATGGCAAAGGTTATGATGGCAAAGCTGTCGCGCGCCCATGCCGAAGTCAAACTGAAAACCGAAACGGAAAAATTCGCCGCCGTATACATCACGCCGATGACCGAAGACGACGAGGACGGCAAACCCGACGTGTTCGGCTTTATCGCGCACTTTATCGACAACACGGAACGCCGCAACCTGTCAATCCAGTTTTCGCAAGCCCAAAAAATGCAGGCTATCGGTCAGCTGGCTGGCGGCATCGCACACGATTTCAACAACCTCTTAACCGCGATTATCGGTTCGACAGAGCTTTTGCTGCAGTCGCACCCCGCGTCCGACCCCGACTTTACGGAATTGAAAAACATTCAATACAGTGCGACCCGCGCGGCAAGTCTGGTCGGGCAGCTGCTGTCCTATTCGCGCAAACAGCCGTTGCGTCCGAAATACTTGGATGTAACGGATATTTTCGCCGAGCTTCAATTCATGCTGCGCCGTCTGCTGGGGACAAAGACGGTCATTCAAATCGATCACGGGCGGAACTTGGGCTTTATCCGCGTGGACAAGACGCAGTTCGACCAAGTGTTCGTCAACTTGGCGGTCAATTCGCGCGACGCGATGCCCGACGGCGGCATTTTTACCATTCGCACGCGGTTTCAGCGCATTCCCGCGGGGCAGTATATCGGCTCCGAGGAAGTCATGCCCGGCGAATACGTCGTTATCGATATTTCCGATACGGGATGCGGCATTAGCGAAGAAAACCTGCAAAGAATTTTCGAGCCGTTCTTTTCCACGAAATCGGGCGGCGTCGATTCGGGAACGGGGCTGGGCTTGGCGATGGTGTACGGCAACATCCGCCAGTCGGGCGGCTATATCAGCGTGAAAAGCACCGTCGGCGCGGGAACGACGTTCAGCATTTATCTGCCGCGCCATTCGCCCGAGGAAGTTCGCCGTCTGACCGAAGAATCCGACCAAACCGCGGAACAGGCGCAGCGTTTGCAGAAAGCCAAAGCGGTGGCGGAATTTGTGCGCGTCAAGCCCGACGCACCCAAAGCGGGCGACCAGCTGGCTTTTTCGTTCGCGTCGGACAAGCCCGCTTTGCCGCCGCCTTTGCCCGCGCCGGATTTGACGGGATCGGGCGTTATCCTGCTGGTCGAAGACGAGGACGGCGTGCGCGCCGTAACCAAACGCGCTTTGACCGCCAAAGGCTATACGGTGATTGACTGCACCTGTGCCGAGGAAGCTTTGGAAAAAGTCGGCGAGGGGCAGACATTCGATTTGCTGATTACGGATATGGTCATGCCGGGGATGGACGGCGTGGCTTTGGCAAACAAATTGCGCCAAGACGGCGTTTATTCCAAAATCCTGCTGATTTCAGGCTTTTCCGAGGAAGCCGCCCGCGGCGACATCGGCGAAATGCCCGACTTTCATTTTATGGCAAAGCCGTTCAGCCTGCGGGACTTGAGCGAAAAGGTCAAACACATTGTGGAGGGAAAATGAACGCGTATCCTTTTGACGTGAAACAAATCGCCGCGCTGGCGGTCAAGGCGGGCGACGCCGTGATGGAAATTTACGGCAGCGACTTCGCCGTGTATGAAAAGGACGACATGTCCCCCGTAACAGATGCCGATTTGAAAGCCGAGGGCATTATTTTCGAAGGCTTGCACGCTTTGACGCCCGATATTCCCTTGATTGGCGAAGAACACCTTGCCGCGGGCGGCATGCCCGATTTGTCGCAAAGCCTGTTCTGGCTGGTTGATCCGATTGACGGCACGGCGGACTTTGTCAAGAAAAACGGCGAATTTACCGTCAATATCGCTTTAATCAAGGACGCCGCGCCCGTGTTCGGCGTTGTGTACGTCCCCGTGCGGCGCGCTTTGTACTATACGGTTTCGCCCGACGAAGCGGTCAAGGAACAGGACGGACAAACAACGGTTTTGAAAACCCGCGCTGTGCCGTCCGCGGGATACAGCGTTTTGAACAGCCGCACGCATTGCGATGAAACGGTTGTCGAAAAAATGCTGTCGGGGCTGAAAATCGCCGACAAACAGCCGTGCGGCAGTTCGCTGAAATTCTGCCTGATTGCCGAGGGCAAAGCCGACGTTTACCCCTGTTCCCACAAAACCAAGGAATGGGATACGGCGGCGGCGCACGCGGTTTTGCGTGCGGCGGGCGGCGAAGTGTTCGACGCCGAGACAGGGCGGGTTTTGACGTATCGCAAAGAAGGATTGAAAAATCCGACAATCATTTCTTTTGGACAAAAGGGGTGGACAAAATCCGCTTGACGGATACGGCGCGGCGTGGCATACTTGGATAAATTAAGCACCAAGGAGCTGTCATGACCGACTATATCGCGCAAGAACCGAAAATCGATTTGCCTTTTCAGGCATATACCGAAAACGGCAAAAATCGTTTTGCACACTTGATTAACACGATTGCCGATAATTCTCCTACGGGGCGCGCCGTGCTGGAAGACGCCGCCAAGGCGGGTTATCAGCTGAAAATGCAGGCGATGTCGGGAACGCAAGGCTTTGTTTGCGAAGAACTGAAAACGATTTTTTTAAGCACTTGCTACGACGACAACGTGCTGATGGAAACATTGGCGCACGAATGCCGCCATGTTCAGCAAGTCATGCGCGGTGTCCCCGACAATCACCGCGAACTGGTCATTCGCGACACGGTGAAAATGAACCGCGCGATTGAAGCCGACGCGGAAGCCGTCGGTGCGGCGACAGCTTGGGAAATCCGCAAAAACAGCGGCAACGACGGTCCGTGGAAAGCATTGGAAGAAAAATGCCCCAAAATCACCCAAGGCATGGAATCCGCCGCGAAAGGCGACGAAAGAATCGCCACGCCTGCGATGATGCGCGGCGCGTTTGACGGCTGGTATCAAAACAAGCCGATGATGGATATTTATGAAAAAAATGTTGTTTTTAACGACGCTTTGAGCAATTCGTTGCAAGAGCATCGCGAAGCCAAGCCCGCCGATTTTTTCAAACGTGAAATGTCGTCGGCGGAAATGGTCAATATGTTCTGCAAAGACACGGCGGGAAAATGCTATTGGGCGGACAATCCCGATGTGCTGAACGAACCCGCGCGTCTGCAAATCAATCAAAACACGATGGATTTCGCAAAAAGCGTCAACGAATTCCGCGCGGACAAGAAGCTGAAAGTCGACACGTCGTACAACGATTTGTATGTGTACGGAACGGCGCCGAAAACAGCCGAAAAATCGGCAAACAGCGCGGCTTTTCAGGCGGCGGTCGCCCGTAAAAAACTGTCCCGATAATCTTTTATCCGAAAAAAATGTTTTGCTTTTGTTCTTTTTTGTCTTGAAAATAGGAACAAAAGTGGTACATTAAGTTTGTTGCTCTCGACAAGCTTTTGTGGGATAAAAGAGGCTGACTATGGATCAAACCGTCTTACATTTAGTGGATAAGGATACTATGGATAAAGAAAAAGCTTTGACCGCCGCCCTGAGCCAAATCGAACGCGCGTTCGGCAAGGGTTCCATCATGCGCTTGGGTCAGCGCGAAAACGCCGTTGAAATCCCCGCGATTTCGACAGGGTCTTTGGGATTGGACATCGCTCTGGGAATCGGCGGATTGCCCCGCGGACGCATTATCGAAGTGTACGGTCCCGAAAGTTCGGGTAAAACGACGTTGGCTCAACATGTCGTCGCACAGGCGCAAAAAATGGGCGGACAATGCGCTTATATCGACGCGGAACACGCGCTTGATCCCGGATATGCCGCAAAGTTGGGCGTCGATTTGGACAATTTGTGGATTTCTCAGCCCGATACGGGCGAACAGGCGTTGGAAATCGCCGATACGCTGGTGCGTTCGGGCGCGATTGACGTGCTGGTCGTCGATTCGGTCGCGGCGCTGGTCCCCAAGGCGGAATTGGAAGGTGAAATGGGCGATTCCCATGTCGGTTTGCAGGCGCGATTGATGTCGCAGGCTTTGCGTAAACTGACGGCATCCGTCGCGCGGTCAAACACGCTGGTTATCTTTATCAACCAGTTGCGTATGAAAATCGGCGTGATGTTCGGCAACCCCGAAACGACGACGGGCGGCAACGCGCTGAAATTCTATGCGTCGGTGCGTATCGAAATCCGCCGCGGCGCGCAGATTAAGGACAAGGACCAGACCATCGGCAACAACACGACGGTCAAAATCGTGAAAAACAAGGTCGCTCCTCCGTTCCGCACGGTCGAATTCGACATCATTTACGGCGAAGGCATTTCCAAAACGGGCGAACTGATTGATTTGGGCGTCAAAGCGAACCTGATTGAAAAATCGGGCGCGTGGTTTTCGTACAAAGGGCAGCGTTTGGGACAGGGACGCGAAAACACGCGCACTTTCCTGAAAGAAAACCCGAAAATCGCCGACGAAATCGAACAGCAAATCCGTTCCAGCGCGGGACTGCTGTCGCAAAAAATGATTACGGGCGAAGAACAAGCCGAAGAAACCGAAGAATAAAACGAAACCTCCCCGAAAGGGGAGGTTTTTCATTGAACCTCCGAAAACGCTTTTTCGAAATTTTTTGACAAAAACAGGGGCGGTAACGTCTTGTTAATTCGAAAGGACGTATATATAATACAAAGTTCTACGGAGGATACGAAAATGCGCAATATTATTCAGGACAAGCTGTATTTTTCATTCAGGGACACCGACGGAATGTTGAGCTTTTCCATGAACGCGTACGACGGCGATCCGCAGAACCCGCGCTTTTTACTGGATGAAAACGGTAAAGCGTTTTTAATCCGCCGCGTCGGGCAGGTGATTGCTTTGGCGGATATGCAGGAAGATTTGTGTCCTGTTTTGCAAAAAGCCAACCGCGTCCGCATTTTGGAAAACCCCGAAGATTCTTCCGAAATTTTGCGTCAATACAATGTTCCCGTAACGCTGATCGACGCCGTGTCCGAAAATCATTTGCTGACCGAAGCAATGCCGCAAATCGCCTAAACGCGGGCATAATAATCGTAAAGTTCCGCAAACAGGTTTAACGCCGATTCGTCGGAAACGGTCAGTTCCGATTCGATTAAATCCTGCAACGCGGCGCAGAAATAATCCAAATCCGTTTCGGTCGTATTGCGCGCCGCTGTTTGCGCTTGTTTTAAAAACGCCAAAGCGTCCGTCCGCAAACGCAAAATCGTGTCCGTATCCATGCCGCCTCCTTTTTTATAACGAATTGTTGTTAATTTAAAGGGATTGTCAAGAGCGTTGACATCCGCCGTCTTTCGCCCCATTATCCGAAAAAGTTTTGTTTTAAACGGGGAAAGTTATGAAAATCGGTTTTGTATCGCTGGGATGTTCCAAAAATCAGATTGATTCGGAAATGATGCTGGCTCATTTGAAAAACGCGGGGTTCGAACTGACGGGCAAATCGCGCGAAGCCGAAGTCATCGTCGTCAATACTTGCGGCTTTATCGGCGATGCCAAGCAGGAATCTTACGAAGCCATCGAGGAAATGGCGCAGCTGAAGAAAAAAGCCAAATTGAAAAAGCTGATTGTGGCGGGCTGTCTGGCGGAACGTTACCGCGACAAAATCTTGGAACAAATGCCCGAAGTCGACGCGGTTATCGGCGTCGGCAGCGTTCACGACATTGTTGAAGCCGTAAACAAAAGCTTTGAACAGGACAAGGTGCAGATTTACGGCGACGCGCACAAAGCCGCAATCGGCGGCGAACGGCTGCGCGTGGGCGACGCCTTTTCGGCGTATTTAAGGGTGTCCGAGGGCTGCAACAACCGCTGCACTTATTGCGCCATTCCGATGATTCGCGGCAACTACCGTTCCCGCACGATGGAAGACATCCTTGACGAAGCCAAAAAGCTGGACGCGGACGGTGTTGTCGAATTGAACTTGATTGCGCAGGATACGTCCTGCTACGGGGTGGATTTGTACAAAAAGCCGATGCTGCCCGAATTGCTGCACCGTTTGGCGCAGGAAACAAATATTCCTTGGATTCGGCTGTTTTACTGCTATCCCGACAAAATCACGGACGAACTGATTGCCGAAATGCGCGACAATCCCAAGGTATTGCACTATATCGACATTCCCATTCAGCATATCAACGACACGGTGCTGAAACGCATGAACCGCCACGGCAATCGCGCTTTGATTGAAGACGTGATAAAGAAATTGCGCGACGCCATGCCCGATATTGTGATTCGCACAACGGCGATTGTCGGATTTCCGGGGGAAACCGAAGAACAGTTCAACGAACTGCTGGATTTTGCCGTAACCGCGCGGTTCAACCGTTTCGGCGCGTTTTCCTATTCGCGCGAAGAAGGAACGCCCGCTTATGATTTTCCCGATCAAATCGACGAAGACGACAAGCTTGACCGTTATGAGGCGATTATGGACGCGCAGTCCGATGTCAGCTTGGCGTACCAGCAGGCGCGCATCGGCGAAACGGCGACCGTTCTGTGCGAGGGTTTTGACGACGAACAGGGATTGTATTACGGGCGCGACTATGCGAACGCTCCCGATATCGACGGCAGAATTTATTTCAATTCTTCGCGCAAGAAAGTCAAACCGGGGCAGTTCGTCCGCGTCAAAATCAAAGACGCCGATCCGTACGATTTGTATGGTTCGGTCGTAAAGTGATTCGCAGAAAAAACTTATGAAAAATAAAAAGCGAAATTGCGCGGAGCGTTAGCGACAAAGCAATCCCGTGCAGGTATTGGCACCTGTGCCGACCTGTCCCGAGATTGCTTCACCCGCTTGCGCGGGTTCGCAAGTTCGGGATTTTTTTCATATTTTATTGAAAAATAAATAAAGAATCGCAACTGCGAACGAAGTGAAGCAATCCCGTGCAAGCATTGGCACCCGTGCCGACCAAGCATAAGATTGCTTCACCCGCTTTGCGGGTTCGCAAGTTCGGGATTTTTTTCATATTTTATTGAAAAATAAATAGAGAATCGCAACTGCGAACGAAGTGAAGCAGTCCCGTGCAAGCATTGGCACCTGTGCCGACCAAGCATAAGATTGCTTCACCCGCTCTGCGGGTTCGCAAGTTCGGGATTTTTTTCATATTTTATTGAAAAATAAATAAAGAATCGCAACTGCGAACGAAGTGAAGCAATCCCGTGCAAGCATTGGCACCCGTGCCGACCAAGCATAAGATTGCTTCACCCGCTTTGCGGGTTCGCAAGTTCGGGATTTTTTTCATATTTTATTGAAAAATAAATAGAGAATCGCAACTGCGAACGAAGTGAAGCAGTCCCATGCAAGCATTGGCACCCGAG
>SAMEA104315424__coassemble_1081_pt1 | contig 13893 bp, 11 predicted proteins | sample SAMEA104315424__metabat2_low_PE_038 | metagenome-assembled genome bin SAMEA104315424 (sample SAMEA104315424) | gut metagenome | biome: Monkey gut; feature: monkey-associated habitat; material: faeces | place: China | collected 2013 | reverse complement strand
CCGCAACTGTTCGGGCATTGCCTGCGCCGTGTTCGGCAGATACAGGATTTACACGGCGACGTATTCCAGAACGCGCGGCGTTCACGCGGGAACGGGGGCGAAGGTCTGTTCGGCGTGGACGCAAACGGCGATCAGTTCGAAAAAGTCGAAAACGTGCGACAAATCCAAGCCGTGCGGGGAAAAATACGTTTTAAACGGAACGTGCGACGATGGACAGGCGGTGCCCGATGTGCCGTGCCGATAACGCCGCTTTGAAAAACGCTTTGCGCCCGTTGGAGCCGTACTTGGAATTGACGGGAACGAACGAAGTGATTGTGAACCGCGAACATGAGGTCGTTTTGGAAGGCTTGTCGGGTTGGGAGTTCTGAATAAGGAACGGATTGCCGGAGGGCGAAAGGTTTTACCGAAGTGCGCTAGTGTTTTACAACAAATTGATTTTATTAAGTTAATTTGTTTTCGTGTTCTTGGAAAGCGTTTGAGAAAAGGCTCCGTTTTTTACAAGCCTTTTCCGAATCAGGTTACCGCGGTGTTACCGCAAACGCGAAAGGAATACGTTATGAACATCACCAAATCAACGCTCGGCACGCTGGCTTTCAACGGCAGAGAAACGACTTATTTCGACGATACGCTCAAAGGCTTCGGCGTGCGCGTCGGCAAAACTTCCGCCAGCTACATCGTCATGTACCGCAATGCTTACGGCAAGCAAAAGAAGCTGACGATCGCCAAGACGACGCAAATCACTCCCGCGCAAGCCCGCGAGGAAGCCAAACGGATTTTGGCTCTGGTCGTGCAAGGCAAAGATCCCGCTTCCGACAAAATCGAAAAGCGCAAAGAAATCACCGTATCCGATCTGGCGCGGATGTTTCTCTCCGACCGCAAACCGCGCGTCAAGATCAACACTTATCAGCGGTATTGCCAGTCCGTCGAATATCAGATCAATCCCGCTTTGGGCGACCGCTATGTCAAAGAACTGAAACGGAGCGACGTTCAGCAGTTCTATAACGAGATGATCGAAGGCAAATTCATGCACAGGAATTATAAGCGGCAGGCGGAGCACAAATACGTTTCGGGGGCGAACATCGTGCGCAAAACGCTGCACGCGATGTTCGAGTTCGCCATTGTCGGCGAGATTGTCGCCGTTAATCCGTGCGACCGTCTGCAAACGCTTTCAACGCCGAAACGAACGGCGTTCATTGACGAAAAAGGATATGTGAAACTGGGCGAATGTTTGGCGTTCTGCGCGGATAAAACGGCGGCGGATATGACGCGCCTGCTGGCTTTGACCGGTTGCCGCAAAGGAGAAATCGCTTCGTTAAAGTGGGCTTATGTCGATTGGGACAAGCAGATCTTTCACTTTCCCGACACGAAAACCGGAGCGCAGGACCGACCTTTCGGCTCTGCGGCAAAGCGGTTCATGGAAAAGCTGAAAGAGGAAAAACAGCCGCCGTCGGCGGACGAATACGTCTTCGGCAAGCCGCAAAAGATGGCGCTGGTCGCGTTCTTTGAAAAGCATATCAAAACGGCGGTCGGACAAGCTGAATTTTGCCCTCACGCGTTGCGGCACAGCTTCGCGACGATGGCGGCGGAAACGGGATATTCGGATAACATCATCGCGGGCATGCTGGGACACAGCATCAATTCGATCACGCACTGCTACACGCATTTGTCGCTGAAGCCGGTGATTGCTGCCGCAGATGCCGTCAGTGAAAAGATCGCGGAACTGATGGGAATATGACACGGAAACAAACGGGGTGTTTTGTCTGTGCAGGATACCCCGTTTGTCTGACAAAACGAAAAAATCTGCCTTTTCCGCCCCGCCGCAAGTGATTGATTTTATTGAGAGCGGTCTTTGGGCAGGATAGCCTTTTCGTATGACAACGAATGCAAAGTTTTGGTGGTATTTTTTAACCGTTTGAAACAAAACGGAAAAAAGACGTTTTTGATGTTTCTTGATATTATCGAAAACAGCGGCAGGTAACAGCGAGGTAACAGAATAAAAACCTTTGCCGAAATCTTCCGAAGATTTCCGATGAGAGAATAATTTTATGGACTATTCCCTCTGTTGTTAAAGTAAAACAAGAACGGATTTTTAGCAACGGAAAATCATCCGGCTGATAGATGGCAAAAATAAAAAATTCGACCGTGCGTTTTTTTCCTCTTTGCCGTCGGCAAATGCCTCGCAGAGTTCACCGGTAAGCATTCGTATTACGAATTGCGTATCCTGCCACCATCATCTATTCGTCTTGTTCTGTCCGCCTGTTAAAAATGAAATCCAGTGAAAAGATGCGACAGAGGAAAGTCTTGCAGCTCTTTGATCGTCTAAACAAAAATAAAAACATTTCTTTTCTTCAATTATTTAGGTCGTTGCATTTCTTTTTTAGGAGAAAATATTGTTTTCTACCGCTATCAGATTGAAAATGATTTCTGAAAACGACATTTAAAATTTTTCAAGCTGTTTTGTAACTTTATTTAAAACATCACGCATCGTTTGTTTTAACCGTTCGGGAGCAATGATCTGAACAGAATCCTCCCACGCGACCAAAAAATAGCAAAGTTCCCGTAATCCGCCCGTTCTCATTGATAACGTAATGCTTCCGTCTTTGTTTTTTTTCATTTTTTGAGTCGGATGGAAACTGTAATTCTCAATAAACGATGCCGCTTCCTTTGCGAAAAGCAGAACGATATTTTCTTCGTCGCCGTGAAAAATACCGACGGCGTTCTGACAAGCATATTCTTTCAGCGAAAAATCAGCATGCTTTTGAAACGTTTGTTTCGTTGATTTGGTATCCCTGATGTTCAGGATGTTAAAAGTCAGTATTTCCTCGTTTTCTTCGGCAATCAGATAGGATTTTCCGAAATGATGAATGATGCCATACGGAGAAACGCATCGTTCGGCAACTTTTCCCACTGACGTTGTATAAGAAAAAGACATTTTATGAAAAGAGGCCGCAGCTTGTTTAATCAAGCTTATGACTTTTTCATTTTCCGCCGTAAAGCGGTTGACCGGATGTTGCAGATAAATCTCCGTTTCGTTTTTGTCGTTCATATCCGCTTCCGTTTTTTTCAGCGTTTTTTCCGGCAATCTGTTCTTGATTTTTGCTTCAAGTCCAATCAACAATCGTTTCAGCCTGTCCGCATTTTGTGTTGACAGCAGCTTCTCAATCTCTTTCAAACAAAACAAATCGTCTCTTGTAAAAAAATCATCTTTTTGCTCTTTCCTACTGATTCGCCATCGTTTGACCGTGTCCCAGAAATCGACGGTTTCAACGCCCAAAGCAAGATCGGGATCCGATACGGCGGCGATCATTCTCTGCGCAGTGCGATAGCTGACGTTGAACGTCTTTGTGATGTCTTCCAACGAAACGCCTAATGCCGACGAACGCATCATCTTGATCAGTAATAAGATGTTCTTTATTTTTTCCAATCGCATTTTTATAATCCCTTTATCAATGTGACCGATTTTGTCATATCGCCGTGTTTATAATCAAGTCTTTGATAAAAACGGAGGAAAAAATGATTTGCAGGGAAATGATCGGATGGGAAACGGACTGGAAAGCTCTTGAACCGGAAATCCGAGGTGCAAGCGTTGAAGAAATCGATACTTTTTTTATGTTTATCGCCGGATTATGCCGGGAAACGAAGGTTTTAAAAACGTTGGTCAGGCGGGTTAAATTGCTGTTTGAAACAGGACTTCCGGCATCGTTTTTTCAGCTCGCGGTCATTCAACAGACGCTGGAAAATCTGGACGTCTTGCTTGAAACCGTTTCGGATATCAACGAAACCGTTGACGGCACGGACACGTTATTGATGATTGCGGCGAAGGAAGCGAAAGAGGACGTTTTTTCCGTTTTGCACAAACACGGGGCGGATTTTAATCGTTGCGATGAAAACGGGCTTTATCCTGTCGATCTGGCGGGAATTTGCAACAGTCCTTTTCTGAAAAGCGTTTCAAAATACGAAAAGAATCAAATTTTTGATTTTGGAAAAGTGACGCTTGCCGACGTCCGCCAATGGATAAAAAACGGCGGTGATGTCAACGCTATAGCGGTCGATGACGGCAAAGGGCATCAAAGAACGCTTTTGCAGCGTGTCGTTTTGTTGGCACAGGAACCGGAAATCATCAAAGAACTGCTCAACGCGGGAGCTATCGACGACAATCATTCAGCGCGTTTTTGCCACGCCGTCAAAGCAGGGAAAGACGCCGTAGCCGTCCGTGCTGTTTTAAAATCCGGAGTTGATGTCAACGGTTTTACGCCCGTCTTCATCCGCCCTTTGTTTTACGCTTTGCGTTTCAGCGACGATCCTGCCGTGATCAAAGCTGTTTTAGACGCCGGCGCGGACATTCACGCGACCGAAAAAATGGTATCTTCAATTCTTTCTTCGGGCTTTTCCGTTTTAAAACGCGCCGTTTATGACAACAAAAGCGTCAAGATCATCAAAATGTTGTTGGAATACGGCAACGATTTTGAAGACGAAGCGTTGTCCCTGCTCTGCACGGCGGTTTTGAAATGCCCCGATCCTAAGGTTTTTACAGCCTTGTGCGATACGGTCAAAAAAAATCCGGAAAAGATGGAAGTGTTGGAAGAAAAAATGAAAGCGGCGTATCAGGTCGCGGTTCATCAAAAGCTTCCTATCGCGGACGGCTTGATTTTTCCGATTAGCGAAATTCACGCTCAAATTGCCAAAAACAAAGTGAAAAAGCTGATTGAAAATAAAAAAACAAACAAACTGATCGAATATTTAAAAATCGACGCGGGCAACGAAACGGCTTTACAAAGGGCGTTGATGATGCGTTATCCGCCTTTCGTTATTATGGATTTTATCGACTGTGGCGAAGACGTGAACGTTACACAGTATGCTTTCGGAACGATTTTAATGTTGGCTCTGCGATATAAATACAAAACGCCGGTCATTCAAAAAATACTGGACGCCGGGGCGCGAATCAACGAAACTACGAAAGACAATCTGACGGCGTTTTATCAGGCGATCAAATCCGAGGCCAATGACAAAACCTTAAAACTACTGTTGGAACGGGGAGCAAACCCCGACATCAAAACGGATAAAGGACAATCCGCTCGCGATATCGCGAACGAACATCAAAAAGAAATTATTGAACAATATGAAAGGAATAAAAAATGAACGCCAATCAAGAACAAAGATCCATCAAAAAAGTATCATCCGAATACACGCCTTATTTAGCATTGGCTCTTTGTTGGAAAGACCAGGGACAGACAGGACTTTTTTATGACAAGGTTCCGGCATCTTTCGCCCGTCATCCGTGCGATTTGTTTGATAAAAACGGGAAAAGAGAAGAGTGGAAAGATTTGACCGGATATACTAAAGATGTTTGCGAAGATATGTTGCCTAAAAAGGCCAAAGCTCTTCGTGATAATATCGCAGGCATGTTGCAGGTCAGCAACTTCGGGCGCGTCGGTATTCCGATAAAATGTAAAGGAGAAAGCGGTTTTCGCAAGGGATGTAAAGGTTGTAAATTAAATTGTGATAGCGAAAAAAAGGTTTATTTAAGAAAGAAACTTGTTAAAAAATGCGAAAATTTTCATTTCATTTTATCTCAATACGAAAGTCTTTTTTGGAATAACTCACAACAGAAATTTGAAACATATAACGGCTATCTGGTTGTTAACATAAACGGTGAAGAACGGTTGGTTTATGAGCTGGTTGCCCAAGCGTTTGAATTGAAAAAGGCCGCTTTTCAAAAAATGAAAAAGTTTATGGAGAAAAAAAAGCTCGACTTTGGCGATGAAAATGAACTGAAAGATGCTTTTAATAATGAAAAATTACAGATTCATCATATCAATAACAACGGGCATCACAACACACCGTGGAATGGAGAAGATGGAAATTTAATCGCCTTACCGGAGAGTGTTCATAAAGAAATCCATAAAATCAAAAATCCTTCTTAAAGGTTGGCTTGCTTTTCATTCTTTTCCACGGTGGCGAAATTCTATCGGTAGAGTCCGTATTCAGTCGTTTACAATCGTATTCATTCGTAGTGTCTTGTTTCGTCGGTATTCCATTGTTTCCGGTTCTTTGCCGCGGCAGAAAAAATCTACCATAGCAAGTTAGCGCAAAACTTTTGCGCCCTTGCCAAATGGACGTCGCCCCTCTTGGATCACCCCGCCACCCTCTGTTTTCGGGCGGGTATCGGACGCGGATATTCCTCCGGCTTTACAAGGTGAAGCTTGTAAAGATGAATCCCCCGCGGAAACATCTTCACATCCTCCGGCTTAGCGCATCGTTCAGGTATGTCAAGCAATCCGGCAATCTTTCGTGAAAGCTTATCAGCCGCCTGTTGAACGGCGTCTTCCGTCAAGTGCGTGTATCGCGCGGTCATACTCTGTTGCTTGTGTCCCAACAGCTTCGCCACGACCGCTTCAGGAAAGCCGATCGCCGCCGCCATCGACGCGAACGTGTGCCGCAAGCTGTGAACTTTCTTCTTCGCAAACTCCGGCTTTGATTTGACGTGAACCTGAAAGAAGTTCTTGGCAACGTCCGTTCCTTTCCCCGATTTCGGAAACACAAACTCGTCATTACTCTGCGGCTGAACGGCGTCTTTCATTTGAAGAAGCAACTCCTTGACCGCGATGCCGAACGGTCTGTCCTGCGCTCCCGTCTTCGTGTCGGGAAAGAGGAACAGCTGATGCTTGAAGTCGATATACGACCATTTTAGATTTTCGATTTCCCTTTTCCGGCATCCCGTCATAACAAGCAACCGGATAACATTCAGATAATACGGATTGACGTAATTGCAGGTGTTTATGATTTTGCCGAGTTTCTTGATTTCTGCTTCGTCAAAGAACTCGTAACTGCACGGATTGGGGAAAGTCTGCAACTCCTTGACCGGATTGAAGTCCACCAGTCCCAAAGAACGGGCGTAATTGAACATACACCGCAAAGGGACGAGAACCGTGTTCGCCGATCGTCAATTCTTTGCGGCGTTCCAGTTTTTCCTGTTCCGGGTCTTTGCCCTGAACGACCAAAGCCAAAAGCCGCTTGGCTTCGTCCCGCGCTTCGGTCGGCGTCATCAGCGTTGTTTTGCAGATGGTCAGTTTCTTCTGCCGCCCGTAGGCGTTGCGATACATCAGAATATAACTCGCGGACGATTTGCAGACGCGGACGCCGAAGCCCTTGACGCTATCGTCGAAATAGGTCGTTTCTTTGCCCGAAAAAGACAGGCTGTTGATGAAAGATTTATTGATATTCATAGGCGTTTATCCTTTCGATTTGAGGTAACACGGAGGTAACTTCCGGAGGGGTAATCCGCCAAAGGAAAGTATATTTCAGTTTGTCCTCACAACCTTCATTAACGCCTATTTATTCAATAATATCAATATGTTGGTATAAACAAACATCACTCGGTAAAAACTATCGTTCCATCCCTTTTCCGTGATGCGCATTTCGTATGACGAAAAGGGCAAAAATCCTCTTCTCTAAAAGGCGGTTTCACGGTATCTTATTCACAAAGAAAAGGAGATTTCAATGGCGATATCCGATTACATGAACGGCGAAAGCAAGAGCTTGGAATTTAAAGTCGCTGTGCCGTCAAAGGCAGAAAATTATATCAAAACGGTCGTCGCTTTTGCGAACGGAAACGGCGGAAAGATCGTTGTCGGCATAGATGATAAAACAAAGAAAATTGTCGGCGTTGACGATGAAAAGGTGTTTCAAATCATGGACGCCGTCGCCAATACGGTTTCGGATATGGTCGAACCGCAAATCGTCCCGAATATCATGCTAGAAACGGTAAACGGGAAAAGCCTTGTCGTCATAGAAATCGAAGCCGGAGAAAACCGCCCATACTATATTAAAGCCGAGGGACGCGACAGAGGAACATATATCCGTGTCGGCGCTACTTCCCGTCCGGCAGATTCGATGCAGATTAAAGAACTGGAAATCGAAGGGAAAAATCTGTCTTGGGACAAGTTGCGCTGCGTCGGTTGTTCCGTTGACGCTGCAGCCGTTGAAAAACTTTGCGCCGACATCAACAAATATCGGGAAAAATTGGCGCACGGCAATGAAAGCAAAGTCGGTGTAAAGCAGCTGATGAGCTGGGACGTTCTGCTCGCCGATGAAAAATCCCCCGTTGCGACAAACGCTTTTGCTTTGCTGACGAGCGAAAAATTCGATTACGCCAAAGTTCAATGCGCCCGCTTCAAAGGCAAAGACCGCTCCGTCTTCATCGACCGGAAAGAATACACCGGACCTTTGTATGAACAGGTGGAAAACGCGTATCGTTTCGTCCTGAACTATATCGAAATGAACACGGAAATCAAAGGCTTGGTGCGCGAAGACAAATACGAAGTTCCCGTTTCCGCCGTTCGCGAGATGATTATCAACGCCGTTTGTCATCGAAATTACATGAACGATTCCGCGATACAAGTATCCGTGTTTGACGATCGGATCGAAGTAACTTCGCCCGGAACGATTTGCCGCGGTTTGACGTTGAAGGACGCTTTGGAAGGATATTCCAAAACGCGCAACAAAGTGATCGCGAAAGTCTTTCACCATATGGGACTGATTGAAGAATGGGGAACGGGCTTGGGACGCATCTTGCGCCAAGCGGAAACATATCATTTGAAAGCTCCCGAATTTACGGAAATGGACACGGCGTTCCGCGTCAATCTGTACCGTACGCCTGCGTCAAAAAGTTCGGAAAAAGGTTCGGTGAAAAGTTCGGAGAAAGGTTCGGTGAAAAGTTCGGAGAAAATCATCAACGCCATACGGCAAAATCCGTCCGTAACGATTGAAGAATTGGCAAAAATCACGCAGACGACGACGCGTTCCGTCGAAAAGAACCTGAAAAAGCTGAAAGATCAAAACCGTATCGCCCGCATCGGCGCGGCAAACGGCGGTAAGTGGGCGGTGAAAAACAAGATAAGGAAAACTTGATATTTATTTTTGTTATATTCATTATGTCCAAAACTTCACGGTTCGATATGTTTTTTCTTGCCTTTTTTCTAAAAAGTCATAGCTTTATATGAGATAACAATTCTAGAGCGAAAGCTACAAAATGGATTCCTTCGTTTCTCCTAAAAAAGATATTCCGAACGAAAAGCTTACTGTGCTTGATTTGTCGGAAATTGCGGCAAAACGATACTTTTTAGATACAGATTCCTATTGTTCTATTGATTTACCAAAATATTTTAACTTTAGTGAAATTCTGGAGAAATCGGATTCGTTGTTAGAACAAACTTTTATAAGTGATAATTCTGTAATTAAAAAGTTAAAGAAACAAGTTGAAACTAATTATATCATTATGAGCGGAAAAGGAAGCCGTTACTCTTGGAGACCTTTGCAACTTATAAATCCGTATGTGTATGTTAGTTTGGTAAATCTATTAACTAAGAAAGAAAATTGGGAGGAATTAAAAAACATTTTCAAGCGCTTTAAGAGCAATAACAAGATAAAAAATTGTTCTCTTCCATTGATCACAGAAGCTCAAAAAACAAAAAAAGCTTCTCAAATATTAAATTGGTGGCGACAGATTGAGCAGCATTCGTTAGAGACATCTCTTGAATTTTCATATTTATTTACAACAGATATAACAGATTTTTATCCATCAATATATACGCATTCTATTGCATGGGCCGTTAATGGAAAAGATACTGCTAAAAGAGATCATTCTTTAACATTATTAGGAAATGCCATAGATTGTCATATTCAAATGATGTCAAACGCGCAAACAAATGGAATTCCTCAGGGTTCTGTTTTAATGGATTTTATCGCGGAAATAATACTTGGTTATGCAGATGAAGAATTGACAAAGAAGTTGATAGAAAACAACATAGAAGAATATAAGATACTTCGTTATAGAGATGATTATAGAATTTTTGTCAATAACCCTTGCGATGGAGAGGCTATTTTAAAACTCTTAACAGAGGTCTTGATTAATTTAGGTTTAAAACTTAATTCTTCAAAAACACAAAATATTTCTGATCTTATTTTAGGTTCTATCAAAGAAGACAAAATAGCGTTTTTGCAAAACCAATGGCTTTCATTGTTTTATAAAACAACGCACGAAATTCCGTTCAATGCACAAAAATTTTTATTAATGCTGTATGATTTTTCAAGAAAATATCCCAATTCTGGAGCGTTAAAGCGGGCTTTAAATGACTTTTTTGATAATATAGAAATAGATGAAAAGCAATCAAAACCTTTAATTGCCATAGCAACTGAAATAGCATTTTATAATTCACAGACATACCCTGTCATAAGCGCGTTATTGAGCAAATTTATTGCGCACTTGAGCGTTCTCGAAAAAGAAACTATCATAACTAAGATAATTAAAAAATTTAAAAGAATGCCGAATACGGGATATTTAGATATATGGCTTCAACGTATAACATATCCATTTAATCCAACAATGGAGTATTCAGAAAAGTTGTGCAATATTTTGCAAACCTCATCTGATCAAATATCTATATGGAATTTTGATTTTTTATCACAAAGCGAAAGAGATTTTTTAGCTAATATAAGCATCATTGACAACAAAAAAACGCAAGAACTTTCCAATATTATGGAAAGTTCTGAGTTTAATGTTTTTGAATATGATGACTAATTAAACACCTTGTCCAATTCCTGTTCTAACCGGTCTTCTTTTGCGGCGGGGAGAGCATCGTAGAGTTTGAAATTGTGGCGCGAGATCACCGCGTTTTCGTCAAAGCCCAGAATGTACGCCGTCGCGATTCTGTAAATGATTTCGGTCGGCGCCAATCCGAACACTTGCTTAGCGAAAATGTGGTTCAGCCTGTCGTTCCGGTCGGGATAGACCGCCGCCAGTTTCGGGCTGTTGTACAGCCGTTTGACGATTTCCGTGATATACAGCCCCGATTTCATATACAAGTCGATGAACGTGTGATCTGGATTGTCGAAACACCCCGCGTTTTCGTTTTCGAGCAAATCGACCATTTCCTTAACGACCTTTTTCGGCGTAAAGATTTGGTTGTTTTTCTGCGGCGGAATATAGTCGAAAATATCTTCCTTATGCGTTTCATCGAAGTAGTTAGCGAGTTTTTTCTTCAAAGTCAGAAACTCTTTGACGGAATCGTTAAAGACGACGGGATCGAACAAGTGCCCGTTAAAGTGTTTCGTTTCGCCCGTTTCTTCGTCGGTATAGTCGCCGCCGTCGCGCAGGAAGCGGAATTCTTTCAGGCTGATTGTCGTGACTTCTTGGAACACGGCGTCGGGAATGACGGTGTCGAAGTTTTCAAGCGTCGTTTCGTCTGTTCCGTAAGCCATCAGGAAAGAGGGAATCGTTCTGGAAAATCCGCGCAAGTGATCTCTGACATCGTTTTCGATTTTGTCTTTTTCCTTTTGCCGTTTGTCGGTTTCAACGGCTTTAACGGTGATTTCGGCGGATTCTTTTGTGATTTCGGGCGCACTTTCCTGTAAAGCGGCGACGAAGGTTTCCTTGTTTTCCGCTTGCTTGCGGTCGTAAGCGGCGTTGATTTTCGCGACATCGGCGGGCGCGGCGTTTTCAAGTTCTTTTTTGCGCTCCAGTTCAATGACCTTTTTCTGAATTTTATAATTGCCGTAATGGCGTTCCAGAACGGCGTCCGTTTTGTTTTCGATCTGACGGACAACGGCTTTTTCGGTCGATTTCGTCATTTCCTTGCCGTAAGAATCCTTGACCGTCTGAACAAGATTATCTTTGATGGTCGTCTTGAAAGTATCTTTCAGTTTTGCGAAAGGATCCTCTTTTTCGGATTCGAGGCTCATCGATTCGGAAACGGTTTGTTTCAGATCGTCGGCGACTTTATAGATTTTATCCCCGAACAGATTTTGCGCCTGACCGATAACGGTTTTGGGCAGTTCGACTTCGCCGTTGTCGTTAAGGGATAAATCGTCTTTTGTTTGATCGGTGACGTTGACGATGTGGTCTTTGACGACTTCAAAGCGGTTGATGATATCGACGACCGCTTTCGGCGCGTTGAAGATATTGCCGATGTTCTGGAAAAGGAAGTTGCACATAAAGCCGCGCCGGACGACTTCTTTGGCGTGAATTTTGCGCGGAACGGACAAGACTTTTTCAGCGTCGAGCGCGACCATTTCCCCGTCGTCGTCTTCGCCGTAAACGGGGAAGAAGTTCAGCATTTCGCGAACGTGCCGTTTCCGCGTGTCGCCGTCGCCTTTGCGGGCGGTTGTGTCCACGCTTAACCCGTTGGCGAACCGTTCGAAAATATCTAAAGTCCGCGCGGGGTCGAAGTCGAACACATAAGCGTTTTCTTTGCGGAACAGTTCGCTTCCGACGGAAAAAAGACAAGGGTTTTGGGCGCGGAAAGCCGCCTGCATATACAAGGCGGGGCTTTTGATATTACTCAACATCAAAACGGCGGTCCATTCGGGAACCGTGATTCCCGTCGTCAGCTGACCGACGGAAAGCGTGATTGTTTTGTCGTGTTTTGCAATAGCTGCTTTCACTTTATCATAGGATTTTTTGATTTCGTCGTTATCGTCGATTCTGCCGTCGCCTGCCGCCAAAACGATTTTATAATCTTTGAAAATCGGGTGGTCGTTCAATTTTTTGGCAAGAGCCGTCGCGCTGTCCACGCGGTTCAGCAGCCAGAACGTATGTTTCAGTTCGTCGCGCAGTTCGGGTGTCGAAAACGGGAATTTTTCCTGTTGCGTCAGGGCGTCAAGGAATTTGTCGACTGCTTCGTTATATTTGAATTTTCCGTTGGAAACGGAGAAAAACTCGTTTAAATCGAAAGCGTAATTTTCGTTTTCGCCGTCGTCGTCAAAGTCCGCGCCTTGTTCGACGTGTTCGCGGACGATTTCCGACATCTGATAGGTGTAGAGGGATAAACGGGGCAAATCCGCATACGGGTTTTCTTCTTCGCGGGCGGGATCCCAATTCCGTTTCGCGTTCTGTCCGTTGGCGTATGTCCAGTTGAAAATGGCGGCTTCTTCAAACTTGTCGTTGGCAAGGGCTTTGAACGGCGTGCCGGACAGGTGCAGAGTCCGTTTGCGTTTGATGTTGTCGAACGCCGTATCCGTTTTGTAGGTGTCAACGCCTTCGTGGGCTTCATCAATGATCAGCAGGTCCCAGAGCAATTCGCCGATATGCTTTAATTTATCGAAGTTGCCGCCGAAATAAACGGAGCCCTTCAAATCCTGCAAAGAAACAAATTCGATATAACCTTTTGTGTCGGAAGGCATATTTTGGCGCAAAACGGCGAAAGGCTTTCCCTGAACGGCGTCAACGCTGCTAATGAAATAATATCCCGATTCCGTGCCGAGGAATTTGACATAGTCGTCATACCACGAATTGGCGATGGCGGGGCGGCGGCTGTTTATGGTCATTTCCATTTTGGAACATTGTATGAAAATCGGCGCAAAAGTTTTGACCGTCAAAGACGGCTACGAACTGGGCGATAATGTGCAGAGCAAGATTCTGGCGTTCGCTTTCGGACTTGTCGCCGAATTGGAACGGGAAATGATCAGCAAACGCACCAAAGAAGCTCTCGCCCGCCGCAAAATGAACGGCAAAACGCTCGGCAGACACCTTGCGGAAGCGTCAATCGCCGGCACGTTTGGGACGGTAAGGAAAAACAGATTCTCTTACTGCGCTCGCAAGGTTTTTGTGTGACTAAAATCGCCCGCACAACAAATCTCGGCGTCGGAACAGTGTATGCGTTCTTGAAGAAGAATGTGTCTTGACATTTGTGAAAAAATAACCACAATACGTTATATGATTGAGATCGTATTGACTGTAAACGGCGGGGAAAATCCCCGCTTTTTTTTATTCGAGGTGAACAATGACAATAAGCAGTCAAACGAACAAGGTGATTTATATCGGAAACGGGGTTGCGAAAGAGTTTGCAATCCCGTTTTCCTTTTTGGAACAGGAGCATATCAAGGTCAGGCAAAAGA
>SAMEA104315424__coassemble_1069_pt1 | contig 14026 bp, 11 predicted proteins | sample SAMEA104315424__metabat2_low_PE_038 | metagenome-assembled genome bin SAMEA104315424 (sample SAMEA104315424) | gut metagenome | biome: Monkey gut; feature: monkey-associated habitat; material: faeces | place: China | collected 2013 | reverse complement strand
ACCCGAAGCCGCTTTGTTGCCCAAAACGCCTTTCAAGTTCGCGCGTTTGCAGAATTCGTCAATCAAATCCTGCGGAAAGCTGGGGTATTCGGCGGGGAAATAGCCCCACTTGAACGTGACGGGAACGCCCGCCATTTCCCAGTGACCCGACGTGGTGTCTTTGCCTTTGCTGACTTCTTTGGAATAGCCGTAGGCGGCGGTGATTTCGGAAACGGGAATCTGCATGTTCGGGGCGTATTCGCCGTTGCATTGCTTGTAGAGTTCGCCCAAGCCCAGTTTGCACAAATTCGGCAGTTTCAAAGGACCCGTGCGCCCGTTTTCGGCTTTGCCCGCCGCGCAGGCTTTGGCAATGTGTCCCAGCGTGTCCGCGCCGACGTCGCCGAATTTGTCGGCATCGGGGGCTTCGCCGCAGCCAAAGGAGTCCATCATCAGAATTATAGCCCGTTTCATTGTTTTTCACCTCATAAGTTTGTAATCGTTTCGTAAATCAAAGGTGCTTCCGTCGGTTTTTCGGCGGATGTCTGAACCTTATTCTGCACTATTTTCGCCGCTTGGGCAAAAGATTCTTCGTTTCCGGCGTGAATAACCGCCAAAGGTCTGTCTTTGTCCGTTTTTTCGCCGATGCGGATGAAATCCGACAATCCGACGGCGGGATCAAGCGGCTGTTCGAACGTTTTGCGCCGCCCGCCCAAAGCCGTTATTGCCGCTCCGACGGCGGGCAGGTCCATGGAGCGGACATAGCCCGACCGTTCGGCAAAAACGGGACGGACAATCGGCGTGTCGGGCAGATGCTTTGCGGGATTTTCGATCAAATCCGCGGGACCGCCCAGCGCGGCAACCATTTTGGCAAAGATTTCAGCCGCTTTGCCCGAATCCAACGCCCGCCGCAGTTTTTCACGGGCTTCGTCATCCGATGCCGCCAGCCCTTTCAGGGTCAGCGCTTCGGCGCACAAATCCATGCAAATCGCGTCCAGCCGTTCGTCGCGCTTTCTGTTTGTCAGATAGTCAATCGCTTCGGAAACTTCAAGGGCGTTGCCGACGGTACGCCCCAAAACTTGATTCATGTCGGTCAAAACGACCTTGGTCGGCAGCTGCGCGATTCGAGTCGCCGACGCAATGACCGCCGCTAGCTTTTTGGCATCGTCCAAAGACAGCGCGTCCGAATCGGGATTGGTGTCGCATTTCAAATCGACAATCAGCCCTTGCGTTCCCGCCGCCAGCTTTTTAGCCAGCAAGGACGCCGTTGTCAGCGACCGCGATTCCATCGCGCCGCTCAACAGGCGGACTTCAAACATTCTTTTATCCGCGGGGGCAAGGTCGATCGTCTGTCCGATGACCGCACAGCCGACTTCGCGCGTGACGCGGTAAAACGTGTCTATGGACGGAATGGCGGTGTATCCGGGGATGCTTTCCAGTTTGTCCAGCGTTCCTCCCGTCGCGCCCAGCCGTCTGCCCGCGACCAGCGGCACAAAACCGCCGCACGCGGCGATCAGCGGAGCGAACAGCAGATTCAGCTTGTCCCCGATGCCGCCCGTCGAATGTTTATTTAAAACAGGTCCTCCCAAATCAAGGGAGGACCAGTCCATCACTTCGCCCGAAGAAGCCATCGCCCGCGCCAGTTCAACCGTTTCGCCGTCCGACATGCCGCGCAGGCAGACCGCCATGGCAAACGCCGCGATTTGACATTCGGAAACCGACCAGTCGCCGATTCCTTTGACAAAAAAGTCAATCTCGTCTTTCGTCAGCGTTTGTCCGTCGCGTTTGTGGCGAATGACCTCTTGGGCAAGCATTTAATCAGTATCCTTTGGAATCCGCGGAACCTTTGCCGAATCCCATGGAAGCCAGCAGATTGTCGCGCAGACCGCTGGCGCCGAAACGGAACGTCTTTTTCGAAATCCAGTCCGCCCCCATGATTTTGTCGGCAAGCGCCATATAGTCGGCAGCCTGTTCCGTCGTGCGGACGCCGCCCGACGCTTTGAAGCCGACGGGTTTGCCCGAATCGCGAATCGCTTCCAGCATGGCGTTCGCCGCTTCCAATGTCGCGGAAACAGGCGTTTTGCCCGTAGACGTTTTCACAAAGTCCGCGCCGCATTCAATCGCCAGTTTGGACGCTTCGGTAATCAGGGACGCATGTTCCAAAACACCCGATTCGATGATGACTTTCATCACTTTGCCTTTGCAGGCTTCGCGCGTGGCTTTCAGCAAAGCCGCGGCGGTTTCCTTGTCGCCCGCCATAAAAGCTTTGTACGGCAAAACGACGTCGATTTCGTCCGCGCCGTCGGCAATCGCGCCTTTGGTTTCGGCGACGGTCGCTTCAATGTCCGTTCCGCCGTGGGGGAAGTTGACGACGGTCGCCACATCGACGCCCGTTCTAGCCAATTCCTTTTTAGCGGTTTTCACAAAACGCGGCCACACGCAAACGGCGGCGGTTTTGCCGAAATCGCCGTGCGCTTTGGCGCACAGGGCGATGATTTTTTCATCCGTATCGTCGTCGTTCAAGCTGGTCAAATCCAGCAAAGCCAATGCTCTGGCAGCTACTTCTTTCATCTTAGATCTCCGCAACAAAACGTGTCAAAATGCGCTGCAATTTCTTGCCCGCTTCATTCGCCTGGGTAATGGTTTCCTCGTGGGTCATTTTTTCGGAAACCATGCCCGCGCCGTAGTTGGTCACGACGGAAACGCCGACGACCTTCATGCCGCAATGCACGGCGCACAGCGTTTCGGAAACCGTGGACATGCCGACGGCGTCCGCGCCCAAAATGCGGAACATTCTGATTTCGGCGGGCGTTTCAAAATTCGGACCCGACGTCATCAAATAAACGCCCGAACGCATGTTGATGCCTTCTTTTTCGGCGGTTTTGACCAATTTCTGACGCAATCCGGCATCGTAAGCGTAGGTCATGTCGGGGAAGCGCGGTCCGACGTTTTCGTCGTTCGGTCCGATCAGGGGGTTGCAGCCCGACAGGTTGATGTGGTCGGAAATGATCATCAAAGATCCCGGACCCATATCAATGTTCAAAGAACCCGACGCGTTGGTCAGAATCATCGTTTCGATGCCCAGTTTTTTGTAGGAGCGAATCACCAAAGCCAAAGCCGCGGGGCTGTGACCTTCGTAGAAATGGACGCGCCCCTGCATGCACAAAACGTCAATGCCGTTCAGCTTGCCGACGACCAGACGACCGGCGTGACCGGACACGGTGGAACGGGGAAAGCCGTCGATTTCTTCGTAAGGGATGACGACGGGGTTTTCGATGGCTTCCGCCATACCGCCCAAGCCGCTGCCCAAAATAATGCCGATCTTGGGTTCATAGCTGCCGATTTTGGATTTAATCTGCTGGGCAACCTGATTGATAATGTCTTGCATAAAAGTCCTCGTGTTTCTTTGTGCCGATTTATGATTCCAAGTTTTCCGGACCGAATGAAATCGGTAAGATTTCGGTCAGATTCTTTGTGATGCGCACACCGTTGCGGTCGCAAATGTGAACGCGCGTTTCGGGCATGGCGAATTCGCGGATTCGCTGGCGGCACGAACCGCACGGCGATGTCGGATGTTCCCCGTTGCCCATAACATAAATGTCTTTGATTTTGGTGTCCCCGCCCAAAACCATCGCGGAAATCGCGCCCTGTTCGGCGCACGATCCCGCGGGATAGGCGGCGTTTTCAACGTTGCAGCCGGCGTACAGCCTGCCGCTTTCAGCCTTGATGACCGCGCCGACGCGGAATTTGGAATACGGGACGTAAGCCCTGTCCATCGCATCGCGCGCCATTTGCAGTATTGTTTCCAATTCGTCCATAGGTTGATACCTTTTTACGTTATTTTGTACACACTAAGACAAACATTAAACTTTCGTCAAGACTTAATCCAAAAAATCAAAAAAACGGGCGGATCGTCAAAAAAAAGTTGGTTTTCACGCCTGCGTCCTTTATAACAAAAGGAGTTTTCTTTATTTTTCAAGGTAGGACAAAGCCGCTATGACCGAAGCAAACGAATTTCCCAATCTGCATGTGATCAAACACCCCTTGATTCAGCACAAACTGACGCTGATGCGCGACGCGGGGACGTCGACTCGGACGTTTCGCGAACTGCTCAAAGAAATCGCGCTGCTGATGGGGTATGAAATCACGCGCGATCTGCCGCTGACGTTTGAAGAAATCGACACGCCGATCTGCAAAATGAACGCCCCCGTCATTGCGGGCAAAAAGCTGGCGATTGTTCCCATTTTGCGCGCGGGCATCGGCATGGCGGACGGGCTGCTGCAGCTGATTCCGTCGGCGCGCGTCGGACACATCGGACTGTACCGCGATCCGCAGACGCTGAAACCCGTCGAATATCTGGTCAAGCTGCCGCCGATCGACGACCGTTTGTTCATTCTGGTCGATCCGATGCTGGCGACGGGCAATTCCGCCGTTGCGGCGATCGATACGCTGTTGAAAAAAGGCGTCGCCAAGGAAAAGATTATCTTTTTGGCTTTGGTTGCCGCGCCCGAAGGCGTGCGCGTCCTGACCGAACGCCATCCCGAAATTCCCGTTTACGTCGCGTCGCTGGACGAACGCCTGAACGAACACGGCTATATCGTTCCTGGACTGGGCGACGCGGGCGACCGTCTGTTCGGGACGAAAACCAGATAACAAGGAGATTGCCCTTTGAAAAAACTGCTGCTGATTCTGTTTGTTTTTTTGGCTTTGGCGGGCGGGGTTGTGTATTTCGTCATGCCGTCCAATTACGATTGGGACAAATACGCCGCGGAAATGGCGGCTGAAGTGCGCAAACAAACGGGATTGACCCTGCAAATTCAGGGCAAGCCGCAGTTTTCGATGGCGCCCGCGCCCACGCTGACGCTGGGCAAAGTGACGCTGAGCAATGTTGCGAACACGTCGTTTCCCCGCATGATGGAAGCGCAGTCGGCGGTCATCCACTTTGACAAAGGGCTAGCATTCAAGCGCCAAGTGCATATTAAGAAAATCACGCTGAACGCGCCGAAGCTGTCTTTGGAGCGGCTGCCCGACGGAAAATGGAACTGGCAGGCGGCATTTTTCGACCGCCGGACGGAATCGTCCACGGTGGGATTTGACAGTTTGCTGATGACGGACGCCACGGTTGAAGTCAAGCCCGACAAATACACGCCCGTTGAAGTTTGGCAAAAAATGAATGCCGAGCTGCTGGCGGATTCCGCGACGGGACCGTTCTTTTTCGAAGGAAGCGTCGCCGCGGGAAACACGTCGTTCGGCTTTTCGTTCAAAGCGGACAGGTTTGCAAAAGGCGAATCTCCCGACGTGTCTTTGCGCGTTGTAAACGCCCCCGCCGAAGCGACATTCGTTTTTTCGGGCAAATACGGTCTGGGCGACAAGGACAAAGGCGATGTTACGGGCAACCTGTCGTTTGACGTGCGCAAACCCGAAGCTTTGTTTGCTTTGGTTTCCGCGCAAAAACTGCCCGCGGCTTTGTTCCAGCCCGTCGTCGGCAGCTTGAAAGTCAAAAAAGTCGCCGCCTTGCGTGAAAACACGCTGTCCGACTTTTTGTTCAAATACGGCGGGACGTCCGCTTCGGGAACGGTCAAAATAAAAACGCTGTCCCCCGAGGAAGCCGGGGCAAGGCAGAGCAAAGAGGAAGAAGACGCGGATTTGGATCTGATTCTGCGCGATCCGAACAATCCGTCGCAAGCCGTCAAAATCGACGACACTCCTGCGGCGCAGACGCGGGTGGCTGAATTTTTGATGCCCAAAGAATACACGGCTTCGTTCGTCTTTACAAAATTTGCGGGCGACGTGTTTTTTGACAACATGACGCAGATCGCGGATGCGCTTGCGTCGTCGGGCTATTTTTCCAAAACGAAAAACAAATTGTCCGCCGATATAACAATCGACGCGGCGGAATATAAAAACAACATCATCCGCCGCCTGAAAGTTACGGCTGAAAGCGCGGATAAAGGGGTGCGGTTCAAGAATTTGTCCGCTCTGCTGCCGGGGGACGCGCAAGTCGACGGCAACGGACTGCTGTCTTTGGTCAAAACCCCCGAATTTGACGCGCAGTTAAGCGTCAAAGGCGAAAATTTGGGAAACCTGTTGCGCTGGCTGAATGTTCCCGTGGATAAAAACGTCCCCGACGCTTTGCTGCGCGCTTTGGACGTGTCGGGGGCGCTGAAGCTGTCGCACGGCGGGTTCGTCGTCAACAAACTGTCTGCCAAAATCGATCGGTCCGAGATCGGCGGCGCGTTGAGCGTCCGTTTCGGGACCCGCCCAGCCGTGCAGGCGAACCTGACGGTGTCCGAATTTGACGCGGGGCTGTATTTCCCGTCGAAAGCCGCCGCTTTTTCCCATCGGTGGCAGACTTTGAAGCCGCAGGACACGGTAAGCAAAATCAGGGCGTTTTTCGACGAACTGGCGTTTTTGAACAATATCGATGTGGCTTTGAAGCTGCGCGCGGGGACAATCTCCTTTGCCGAAATAGAGGCGCGCAAGATCGATGCGGATTTGCTTGCCCGTCAAGGAACTTTGGATGTCAAAAATTTCACGGTGCAAAATATTTTCGGCGCGGATGTCGCGCTGAACGGGATGATGCACCGCTTCGGGGCTGAACCCGCTTTCAAAGATCTGCGTCTGGATGTGGATACGGATAAATTTCAAACATTTGTCAGCAATTTCGGTTTAAACGCTTTGCCCGCCGAAATAACGCGGTACAACGCGTCGCGGCTGTCGATAGCGGCAACGGGGGACTTGACGTCGTTTGAATTTTCGCTTTCGGCGGCAAACAGCGTCGCAAAACTTGACGCGTCGGGTGAAGCCAGAATGCTGGGCGACGGTTACGGCATTGATTGCAAAGCCAAAATCACCCACTACAATTTCAGGCAGTTTGTTCGGCTGTTCACGGAAAAATACCGCTCCATGGTCGCAAATCCGGGGGTACTGAACTTGGAAGCTTATGTGCGCCATACGCCGCAAAAAACAGAGCTGCTGTCGTTTGAAGCGAAAATCGGCGAAAGCGGTTTAATCGGCGAAATGTCGTGGGAAAAAACAGGCGATCTGCCGTTGTTGACGATGAATGTCCAAGCGCAGAAATTCTTTTATACGCAGATCATGCCGTCGCTGGGGCTGACCGCCGCGCCGAAAGAATCCGCCGGCGGCGAGGAGATTAAAGTCTTTTCGAAAAAAGGGCTGTTGGCGGAACTGGACGGTTTTGCTTTTCCGAAAACAAAGATCACGGCTGACTTTTTGGGCGATTACAACGCCAAGATCGTCTTTGCCGCCGACAAGATTTATTCCCCCTCTTTAACGGCGTCGGATGTGCAGGCGGCTGTTGAATTGACGCCAGACACGGTGCAGGTCGCCATTGATCGCGCGACGATTGACGGAGCGGGCTTGACGGGAACGCTGGTGCTTTACAAGCAGGAGCCGAGCAGCAAACTGGAAGTCAATCTTGCCGTTTCGGGCATCAACGCGGAACAGCCGCTGTTTGACAATACGATGCTGGATTTGACCAGAACGCGTTTCGCGGCTATGGATATACGCGGCAGCGGGACGGGCGGTTCGATGTCCGACATAGCCCGATCTTTTGATGCGAACGGCGCGGTCACTTTTGAAAGCGCGGTTTTGACGGGTATGGATCAGCGGCGCATTGTGCCGGAACTCAACGGCGTTACGGCGGAAAATATGGGAACGCTGTTCGATCGGATTATGCACGGCAATACGGATTTGTTCAAGATTACGGCTCCGTTCGAAATTCGGGAAGGCAAGTTTATCGCGCGCGAAATCAGCGCCCAGTACGGAACGCAAAGAGGCAATGTCGGCGAAATCGTGTACGACTTTGACAAAGGCGAATTCAACGCCGACGTCCGCTTTGCCGCCGCGCCTTATCCCGACTACGAATTGCGGCTGACGAAACATGCGGGGCAAACGCTGTCTTTCAGCGACAATGTTAACGAATTGGCGCAGGACGCTTTGCAGAAAAACGCGGACAAAGTTCGTTCGGCGGAAGAACAGCAGGTCCGGCAGCGTCAAAACGCCGAAAAGAAAGCGCAGGACGATTTGCGCCGTCAGCGCGACAAGCTTGCCTCCATAAACTCGAACTTCACAGCCGCTCTGCAGTCCGTTGGGCAAAAAGTCGATGAATTGAATACATATTCGGATGTGTATCAGGTTCAGCGTTATTACAAAACGATGAGCGATACATACAGGGAAGCCGGTCAGCTGTCGGAAGAAATGACCGCCGCGCTTGACGCGCCGTCTTTGACATCCGACGAAATCAAGGATTTCGACAACCGCGCGAAAAATGTTTTGCTGGACAAGCTTACCGACATAGAGCGTGATTACAAACTGGCGGTCGATGCGGGATTTAACGGACGCGTTTTGAACATGCAGAGTCAGGCGACGAATATCTTGTCGGACATTGCGGCGATGAAAACAAAATATCCGAACTTGCGGTCTGTGACGTCGACGTTTGCCGAAGTAGCCGGAAAGCTGGAGCAGCTGAAGAAAAAAGCCGAACAGATCGAAGCGGAAAAACGCACCGACCAGCGACTGCTGCTGAAAAACGAAGCGACGGCGCTGTTTGACGAAATTTCGAACGGGATGAGAAAAGTCCAGGAAACCGTCAAAGTTCATGAAAAACGGCTGGCTGACGAACAAGCCGCCCGAATTGCCGCCGAAAACGCGCGCAAGGCAGCCGAAGCAAAAGCTTTGGCGGAAGAACAGGCGCGTCTGAAAGCCGAAGAGGAGGCAAAAGCCGCCGAAAAGAAACGCCGCCAGAGTATTATATACAAACGCGGTTCCGCCGCCGAAGCCGAAGAATCGGATAACGCGCCCGCCGTTTTGCGCTTTGACGGGGATGCCCCGATTGCGGACGAACAGCCGCAAAAAACAACGGGGGGCATTATCCGCCGCCGCTGACAAAACAAAAAAACGGGGTTTTTGAAAATAAAGAGTGCAAGAATGCAAACTTTATGCGTATGATGAATGATAATCTTTTGGCTTAAGGGGGCTGGATGAAAAAATTATCGGTTGTTCTGTTAAGTGCCGCGTTATTCGGATGCGCATCGGTTCCGGATGCCGACAAAGTGCCGCCGCAACCCGTGGAGGAGGTCAAGCCCGCTGTCGAACAGCCTGCAAAGCCCGCCCCGAAAAAGGACGAATACACGGCGTCCGACGTTCGCCGAACAATCAACACCGCCGTTTACAATATGTTCAGATCGGGAACGCTGGACAATCCCATGGGCGATAAATACGTTGTCATCGTCGGACGTGTCGTCAACATTACGCCGAAAACGGACTTCGACACCGCCCAAGCCGTACAGGATTTGAAGCGGGCTTTGGCGGCGGGGCGCAAAGTGCGCGTCGTGTCGGCGAAAAGCAAGACCGTCGATCCTCAAATCGTCGTTGCGGGCAGAATCACGCACCGCATCGCCCATTTGTCGGGCAGAAAACAGCGGCATGAATACTATCTGCACCTGTATGTGACCGAAGCCAAAACGGGCAGTGCTTTATGGGATGCGCCGTTCCCCATCGTTCACAGAGAAACGGCGGTTAAAGGTAAAACTTCCAAGTGATGTCCGAACGGGAGGATTTGCAGGCTTCGACGATTTGCGCCATTTGAGGCATCAATTTGTGCGAATTGCTGTTCCAATCGAACGTGGTTTTGGCAAGCGCGCTTTCCGATCCCGAAACAGAGATGCTTTTCAAACCGTCCGACGGATCGTCGCCGAAATCCAGTTGCAGCAAATCGATGCAAACGCCGGAAGGCATGTCTTTGTAGGTAATCGTGAAGTAGGCGTCTTCGCCGTCCGACGGGCTGACGCGGATGTCCATTTCGCTGCCGTAAACGGTTGTGGCGGCGTAATTGCCGCTGTCGTCCGTCGAAACGTCGGATTTGTCCAGAATGCCCGCGTCAAACAGCTGTTTCGCCGCGCTTTTGCCTGTTTGGGGAATAGTGGGAACATCGGCTGAAAACGCGTTGCGGATGTCTTTGACGATATGGTTGACTTGTCTGTTCGCCTGCGTGATTTTAAACCGTCCCATCGTGATCGAGATGCCCCCCATCATCATGACCGTAATCGTTCCGATGATGCAGATGACGCCCAGCATTTCAATCAAAGTCGACCCGCGTTCGCTGCTGTTCATTGCCCCCTCCTTAAACCAAGATGTTCAGGTACGTCCCGCGCGGAGCGTTCAGATAATACCGTTTGCCGTCCAATTCGACAAATTCGGCGTTTTGCGTGTCGAACGGGCGTTCGCGCTGAAAAGACGGAGCTTTGCTTTCCGCCGCCGCGGGGCGGATCTGCTTTGACGCCGCCGCGATGCGGTCGGTGTTTAAAATCGGGCTTTGCAGCGTCGCAGGCACTTTCGTCATTTTAAAATTCCGTGTTTGGTAAACATTGTTTAACTTAATTAGTATACAAAAATCAAAGCGGGATTGAAATCATTAAATTAAGGTGTTTTGTGTCGGATTCGGATTTGATTTTGTCGAAAGTTGCCGTAACGCGCTTCAGCCACGATTTGGCAGGCGTGATGAGCGCGGTTTCCAACAGCTTGGCTTTGTTGTCTGAATTGGGCGGAGCGGATGCGGAAACGATGGCTCTGGCAACCGACAGCGCGGAATCGCTGCTGGCGCGTTTGCGTTTTTTCAGGGCGGCATTCGGCAGCGACGGTCCTTTGACGGATGCGGCGGTAACGCGATCTTTGTTCGAAAACTGGCTGAAATCGGTCGAAAACCGCGCGACGCGGTTTAAATGCGATTGGGATGTCGACGGCGAATTGCCGCTGTTTTGGTTTCGTCTGATTTTGTTGGCGGGGCTTGTCGCGGCGGAAAGTCTGACGCGCGGCGGGACGATATCCGTCGTTGCCAAAGCGGGAACCAAACAGGCTTCGGTCGAAGCGGTCGGCGCGGCTGTCAAGGCAGACGCCTCCGTAGACGCCGTATTGACGGGCGAAAGCGGAAATGTAACACCGAAAACGGCGGCGGCGGCTTTTATCCGCGGCATAATGCAAGAACAAAATCTGACGGTGGAAGCGAAACATTCCGAAACAAGCTTTTCTTTGAAGTTCAAAACGGCGTAAAAGGAGCGGTTTATGCTGGTCGACGCCTTTTTGTCAGAAGTGCAATCCGAACTGGAAGCAATCGAAAAAAATTTGGCGCGGTTGGAACTGAATCCGTCGGACGAAGAAACGTGGAAACGGCTGACGGCTTTTTTTGAAACAATCAGAAACACGGCGCCGTTTGCGGCTTTTCCGCGCGCGTACAGATTGGCGGATGCGGCTTTGTCCGAAATCGCCGGTTATCGGGCGGGGAAATCTCCGATCGGGATTTTGCCTCAAATCCTGAAAAAATTCGGAAGACTGAAAAAAATTATGGTTTCTGCGGAAAAACTGCGCCGCGAACCGCACGAATCCGATGCCGATCTGCTGGAACCCGCGGGCAAAGCCGCGCCGGCTGTTCCTGCGGGAAACAATACCGCGTCCGTTTTGTTCCAAACGGCGCAAATTCTGTCGCAAAAGGAAAAAAACATCCAATTGCAGGAAAAGAATTTGGACGACCGCGAGGAACGATTGGTTCTGCGGGACAAGACTTTGGACAGCCGCGAAAATGATTTGAACCGCCGTGAAAACGTGATTTTCGAAGACGAAAAGAAAAACGTCGCCGCGCAAACGAAAATCGCCGATTCTTTGGCGGACATTCAAAAACGCGAAGCCGCTTTGGATGAACGGCTGGCGTTTTTGCAGACGCGGGAACAAAACGTCATCGATGCGGGAAAATATCTGGAAGCCCGTGAAAAAAACATCAAAGAATTGCAGACTTCCGTCCGTCTGCTGACCGAGGAAAACGAACAGAAAACAGCTCTGGCTGCCCGCGCCGAAAAAGAAGCCGAAGATTTGCGCAAAAAACTGGAAGCGCGCGACAGGGAAAACGAACAGACAAACGAAAAACTGAAAGAGCGCGACCGCAGGCAGGAGGAGAACCGTCTGCTGCTGGAAAACAAAAACAAAGCTTTGCGCGATATGACGGGGCAAATTTGCAGGCTGGAAGAGGAACTGTTGAAAAAATCCGAAAGCGAAAACCGTTTGGAAAACGATTTGCGTTCCGAAATTCAGCAGACGAAGCAGCAATTGCGCGAAGCCGAAAACGCTTTGCAAAATCTGCAGCTGCAATACGCGCGCAGCGAAGAAAGCGCTTGCAAAACCAATGCGGAATACACCGCTTTGAAAAACGAATACAACGAAATCGCCGAACATTTCACGCAAAGTCAAACTTCGGCGGAAGAGATGCTGAATCAAAAAACAGCCGCCGAAAACAAATGTCGGGAACTGCAGGAATTGGCGGACGCTTTGAAAAGCGAGCTGGACACCAAAAACGAACAGCTGAAGCAAACCCGCACCGTTTTGGACGTTCAGCTTCAAGCCGCCGAAAAACAGCAGGCGGAACTGCGCGCGGCGGGATGGCCTTTCGATGCCGGAAAAATTCAAAACGCTTTGGCGCGCTTGCTGGCGGACAATGACAAAGAGGCGGCAGGGAAACTGTACGGCTTTGTTCGCGGAGTTCGTTCGAAACCGTTGGCGGGCGTCTTTGCCTCTTTGGAAAAATTCATCGCCGCCCGCGCCAAAAAGTACGGTCGGATATACACGTTTGACGCCGATGCGCCCAAGCTGGACATCGACAAGGACGCTTACGCCGCTTTGGACAGGATTTTGATGATTTTGGCGGACAATTCGCTGCGTTACGTTACGGCGCAGGAAGAAGAGTCGTCCGTAAAAATCAAAGTTTCAGCCAAACAGGACGGTGCGTTTTTGAAAGTGGCGTTCCGCGACAACGCGACGGTTTTTCCGTTTGAAAAAATCAGGGGCGCCGCGGTCGAAGCAGGCATAGCCGCCCCCGAAAACGCCGCCGATCTGACGGATGACGCGCTGTTGCGCTGTTTGTTTCATCCGCGCGTCATGCGTCAAAATCAAACGCGCGGACTGCTGGAAGTCGAACGGCTGTTGGAACGCTGCGGCGGAAAGGTTCGCATTTGCGCCGATCATGGATTGTTGATCGAATTTGATATTCCGATTCGCTATCTGCTTGACAAAGTTTTGATTTTCGAGGCGGATGATCGCAAATACGCCGTTCCGCTGAATATGGTTGCTGAAACGTTTTCCATGGATTCTCCCGACGAAAAAAGGCGGGAACAGCCTTTGTCCGAAATTCGGCTGCCTGAATTTCAATCGACCTCTGCGGCGTTCGGCATTGTTTTGCAGGCGGGCATTTTCAGTTTTTTGATGCCTGTTCGGAAAATCGCGGAAACGGATTCCGCCGTTGCTTTCGCGGACGGCAAAGAACAAACGCCGTATCTGATACCCTGTGTGACGTTGAGCGGTGAAAAAGTCGAATGGGTCGATGTTTCGTTTTTGCTGAATCTTTGCCCGCCGGAAGTTTCAAAGACAACCGAAACCGTTTCTTTCGCGGCGGAAAAAGCCGTGCGTCCGACCATTCCGACGGCGGCGTACTTGATTTACCGCAGCGACCCCAAAAATATGGGCGCGATTCCCGTTGACAGGATTTTGAAAATCGAAGCGTTTGATGGTGTAAAAATGGACGGCGCGACGAACCGCCCCGTCTTTATCGCCGACGGCAAGATGCTGCCGCTGAAAGATTCTTCGAACAAAAAGCATTTCCCCTTTGCGCAAACGGTTTTGATTTTCGCCGATTACGCGCTGGCGATTCAAGACGTGCTTGACATTGTCGACGCGCCCGTCGAAAAGGCGGATAAAATCCTGTATCAGGGCAAAAAAATTCCCGTGCTGAAGGACTAAAAGTGCTTTTGCAGTCCCGATTTGAATTCGCGGCGGTTTGCGCCGCGTCCGTCGTCGAACGCGAATTCGGACACCCAATCCAGATTTTTGCCGATTGAAACGGACAAAGCCGCGCGGTACGAAACCGTGTTCGCGTCGCTTCGGGTATACGCCATGGGGGCGATGTCGGCTTTGGCGCGCAGAGTGCCGAAATCCGCCAAAACGCCGAACCGCGCGCCCAGCCCGCCGACGGTTTTGTCCCCCGCTTTGA
>SAMEA104315424__coassemble_1039_pt1 | contig 14449 bp, 10 predicted proteins | sample SAMEA104315424__metabat2_low_PE_038 | metagenome-assembled genome bin SAMEA104315424 (sample SAMEA104315424) | gut metagenome | biome: Monkey gut; feature: monkey-associated habitat; material: faeces | place: China | collected 2013 | reverse complement strand
ACAAGGAAAAACCCAAAGCCGCCGTTACGTCGGGCAACTTTGACGTTCAAGTCAACGGAAAAGCCTACAAAGCGTCTTTGGACGGCGACACGGTTACCGTCAACGGCAAAAAATACACCGTCACCGTCGGCGAAGCGAAAGCCGCCGCAACCTCGGCTTCGACAGGCGCGGAAACGGCGGTCACGGCTCCCGTCCCCGGAACGGTGATGAAGCTGACGGTCGCCGTCGGCGACACCGTGAAAAAAGGTCAGCCCGTCGCCATGATTGAAGTGATGAAAATGGAAAGCCCGATTCCCGCCCCCGCGGACGGAACGGTATCCAAAATCACCGTTCAGAAAGGCGATCAGGTCAAAACGGGTCAAACCCTGATGACTTTGGCGTAAGGAGCGGACCATGGAAAAATCGTTTTTGCATGCCGAACGCCGCCACAAATTCATTATGTGGTCGGTCGTCGTTGTATTGGCTTTGTTTTCCGCAATCAACGTCCTGCGCGTTGCGATGCAAGGCAGTCTGGGCGAATGGTGGGACGGCTATATGGCGACCCACGACACCGTCGCCCAACTGGTGAAATCGACGGGCTTGTACGGCTTCTTGTCGGAACACGCTTTGCCGACCGCCCCCAATATGATTGTGTCCATGGGCGTCGGTCAGTTCATTATGATCGGCATTTCGCTGGTGCTGATTTATCTGGCGATTGCCAAAGGATTCGAACCGCTGCTGCTGATTCCCATCGGATTCGGCGGATTGCTGTCAAACGCGCCGTTCGCGGGCGTGTCCGAAGTCGTTGACGGCACGACGGGATTTTTGCTTTACATCTACAACTTGGGCATTGCGCCCCCCAGCATTTTCCCGCTGCTTATCTTTATGGGCATCGGCGCGATGACGGACTTCGGTCCGATGATTGCAAATCCGAAAGTCGCCTTTTTGGGCGGCGCGGCGCAGTTCGGCATTTTCTTCACGCTGGTCGGCGCTTTGGCGATGACCGACTGGGGACTGGTCAACTTCACCGTTCCGCAGGCGGCGTCTATCGGCATCATCGGCGGCGCGGACGGTCCGACGGCAATCTTTTTGACGGGCAAGCTCGCTCCCGAACTGATGGGCGCGATTGTGGTCGCCGCGTATTCGTATATGGCTCTGGTTCCCATTATCCAGCCGCCCATTATGCGCGCTTTGACCACCGTTGAAGAACGCAAAATCAAAATGAAACAGCTGCGCACCGTTTCGCGCAAGGAAAAGATTATCTTCATTTTCCTGGTTCTGCTGTTGTGCATCCTGCTGATTCCGTCAGCCGCTCCGCTGATGGGCATGCTGATGTTCGGCAACCTGCTGAAAGAAAGCCAAGTCGTCGATCGTTTGGCGAAATGCGCGGCGAACGAACTGTGCAACATCGTCACGATTTTCATCGGCTTGACCGTCGGATCGAAACTGTCGGCGGACAAATTCCTTGCCCGTGAAACGCTGGGGATTCTGGTTTTGGGCTTGATTGCGTTTTCGATTGCGACCGCGTCGGGCGTGATTATGGCGAAACTGATGAATCTGGTCAGCAAGGAAAAGGTCAATCCGCTGATTGGCGGCGCGGGCGTTTCCGCCGTTCCGATGGCGGCGCGCGTTGCCGACAAAGTGGCGCGTGAAGCCGATCCGCAGAACTTTATTTTAATGCACGCGATGGGTCCGAACGTTTCGGGCGTCATCGGTTCGGCGGCTGCCGCGGGCATTTTGCTGGCGATGTGCGGATGACGACAAAGGCGCAAGCGTTCGGTTTGTTTTTGCAGGAAAAGTATTCGGAAGCCCTTGACGCTTTCCGCGCTTTGGTGGCCGAAGACTTTTCCATGCATGTCAATACGGCGGTTTGCGCCGCAAATTTGGGGCAGCCCGACTGGAAAACGACGGATTTGCTGTTGGACAATCAGGACAGGCTGCCCGCCCCCGCCTTTCTTTATCTGGCGGAAATTTTTCTGGTATCCGAAAACGCGCCGCAAGCGTTGAAATTTATCGACCGAGCCTTGGCTCTTGATCCGAACAACGTTCAGGCGTACTTGACGCGGATTGATATTTTGGAAACTTTGGGCGACGGCGACGAAGTGCTGAAAACGGTTGACGGCATGCTGCCGCGTTTTGCTTCGGACGAACGGGCTTTATGTCTGGCGGCGGGTTACGCCGCGCATTACGGACAAATCGAAAAAGCCCGTTATTTATTGAAAAAAGCCCTGAAAATCAATCGTCTTTACACAATTTTTCAAGAAGATTTTTACGACTGTTTTCAGCTGACCAACCATGAATACCGCGCATTAGCTTTTGCCAAAGAAGCCGCGCAATACCGCCCGAACGCCCCCGAAATTTTGTATGTTCTGGCAACGGCGTCGGCATTGACGGGCGCAACGGACGAAGCCGACGCTTATTTTCGCAAACTGTCCGAAAATTACGACGTTCTGCCCGACAGGCTGAAATCCATGTGGGCGGACGCGCTGTTCGGGTCGCGGCAATATGTCCGCGCGTTCGATATGGCGCATTCGGTTTCCCCCGATTATCCTTTCAAAGACGGGATTCGGGCGTTTATGCGCAAAGCTCTGTATTTGATGACGCAGGACACTCCCGACGCCGCACGGGAAAGGGCGGAACAATGGCGCGGCGAAAATCCGGATGACGCGATGATAACCCACTATTGCGCGGCTGTTTTGGGTGAAAAGGACACTCCCGCCCCTCCGCCTGTCGTGGCGCAAAACTTTTTCGACGCGTTCGCGGCGGATTTCGACACCGTTATGGTCGATAACTTGAATTACAAAGGCGACGCTCTGCTGGACGCCGCTTTGACCGATGCGGGCATCAAGAAAAAGAAATTCAAAAACATTCTGGACGCGGGATGCGGAACGGGACTGCTGGCTCCCGTGTTAAAGCAGCGTTTGAAGAACGGCGGACGGCTGGTCGGCGTCGACGTGTCGGGGCTGATGCTGGACGAAGCCCGAAAAAAAATCGTCTACACCGATTTGGTTCAGCAGGATATTGTTTCCTATTGTTCCGAAAACGCGGATGCGTTCGATTTTATCGCCTGCATGGACGTATCGTCGTATTTCGGCGATTTGACGCCGCTTTTCACCGCTTTTTATACTGCCCTGAAACAAGGCGGAACGGCTGTTTTTTCGATTTTGACGACGAACGGGGACTTGTTTGCGCTGCAAACAAACGGGCAGTACAAACATTCGCCGGCTTTTGTCGCGACTTGTTTGAACGCCGCCGGATTGACGGAAGCCGCGGTCAAGGAAAACGTCTTGCGCCTTGAATTGGGCGAACCCGAAAAATGTCTGGTTTTCAGGGTCGTCAAAAAATGACGGCGGATATCGTTTTGAAAATCAACCAAGCCAATTCGGAAAACGATTTCGAAACGGCTTTGCGGTTATGCGGCGACGCATTGGAAAACGACCCGCAAAACGCGTCTTTTTTAATCGGCAAAGGCAATGCGCTGTTCGGTCTGAAACGTGCGGAAGAAGCCGTTTCGGCATACCTTGCCGCAGCGCAAGCCGATGAAACGGATTCCCTGCCGTGGGCGAATCTTGCCGGCGTGTATTACGACATGCGCCGATTGGACGACGGGCTTGCCGCCTGCGCCGAAGCGTTGAAACGCGACGGAGCGAATGTCAACGCGTTGATTCATCGGGGCAACCTTTTTATGCTGAAAGAAGATTTTGCCGCCGCGCTTGCCGCCTACAACGCCGCCGAAAAAATCACTCCCGAAGATACGCTAGTGCTGTTCAACAAAGCCAACGCGCTGTCGGAGCTTGACCGTCCGGACGAAGCGGAAGAGATTTACGCGGAGCTTGCCCGAAAAAATCCCGCGGACGAAGACGTGCTGTACGCGCTGGCAAGCGTCCTTGAAAAAGCCGAAAAATTCGCCCCTGCCGCGCGTGCTTATCTGCGTTTGCTGCAGATCCGCGAAACGCCCGTCCTGCACATCACCTTGGGCGGCTGTTTGTACAATATGCTTTTGAAAGAACAGGATATCTTTCCGATTTTGGATGATTGGCTAAACGCGTTTCCGACAAATCCCGTCGCTTTGCACACCTTGAAAACGGCGGACAGACTGAACCCCGCGAAACGCGCGGCGGCGGACTATGTGTCCGAACTGTTTGACGCTTTTGCCGATTCTTTCGATTCCGTTTTGCAGGGGTTGGATTATCAAGCCCCGTCGCTGATTGCGCAAACAACGGCGGAAATCGCCCCGAACAGCCCCGCCGTTCTGGATTTGGGATGCGGCACGGGCTTGTGCGGCGTTGAACTGTGCAAGCGCTTGAAACCCGCCTGCCTGACGGGTGTGGATTTGTCCGACGGCATGCTGGTGAAAGCGCGTGAACGCAACCTTTACACCGAACTGGTTCAAGCCGACATCACCGTTTTTTCCCGTGAAACCGCGTTCGACGCAGTGGTCAGCGCGGACGTGCTGACGTATCTGGGCGATTTGTCAGCGGTCTTCGAAAACGTGAAAAAATCTTTGAAAACAGGCGGATACTTTGTCTTTACCGTGTCCGAAAACACCGAACATCTCGATTTGTACGAAATGGAGCTGTCGGGACGGTTCAAACACGGGGAAAATTACATCCGCAAGACGCTGACAGGGTTCGAAATTGCCGCGCTTTCCCGCGTTGAACTGCGCAAAGAATTGAATGAACCCGTTATGGGGCTGCTGATCGCCGCGCGCAAGATATAACCGCTTGCGTTTCAAGCAAAAAAAACTTAATAATAGCGTACTCAATCATCATTTTTATAAAGAGGGTTACATGACATCCGAACACGTCAGAATCAGAGTTTTTTCAAAGCAATGGTTTGAAAATCTCATCAACAACGAAGCCACCAGCGGTCTGATTATGATTTTCGCCATGATTGCCGCCATTGTTTGCGCCAACACGTCCGCCCGCGAACCCGTCGCGCATTTTTTGGAAACGCAGGTAACCCTCGGCGTCGGAACGGCGATGTTCACGAAATCGATCGAATGGTGGGTCAACGACGTTTTGATGGTATTCTTTTTCCTGCAGGTCGGCTTGGAACTGAAACGCGAAATGACCGAAGGCTTTTTGTCCGACATCCGCCAAGTGCTTGTGCCGTGTCTGGCGGCTTTGGGCGGAATTTGCTGCCCCGCGATTATTTACGCGATTGCCAACCGCGGGTCGCCCTATATGAACGGCTGGGCGATTCCGACCGCCACAGATATTGCGTTCGCGATTTGCGTTCTGATGCTAGTCGGAAAACAAATTCCGCAAGCCGCCAAAATCTTTTTGCTGGCGATTGCAATCTTTGACGATTTGGGCGCGATTATCATCATCGCTTTGTTCTACAATCAGGGTGTTTACCTGTCGCTGCTGGGCTTTGCGTGTATTGCCTGTTTTGTGCTGTATCTGCTGAACAAAATGCAGATTACAAACTTCCTGCCGTATCTGATTATGGGCGTCGTTTTGTGGTACTGCTTCCTGAACGGCGGCATTCATACGACGATTGCGGGCGTCGTCGTCGCCATGGCGTACCCGATGCGCGTCAAAAGAACGGGTGAATCGCCGCTGAACCGTTTGATGAAAGTGTTGAAGCCGTGGGTTGATTTCCTGATTCTGCCCGTGTTCGCTTTTGCCAGCGCGGGGCTGTATCTGGGCGGAGTTACGCCGGCAACATTTACGCACACGCTGACCATCGGCATTATTTTCGGTTTGTTCTTCGGCAAGCAAATCGGCATTTTCTTGACAACATGGGCTTTGATTAAAATGAAAATCGCGTCGTTCCCGAAAACGGTCACTTTACTGGACCTGTACGGCGTCGCGGTTGTCGCGGGCATCGGGTTCACCATGGCTTTGTTCGTGGGCAAACTGGCGCTGCCCGGCGAAGCGATGCAGCAGGAAATCCGTCTGGGCGTGATTTGCGGATCGGTGCTGTCGGCTTTGTTCGGCGCGGTCGTGTTCCGCTACGGCAGACAGCTGCAAAAGCTGTATTTCAAGCTGGCGGGCAAAACGAAACAAACCGAAAAATAATCGAAAAAGGGAGGCTTCACGCCTCCCTTTTTTCGGGCTTTTCCTTTTTTAAAGTTTGCACTTGTCCAACCGATTGTTTATCCTTGTACAAACAATTGTTTAAAGGTCGAAAGTATGTCTTTGAAGCGAAAAATCGTTTGTGCCGTTTTCGGTTTGGCTTTTGCGGTCGGACTGTGTTTCCTTGCCCTGCCCGCCAAACAGAAATATCCGTGGTACGAAACCGTATCCATGTACCACGTTCTGGTCAAAAGCTTTTTCGATTCGAACGGCGACGGCAAAGGCGATCTGCAGGGCTTGATCAAAAAACTGGATTACATCAAAGCTCTGAACGTCAACACGCTGCACATGCTGCCGATCACCCCCGCTTTGAACAATCCCGATATGCCCCGCAGCCATTACGGCTACGAAATCACGGATTTCAAAAACATCCACCCCGATTACGGCACGATCGACGACTTTAAAACTTTGGTCAAAGAAGCGCGCAAACGCGGGATTCACATCGTTCTGGATTTCATCACGACCGTTTTTTCCGTACATCACCCGTTTTTCCAAGACATCCTGCACAACCCGAACAGCCGTTACAAAAACTGGATCATCCGCGCGGACGAAATTCCCGACGGCGACTGGATGAACTTCAACGATTACAGCGAACAGTTCGAATCCACGGCTTGGAAGCCCTTGCCGTTCGGCGGCTATTATTATTCGCTGTGGGGGGATTCGCCGTATTTGGACTATCATAATCCCGAAGTGCGCGAATACATCCTGTCCGTAATCGATTTTTGGCTGGATTTGGGCGCGGACGGCTTCCGCATCGACGCGACGAAACACCTGTTCATCAACGGCGCGGGACAGAAAAAGCAATACCATCAGCCCGAAAACTTTGCGTTTTGGAAAAATCTGCGCCGCCACATCACGGAAAAATACGGCGAGGACAAGGTTTTGATCGCCGAAACCGTCCCCATTCCGAACGAAATCGAATATGTCGCGCCCAACCGTGAAATGTTTGATCTGATGTTCGATTCGACATTCATCAACGACGTGTATCCGTATATGGAAACGGACTTGGACGATTTGTATTCCGCACCGTATCTGCATTCGTTTTTCGACTACAAGCCGGCGTTCAAAACAACCAAGCTGCAGGATCGGCTAGTCTACCATTCCGATCACGACGGTGCGCGCATTGCAACACGCATCTCCAACCCGACCGAGGAACAGCTGAAGCTGGCGGCATCCGTTCTGATTTTGACGCCCGCCCACGTCAAGCTTTATGCGGGCGATGAAATCGGCATCAAAGGCTTTACCCCGTTTGAACCCTATAAAGACAAGTGGTTTCACGCGACATTGGCGTCAATGGCTTGGGATTCCTCCAAAAACGGCGGTTTTTCGGATTCCGGCGAACCCGTCATTCCGATTACGGACGATTATCGGAAATGGAACGTCAAGGCGCAGGACAAAGTTCCGAGTTCTTTGCTGAACCGTTATCGCGCCTTGTTGAAGCTGAAAAACGATTATCCGCAATACTTTTTCAAAGGAACGCGGGTCAGTCTGCCTGCCAACGATGACAAGATATACGCTTACTTTGCGGTCAACGAAAACGATGCCGCGCTGACGGTGATGAATCTGTCGCCGCAGGAAAAGGATTTTTCCGCATCATCCCCCGTTTTCACTAACAAAGTCAAGATTCGCCAAATCTTCGGGGATAAAAAGCCGCTTGACCGACGAAACGGCAAAGTATCGGCGAAAGGGCTGCCGCCTTATTCCGTTTTCGTGTACGAACTCAAAAACGCGCCGACGGCTTTGCTGAAAGAGGTTGATCCGTCGAAAATGACACTTAAAAAAGTGCCGCTCTATTCCTCCGAAACCGCCGAACCGAATACGGCTTACGAATTGGAAAACGTGTTTGAAGAACGCTTCCTGCGCTTTCGCAAAGGACAGGGCGTCGTTTCTTTGCACTTGTTCGAAAAGCAAGACGACGCGTTCATTCCCGTATTTACGGCTCCTTTGGACACCGCCGAAAAGGACGTCCTGCTGCCCGTTCCCCGATTGAATATGGTTGCCGTTTTCACAAACGGCACGGCGTTCGGCTATGAAAAGCATCACAGCGCGGGCGCGTTTGCGGATAAAATGAAAAAGTACGCCGAAAACCCGAAAAACGAAAGTTTGCGCGCTTTTTGGAGCGGTAAAGACAAAAACTTCCTGTATTTCAAAATCGACAAAGCGGGTTATGCGCTTGCCCCCAACAACGGGTTGGATTTTGTTTTGCTGCTGGACAACAACAGCCCGCGCATTCGGCGGACTCAGCGCGTTTCTTTCTGGCGTTTGCCTGTCGTCGTTTCGCGTCTGGGATTCAACGCAATGGTCATTTTCGAACGCCATATTCAAAACGGACGTTTTCAAACACAGCTCAACACCATGCGTCCCATGGGCATTCTGTCGAATGAATCCGCAATCGTTTACGAAGCCGCCGACGCGTTTTACGTTTTAATTTCCAGACGTGCTTACGACGGTTCACCCCTTTTCGCCGCCCCCTTTGTTTGGAGCGCGGGCGGCAGATGGGGCGATACGCCCCCTGCGGGAAAACCCGTGCCGATCGTGGAACGGCTGACGGCGTTTCCCGACAAAGAATACAAAAACAACCTTGTTGACGACTGGATTGAAATCAAATAGCCCATGCATAAAAAATTCCTGCTTTCGGTTGTTTTGTTCTGGAGCGTGCTGTTTTTGATCAATTTCGGACACAGCGCGGGATGGGCGGGCGTGTACGCCGTGCTGATCGAAAAAATCGGCATGCAAAAACTGACGCATTTCTTTTTGTATTCGGCTTTGGCGGGATTTGCGCTGAACTTGGGACTGATGTTTTTCGCGGACGTGCTGAGCAACGAAAAACTGGTGCAAATATCGTTTGTTTCGTTCCTTGCCGTACTTGGCGGCGATTTGTGGCTTTTAAGCGCGGAATCCGCCTTTTCCCCAGACACATTCAAAACGCTGCTGATCTTGCCCGCCGTTTTGATCATCGCCGTTCCGTCCGTTTACATCATTCAAACGTGGAATTTGATCAACAAAACGTTTTCCCCCAAAAGCGGCGTCAACGTCTATCCGTTTTTGGCGACCGCCCCCCTTGTCGGCAATATGGCGGGCGGCGGCGCGGCGCATTTCATTCCCAAACATTTTCGGACGGAAATGCTGATTTGGTCATGGGGCGTCTGCATTCTGCTGGCGATTGCCGTCACATTCGTTTTAAACCGCGCGGTCGAAAGGCTGAACGAAAATTCCCCGAAAAAGCCGAACAAAACGGAACTGATCGAAAACTTCAAAGACGGTTTCCGCCACTACAAAAAATCGGCGTTCGCCCGTGATTTGAGTGTTGTCTTTATGTCGTTCTGGCTGGTTTGCACAATCGTCGATTTCTGTTATGCGGGAACGCTGAAGCAAACCTACACCACCAGCGAAGAAATGGCGTCGTTTTACGGCGGATACACGGGCGCGGTCAATTTCTCGGCATTGTTCGTCCAGTTGTTTCTGGGGGCAAAAATCTTGAAAAAAATCGGCGTCAGGAACGGATTTCTGTTTTTGCCCGCCTCGCAAATCACAGGGTTTGCCTTGCTGATGTTTTCCCCGGGGCTTGCGCCCATCGTCGCAATGATGTTTATGCAAACGCTGATCGGCATGTCGGTTCAAGCCAACGCCGTATCCGTATCGTTCAACGTTTTCGCCGCCGATGTGCGCGGCAAAATCCGCACGCTGCTGGAAGGCGTCATCAATCCCTTAGGCGGCGTTGTCGGTTCGCTGACGATCATGACTGTCGCCCGTTTCGACCCTGCCGCCGCTTTGAGGACTCTGCCTTACGCGGGGGCTGTTTTCGCGGGCATCTGGCTGTTTTTTACGCTGCGCATCCGCCGCAGTTATTTGACCGAAATCCGCATAACGGCGCAAAGCGAAAATCCGCAGGACAAAAAAGACGCCGCCGAAGCCGCCGAAATCGAACAAAACGCCTATTTTGCGCCTAAATCTTGATATCGGTCTGCTGCTGCGCGGCTTGAACTTTTTTCATCGCTTCATACGCATCCAGCTGACGGGTCATCGCTTCGGGGAACCAAGCGGCGGCGGCGGAAGTCTGCTCATTGCTTGCGCTCGGCAAAGAATCGCGCGGATAACCGTCGGTCGTTCCCGCCCGAGCCGCAATCGCATTGATGTCGGCGGGGGACAGGCTGACGGGCTTTTGCAAAACGGATTGAGCGGCAATTCCCGAACCGTTGCCGCGATAGCGCGCCGCCGTGTTCATCGGAAACAGCTTTTCATCCTTGACGCCTTTCAGTTCCTTTTGAGCCAAAGCTTCCTCGCGGCGTTTGGCGCGGGCTTCGGACATATTGTAAGGCGAACGTTTCAGCGGCGCCGTTTGAAAAGTCGTGCGTTTCAGTTCTCCGTCCAGCCGCGTTCCGGGGGCGGAAGTTTCGGCATCCTTGCCGACAACAAACGGAGTCAAATCCTCGACATCGCCCAAAGCGGCGGGCAGCTCGACAACCGCGGAACGGGGGGCGGCAACCGGATCGGATGCAGGCGCGGCGGTTTGCGTGTTCGCCAATGTTTCCTTGAACGACGGCTGTTCCGGCTTTTGTTCCGCAACGGTCGGGACAAACGTCACACCGTCCAGCCAAACCGCCGTATCGACCGCAAAACGTACTTCATCCATGGCAAACCTCCCTGTTTTGTTTGCTTTTCAATATGCAATTTATATGCCAACTTATTTATTTGAAAAAGCGGCTCAACGCGAATACACTCGAAAGAAAAAGGAACCGCCATGCGACATATTTTGCTTTATTCTCCAACCGTTTTGCCGCGTCAGGCTTTGGCGGGCGAAATGCGCGCTTTGGGGGTTGCGGACGAAATTTGCGAACCCGACGGATTTGACGCCGCTTTGGATGAAATGAAGCGGGAAAAGTTTTCCGCTTTGATTTTCGACGAACCGACGGCGGATCAGCGTGCGGTTTTGGCGCAAAACAAAGGCGGCATCCCGCTGTTTTATCTGCTGTCCAGTCCCGTCGAAGCCCCCGAAGCTTTGGTTTATCAAAAGCCGTTTCGCCTGCCCGTTTTGCTGACGGCGGTCATCGCCGCCGCCGCGCGGTTTGAACAAAGCGACGATTCCGCCGTAACAATCGGGCTGTGGAAATTCAGCCCCGCCGCGAAAACGCTGACGTTCGAAGCTCAAGAGATTCGCCTGACGGAAAAAGAATCCGCTCTGCTAGATTATCTGTTTCACAAATCCCCCGTCGACCGCGAAACGCTACTGCGCGACATTTGGGGCTACGGCGAAGGCATTTCCACACATACCCTTGAAACGCACATCTACCGTCTGCGCCAAAAGCTGGAAAACACGGGCTTGACCTTTACGGTCGGCGGCAACGACGGTTACAAACTGGTTTATTGAGAGGAGCTTTTTATGAAAAAAGTCATTCTGTCCGCTTTGCTGTTTTCGTTTTCAGCCAACGCCCAAACGGTTGCCGAGTTTATGCAAAAAGCCGAAGCCAACCGCGCCGATCACGGATTGACCTACACTTTGACGATTACGGCAAACGACGGAACGATGTCTTACGCCACAAAGCAAAAAGGCAACAAGTGGAAAATGGAAAGCACCAATTCGTCTTTTCCCGCGACCGTTTTGTTTGACGGCACGGATATCACCGTTTCCGTCATGGGAATGGCTGTCAAAGACAAAAACGTCCCGAATTACGCCGCTTTGCCCGCAAATTCGGATTTTGTTTTGGGCGAACAGACCGTTAAAAACGGAACGGAATGCCGCCTACTGACGGATGACAAAGGCACGACCGTGTGTGTTTCTGAACGCTTCGGCATTCCCGTTTACACCAAAACCGACACCCTTCGGGTTGACATTACGGATATCCGCGAAACCGCGCTGACGGACGCCGATTTTACTTTGCCCGTCAAAACGCAGCTGCTGGATATGTCCGAAATGTTTTTCGGAAAATAAGCCTTATTTGATGTAATTGTCGCGCGCTTTTTTCAGACGCAGAGCCTTGTCGGTCGGCGTTTCATCCATATCGCGATCCAATATGCGCACTTTCAAAGCGTCAAACGCGTCGCCGATGGGAATAAAGCCGTCGCGGCGGCTGTCCGTCAAGCTTTCGCCCGCATGCGCCAGCCCGATGCCGTTGCCGTTTTCATCAACCAGCAGTCCGCCCAAAGTCACGCTTTGAACATTCGTCGTCGTTAAGATATCGACCCCCGAATCCATATAGCGGTAGCCCGCGACCTTGCCGTTTTCCAGCGCGCCTTCGAAACCGCCGCGCATCGGCGTGCCGATGGCGTAGAATTTTTCGCCGACATCGGGCAAATCCAGCCGCAAGGGAATGGGCCAGTTGTATTTGTTGAATTGCGCAGGCGGCATGTACAGCAAAGCAACGTCTTTTTCTTTGGACACGCGCAAAACCATCGCGGGAACGACGCGCCCATCCAAAAATTCGATTTTGGCGTAAGGGGACGATTTGGTCACCGAATAGTTCGTCAGCACCAGCGACGGCGCAATGACCAATCCCGATCCGACGTCTTCGTCGTTCGAAACGGCGACGACGCTGGCGCGGATGCGGTAAATGCGCGCGGGCGACAAATAGCGGAACGGCTTTTGATTGTTGATCGTGATCCAGCCGTCAATCGGCGAAACGATAAAGCCGTATTTGTTCCTTTGCCGCGACAGATCACCGTCCAACAGCGTATCCACGGCTTCCTTGTCCATTTCCGCCGCGAACAGATAGCCGTCGAACAACCGCAGCAGCGGCGAAGAATTCAGCACTTTGCCGTACAAAGAACGCTCTATGTCGCCGTCGGACAGCAAACGCCCGTAAACGCCCTGTCCGTCCCCGCTTTGCAGCAGGCGCGCGAACATTCCGCTTTTGGCTTCGTCCTGCAGCATGCGCGCCAGAATGGCTTTTTCCTCGTCGGTCAGCTGTTCCCCGCCGTTAAACGACGACAGCCTGTCATATAAGGATTTTTCGTCGGGAGCCAAAGCGGCATAAGCGTCTTCGACGGTTTCTGCCGTCTGCCGTTTTTGCGCGGCGGTCAGCAAATTGCCGCCCAAACCGTGTACATCCGCCATTTCATGCCCCAGCGCCTCCAGAATGGAATGTTCGGGCGGCAGCAGTTTTTCCAGCGTTTCCAATTCCCGCAAACGGCGGCGTTCCGAATAAAACGTCGTGCGGCTTCGGCGGTAGGAGGACTTCAGTTTGTCACGCGCGCGGATGTGCTGCGCGGATTGTTCTTCAAACGCCGCTTTCGCCTGCGCCAGCATCGCGGCATCGGGTTTGTTGCGCATGGTTTCCAAAAATCCGGGCATACCGATCAGCCGCACCAAAGCGTCCGCGAACGCTTTTTCCGCCAAGCGCACTTCCCCGTTGCGTATCGGGTCTTCAATGCGGGCGTAGCCGTGGGTCGAATCTTCCCAGTACAGCTTGCGGTTATACGGCGTAATCACGCGCCACAGCACTTTGATTTCCGCCGTTCCGCTGCGCAGCTGGGAATAAACACGCGTCCTCCAGTCGTAATGGTCGCATACGTTGATGTACAAGTCCTTGATTTCCGCCGTAATCAGATATCCCGGCGGCACGTCGCCGACAGAGTACGGATAATACGGGCTGTCTTTGGCAACGACGACGGGGAACAGTTCGTTCATTTCCTCAAAAAACACGTCGCCGAATTTCATATCGCGGCGCATGGCGCGCCCTTGGTTCAAAACCAGCTTTTTGTCGGCGCGTTTGCAGCCGAACAGTTTGAAGTTGTACCGACCGATGTCTTTGCCCCATTCTTCCGCCGTGCGGGCGCGGTCGATTTTGAAATCGACATATTCCAGTTTTATCGGGGCAAGCTTTGCGTCATAGGAAAACAGCCGCTCCGCCAATTCCCCCGTCGCTGTCGCCGCAAAACCGTTCATGGGCATCTGAGCGGTGCAAAAAATCATTACCGACAATAAAAAGCGTTTCATTTTCATCAGATACCCGTTATTTATATTTAAAGTCTATTTTACATAATCAGAAAAACCTTAAAAAAAGTTTTATGAAAGGGTTTCCCTATGGATTTACTGCCGGCAATCGATTTGAAAGACGGGGCTTGCGTCCGATTGAAACAAGGCGATATGAACAAATCGACCGTGTTTTGCGACGATCCCGCCGCCCAAGCCTCCGCTTTTGAAAAACAAGGCGCGAAATGGCTGCACATCGTCGATTTGGACGGCGCGTTCGCGGGGTGTCCCGTCAACACAGCCGCCGTTGAATCGATATGTTCCGCCGTCGATATGAAAATCGAACTGGGGGGCGGCATCCGTTCGCTTGCCACCATTGAAAAATGGCTGAATTGCGGTGTGTCGCGGGTTATTTTGGGAACAATCGCGTTGAAAAACCCCGCTTTTGTCAAGGACGCATGCCGCCTATTCCCGAACC
>SAMEA104315424__coassemble_1005_pt1 | contig 14918 bp, 16 predicted proteins | sample SAMEA104315424__metabat2_low_PE_038 | metagenome-assembled genome bin SAMEA104315424 (sample SAMEA104315424) | gut metagenome | biome: Monkey gut; feature: monkey-associated habitat; material: faeces | place: China | collected 2013 | reverse complement strand
GGAATCCTTGATGCCGCCGATGCGGGTCAATTCTTCGGGTTTGGCGTTCAAAGCGGCGGACAGACTGCCGAACGTCTGCAAAATTTCTTTTGCCAGCGGTTTGACGTCGCGTCTGGGAAGCGCCGCCATTAAAATCGCTTCAAGCAGTTCGTAGTCTTGCAAAGTTTCCGCGCCGAACTGCAGAATCTTTTGACGCAAACGCTCCCGATGCCCCAAATAGTGGGCTTCGGGAGCGGCATCGTTTGTCGGCAAATCAGCCATTCGCGGACTCGATTTTATAAGGCGGACGGTCAAGTTTGGCGGGCGAGTAGGTGAAAATTTCGTATCCGTCTTTGGTTACCGCCAAAGAATGTTCGAACTGCGCGGACAGCGACATGTCGCGCGTGACCGTCGTCCAGCCGTCGGACAAGATTTTCAAATCGTCGCCGCCCAGATTGACCATCGGTTCGATGGTGAAAAACATGCCTTCTTTCAGCACCAATCCTTCGTGCGGGCGACCGTAGTTCAAAACATTCGGTTCGGTGTGAAACACGCGTCCCAGTCCGTGACCGCAGAAATCCTTGACGACGGAACAGCGGTTCTTTTCCGCATACGCCTGCATCGCATGCCCGACGTCGCCCAAAGTCGCGCCGGGGCGGACCTGTTCGATTCCGCGCCACATCGTTTCGAACGTGATGTCGATCAGACGTTTGGCTTTGACGGGGATTTTGCCGACCGTGTACATGCGGCTGGTGTCGCCGTACCACCCGTCCAAAATGACGGTGACATCAATGTTCAAAATATCGCCGTTGACCAGCTTTCTGTCCCCGGGAATGCCGTGGCAAATGACGTGATTCAAGGAAATGCACACGGATTTCGGATAACCGCGGTAGCCCAGGCACGCGGACACGCCGCCGTGGGCGTTGATAAAGTCGTCGCACAGCTTGTCCAGTTCGCCCGTTGTGATGCCCGCCTGCACATACGGGGCGATCATGTCCAGCGTTTCGGCGGCAAGCCTGCCTGCGCGGCGCATGCCTTCGTAATCCGCGGGACCGTGAATGATGATTTCTTTTGCCATGATGGTTCACACTTTCAAAAACTAAACGGCAGTCGCGCCGATATCCAAATTCCATGCACGGATACAGTACAGCCGCAGCAGATAATTTCCAAGCCTTTATCGCATAAATTTTTCAAAGCGGCGATATAATCCCCGTCCGCCATCCAGTCGGCTTTGACGCCCAAGCAGTCGATTCTTTGCGCTATCAGCAGCAAAACGGCGCGTCCGCCCTGATTCAAAACGGCTTCCAGTCCGTTCAAAACGTGGCGGCTGGCGGTGTACACGGCGTCTGGATACATCAGATCGACGCCTTTTTTGGCATATACGGGGGCAATGGCGGCAAAGCATTCGGGATAACGCGCGTCGGCGGGCAGCATCATCAGATCCAGAGCCACTTCGTCAGGGGCGGGGGATATGCTGCGGTATCCCGACAATTCGTACAGCGTGCCGTCGTTGATCGCTTCCAGCACCAGAGCCGTTTGAATGTCCAAATCGACACCGACCAGCGCGCCGCCCGATTGCGCCAGTTCCCAGCGAAAGCCCAGCTTTTTGTCGCGCGCGCCGTCGAACGCCAGCCAAATTTCGGTTTGCGGGACGGACAGCCCTTTCAGCCGCGTGTCGTTCGGACAATACGCTGTGACAATCCGTCCGCTTTCCAAGCATGCGTCAATCAAAACGCCTGCGGTTCTTTCTATCAGCGAAGCTCTGTACAAGGGCGGCGAGAAGTTCATTTTTCCGACTAACCTTTTTTAACGCGTTTTCTTTTTGCCGAAAACGTGATATCCTAAACCAGTTTAAAAGAACCCGTGTCAAAGGTCAAAATGATTAAGAAATTTGTTTTTGCCGTTTTGTGTTTTTTGCCGTCCTTTTCCGTTTGCGCACAGTCGCCGGACGATCCGCTGCCCGAATCTTCGATTAAAATCAACTTGCCCCATTCAAACAGAACCAAAGACAATCTGGCGGATTCTCTGCTGGATTATTTGCTGACGAAAGGGTTTGCAAGCGTTGAAAATGCCAAGATCGGCTATTCTTTTTTCGAATTGCAGACGGGCGGACTGCTGTATTTCAAAGATTTTTCCATTCAGCTGACGAAAAGCGGCGTCGAAGGCGGACTGGTGTTCAAATCAATGACTATCAGCGTTAAGGAGCTGCTGCGCTTTTTTTCGACAAAAACGGTTACATTCGGCAAAGTGGACATTCAAGGGGCAACCGCCGACATTGCCGTCGGCAAACAAAAAAAACGGTTTTTGTTCACAGCCGACGAAATTCATATGACGGACACGGACTTGCTGCAGATCGGCGACAACGACGGCACGCCGGAGCTGCAAACCGTGTTTTCGGTCGCCGCGGTCGATGTTTCGAACGCGTGGTACGCCAATCCCGACAAATGTTTCGGCGCGCGGTCCGTTCAGCTGAAAAATATGGAGATTCACAACGGACCGTCGGCGGGGATCACTTTCCGCTCCGCCGTCGCCGATTCGCAAACGTTTGCAAACTTCGGCGAAATGGGGCGCGTGACCGAAAAGGCTTGCGGAAAACGCCGTTAAAGGCTAATAAGGAATCAAATTCCAAAAAGTTGAGGATGAAATGGATAACAACAATCAGATTTCTTTGACTTCCGGTGCGTTTTGCGCCCTTGTTTCCCCGTCGACGGGCGGGGCTTTGACGGCGTGGCGGTTTGTCAAGCCCGACGGCGAAGCGGTCGATTTGATGCGTCCCGCGCTGCCCGAAGCCATTGAAGAACATGCCGCCGACAAAACCGCAATGTTTCCGCTGGTGCCGTATTCCAATCGTATTCGCGGCGGGTATTTCATTTATTGGGGCATTCGGCGCACCGTTCCCAAAAATCATCCCGTCGTCCCCGATCCTTTGCACGGCGAAGGCTGGCAAACGGCGTGGGAAGTCGTCGAAACAACGGAAAATTCAGCAACGCTTGCTTTCGACCACAACGGCAAAAGCGGTTTCCCGTTCGCTTATCATGCCGAGGAAACGTTCAAACTGGACGGCAATCAACTGATTGTTACATTGAAACTGACGAACAAAGGCGGTATTCCGATGCCGTGCGGACTGGGCGTTCATCCGTTTTTCCCGAAAGACGACGATACGGTCGTGCGGTTCAAAAACAAAACGGTGTGGGCGCACGAAGCCGCTCCTCCGCGGGAAAAGCCGATTAAGGTTCCGCCCGAATGGCAGTTTGAAAAAGGGTTGAAAATTTCCGATTTGGAACTGGACACCTGTTTCGGCGGCTTTGACGGCAAAGCGGAAATCGTTTGGGAATCGCGCAAGCGCAAAATCGACATTACGGCGTACAGCGATTTCGGACATGTCGTCGTTTGGTCGCCCGCGGGCGAAGACTTTTTCTGCGTCGAACCCGTGACCAACGCGAACGATGCGTTCAATCTGGCGTCGCGCGGTGTGGCGGGAACGGGCATCAAAACGCTTGCCCCGTCGGAAAGCCTGCGTGAAACCATTACTTTTGCGGTAACGGAACTTTAAGGAGATTTGACAGATGAAGCAGAGACATTTTACGAAAATCGTTTCCACGCTGGGACCCGCGTCAAGCGCGCCCGAAACCATCAAAGCTTTGGCGGAAGCGGGCGTCAACGTTTTCCGTTTGAATTTTTCGCACGGTTCGCACGACGCGCACCGCAAAAACGTCGCTTCCATCCGTCAAGCCGAAAAGGAAATCGGGCGTCCTTTGGCGATTTTGTGCGATATGCAGGGTCCCAAGTTGCGCATCGGCACATTCAAGGACGACAAGCATATCGAACTGCACGCGGGGGACAAGTTCCGTCTGGACATGTCCCCCGAAGCGGGCGATGAAACGCGCGTTTGTCTGCCGCATCCCGAAATCTTCAAAGCCATGGAAAAAGGCATGGATTTGCTGCTGAACGACGGTCTGGTTCGGCTGCGCATTACGGATTTCGGCGCGGACTACGCGGATACGGTAACGGTTACGGGCGGCATGCTGTCCAACAAAAAAGGCGTCAATGTTCCGGGCGTTCCTTTGCCGATTGACGCTTTGACCGAAAAGGACAAAAACGACTTGCAAGCCGCTTTGGACATGGGCGCGGATTATATCGGTCTGTCGTTCGTTCAGCGTCCCGAGGACGTTTTGCTGGCGCGTTCGCTGATTAAAGACCGCGCGTGGATTGTGTCCAAAATCGAAAAGCCCGCGGCGTTGGAACACTTGGACGAAATCATCCGCCTGTCGGACGGAATTATGGTGGCGCGCGGCGATTTGGGCGTCGAGCTGCCCCCCGAACAGGTTCCCGTTTTCCAAAAGAAGATTGTGCGCGCCTGCCGCAAAGCGAACAAGCCCGTGATTGTCGCCACTCAAATGCTGGAATCCATGGTGGTCAATCCGACCCCGACCCGCGCGGAAGCGTCGGACGTCGCAACGGCGGTGTTCGATACGGCGGACGCGGTGATGCTGTCGGCGGAAACGGCGGCGGGGGCGTATCCCGTCGAAGCGGTGACGCTGATGAACAAAATCATTATGGCGGCGCAGGAAAGCGACGCTTACCGCACGTCTTTGAAAGCCGCGCGTCTGCCTGCGGAACAAACGCCCGAAAACGCGATTACGTCGTCGGCGTGGGTGATGTCGGAAACTTTGCCCGACGCCAAAGCGATTGTGTCCTACACGGTCAGCGGCGCGACGGCGGGGCGCGTGTCGCGCGAACGTCCGTACATGCCGATTTTGTGCATGACCAAATCCATGGAAGTCGCCCGCCGCATGATGCTGTTTTGGGGCGTTGAAAGCGTGGTTTGTTCGGCGAAAGACACGCTGAACGAAGTCAGCGCGCAGGCGGTTGATTATTGCCGCAGTCTGTATGACGCCGAAGCGGGGGACAAAATCATTTTGACAGCGGGACTGCCGTTCAACGAACGGGGCAACACGAACCTGCTGCACGTTATTACGGTCAAATAAAAAAAACAAACTCCATGAAAGCCCGCCTGTTCGGCGGGCTTTTTGCAAACCATGCGCGGGTAGGGTATTTTTTTCCTTGCCTGCGCGGGCGGACGGATTTAAACTGAAAAAAATCGCAAAAAAGGAGGATTTTATGGCTGTCAAAAAAAATGTTTCCGCAGGACGGGATGAGATTGTCCGCTTGAACCGCATTGCGGGACAGTTGGAAGGCATCCGTGCCATGATTGACGATCAGCGCGATATTCCCGATATTTTGACCCAGCTGCGCGCCGTTCGCGCCGCCGTCAAAGGGATGGAAATCAATTTGCTGACGAAACTGCTGCATTCGTATGCGGAAAAGGCTTTCACCGGCAAAGCCGAACGAAACGAAAAAATAGACGAGTTGATTGTTTTGCTTCGCCGCTACGGTGAAAATTAAAAAAAACGCAAGCTTTTAAAGCTTGCGTTTTTTTTGTTTAGCGGCTGCGCTGCTTGTGGCGCATCGCCAAAGTCATCTGCTTTTGCCCCTGCTGGTCGGCTTTGGGCTTGCGCGGAGCGTGCTTGTATTTGTAATACCCGATTTTTTGGCGTTCCTTTGTTTCGACATCCAACGACAGACGGTCGTATTTGAAATACGGTCTTCTGAAATCGTTGTTCGCGTCATTCACGCCAATCCATTCTTCGGTTTTTCCGCCGGTTTCCCACGTTGCGTATTTCTTAAACGCCCGCATTTCCGCCATATTCGGAATAATGCACGCGCTCAGCCCCGTTTCCTGCGCGATTTTCATCACGTTGCGGCGCTGGGCGGGATCGCCGTGGATGGGAACAACCGTCGTGCGGCGCGGCGACGCGGCGGATACGATTTTGCAGATTTTCGCAACATCGCCCGAACTGGCGTGTCCCGAAGCGTGAATTGTGTACTTGTTCGGTTTGTAGCGACTGGGGAAATAAGTGATACAGCCCTGCGCTTGGAATTTTTCCTCCAACGCTTTGTGCGTTTCCTCGCTGCCGGGGATGCAGGATTGCAAATCGTAAACATAAATCGGCAAATCTTTGCCTTTTCCCGACGTTTCGCGCATTTCCGCCAAAGAAATATTTTTGTTGCGCCCTTCCGCGATTTTCAGCAAAGACGCGTCTTCGCCCTGCGTGCCCGTGCAGATGTAAAAACGGTTTTCGGGCGGCGTTCTTTGCGCGGTTTTCGAGTTCGCGGCAACGATTTTCATTTCAACGCCCGTTTGTTCGCGAATGATGTCTTCCAGCTTGTAGCCGCAGGCGTTCATCGCACGGCGCGCGTTGATAAGGGACGCACCGTCCAAAATCATCGTGCGGGGTTCCGTGCCTTTTTCCAAAGCTTCCTCCGCCAAAGCGGTCGCAACCGTGTGCAAACGGTGGCATGACGAAGAAATCACGCCCGAAATAATCGGACCGTTTTCGGATTCTTTCAAAATCTCGCGCAATCCTTTTTTGACTTCGGATTCGCCGATGGTTTCGCCTTTGCCCGTCGAAGACGTCGAATCGATAAACAGATAATCGATTCCTTTGGACGCGACAGCGGCAACCTTTTCGTCATCAAAGCCTTGACCGAGCGGAACTTTCGCCGTTTTGAAATCGCCCGTCGTCATCATGCGCGTGCCGTCGGGGCTTTCAATCACAAAGCCGACCGCGTCGGGAATCGAATGAGATACGGAAAACGGCTCAACCTTGAATCCGTTGACTTCAAACGTTTCATCGGGCTTAAAAACGTGGAAATTCGGGAACTCCTCTTTGCGGATACCCGTACCGAGCAGACTGTTTTTAATCAGCTTTTCGGCAAAAGCGGTGCAATGAACGGTCAAATTTTCGCCTTTGGCGCGTTTTTCTTCAAATTCGGCGCGCTTTAAATTCATCAAATGCGCCAAACCGCCCATGTGGTCGGCATGCCCGTGCGTAATCAGAATATCGTTCGATTCGGGCATTACGGGAATAAAGCAGTCGTAGCCTGTTTCTTCTTTTTTGCAAAACAGGGAACCGTAATCCACCTGAACGGCGCCCTTGGTTTCACCCGTTTCGTCGGTATAGGAAAACTCGTAACCGTTTCCGCCGATGTGGTCGGCGTTGTTGCCGCCCGCGGATTTCCAAGATGTATAAGCCTCTGCCATAGCTGTGTATCCTTTAGTCTATGTTTTCCGAAGGGATTTTTTCGGCGTCTTCGGGAAACTGGATACCGACCCAAGCATGAATGACGGCTTCCATATCGTCGTCGTCTGGAACGGACGAATCGTCAAAACCGTCCAGCTTTGCGACCATATCGCGCAATTCGTCGTATTCCAAAACGGATAAATCGGTCTGCGGATAAAGTTTTTCCAAGGCGTCAGCCAATTCGTCAACGTCAGACCAAGTCAATGCCATTATCGGGTATCCTTTTATTGAAGCGGGGAATTTTCCCCTGTTGGAATCCATAGTATCCGACGGATTTGTCCAAAGCAAGGCTTTTTTGAAAAAATATCGACAAAAAAAGAAGACTCCAACAGATTGTTTTTATTAAAAAACAAAAAAAATCGGCAGATTTGAAACCTGCCGATTTTGTCGAATTTTTTATTTTTAAACTGTCTTAACGACCGCGTCCCGCCGCCGCCTTTATCGCCGCCGCCTGCGTTTGTTTCTGTTTTTCCTGCTGTTTGCGGCGTTCGTCGATTTCCGCATACATCGGGGCGACCGTTTTGGCGCGATGCGCGACACCCATGTGTTCCGCTTTGTACAAGTTCGGATATTTCGCGGGATTGACGCAAGACGTATAGTTCGGTTTCACAGGCTGATTTTCGCGGGTAAAGCCGTATTTTTTCGGATCGTAAATCATTTCGTCCGTGTACGGGATTTTGATGGTGCGGGTTTCACCTTCGCGAATGCCCGCCAGCTGCGGATCCATAATGTCGTGATGCCACTGGTCATGCGGATACAGCGGGGTCAGGATGAAGTTCGAAAATTCGTTTTTGCCGCCGCCGTGCAAAGCCTGTTTGTGGTGAACGTTCAAGCCCGGAGGACAACGACCGTTGCGCATGCCTTCCAAATCGCGGTCGGTCAAGCTCAGCTTTTCGACCAGTTCGGCTTCGTGTTCTTTGACCAGCATTTTCAAAAATTTCGAGCGAACACCTTCTTTTTCACGCGTGCCGCTGAATTCTTCGCGGCGGTCTTCGCGCACCTTTTTGGGCGGAACGGTATATTCGACTTCTTTCAATTTCAAGCCGTGAATCGTATCGAAGGAAAATTCGCCTTTGCGCTGTTCCTGAGTATATTTGCCCTGCGGGGAAAAAGCCCCCTTGGCGGAACCTTTTTGCTGGTTGGCGCGGCGTTCGTCCTTGTTCGGGCGGGGACGTTTTTCATGAACGTAATTATAGCCGACATTCTGTTTTTCAAAATCAATTTCAGCAGCCATGGTTTTCATCCTTCAAGTAGATATTGATGTGCGTTCTTTCGCACCCTTGACAAAAATATACAAAATCCCGAAAAAATTGTCCAGTCAAAAAGAACCGTTTTCCAAAATATTTTTCACCCGCTTCAGACAAAAAAAAGCGTTAAATCCGCGCGGCTTCAAAGATTCTGTCGGGCGCGGCGATTTGGCTTTGTGCGGCAATCAAGGGAATATCCGCCGCGTTTGTTTGCTCCGCCGCCTTTATCAATCCCCAAACCGACGACACGGCTTTTGCCATCGATTCGGGCAAGCGGGATGTTTTGACAAAATTCGCGACCAGCAAAGCCGCCGTCATATCCCCCGCCCCACAGCAAACGGAAGCGTCAAAGCTCAATTTCGGCGTTACGACCCGCCAAACCGAATCCGATTCGATTGCCAGCGCCGCGAATCCGTCCGTTCCGACGGGCAATCCCGTAACAACGACCGCTTTCAGCCGTCCGTTTCCGATTAAACGGCGCGCGGCGGCTATCGCGTCCGATTCCGAATTTACGCTTTGATTCGCCAGCCAGCCCAGTTCAAACCTGTTCGGCGTGATAAAGTCGGCGGCGGGAACGGCGCGGTTTCTCATAAAATCGGGAATGTCCTTTGCGACATACAAAGTCCCGTTGTCCCCCATGACGGGATCGCAGCAGTAAAAAGCGTTCGGATTGGCGTTTCGCACGCGTTCGACGGCGTTTAAAACGGCTTCCCCCGTCGCTTTTGCGCCCAGATAGCCCGACAAAACGCCGTCGCAGTTTTCCAGTCCCGAACAGACCGCCAATCCGTCAATCAGCTTTTTCAGATGCGCGGCGGGAAAGACGTCGCCCGTCCAGCCTTTGATTGCCGTGTGATTGGAAAACTGCAACGTATCAAGCCCCCACGCTTCGACGCCCGCCCTTTGCAGACAGAACACGGCGGCGGAGTTGCCGACATGTCCCGCGACGACATGGGATTGAACGGTCAAGACTGCCATTATTCAGCCTCTTGCTCTTCGGCGGGGATGTCTTGGCAGCGGAAATAAACGCGGTGAGGCAAAAACACGCGGCACGTCCAATAACTGTGTCCGTCGTAAGCGGGTTCGCGATTCGTTTTCGCGCATTCTTCGCGCGCCATGCGGATAATCTCGTTTTCGTTCGTCGCAAAGCCGTTGTAGCAAATCGCGACCCTGTCGGGGCTTGATTCGCCGACGGTTCGGGGGGATCCGCCCTCGCGTCTGGCGTCCACGAACGGCGCGCATGCCGTCAAAGCCGTTGTCAGTAAAAATGCAGTCCAAAAACGTTTCATTATCCGCCGTTCCCTGTGAAAGGCTTGTATTTTCCCCGAAAAAGCCCGCCGTTTCAACAAAGAAATCATTTTTTTTCGTTTTGCAAAGCTATGGTTGATTTTGGACGGCTGTTTCGCGTATGCTTTATATAAAGCTGATTTTTAACGCAAAGGATTTTTCATGATTGCACAGAAACGCCTGCTCACCCGTTGCGATTTCGACGGACTGGTGTGCGCCGCCTTGCTCAAAGAACTGGATTTAATCGACGAAATCCGCTTTGTCCACCCCAAGGACATGCAGGACGGCAGAATATCCATTTCAAATGGCGACATCACAGCCAATCTGCCCTATGTTGACGGCGTGTACATCGCTTTCGACCACCACATCAGCGAAAACGCCCGCGTTATCAGTCCCCCCAACTATATCGTTTATCCGAACTCCCCGTCCGCCGCGCGCGTCGTTTACGAATACTACGGCGCGGAAAAACGATTCGAACACATTCCCGCCGAATTGATGAAAGCCGTCGACAACGCCGATTCGGCGCGCTACACCGTCGACCAAATCAAAAACCCGACGGACTGGACTTTGCTGGCGTTCATCACCGACCCGCGCACGGGATTGGGGCGGTTCAAAAACTTCCGCATCGGCACTTACGAATTTATGCTGAAGCTGACGGATTTGTGCCGCACGCAGCCGATCAACGAAATTCTGAACGACCCCGACGTCAAAGAACGCGTCGATTTGTATTACGAACATCAGGACAAGTTCGTCGACCAGCTGAAACACTGCACGACCGTTCACAAAAACGTCGCGCACATCAATTACCGCGATCAGGACGTCATTTACGCGGGCAACCGCTTTATGGTGTACGCTCTGTTTCCGCAGGTCAACATCTCGGTTCACGAAATTTGGGGCAAAAACAAGCGCAATGTCGTTTTCGCGGCGGGCAAATCGATTTTCAACCGCACGTCCAAAATGAACATCGGCGAATTTATGCTCCAGTTCCACGGCGGCGGACACATCGCGGCGGGAACGTGCCAAGTTCCCGTCAAGGACGCCGAACAGGTGCGCGAAGCCATCATTACCGCCATGCGGCAGGACATCTGACCATGACGGCGGATCGTTTTCGTCTGGTAACGCGCAGCGACTTTGACGGGCTGGTGTCGGCGGTTTTGCTCAAAGAGCTTGACCTTATCGACGAAATCAAGTTCGTTCATCCCAAGGATGTTCAGGACGGCTTGGTTGACATTCGCCAAGGCGACATCATCACGAATCTGCCGTATTCGAAAAACGCCTCCTATGTTTTCGACCACCATATCAGCGAACTGGCGCGCGTGGGACACAAGAGCAACAGCTATTTGAATCCAAACGCGCCGTCCGCTTCGCGCGTCGTGTGGGAAACGTTCGGCGGCAAAGACCGCTTCAAAAACGTGTCCGAAGAAATGATGGCGGCGGTCGACAAAGCCGACACCGCGAACTACACGCTGGACGAAATTCTGCACCCGACGGGATGGACGCTGCTCAGCTTTATCATGGACGCGCGCACGGGATTGGGACGGTTTCACAATTTCCGCATTTCGAACTATCAGCTGATGATGAATCTGATAGAATTCTGCCGCTGTCACGACCCCGAGGAAGTCCTTGACATGCCCGATGTCAAGGAACGCGTCGATTTGTATTTTTCCCAGCAGGAAAAATTCAAAGAACAGCTGAAAAAGCAAACGACCGTTTACAAAAACCTTGCCTACGTCGATATGCTGAACGAAGACATCATTTACGCGGGCAACCGCTTTATGGTGTACGCTTTGTTCCCCGATGTCAACGTGTCCATGCACGCGTTGTGGCGCGTCAACGGACAGCGCATCGTGTATGCGGTCGGCAAATCGATTTTCAACCGTTCGAACATCATCAACATCGGCGAATTGCTGCTGGGCTACGGCGGCGGCGGGCATGCAAACGTCGGGACGTGCCAAATCGACCTTGACCAAGCCGCCCGCGTCAAAGACGAACTGATTGCCGTTTTGACCGACCCGCAATATACGGAAACGGTCGAAAAAGCGTAAACGAAAAAGCCCGCCTTGCAAGGCGGGCTTCTTTTCAAGCTTTCGGTGCGGATTTTTTAACTCGTGCTTTGCGGTGTTTTTTGATTTGGGCGTTTTTGACGTATTCGCCGACGCACAGGCTCAAATCGCGCAAGTGGTTGTCGAACGTGTGATTCGCGTGCGGAAACAGTTTGTAATCGATATGCACGTTGCGCTGACCCGACAGCTTGTCCGCCAAAGCGCAAACGGAGGCTTCTGGGATTTGTTCGTCCGCGCCGCCGTGAACGATCAGCCCCGATGCGGGGCAGGGCGCCAAGAACATAAAATCTTTTGAATTGGCGGGGGGAGCGACGGAAATAAAGCCAGAGATTTCGGGACGGCGCATCAGCAGCTGCATACCGATCCACGCGCCGAACGAATATCCCGCAATCCAGCATGTTTTGGCGTCTTTGTTGACCGTTTGCAGCCAATCCAGAGCCGCCGCCGCGTCGCTCAGTTCGCCGACGCCCGCATCATACGAGCCTTGAGAATGTCCGACTCCGCGGAAATTAAAGCGCAATACCGAAAAACCCAATGCGGCGAAAGTCTGAAACAGCGTGTAGGATACGCGGTGGTTCATATTGCCGTTCGGCATCTGCGGGTGCGGATGCAGAATCAAAGCCAAGGGCGCGTCAGGGGTTTTGCCTGCTTGATAGCGTCCTTCCAGTCGTCCTTCCGGACCGTTAAAAATCACTTCGGGCATATTGAAACCTTGCAAAGTGTGAGTTATACAATAGAAAACACTATTTTAGCGAATCGCAGGCTCAATGTTCAAGCATATCAAAGAAGAATTATTTTCAAAATTGTCCGAAGATATCGATTCCGTTGTCGAACGTGACCCCGCCGCCCGTTCGAAAATCGAGGTTTTCCTTTGTTATCCGGGGGTTCATGCGATAATCCTTTATCGCTTTTCCCATTTTTTATGGGGCAAAAAATTTTTTACGGCGGCGCGAATCATTTCGTCTTTTGCGCGGTTTTTGACGGGAGTCGACATTCATCCCGCCGCGCGAATCGGGCGCAGGTTGTTTATCGATCACGCCACGGGACTGGTCATCGGCGAAACGGCGGAGATTGGCGACGATGTAACGCTTTATCACGGCGTGACTTTGGGCGGAACGTCAACGCAAAAGGGCAAACGTCATCCGACTTTGGGCAATCGCGTGATTGTCGGCGCGGGGGCGAAACTGTTGGGACCGATCGAGATCGGCGACGACGCGCGCATCGGATCGAATGCCGTTGTGCTGAAAGCCGTTCCCGCAGGCGCGACCGCTGTCGGCGTTCCCGCGCAAATCGTCCGCAAGCGCAAGAAAACGGATGAAAAATGCTTTGAAGCTTATGCCGCCGAAAAGACGGACCCGATTTTGGATGCGATTGAAAAATTGAAAGCGCAGGTCAAAAGTCTGGAAAAACAAGTTTCCGAAAAAAAGACTGTTGACAAGAACGACAAAAACATATAAAAGCATCCTTATCCGATGGCGGGTTAGCTCAGTCGGTAGAGCAGAGGAATCATAATCCTTGTGTCGTGGGTTCAAATCCCTCACCCGCTACCATTTGAAAAGGCTTCCGAAAGGAAGCCTTTTTTGATGTCAAAAATCTATGGCTGCGATTTTTTTTGTTTTCGATAAAAAAATATTCGAAATTGCGACACGTCAGGCGGAAGCAATCTTGGTCAGAGGCGTTTGCGCCGTTTCAGTTTGTTTTTGCCTTTTTGCCCAGCATTGCCGTTAAAACCGCCGTCGGGTTCAGCGGCTGTTTTGCGGTGTTGGCTTTCATGCCTTCTTTGATAGGGACGGGAATCGGTTTGTTGCGCAAAGCGTCCAGAATTTTGGCGGTCGGAATGACTTTGCCGCCGAACAGTTTTGCGATTTTGTTTTTCGCTTTCAGCAATCCGATTTGCACTTTGCGCGCCGCCAGCATCAGGCGTTTTTTTATCGTCAAGCCGTGCGGCGTCAATCCCGTCGGAACGTCGGGGGCTTTGACGCCCGCCGCCCGCAAAATCGCCGACGCCGTTGTTGAACAGTTGCGGGAAAACAGTTTGTATTCGCCGTGGTTTTTCTTCAGCTCTTCGATTTTTTTCACCGCCGCGTCGTATTGTTCGCGCGTGACGGGATAAATCACGGCTTCGTTGTAATGCGTGCCGTTTTCACTTTTGAAATAAGACGGGCATCCCGTCGCGTATTTGATTAAATTGTCGTCAAACCCGACAGGACCGAATCCCCATTTTTCTTCGCGTCCCTTTTCGTCGGTAATTCCGATAAACGCATGCCCCGTCAGCCAAGTCGAATCTTTGACCCCGCCGTCGAACAAGCTGCCGTATTCTTTATCCAATTTGGGGCGCAGCAGCAGCTTCGGCGTATCCAAATACAAAGTTAATTGACAATTTTTCTCATTTGACATAAATCACCGCAAAAGCAGTTAAAGTTATCCTATTTTGTCTAAAATCGGATTTGTTGTCAAGGATAAAAGCCGAAATAAAAAGGGAACTCTGTAAAAGAGTTCCCTTTTCGCATTAAAAAATATGTCCAAACCTTAGCGGAAGCGGCGGAAAATACCCGTTCCCGCATAGGCGGCGGAATCGCCCAGCTCTTCTTCGATGCGCATCAATTGGTTGTATTTCGCCAATCGGTCGGAACGCGACAAAGACCCTGTTTTGATTTGACCGCATCCCGTCGCGACCGCCAAATCGGCAATCGTCGCATCTTCGGTTTCGCCCGAACGGTGCGACAAAATCGCCGTGTAGCCCGCGCGGTGCGCCATATCGACGGCGTTCAGCGTTTCCGTCAGCGTGCCGATTTGGTTGACTTTGACCAAAATGGAATTGGCGATGCCCTTGTCTATGCCGTCGCGCAGGCGGGCGGTGTTTGTTACAAACAAATCGTCGCCGACCAGCTGGATTTTTTTGCCCAAAGTGTCGGTCAAAAGCTTCCAGCCCGCAAAGTCGTCCTCGGCGCAGCCGTCTTCGATGGACATAATCGGATACGCTTCAACCAGTTTTTTGTAATATTCAACAATTCCGGAAGCATCGTAAGTTTTGCCTTCGCCCGCCAAAACATACTTGCCGTCGCGGTAAAATTCGCTGCTGGCGGCGTCCAAAGCCAGAACGATGTCATCGCCCGCTTTGTAGCCCGCGTTTTCAATCGCTTTCATGATAAATCCCAGCGCTTCGTCCGCGCTTTTGACCGCAGGGGCGAATCCGCCTT
>SAMEA104315424__coassemble_932_pt1 | contig 15811 bp, 18 predicted proteins | sample SAMEA104315424__metabat2_low_PE_038 | metagenome-assembled genome bin SAMEA104315424 (sample SAMEA104315424) | gut metagenome | biome: Monkey gut; feature: monkey-associated habitat; material: faeces | place: China | collected 2013 | reverse complement strand
CGGCTGAAACCGCCGAATCGTTTGCGCAGGCGGGCGCGCTTTATTTACTGGCGACGCGATTGGACGCAGCGCGGCGCTTCGGCGGCATTCTTGCCGCTGCGGACGCGGGCGGACTGCGCGTCTGCGAAGCCAGTATGAGTCAAAGCCTGTCAAAAGGCTTGTCCCCCATCAACGCCGTTTCTTTGGCGCGATTGCTCTTAACGTCGGCAGAATCCGACCCTGAAAGGACAGAATCATGAATACGACAAACTCAACAGAACAGGTTTTATCGCTTGCCCCGCGCAAGATTCCCCGTCCGCAGGTGCGCAACATGATTGCGGTTGCTTCGGGCAAAGGCGGTGTCGGAAAAACATGGTTTTCCATCACTTTGGCGCACGCGTTTTCCCAAGCGGGCTTGAAAACTTTGCTGTTCGACGGCGATTTGGGACTGGCGAACATCGACATTCAGCTGGGGTTGATGCCCGTTCACGATTTGGGCAGCGTCATTGCGGGCAAAGCGACCTTGAACCAAGCGGTAACGCACTATGACGCGGGCAATTTCGACATTATCGCGGGACGGTCGGGATCGGGCAGTCTGGCGAACATTCCGCTCAGCCGTTTGCAGCTGATTAACGACGATTTGCGTGTTTTGGCGGGGGGATACGACCGCGTTATCGTCGATTTGGGCGCGGGCGTCGAAAAACCCGTCCGCCTGTTTGCGGGATCGGCGGCAACTTTGCTGATTGTCTGCACGGACGAACCGACGGCGCTGACGGACGCTTACGCTTTCATCAAAATGATGTGCATGGAACAGCAAAAGCCAAACATCCGCATTGTGGTCAATTCGGCAAATTCCGCACGCGAAGGCGAACGGACGTATACGACTTTGCTGAAAGCCTGCCAAGGCTTCCTGCGCATTTCGCCGCCCTTGGCGGGTGTCATCCGCCGCGACACGCGGGTGCGCGATTCCATTCGCAACCAAACGTCGATTTTGAACCGCCACCCGAACACCGAAGCCGCCGAAGACGTGCTGTCCATCGCCCTGCGGCTGAACAAAGAACAGGGATAAAGTGAGCGAAACCGTCACTTTTCCGACTCTTGTCCTGCCGGCTCAAACGGTGCAGGCGAATGTCGTCATTATTCCGCAAGCCCCCGACATCCTGCTGGAGCTGCCGTTTGCGACCGTACTGCCCGCCGTTGTCGCACCCGCCGAAACGCCGACGGAACCGCCCGTTCTGATACTGACTTTGCCGACCGAAGAAACGGTCGAAATTCCCGTCAATCTGCCGCTTGTTTCCGAAAAAACACCGCTGACGGTCAAAGTGATGCCGCCCGAAACCAAAGGAACGGCGGCGCTGAAGCTGATTTTCAAAACCGAACCGAAACCCGCCGCAAATCCTGCCGAACCGATTGAGCAAGCCGTCGTTCGCGCGCCCTTTACGCCGCTGAAAACAGAAGCTGTCGTCATGCGGACGATTCCCGAACAAATCACGGCGCTGTTTCCCGACCTTGCCCCCGTTCAAACCCCGAATATCCCTGCGGGAACGCGGCTGGAAATCGAAATCGCGCCCGAACAAAACGCCGTTCCCGTTTTTGCAAAACGGTCCGCCCCCGCCGCTTTGCCGGCAGAGCCGACGCCCGCAACGCCCCTGCCCCGAAAAGCGGAAAGCGAAATCGTCAAAATCATCGAATTGCCAAGGGAAGCCTCCGCTCCGTCAATCCCAGCCGAACCGCCCGCTTTGCCGCGGACTGTCCCGTCTTTTTCTGTTGAAACGTCTGCCGATTCTTTGCCGCCCACGCCGCAAACAGTCGCCGCTTACGAAACCGCCGAAGAAAGCGTACCCGTTTTGCCCGAAAAACCTGTTTTTCCAACAGAACACAAAGACGTCTCCGTCCGTTCCGCGCCGCCTGTTTTTCAGCCTGCCGCAACACCTACAAAGACGCCCGCCACGGCGAAAACCGTTCCCGCGTTCGAACCGCAAACCGTATTGAAAGCGGTTGTTGTGAAACCCGCGCCCGACGCAAAACCCGTTTTGCTGACCGAAGCGGGCGTGATTGTGCCGACGGAAACGGTGGCTTTGCCGCCGTTGACTCCCGTCGCGGTGAAAATTACGGAAGTCGTCGCGCCTGTCGTCGAACAGCCCGCCGAAAAAACGGTGTGGACGGTGCTGAGCGACGCGCTGAAAACGATAGAGCGGACGGACGCGCCCGCGTTTGAAAATTTCAAAGCCGTTCTGCCCTCAATCAGTCCGAAACTGCCCGCTTTGATGCTGTCGTACGTCAAGGCGGCGTCCAAAAACATTCCGCTTGAAACTTGGCTGGGGGAGCAAAACGCGGCGGCAATCCGCAAAACGCAGGGCGGCGAAGTTCTGCTGAAACGGCTGGAACGCGAGTTTACGCCGAAAAAAGCGGCGGACAGGCAGGAAACACCGTGGAAAAGCTTTGACATTCCGTTTTTGACGGGAACGGCGGTCGAACCCGTATCGCTGTATTTGCAGCGTCCGCCCGAAGATCTTGACCGCCGCGCGGCGGCGCAAAAATCGGGCGGCGGCGTGCGTTTCGTCGTGGATTTGAATCTGTCGCGGCTGGGCAGAATCCAGCTGGAGGGGCTTGCCAACCGTCAAAACAGGACGTTTTCGCTGGTCATCCGCACGCAAAACGTTTTGCCCGACGGGGCGGAGGCTCGCATAAAGTCCCTCTTTACACAAACGCTGAGCGCGCTATCCTATGCGGGCGGGGTGCAAGTCCGTCAAACGGACGACTTTATCGATTTCACCCCCGCCGAACAAACCAAAACGGGAGTATGGGCGTGACGGATTCCAAAGGATACTACGCGGTTCTGGGGATTTCCCAAACGGCGACCGACGACGACATCAAAGCCGCGTTCCGCAAACAGGTCAAGCTGTGCCACCCCGACGTCGCCGACGGAGATAAAGCGCACGAAACCTATATGCTGCTGACAGAAGCGTACCATGTCCTGCTTGACCCGCTGAAGCGCAAGGCTTACGACTTGACGCCCGACACGGAAGCGGCATCGGCGCATGAAATTGTGAAATGCTGCAAATGCGGCAAACCCGCCAAACAGCCGCGCTATATTTTTTTCACGCGCGGCAGCGAACGCATCGGCGGCGTGTATTGCCGCGACTGCGCGTCCAAAGAACAGCTGAAAACGTCCCTGCGCAACTGGGGGGATTTTCTGAAACGTCCCGCCTACACTTGGTCAACGCTGAAAAACACCTATAAATTTTCGCAAATGCCGCCCGATAAAAATTGGGAAATTTTAATGCGGAACGCGCAGGCGTATCAAAGCCGCAAACGTCCCGATTTGGCAAAATCGATGGGGGAACAAGCCAAAAAATTCGCCCAAACGCCGCAGCAGGAAATCAAAACCTGCATTTTTTTGAACGCTTTGCCCGAAACAACGGTGAAAGAACCCGATTCTTGGCGCGTCAAGCCGTCCGATTTCGTCCGCGTGTATCTGCCTTTGCTGGTCGGCTTTCTGATTGCCGTTGCGGGCATCGCCGTGCCGTGTTTCCGCACCGACCGTCTGTCGTCCGCCGCAACGGATTTTCAGCCGAAAGACTACAAGCACATTCCGCTCAAACCCGTTCCTTTGGCGCAAAACGACAAAAGTTTGTACTTCTTTACAACCGCACCGCAAACACCGGGGTATCAAGCCCCGTGCGTCGATTGCGGCATTATCGTGCTTATCCCCGAAAAAACGCCCGTGCGGCTGACGGGAATCGTCCCCGACAGCCCTTGGGTGCAAATCAAAACGCCGCGTGGAATCGTCGCCTTTGTCAAAAAAGACTTTTTGACGCGCGAAGTCGATTTGCCGTAATCACTTGTCCAAATACGACTGCAACGCGCGCGCCAGCTGATCGGGACAGCTTGTTCCCTTTCCGCCGCAATCAATGCCTTTCAGCCGTTCGATAACGTCCGCGATTTTCATGCCGCGAACCAAAGCGCGAATCCCCGCTTGGTTGCCCATGCATCCGCCCGCAAACTGCACGTCCTTGACAACGCCGTTGTCGATTTGCGCCAAAATCATGCGGCAGCAAGTGCCGTGCGTTTGATACTGTATCGTTTCCATCAGTTTTTCGTTTCCCTTATCAACAAAGCGATGTCTTTTTGCATTTCTTCAACCGACGGGTTGTTTTGAATGCGGTAGCGCAGGATGTTCACCCCCGCCTTTTGCAGCATTTTTTCGCGGCGCAAGTGGCGTTTTTGCTGGTTTTCGCCCTCCAGTTCAACCACGCAGACAATATTCAAGGCGGCGTTGCAAATCACAAAATCCACACGTTTCAAATTGAACGGCGCCCAAAAATCCCAATGGTTCGTCGCAATCAGCGCGCGCATCGAAACGTGCGGAAAGACATAGCAATCCGCGGGAACGGCGGCGCGCAGCAGTTTGAAGAATTTTTCCTCGGTCGCATCCAGCACTTTTTTGGGACGGTAGTATTTCGCAATGATGTCGCGCTGTTTGTCGCTCAGCCACGCCAAAAAGCACAGCAGCAAATAAACCGCCAGCAAAATGCCGATAATCGACCACACCATCATAAAGCCGCCGTCGGGAATCAGCTTTCGCACCAAAGTCGTCAAAGTGTTTTCCATGGCTTTCCTCCGTCCGTATTTAATCCGAATTATTAAATATTATAACGGGTTAAGGGCGAAAAGTCCAACGGTTTGACGTTTATTGAGCCGCTATCGGCAAAAACGGCAAAATCGCCGCCAATTTTGCGCCGTGAATTTTGTACAGCCAGGCTTTATGACGGTTTTCCAGTTCGGCGGCATGCGCTTTCACATCTTCCGGCGCGGTTTCTTCGGCATTGAAAGTTACCGCCAGATACGGCACGTCTTTTTCCAGATAAAAGAACAAATACGCCGTCAAGCCGTCGTTCGTTTCAACCACGGCGGACAGGAATGGGGTTCTTTGCGCCAAATCGTCGGGACGTTTTTCAACCGCCGAAAAATCCATACCTGCAATCGTTTTCAGCATCGTATCGATATAAGCGTCGGATTTCATGAAAAAACCGTCCGACGCCCACACGGGTTCCATTTTGGAAAATTCGGTCGCACGGCGGAACACGGCTTCGCGTTTTTTGGTTTCGTCGACAAAGGCGATTCTGGAAATTTCGGATTCGTAAAAATCGAACAATCCCGTTTTCACCCATGACAGCATTCCGCCCGTTACGTCTGCGGCGCCGCGCACCAGCCATGACTGCGCTTCGTCGGGTTTGCGCACAAAGTAGCCCTGCCCGTTCCAGCGGATGCCGCTGGTCGATTTGCCGATCAGCAGATTCAGCAATTGTCCGCCGTCCGCATCCAAAAGCGTGACCAAATACGATTTGGCATTGACGCCGCTGTCTTCAACGCCGATATCCGCGTAATATTCAGGCAAAGCGGTCTTGGGTTCGATTTTTTCCAAGCCGGCAAGCCCGATAAGCGCGTTGCGCAGCCGCTCCTTGTCCGCAGGGTAGCCCGCCGATTCCATCAATGACCAGTTGCCCGCCGAATCTTTGACAAAGGTGACGGCATCGCCTTCATGTTCGATCGACATCACGGCGACATCGTTGATTTTTTCCAACAATCCGGGACTCAATTTTTCCCCGAACGCCTTGTCGGGCGCATACGACGGAGCGGTCGCCCACAGGCAAACGGCGGCGGCAACGGCGGCAAGCGTTATGAAAAACAAGCGGCTGAAAGCTTTCGGACTCATTTTTCCTCCTTCACGAAGCGGGCGCGGCGCGCACGGCGGCGCCAAGCCACGAACAGCGCGGCAATAATCAGCAACACGGGAACCGCCGCGATATTCAGCACCATCACCGTCGTTTGCAAAGCCAGCACATCGCGGCTTAAAACACTTTGCACCGAACGCAGGGATTTGCGCAATTCGATGACTTGTTTCTGCAAATCGCGAATCTGCTCCATATCTTCGCGCGTCAGCAGGTCTTCACCGTCGCGGGACGATCTTTCGGTCAGCTGTTTCAGTCTGTCCTGCGCTTCCGCCAACGCCGTAAACAGGCGGCTTTCCTCTTCACGGTACTGTTTGTCGGATTTCTGCGCCAAATCCTCCAGCACCGTGAACGGACGGTTCCATTCGGCTTTCGACCGCAAATCTATCAGCGACGCGGAATCGCTCAGATTGTCCAAAGCGTTGACGACCAGATCGCCGTTGCCCGCAAAGGGATACAGTTTCGTTTCGCCCAGTTCGTCTTCAACCTCCGTCCAATAGCCGTCCGCCAGAAAATCGCTGTCGGCAATCAGAATGATGTTTGTCGGCTTGACGGACTTGGACAGGTGCGCTTCCGTGCGCTGCGCCAGAAAATTGCGGGTCGGCGCTTTTTCGAACGCGCTGTTCAACACGCCTTTGACGCGCACGCCCAAAACATAGTTTTTACCGCTCGGCTTGAAATTCCGGTTCATCTCGACGGGATCGGGACGCAAGCCGTCTTTGGACGGAAACAGACGGGATTCCTTGGACGACATGATCAGCGGTTCAACCGTCAAGCCGTCGATTCGTTCCTTGACAGTGAAATGCCCCGCATAAGACAGATTGACCGCCGACAAAGCCCCCGTTACGGGATCAAGCGGATTCATATGCCGGGCGTCCGCCGTTATCCATGGCGGGAACTTTGTTTGAACCGTTTTGCCGTCCTCCGTTCGGGTCGCCGTGCGCGACAGTTCGGCATCGCCGACAAAGACATTCGGGTTGAAAGCGATTCCCCAACGGTCGAAAAACAGTTTCATATCGGGGCTGACCGAATACGGCGCGTCGCCCAAAGCAACCTCGACTTCGCTGAACGGATCGATCAGCACCAGCATCGTGCCGCCGCGCATTAAAAACTGATCGACGGCATACGCCGTTTCATCCGTAAAACGCTTCGGATTCACCAGCATCAGCACGTCCGTTTCGGCGGGAATGTCCAAAGTCTGGCGCGAAATGAACCGCACGTTGAAAATGTCGCGAATCTGACGCATGATCGCCCAGCGGGGCATATATTTGGGGTACACCAGTTGGGGGCTGCCCTGTCCGTCGATCGGAAAAGTGCTGATAATGCCGATTGTCGGTCGTTTGGAACGCGTCAAATCGGTCAAATACTTGGTAATATCGTATTCCAAAAACCGTTCCCGCGATGGGTCGAGCATTGCAATCACACGCTTTCTGTCCGATGTATTGGCAATCACCAGCCCCATATAAACGTATTCCGACGAATTGCCGACGGGAATGCCTTTCAATCCCAGCGCCAGCGCTTCGTCTTCGTTTTTCGAAAACGGTTCGGGATCGACGACTTCCAAACGAATCCTGCCGTCGGCTTGGGCGGCGTACTGTTCCAGCAGCTCCAGCACCCGAACGGCATAAGACGCGTGCGTTTCCGACACTTGCGCCAGTTTCGAAGACATATAAAAGCGGATGGTCAGCGGTTCTTTGATGCGGGCAACGGCGTCTTTCGACCCGCGCGACAGGGAATAAAGCCCCGCTTCGGTCAAATCGGCGCGGTAGTTTTTAAAGGCGAATACCGCAATGATGTTGACGGCGAAAAACAGAACAACGCCCGAAATCAAGCCCAAAACACCCAAAACGCCGCGATCGGTCTGATTGATTTTTTTCATGCTCACACCGCCTTTTTATGATCCAGCACAACAACGCAAGCAAACAGGAACACCCCCGAAAACGACACAAAAAACAATATGTCGCGCAGATCCAAAACGCCGCGCGTCAAGGACAAAAAGTGCATCAAAAAACCGAACGACCGCATGACTTTCAAAACTTTTTCGGCGGCGACGGACGAAAACGCTTCCACCAAAGCGTCCGAACCGACAAACGTCAGCAGAATGCACGCCATCATCGTCAGAACAAACGCGACCATCTGGCTTTTGGTGCAGGCGGACAGGCACGACCCGACGGACAAAAAAGTTCCCGCCATCAGAAAGCTGGCGAAATAGCTGACCAAAATCACGCCGTTGTCGGGACGCCCCAGATAATTGACCGTCACCCACATCGGCATTGTCAGCAGCAGCGCCACGCCGACAAAAGCCCATGCGGCAAAAAACTTACCCAGCACCAGCTCCCATGTGGACATCGGCAGAGTCATCAACAGCTCAATCGTGCCGCTTCGGCGTTCCTCAGCCCACAGGCGCATGGAAATCGCGGGAATCAAAAACACATACAGCCATGGCTGAAACAAAAAAAACGATTGCAGATCCGCCTGTCCCCGACTGAAAAAATTGCCCGCGTAAAACGTCAAAATCCCCGACAAAGCCACAAAGATCATCAAAAAAATCCATGCGGCGGGCGTTGTGAAATACCCGCAAAATTCGCGTTTTGCCAAAACGAACACAGCCTTCATAACGCTTCGCCTTTCGGTTCGCGGTCGGGGGATGTGAATGCGTAAAACACTTCTTCCAGCCGACCTTTTTCCATAAACATGTCTTCAATCCGAACATCCTGACGGCGCAGCAGATCAACCGCGTCCGCAGCGGGAAAAACCTGTCCCGCAGGCGTCAGACAAAACAGAACCTTGCCGCTTTCGGCGGTTTCTTCGATTTTTTGAATCTGCGGCATTTGTTCGAAAGCGATGCGCGCCTTTTCCCGCTGATAATCGGGAATCAGGAAATAAAGCAGCCTGTGGGATTCGGACAAAGCCAGCAATTCGCGCGGCGTGCCGTCCAGAACGATTTTGCCTTTGTCGATAATGACGGCGCGGGTGCAGATCGCTTCGACTTCCTCCAAAACGTGGGTGGAAATGATGATCGCCTTGTCCTGCTTGATGCGGCGGATAAGCGCGCGAATCTCGCGCTTTTGATTGGGATCCAGCCCCTCCGTCGGTTCGTCCAGAATCAAAACGGCGGGATCATGCACCAAAGCCTGCGCCAAACCGACGCGGCGTTTGTAACCCTTGGACAGCGTGTCGATCGTTTGATACAAAACGTCGGACAATGAAATCTCGTCAATGACTTTGGCAACGGCTTTTTCCTTTGCCGAGCCGTCCAAACCGCGCGCTTCCGCAATAAAATTCAAAAACGACAAAACGGTCATGTCGGGATAGGACGACGCCTGTTCCGGCATATAGCCGATTTTTTGTTTGACCTGCACGGGGTTTTCGACGACATCAAAGCCGCAAACGTCGATTTTGCCGGAACTGGGGGTCAAAAAGCCCGAAATCATGCGCATGGTCGTCGTTTTGCCCGCGCCGTTCGGTCCCAAAAAGCCCAAGACCTGCCCCTGCGGAACGGTCATGGACAAATCGTCGACGGCTTTGAACCTGCCGAATCTGCGTGTAACGTTTTGCACTGTAATCATAGGGCGTCCTTAACAAACAAATCCGTTTAAGGTTATAACCTCTTTGAAAAAAACTCAAGCTTTTCTCGGTTCGGACGCAATTTGCGGGATTTTCCCGTTGTATTTCGCTGCCGCCGTCCGTACAATGCGGACCATGTTGAAAATGCTTTTGTTTTTGCTGTTGTTTTCCCGCGCGGTTTTCGCCGCGCCCGTTTCGCACGAAGCCGTTTACGCCATATCGCTGGCTTCGACGGCGGGCGGCGCGGACAGCGTTGTCGGCGCAAGCGGCGTCATGCGTTACCAAGCGCAAAAAGTCTGCGGCGAATGGCAGACCCAAACCGTTTTTTCGCTGGATGTCAGCCGCGAACTGGCGGGCGTGGAAACGACGCATTGGAAACAGACGACGACGGAAACGCTTGACGGCTGCCGCTTCGATTTTACCGTCTTCGTGCGCGAAAACGGGCAGGACAGAAAAGAATTGTCGGGACGGGCGCGCTGCGAAAACGGCAAAAAAAAGCTGTTTGTCGATTATCCCGTCAAGCTTCAAGCCGATTTTCCCAAAACCGTCAAATTTCCTTTGGAGCAATCCGCCGCTTGGCTGAAAGCCGCCGCGGAAGGCAAAAAAAGTTTTTCGTCCTATGTGTTCGACGGCACGAAAGCGGACGCGCTGATGTCGCTGAACGCTATTGTTTCGGAACGCGACGCAAAAACCAAAAGCCGCCGCTTCGATTTCGCTTTTTATCCCGCGCAAAAAGGGCTGAACGCCGACGGAACGCCCGCGTACGAAAGCTCCGCCCGCTATTACGACAACGGCGTCGCGGACGACATTCGGCAGGATTTCGGTTCTTATGTTCTGCAATCAAAGCTGAAAAGCTTCAAACGGCTGCAAGACATCCCTTGCGAAGCGCGTTAAATCCGTGATATAAGAAAGTAAACCGTTTTTTAAACTTTTTGAGGATTTCCTTTGACCAACGAAGTGCCTTATATTGCGGGATTGCGCAGCGTCGCGTCGCTGTATGACGCGTTTATCGTCGATTTGTGGGGCGTGATTTACGAAGAACAGCGCTTGTGCGTCGGCGTGTTCAACGCGCTGTCTCAGCTCAGCGACGCGGGTAAGCAAGTCATTTTCCTGTCCAACACCGCGACACGTTCGGCTCAAACCGCAAAAAAATTGGAAAGAATGGGCATTAAACGCTACCAATACCGCGGCGTTCTGACTTCGGGCGAAATCATTTACCACGAATTGCGCGCCCGCACCGATCCGTTCTTTGCCAATCTGCAGCGGCGCTGTTTTCATTTGGGTCCCGAAAAGTATTGGCAGTCCTTCGCCGATTTGGGATACATCGTTGTCAAAAACATTGACGAAGCTGACTTTATCCTGCTGACGGGAACATTCGGCACGCAAGACACCCTGTCCAAATACGAACCGTTTTTCAAAGCGTGCCTGTCGCGCCGTTTGCCGATGATCTGCGCCTGTCCCGATTCTTTCGTACTGAAGGACGGCGTTCCGCATTTGGCGGCGGGGGCGATCGCCGCGCAATACCAATCCATGGGCGGTTCCGTTTTCTGGCACGGCAAACCCGAAACCGCCGTTTTCGAATACTGCGTTTCCGGATTCGACGTGTCGGACAAATCGCGCGTTGCCGTTATCGGGGATTCTTTGACGGCGGATATCCAAGGCGCCAACAAAGCGGGACTGGACGCTTTGTTTATCGCGGGCGGCATTCATGCCAAAGAATTGGGCATCAGCCGCGGACAGCAGCCCGCCCCCGAACGCGTCGCCAGCCTGTTCGCGCGCCACGACTGCACGGCGCGCGCCGTTCTGCCCGCGTTTGTTTGGTAAAAATCAGGGAATCAGCACGGGTTTGTCGCGGCATTCGAATGTCGCGCGGCGGAAATTGTGGCGGTTCGTCAACTGCATATCGACCAATATCGTATCGCGTCCCTTGCCTGCGCAAAACCGTTTGGCGTGGTCGCCCAGCTGAGACAAACGGATGTTGCGGTCGTTGTATTCGTAAGCGATCCGCTTTTCCTTGACATCGGCGACGCGGATGTCGTCCGTCTTCAAAATCAGCAAATCGGAATCGACGGCGGTCACCGTCTGCGGCAGTTTGTCATCGGGAATATCGTCGAAATACGCGCATCCCGACAACAGCAGAAAAACAAAAGCCGCCTTTTTCATTTCCGTTCTCCGCCGTTTTCCAGTTCGGCTTGATATTTTTTCAGCCGTTCAATTTCGCTTAAACGCGATCTGCGGGTGGCGGTTCGCTTGGCATCGACAGCTTTGCGGGATTCCTCCAGCGCCGTTTCGTTTTCGGGAACACCCGTCGTTTTATCCAGCGTATAGGAAAAAATCTTGTCCCCGTTTTGATTGAACAAATCGAAAGAAACGGTTTGAGCGCCGACTTTAACGTCTTTTTCTTCCAGCTTCACGCCGCGGTTTTTAAAGCGGTCTTTGACGAAATCGACAACATATTGCTTGATTTCCGCATCGCTGCGTTTTTTGACGACCGTGCCGTCGGCATTGCGTTCGTACGTCAAATCCCCCAAAGCCCTGAGTTCGGAACAGCCGTAAATATTCGCTTCCATTCCGTCAAACCCGCCGACGCAGATCGCCCGAGCCTCTGCGGCGCAAAACAACGCAAAAAACAGCAATAAAACTTTCATTTCAATTTTCCTTGTATGTGATGCGGTTCAGTATACTTTGTTTTTTCGCGTCGGACAAGCGGTCGAATTCGGGATTTTCGACATCCAGTTTCAGAACTTTGTCCTCGTCTTCCTCTTTGAAAATCTTTAGCCCCGTCTGTTTGAAGCCGTTTTCGCCGTCGGCATCGGCAACCGTCCCCGTCTGTTCCGGCTGAGCGGCAGAGGAACGGGAAACGGGCGAACGGGAAACGGAGGGCTGCGGCGCGGCGGGACGGACGGCAACGCCGTAGGGATGAGCCTGCGCCCCGCGGAGGCTGCGGGCGCGCAAATCAATCGGCTGCGCGGCGGCGCAATGACAAAACAGAACGGCGGAAAGCAATATCGTTTTAAACATCGGGCAACGTCTGCGGATTGTTTTTGATGTATTCTTTGACGTCTTGGGAATCGACGGCGGTTTCATCCTCCGCGACCGTTTTGGGCGGCGGCGCCGCTTTGTAGGCGGGCGGAGCGTATACGGGCTGCGGCGGCGGATAAGCCGCGGGAACGGGCTGAACAGCCGGCTGCGAAGACGTCAGCCTGTTGTGTGAAGACGAGGTTTGCGTTTTTGCGGAAACCGTTCCCAATCCGCCGTGCATGCTGCGGGCGCGCAGATCAATCAGCGGATATTCGTCGCGGTCGAACGCATGCGCCGCCGAACAAACAGACAAACAAAGCAAAAAAACAAACAGCCGAATCATACCGAAATCTCCGCCGTAAATTTTACAGCTCTTTCGTCAAAAGTGCAATTTTTTAAATTTGTCAAAGCCTCTTTGTATGGTATAGTGATTCGCGAATTCAACCCGAGGGGCAACCTATGAGCAAAAAAGAACTGCTGACGATTATTGTTGAAAAAGCCGCGCCGAAAATCCGCGCTTTTGCGGAAAAAGCAAAACAGGCATGGCAATCGGAACGCGCCCGCCGCTGCCGCGACGGTCTGAAGTGGAACAATTTGCGTCCCAAACTGGAAAAAGCCGGACGTTTCATCGTCGATTTCACCCGCGCTCAGCCCCGCACGGCAAGCTTTATCTACGTTTGCCTTTTTTGCGTTTTCTCGATTGAATTTCTGGATCTGCCGATTGCGGATTTGTGCCTGAAAAACCAAAACGACACGGTTTGGGCAACGATATCCGCCGTCAATCCGTCGGGCTGGTGGTTCCCGATTTTACTGGTCATCGGAACGGTTTACACCGTCATCGCGGGGCTGTCCCTGACGACGGAGGCGTTCGAGCGCAATCTGGACAAAGCGAAAAAAACGGCGTTCATTCTGCTGTCTTTGTCGGTATCGTCTTTGCTGACCGTGTTTTTCAACATTCTGGTCGGACGCTATACGCCCGAATTTCTGGAAACCATGCACCTTTACGGATTTTCGTCTTTCCGTTTCCGCCTGACTGAAACGTCGTTCCCCAGTTTCGGCGTTCAAAGCATCTGGGCGGTCGCTTTGGCGGCGGCGTATCAAATGCCGCTGTTCAAAAAAGCTTTTTATGCCGTCGCCGCCGTCGTGTCCGCCGCTTTGCCGCTGGCAGGCGCGTGCTTTGTCAGCGATGCCGTCATGGGCGCGTATGTCGGTGTTTTGATGTATTCCGCCGCCCGCTGGATGGTTTCCGAAAACCGCGAAAACACGCCGCTGTTCACGCGCTAATCCTGCAAAATCTTTTCCAAAGCGTTGCGGTTCAGCTTGATCAGTTCGTATTCTTCGGGGGTAACGGGCGTTTTGGTTTGCGTCGCGTCCTTGACGCTGCGGATGCCGCGATAATACTGCGCCGTTTTCTGCCGTTTTTGTTCGGGGGACAAAGTGGTGTCCCTGCGCACGGCATCAATCTGCGCCTGCAAATGCCGCGTCATATTTTTGCGCTTTTCATCCTGCAAAATGTTTGACAAAGTTAATCTGAACTTTTGTTCCAGCAAAAAGAATCTGTCCGCCGCCCAGCCGTGTTCATCCGCCCACCGCACGACTTCGGCGGGATAGTCGGTGCTAGGCGACACCCCCAGATACGCCACGGCTTTGTATTGGTTGTTGCCTTCTTTCAGCCAGCGGGAATAGCGGCGCCAGTCTCGGGCAAAACGGCGCAATTCGTCAAACGTAACAGGTTCGGTCGCCGCAATGTCCTTTTCCGCCATGGGGGATTGCGGATATGCCGCCGACGGCGCGGGCATCGCGCAAACCATCAAAATCAAAAACAACGCGCTTTTCACTTTTTATTTCCCAATCAATCAAATTAGGCTATGATTATAGCACAAGAGGTTTAAAAAATGAAACGGCTTTGTTTTTTGGCGGATAAAACGGAACTGGCGCAAACGGCGGCTGAACGGCTGAAAGCTTTGTACGGTCAATCCTGTTTTTCCAAAGCCGACGCTTTGGTCGTGCTGGGCGGCGACGGATTTTTGCTGCAAACCATGCACAAACACATCGGCAAAAACATTCCCCTTTACGGCATGAATTGCGGCAGCATCGGTTTTCTGCTGAACAAATATTGCGAAGACGATCTGCCCGAACGGCTGGACAAAGCGGGACAAGTCACTTTGCGCCCGCTGGAAATGATTGCCGAAAATCAGACCAAAACGCTCAAAGCCCTTGCCTTGAACGAAGTGTCTTTGCTGCGGCAAAGCTGTCAAACGGCGGACATTTCAATCCGCATTGACGGTTCCGAAAAAATCGCGGATTTGATTTGCGACGGCGTTCTGGTATCGACTCCTGCGGGCAGTACGGCGTACAACCTGTCGGCGCACGGTCCGATTTTACCCTTGACATCGAACGTTTTGGCGCTGACGCCCATCAGTCCGTTCCGTCCCCGCCGCTGGCACGGCGCGATTTTGCCGCGCCACGTCACCGTTTCGTTCGAAATTCGGCAGAAAGACAAACGTCCCGTCAGCGCGGTCGCCGACTTTACGGAACTGCGCAACGTGTCGCGCGTCACAGTCAGGGAAGCCGAAAATATCGGCATTACCCTGCTGTTTGAACCCGATTACAATTTGGAAGACCGCGTTCTGGACGAACAGTTTTTAAGCTAACGTTACGATTCCGTGCTTTTTCTTGCCGACGGACAGCTTGATTTGTCCGTCTTTGACGTTTTCGGCGGTCAGCATGATATTGTCGCCCGACACGGCGGCGTCGTTGATTTTCACGCCGTTCTGCGCGATAAGCCGCTTGGCTTCGCCTTTGCTGGCAACCAGTTTCAGCTGCAGCAAAGCTTCGGTCAGCGCGATTTCGCCCGCGGCGGCAAAGGTCGGCAAATCACCGCCCGCGGCGCCCTCTTCAAACGTTTTGCGCGCGGTTTCGGCGGCGGCGGCGGCGGCATCCTCGCCGCGGCAGATTTTCGTCGCCTCGAACGCGAGGATTTTCTTGGCTTCGTTGATTTCCTTGTCTTTCAACGCTTCCAAGCGGCGAACTTCGTCCATCGGCAAATCGGTGAAAATGCGCAGGCATTTGCCCACGTCCGCGTCGCCGACGTTGCGGAAATACTGATAGTAGTCATAGGACGGCAGTTTTTCGTCGTTAATCCAAACGGCGTTGCCTTCGGACTTGCCCATTTTTTTGCCCGCCGAATCGGTGATAATCGGGCAAGTGAAGCCGAACAGCTCGACATCGTATTTGCGCCGTCCCAGCTCCGTTCCCGACGTGATGTTGCCCCATTGATCCGACCCCGCCATTTGCGCGCGGCAGCCGTATTGCTTGTAAAGCCGGCAAAAGTCGTAGCCCTGCAAAAGCTGGTAGTTGAATTCCAAGAACGACATCTGCTGTTCCCTGTCCAAGCGCGCTTTGACGCTTTCCATGGTCAGCATGCGGTTGACGGAGTAATACGTTCCGACGTCGCGCAGGAATTCCAGATAATTGACATCGCGGAACCAGTCATAGTTGTCCACCAT
>SAMEA104315424__coassemble_930_pt1 | contig 15840 bp, 16 predicted proteins | sample SAMEA104315424__metabat2_low_PE_038 | metagenome-assembled genome bin SAMEA104315424 (sample SAMEA104315424) | gut metagenome | biome: Monkey gut; feature: monkey-associated habitat; material: faeces | place: China | collected 2013 | reverse complement strand
AAATCTCCGCCAGCTCTTTGGAAGATTCCACCGTCGACATCGCGTCGGAATTTACCGATATGATTACGACACAGCGCGCTTATTCCGCGGCGTCGAAAATCATCACCACGGCGGATTCCATGTTGGAAGAACTGTTGACCATTAAACGGTGATTTTTGAATTTTTCAAACAGAAAGCCCCCTTGCGAAAGGGGGCTTTTTAACAATGTATGACATTTTGTCGAAAAAACAGCGGGAAACGGCGCGGGGGCTTAACTTTTTCTTGAATCAATGGACAAACCGTGCTAATGTTTTTGTCAAAAGAACCAAGGAAAGGGCAAAAAGATGTCTTTGATTATTGTAGCTAAAAACGACAAAAGAATGCAGAATGCCGCGACCAAGCTGACGGTCGGCATGTATTTGGCGGGCTTGATGAACCATGTTGACGGTGTTCGCAAGGACTATCGCGACGAAGTCGCCGAAGTCTATATGGAAGACCACCCGATGAATTTCGGCGATAAAGCCAAAGCCGTCGAGGAAATCGAAAATCTGCAGGAATTTTACGGCAAGGAAGTCAAAAACACGTCCTTGAAAACCAAAATGCAGGCGGCGTTCGGTCACAAAGGCGCGGAAGTCGCGCGCGCGGTCGCTTTGGGCGCGGCAGCGGTTGTCGGCGGCGTGATGGCGGCGCAGGGAATCGAGCCGATGGCGGCGCCGACTCTGGTGTTGGCGGCCGGTGCGCTTTGCACGGGGGCGCATGCGGCGACGATGCCCAAGGCGTCCGAACAGGAAAAGTCCGACGTTGAAAAATACGGCGATGCCAAGCGCGCTTTGTTTGCTTTGAAAAAAATGAAAAAAGCGCTTGCGCCCGAATCGACTTATAAAAAAGAAGTGCAGGCTTTGTACGCTTCGGGATTGGGTAATCCCGGCGGCATGATTACCGCGCTGAATTTGAAACAAAAAGGCGGACGCTGATTCGCGTTTGATTCGTTCGGAGTATCGCTATGTCGACCAATGCGGCGGAGTTCTTTTCCAAGGGGAACATAAAGAAATTCAAAAACGGTGTAAAAGCCGCTTTTGAACGCCACGCGGTTAAAACTTTGGCGGCAACCGCCGTTTTGGCGGGGGCTTTTGCGGTTTGTACAAAACAGTCCATGCCGGAAAGCGACGCTGTCAAGCCGCGGACGACTTATGCCGTCAAGGAAAACGGCGACACGCTGTGCGCCTATCAGGCGATTCCGATGAACGATGCCGACTATGCGCGTTTGCAAAAACTGGTCAACGCCGCGACGAAAACCGAATCGGGATGCGAAATCTTGAAAGGAATTGCCAAAGCGGGAACGACTCTGCGAATCGACTATTCGGGCGAGGACGACTTGGGTTATTTTCTGCCCGAGGACAACTCGATTTGTCTGGGGCGTCAGCACGGCGACGCCGATTTGCAGTCCGTTTTGATTCACGAATGCGAACATGCTTTGCAAAATCAACGCGTTCCGCAAAGAACCAGCCGTTACAATTTTGAATCCAATCTGAAAAACATTCGTATAACAGAAGCTGACGCCATGACAATGCAGACGCTGTTTTCGTTTGAAATGGCGGAGCAGGGGGACAGCGCGGCGCTGAAAATGATGAAAATCCGCCACAAAGGCATGGTTGATACTTACGCCGCCGCCAGCGAAAAATACGGCAAAGGCAGTTCGCGGGCGTTAAAGGAAACGATGCTGAGCTGGTACGACGACAAAAATTATGTCAGCATTTATGACGAAACTATGGCCGAGGGGCATGCCGAAAAGGTCGATGAAGCTTTGGGCGTTTCCCTGCTGTCCCGTTTTTCAAAAACGGCGGATGTCGATGCTTTGCTATCGAATACCTGCCAATACAAAGGCGTCAAATACGCGGGAACGGACGGCTCTGTCCTGAACACGCCGCGCACGGCTTGGCTGAATGTTGAAACGCGTGATAAAATGGCAAACGTCAGCAACAGGCTGGTGTCCAAGACGTTGGGCTTCAACGGTGACGAAAGCATGGACAATTTCTATATGCGCAAAGACGGAAAGGTGTCCCGGCAAACCTACAAACAAATTGTTGCAACAATGATTGCACGGCAAAAAACTCAAGGACGTTAAGGAGAAAAAACAATGTCAAATTCCGTGTCCGAATTCTTTTCCAAAGAGGGTATCAAAAAATTCAAAAACGGGGCGAAAGCTTTTGCCGAACGGCAGGCGGTCAAAGTCGCTGCGGTGTCCATGGTGCTGGCGGGGGCTTTTGCGACTTCGCGGGCGCAATCCAACGATATTATCGATTTCGGCCCTCAGCAGCAAATTGCGTTTGCCGTTACGGAAAAGGGCGACACGTTGTGTTCGTACCTTGCTGAAAAAACGGACAGTGCGTCGTTCGCCCGTTTGCAGGGACTGGTCAACAATGCGACGAAAAGCAAGACAGGATGCGAGATTTTGCAAAATATTTCAAAACAAAATACGCTGTTGTCTATGGGCGATGCGGGCAGCAATACCATCGGCTATTTTGCGCCCGATGAAAACGTGATTGTATTGAACGACTATTTTGACAATCCGACGCTGCAGTCGTGCTTGGTTCATGAAGGGAAGCACTCCGTTCAAAGCTTTGCGCTGGGCAACAGCGTCAACTCTTCCAACACATTTTACACCAATACGCTGATTTCCCGCGTCATGGAAGCCGACGCCGTCGCAACACAGACGAAATTTTCCTATGAAATGGCGCAGGCAGGCGACAGTGCGGCGTGGAAATCCTTGCAGGAGGAACACAAAGGCATCACCGACACGTTTGAAGCGGGTGCCAAAAAATACGGTCAAAACAAAAATAAAACGATGCGCGAAACCATGCTGGCGTGGTACAAGGACAAAGCGTATGCGGGGCTGTACGACCAGTCTTTGGTTCAATTCCATACGAATTTCGCTTTGAAATCGTCGGACGACCAGATTAAAGACAGCTTTAAAGAAAGCATCAATACCGACGAACTTATCCGCGCCGTGTGCCGGTTGGACGGTAAAACGTACGCCAAAGACGGCGATTTGCTGACAACGCCCGAAACGGCGTATCTGTCGCGCGGCATTTACTTTGAAACCAAAGTGGCAAGCAGCGTTTTGGAAGGCAGAACGGGGCGCAAAGACATTTCCGCGTCCTTTATGTACCCCGTCGAAAAGGACGGCACGGTGTCGAAACTGACGTATGTGCAGGAAAATCAGGTCAAGCTGAAACAGGAAAAACAGTCCGCGCAAACGCAGATGGTCGTCAATAAATTGAAAATGGATAAGACGCGATGAAAACCTTTCAATCCCGTTTTTCGATATGCTACGCCGATACCGACGCGGGCGGCGTTGTCTATCATTCCCGCTATATCGACATGGCGGAACGCGCGCGCATGGAAATGCTGCACGAATTGGGGATTTCATGCCGCGATTTGGAAAAAGCGGAAAAACCCTGCGGCTTTATGGTACACAAGCTTGAAATCGAATACAAACGCCCCGCGTTTTTGGAAGACGAGCTGACCGTCGAAACGCAAGTGCTGAGAATCGGCGGCGCAACGTTTGATTTGCTGCAGACCGTCAAGCGCGGCGACGAAACGCTGGTTGAAATCAAGGTATACGCCCTTGCCGTCGCGGGGGTGGGCAAACCGACCCGAATCCCTGCGGAGATTCGCGAAAAATTCGCCGCTTCGATATAAAAAATAAAACGCTCTTTTGCATTCCGTTAAGGATTATGTCTTAGACTGACGAAAAACGAATCAGTTTGAGGGAGAGCTTTTTTATGCAAACCGCTGCTTTACAAGCCGCCGCGACCAATCTGTCCATGTGGGGATTGTTTTTGCAGGCGGACTTTATCGTCAAAACCGTGATTATCGCTCTTATCATGGCTTCGGTCTGGTCGTGGGCGATTATCTTTGAAAAAGTGATGCTGCTGCGCTCCGCCCGCGAAGACGCGCGGAAATTTGAAACGCAGTTCTGGTCGGGCGGTTCGCTGGACGATATGTTCGATCAGCTGGAAGCCAAACCGTACCGCCTTGACCCGATGAGCGCGATTTTCGTTGCAGCCATGCGCGAATGGCGGCGGTCGTCGGGGGCTTTGACGACGGGCGTTCACGGCACCAGCTTGGGACAGCGCATCGACCGCGTGATGCAAATCACCATGGATCGCGAAATGGACAGGATGGAAAAACGGCTGACGTTTTTGGCGTCCACGGGTTCCGTTTCGCCGTTTATCGGATTGTTCGGCACGGTTTGGGGCATTATGAACAGCTTTCACAACATCGGGGCAAGCTCGAACACGTCTTTGGCGGTTGTCGCCCCCGGCATTGCCGAAGCTTTGTTCGCGACGGCTTTGGGGCTGGTCGCGGCGATTCCCGCCGTTTTGGCGTACAACAAACTGTCCAGCGATATGGGACGGTACGGCAAAATATTGGAAAACTTTGCGGGAGAGTTTTCAACCATTTTGTCGCGCCGCATTGACGACACCGCTAGCCGTTCGGAAAAACGGAGTGCCGTTTAATGGGAGCTTCGGTTAAATTTTCCAGCCGCGGGCAAAGACAGCGCGCTTCGTTTTCGGAAATCAACGTAACGCCGATGGTGGACGTCATGCTGGTGCTGTTGGTTATCTTTATGGTAACCGCGCCGATGATGACGACGGGTGTTTCGCTGGATTTACCGCGCGGCGACGGACAGGCGATGGAGGATTCCGACCGCGCCGTCGATATCAGCGTCGATTCCAAATCCCAAATTTATTTGGGGGACGAAGCCGTCAAGCCCGACGCTTTGGTCAAACGCGTCCAAGCCATGCAAAAAAGCAATCCCGATTTAAAAGTCGTTATCAGCGGCGATCGCGCGGCGTCGTACGGGCAGGTCATCGAACTGATGAGCCTGTTGCGGCTGGCGGGGATTTCAAAGGTCGGCTTGAAAACGGGCGATTTGGTGGGAACGGATGTTCTGAACGACAAACCGAAAAAGAAAAAGTAGGACGCCGCCCGTGAAGATTCGTCAGACAGCATTGTCGTTTTTGCGCCGTCATCCGTATTTGGTCAAACTGATACGGTTTGTGCGCGAACATGCGCCGATAGTGCTGTCTGTCGGGTTGCATTTGCTTGTCGTAATTTTGTTGACGGTTGATTTCATTTCTGCGGAAGCCAAAAACAACGTTGTTTCCGTGCCGATGTTCGTGGTTGATTTGGACAAGGTGAAAGTCGCCGAAATGACCAACTTGCCGCCCACGCTGGACAAGACGAAAAAAGCGGGCGTTTCGGCGCAAAAATCCGTTAAAACGTCGGCTTACAGCAAAGCGGGCGCGTCGCTGAGCCGCGGCGGTTCGGGTTCGGGGGCGAAATCGTCTTCGGGCGCGCATCTGTCGAACGATTTGGACAAGGTTCTGACGAAAGTTACAAAAAAGAAATCGTCGAAAACCGATGAAGCGGTGGCATCCATGCTGAACAGTCTGAAAAACTCGGGCGCGGGCGGCAAAGGCGGAAACACCCGAAACGACGATCCGTTCAAAACGCTGCTGGCTTCCGTTGACGGGATGAAAAACGGCATGGGCAGGGCGGACGATGTTCCCGCCGACGTCAATCCCGACGAAATCGTAACGGAAGGTGTCGAAGGCGGTTCGGGCGGCAGCTATATGCAGGAATTGTCCGTGTCGGAAAAAGACCTGATCGGCATGCGGCTGCGGGAATGTTGGAACATGGATGCGGGCGTGCGCGGGGCGCAAAATATGATTATCGAAATTCGTGTTTTCCTGTCCAAAGACGGGCGCGTCAAGGATGCGAAAATTCTGAACACGAAACGCTACGGCAAAGATTCGGCGTTCCGTTCGGCTGCGGAAAGCGCGCGGCGCGCCGTGTACATTTGCGACAGGAAAAAGGAAAAATCCCCGTTTGCGATCTTTTCCAAAAATTACGAAGAATCTTACGACGCGTGGAAAACGCTGTTGTTGCGGTTTAATCCTTTTGACGGCGGAGTGGGCTGATGAAAAAGTTTTTGACGGCTGTGTTTTTGTTTATGGCGTTTGCCTCGTCGGTTCGCGCCGAATTGAGCATCGATATCACGGGGGCGCGTTCCGAACCGATGGCGACGGCTTTGCCCGTTTTTTCGGTGGCGGATAAAAAAGCAGCCGATTTTTCGCGCAAGATTACGGGCGTCATTCAATCGGATTTGGAAAGTTCAGGACTGTTTCGAATTTTGGATTCCTTTTCGTATCTTCAGCGTTTTAAAAACATTGACGATTCCCCTAAATTCGTCGATTGGCAGGCGATTTCCGCCGAAGCGCTGATTCAAGGCGCCGTCGAATACGTCAATGCGAAACAAATTAAAATTTCCGTGCGCCTGTGGGATGTTCCCGCCGCGCAGGAAATGTATTCCTCCAGTTTTGAAATCGACGAAAAAGGCTGGCGGCGTGTTGCCCACATTATTGCGGACGCGGTGTATAAACGCATTACGGGCGAAGAGGGGTATTTCGACACCCGCATCGTTTACATTGCCGAAACGGGAACGCCTTTGCGCCGCGTCAAACGGCTGGCGATTATGGATCAGGACGGTGAAAACCATCAGTTTTTGACCGACGGCATCAATTTGGTTTTAACGCCGCGCTTTTCGCCGAATATGCAGCAGATTACCTATATGTCCTATTACAAAGACACGCCCCGCGTTTACCTGTTCGACATCGAAACGGGCAAACAGCAGGTTGTCGGCGATTTTCCGGGGATGACGTTTGCGCCGCGCTTTTCGCCCGACGGACACAAGCTGATTATGTCCATGGCGGAAAACGGCAATACGGAAATCTATGAAATGAATCTGGATACCCGCGCCGTCAAGCAGCTGACCCGCATGCCGTCCATCGAAACGTCCCCCAGCTATTCGCCCGATGGCAAAAAAATCGTGTTCAGTTCGGACAGAAGCGGCGGACAACAGCTGTATGTTATGAACGCGAACGGCAAAAACATGCGCCGCATCAGCTTCGGCAAAGGACGTTATGCCACGCCCGTCTGGTCGCCGCGCGGCGACTATATCGCTTTTACGAAAATGGCGGGGGGCAAGTTTTACATCGGCGTGATGTTCCCCGACGGCAAGGGCGAACGTCTGGTCGCGGAGGGCTATTTGGTCGAAGGTCCCACATGGTCGCCGAACGGGCGCATTTTGATGTATTTCCGTCAGGAACCGCCCGACAGACGCGGTATTCCGGGGGCGACGAAAATCTATGCCGTCGATATTACGGGATACAACGAACGCCGTTTGCTGACGCCCGTCGACGCTTCCGATCCCGCATGGTCGCCGCTGCTGTCGAACCACTGAGGAAAGAATTTGAAAGCAAGGCTAAAAAAAGGTTGCGAAGCTTGCCGAAATCTTTTAAAGTCTAATCACGATAGTTAAATATGGTTTTTTCTATTTGGGAGAATGTTGATGAAAAAACGTTTAGTTGCCGTTTTGGCTACGATGGCTTTGGTTTCCGCTTGCGCTTCCACGGACGCCGTTGACGAAGAATCTTCGTCCATGACGACGGTCGGCGCGACCGCCGAAGCCGCCGAACAGAATCAGGACTTTGTTCAGAACGCCAAAGACCGCGTTTTCTTCGGTTTCGATAAATCGAACTTGAACGAAGAAGCCCGCAATGTCCTGAAAGCGCAAGCCGAATGGCTGCAGGCGAACCCTGAAAAGAACATTGTCGTTCAGGGACACACCGATGACCGCGGTACGCGCGAATACAACATTGCTTTGGGTGAACGCCGCGCCGTTGCCGTCAAAAATTACCTGATTTCCGCAGGTGTCGACGCCGACCGCATTGACGTGATTTCTTACGGTAAAGAACGTCCCGCCGTTATCGGCGCGAACGAAGCCGCTTGGGCTCAGAATCGCCGTGCGGTTACGGTCGTCAAAGACTAATTGACAGCTTATCCTCTTTGAAAAAGCACCCTACAATAAGGGTGCTTTTTTTTAACAAGGAGGATGCAATGAAAAAAATCGTATTGGGAACTTTGGGGGCTTTGCTGTTGGTTTCGGGGTGCGCGCATCGCGAAACGACATGTCAGGCGTTCAAGGAAACGTTCAAGCAAAACAAAGTGATGTTTTCCCAAAACAAGGCGGAATTGACGCCCGAAAGCAAGCAAGTCTTGGACAAACAGATTGCTTGGCTGAAAAAAAATCCGACAAAAAAGATTATCGTGCAGGGCTATACCGATCCGACGGGATCGACGGCGCATAACTTGAAATTGGGCATGGATCGCGCGGAAGCCGTTCAAGCCTATTTGGAACGGAACGGCATTGAACCGGGGCGCGTCAGCGTCGTTTCTTTCGGCGAACAGGATTTGGCTTCCGCCAAAAACACGCCGCAGTCTTGGAAAAAGGACAGACGCGCCGTAACAGTCATCGTTACGGAATAAAAAAAATGTAGCTTAAACGAAAGAGTGCTTTTATAATTAAAAGCACTCTTTTTTTATTCGGGGCGAAACCAATGAAGATTCTGTTTTGTTTGCTGTTGTCCGCTTGTGTTTTGACGCCGCGCGCGGGAAACGCCGCGACCGTAGCCGATCTGTCCGACAGAATGGACAAGCTGGAACGGTCGATGAAAAATCTGAACAAAAAACTGGGCAACAACTATGTCGGTTCGACGAAACGCCCCGCCGACGATTCAGCGGACGCCGCCGTCGTGCAGGCTCAGGATTTGGAGGAAAACGTCCGCCAGCTGACGGGCGAAGTCGAACGCATGGGCTTTGAACGCGAAGAGCAGACCGAAAAGCAAAAACGGATTCAGGACGACAACAACCAGCGTTTCATTGATTTGGAAAACCGTTTGCGCGAAATCGAACGGCGCCTGCAGCAAGCCGATGCGGAAAAAGACCGCGCCGAAAAAGCTTTGAAAGCCGCCGAAAAAAAGCGCAAGGATCAGGAAGCCGCCGCTTTGAAAGCCGAAAATGACAAAAAGGATAAAATCAAAGCGACTTACGGCAAGAAAAACGCCAAAACCCTGTATAACGAAGCGTTTGCATCCATCAAAAAACAGGATTACAAAACCGCCGAAAAACAATTTGAAGCGTTTTTGGAACTGTACCCGAAAAACGATTTGGCGGGAAATGCGCAGTATTGGCTGGGCGAATCCTATTTTGCGCGCGGACAGTTCGACAAGGCTGCCATTGCTTTTGCCGAGGGATTCCAAAAATATCGCGACAGTCAGAAAGCTCCCGACAATCTGTTCAAACTGGGACTGACCATGGCGCGCATGAACAAAAAGGAAGAAGCCTGCATCGCGTTTAAAAACTTTTCAGCCGAATATCCCAAAGTGTCCGAAAGCATGAAAAAACGCCTGCAGAAGGAAATGAACAAGCTTTCATGCCGTTGATTCCTGACTTTTTCGCGCGTGCGATGACGGCGTTCGGCGTGGGGTCGGGCGACGCTTTGGCGGTTGCCGTGTCGGGCGGCGCGGACAGCATGGCGTTGATGAAAGCCGCCGCCGATTTCGGCAAACAAAATAAAAACAGGGTTGTCGTCCTGACGGTAGACCATGGTTTGCGTTCCGAATCCGCCGCCGAAGCGCGGCATGTGGCTCAATGGGCGGAAAAGCTGGGCGTTGAATCGGAAATTCTGGTTTGGCGGGGCGAAAAGCCAGAAACGGGCGTCGAGCAAGCCGCGCGGGAACATCGCTATGCGTTGCTGTTTGACGCATGCCGCCGCTTGAAAATCGAAAATTTGCTGTTGGGGCATCACAAGCGTGATCAGGCTGAAACTTTTTTGATGAGGCGGGCGCGGGGCAGCGGCGAAATCGGATTGGCGGGCATGTCGGCGGTGAAAAGCTTTGCGTTTGGCAGGATGCTGCGTCCCTTTTTGGGAATTGAGCCGTCCAAACTGCGGGCGTTTGCGCGTGAAAACGGTTTACCTTGGGTGGACGACCCGACCAATGCGACGATGCAGTTCGAACGCGGGCGGTTGCGGCAAACCGTATCTGTCGAAGTTTTGGAGGATGCGTTCTGTCAAACGCTGTTTTATGGCAAAAAACGCCGTGTTTTGGAGGAGCAGACCGCCGCTTTTTACCGTCGTTTTTTGGTTTTGTCGCCCATGGGGTATGCATTGCTGCCGCAGGGCGCGTTTGCGGCGGACGAGGCTTGCTTGGCGTATGCTTTGGGTGAGATTCTGCGCGTCGTCGCGAACGCCCCCTACGCCCCTGACGCGGGGGCGGTCGAAGCCTTGATTTCCCGCATCAACAGCGGTTTTTGCGGGTGTACGCTGGGCGGATGCCGCATTGCCCCCTGTTTTAAAAAACAAATCCTGATTTGGCGCGAGGAACGCTCTTTGCCGCCCGCCGTTTCTTTTGATGAAACGGGCTTTGCGTACTGGGGCGGATTTGCGGTTGCCGTGTCGGGCGCGCCGTTTGAAAATTTCACCGTCGACGCGCTGAACCGCCCGCTGAAAACCGAAATCAACGTCCCCAAAAGGGTCGTTCCGACTCTGCCCGCGATTTTTGAAAACGAAAAGCTTTGTATTGTCCCGCATTTGGGGTATAAACAGAATCAAATGTCTTGTCAGGCGGTATTCGCGCCCGCGTACCCTTTGGTGCAAACGGCGGAATGGACGCCGCCCATAACGGTTTGAGGTTGATTTGAACAAAAATATAGTTGTTTGGCTGATTGTTGGCGTGCTGCTGTTCACCCTGTACGATTCGTATTCGGGCGGGGCGGCGAACCGCACCGCGGCGCCGCTGGCTTTTTCCGAATTTACGCAACAGGTGCAGGACGGCAAAGTGCAGGAAGTCGTTTTGCAGGGCAACAAAATCGCGGGTCAGCTGACCGACGGGCGCAAGTTCGCGCTGTATGCTCCCGACGACGCGGGACTGGTCCCCATGCTGTTGGAAAAGAATGTGCGCGTCACCGCCGTTCCGTTGGAGGGCGAAAGCTCGTTCTGGGCGGGGGTTGTGTACTGGCTGCCGTTCATTTTGTTCATCGGCGTGTGGGTGTTCTTTATGCGCCAAATGGCGGCTGGCAACGGCAAGGCGATGAGCTTCGGCAAATCCCGCGCCCGCATGATAGAGGGGCAGGGCAAAGTCACTTTCGCCGATGTCGCGGGCATTGACGAAGCCAAAGAGGATTTGGTCGAAATCGTCGATTATTTGAAAGACCCCGAACGGTTCCAGCGCTTGGGCGGAAAAATCCCCCGCGGCGTGTTGCTGGTCGGACCTCCGGGGACGGGCAAAACGCTGCTGGCGAAAGCGATTGCGGGCGAAGCGAACGTGCCGTTCTTTACGATTTCGGGTTCCGATTTTGTTGAAATGTTCGTCGGCGTCGGCGCGTCGCGCGTGCGTGATATGTTTGAACAAGCCAAAAAACACGCGCCTTGTCTGGTCTTTATCGACGAAATCGACGCGGTCGGGCGTCACCGCGGCGCGGGATTGGGCGGCGGCAACGACGAACGCGAACAGACGCTGAACCAGCTGTTGGTTGAAATGGACGGCTTTGACACGAACGAAGCGGTGATTCTGATTGCCGCGACGAACCGTCCCGACGTGCTTGACCCCGCTTTGCTGCGTCCGGGGCGTTTCGACCGTCAGGTCGTCGTGCCGAATCCCGATTTGGCGGGACGCGAGAAAATTCTGCTGGTGCATATGAAGCAAAGCCCGATGGGACCCGATGTCGATGCGAAGAAAATCGCACGCGGCACTCCCGGATTTTCGGGTGCGGATTTGGCGAATTTGGTCAACGAAGCGGCTTTGCTGGCGGCGCGCCGCAACAAGCGCGTGGTCACCATGGCGGAATTTGAATACGCCAAGGACAAAGTCATGATGGGCGCGGAACGCAAATCCCATATTATGACCGAAGACGACAAGAAACTGACCGCTTATCACGAAGCGGGACACGCGTTGATGATGCTGGAATCGCCTCATTCCGATCCGCTGCACAAAGTCACCATCATTCCGCGCGGCAGGGCGCTGGGTGTAACGATGTCTTTGCCGACGGACGACAAGGATTCGCGGTCGTACATCTACTTGAAAGAACGCATGGGCATTTGTTTCGGCGGACGTGTGGCGGAGGAAATGATTTTCGGCGCGCAAAACGTGTCGACGGGCGCGTCGCAGGACATCCGCGTGGCGACGAACATCGCGCGCAGCATGGTTACCCAATGGGGCATGAACAAGGAAATCGGTCCCATCGCGGTCGAAGAACCCGACGGCGAAGTGTTCTTGGGCTATTCGATTTCCCAGCGCAAAAACGTGTCCGAAGAACTGGCGGCGCGGGTCGATGCGGAAATCAAGGCTTTGATTGACGAGGCGTATGCGCATTGCCAATCCGTTCTGCATGAAAAACGCGACGAACTGGAACGTATCGCGCAAGGGCTGTTGGAATACGAAACGCTGACGGCGGATGAGGTTCACGCTTTGATAAAAGGCGAAAAAATCACCCGCGAGGAAGAGGGCGTTCACATCTCGGCGCGGTCGACCGTTCCCGTAACGGACGATGACGGCGAACAGCCGGCGGAATAAATTGTAACCAAAAGTGTATTGAGCTTTAAGGTCGATTTGCTTAAAACAAAGTCCATTCGACCGTAAAAGGAGTTTTATTATGGCAGTACGCAAATTATTCGGCACGGACGGGGTTCGGGGAAAAGCGAATCAATATCCGATGACGGCTGAAATCGCTTTGAAACTGGGCATTGCGGCGGGGTCTTTGTTCAAAAAAGGCGAACACCGCAGCCGCGTCGTTATCGGCAAAGACACCCGTTTGTCGGGCTATATGATTGAAACCGCGCTGACATCGGGCTTTACCGCCGTCGGTATGGATGTTTTGCTGTTGGGTCCCATGCCCACGCCCGCGGTGGCGATGCTGACCCGTTCGATGCGCGCCGATTTGGGCGTGGTGATTTCGGCGTCGCACAATCCTTACGAGGACAACGGCATTAAATTCTTCGGTCCCGACGGCTACAAGCTGTCCGATGAAACCGAACTGGAAATCGAATCCCGCGTGCTGGGCGATGTCGGCGAATACCTTGCTCCGTCGTCGCAAATCGGGCAGGCGAAGCGTTTGGACGACGCTATCGGGCGCTATATCGAATACGTGAAACAGACGTTCCCGCGCGGCAAAATGCTGGAAGGGCTGAAAGTCGTTCTGGACTGCGCGAACGGCGCGTCGTATCGTGTCGCTCCGACCGTTTTGTACGAATTGGGCGCGGAAGTCATCGCTATCGGCGTTGATCCCGACGGCCGCAACATCAACGACAACTGCGGCGCGGTGCATACCGACCGCATGTGCGACGAAGTCGTCAAGCATGGCGCGGATATCGGCATTGCTTTGGACGGCGACGCCGACCGCCTGATTGTCTGCGACGAAAAGGGACAAGTCATCGACGGCGACCAGATTTTGGCTTTGGTCAGCCGCGAATGGAAGCAGGCGGGCATTCTGAAAGGCAACGGCGTTGTCACGACCGTGATGTCCAACTTGGGGCTGGAACGCTATTTGAAAGCCAACGGCATGAACCACATCCGCACGAAAGTCGGCGACCGTTACGTCGTTGAAAAAATGCGCGAAGACGGCTACAACTTGGGCGGCGAACAGTCGGGACACTTGATTTTGGGCGAACATTCGACGACGGGCGACGGACTGGTCGCGGCTTTGCAGGTTTGCGCCGCCGTTTTGAAAGAAAAACGTCCCGTCAGCGAAGTCATGCATTTGTTTGAACCCGTGCCTCAACTGCTGAAGAACGTTCGCTTGTCGGACAGAACGCTTGCCAAAACCGCTTTGGAAAGCGACAGTTTGAAAATCGTCATCGACAAAACGGAGCGCACGCTGGGCGACAGCGGGCGGCTGCTTATCCGCGCGTCGGGGACGGAACCGCTTATCCGCATTATGCTTGAGGGCGAAAACCGCGACCAAATCAAAGCCATGGCGGATGAAATCGCCGACGCTTTGGTCGCCGAAGTCGCCGCTTTGGAAGCTCGCTGAAAGGACAAAATATGAAACCCGAAACAAAACCCGCTTGCCCGAATTTTTCGTCGGGTCCTTGCGCCAAACGTCCGAATTGGGACGCCAAAAACCTGTTTTTGAACGATTTGGGACGGTCGCACCGTTCGGCTTTGGGGCATGAACGGCTGAAGCTTGCCATCGATTTGATGAAAGAAGTGCTGGAAATTCCCGAATCCTACCGCGTCGGCATTATGCCCGCGTCGGATACGGGCGCGGTGGAAGCCGCCTTGTGGTCTTTGCTGGGACCGCGCGGAATAGACGTGTTTTCGTGGGAAACGTTCGGCAAAGGCTGGGGCGTGGACATCACCAAACAACTGAAGCTGACCGACGTGCGCATTTTCGACGCGCCGTACGGCAAACTGCCCGATTTGACCCAAGCAGATAAAGACCGCGACATCGTGTTTGCGTGGAACGGCACGACGTCAGGCGTCTGCGTGCCGAACGGCGATTGGATCGCCGACGACCGCAAAGGGCTGACGATTTGCGACGCAACCTCCGCCGCTTTTGCGATGGAACTGCCGTGGGACAAGCTGGACGTTGTTACCTTTTCGTGGCAGAAAGCGTTGGGCGGCGAAGCGGCGCACGGTGTTTTGGTGTTAAGCCCCCGCGCTGTCGAACGGCTGGAAAGCTACGATCCCGCATGGCCCATGCCTAAGATTTTTCGCATGAAAAAGGACGGCAAAATCAACGAAGGCATTTTTGTCGGCGACACGATTAACACGCCGTCCATGCTTTGCGTGGAGGACATCATTGACGCCTTGAACTGGGGGAAATCGGTCGGCGGGCTGAAAGGCTTGATTGCGCGGTCGGTCAATAACTTTAAAGTGTTGGAAAAATTCGTTGCCGCGTCGGATTGGGCGGATTTTCTGGCGGACAACGCCGAATACCGTTCAAACACGTCGGTTTGCCTGAAAATCAAAGCGCCGTGGTTTGAACAGCTGTCCGCGGACGATCGGAAAGCGTTTTGCAAAAAAATGGTCAAGCTGTTGGGCGACGAAGGCGCGGCGTATGACTGCGGTTCGTACAAGGACGCCCCCGCGGGACTGCGCGTGTGGTGCGGCGCGACGGTCGAAACGGCTGACGTTGAAAAGCTTTGCGCTTGGCTGGATTGGGCGTACCGAACGGTGAAAAACGGTTAATGGAAGCGAAAGCCCCCCGAAAAAGGGGGGCTTTTTGCGAAAAAGGGCGGAAAAGCAACCTTTTTTGATTGACGAGGTTAAAAAGATTGTTTTAAAATCCGCAATAGATTCGAAACAACGGATCGAAGTTAATCGTTAATTTTTTAGAGGGAGTCCTCAAGTGAATAAAAATGATCTCGTAGCTGAAGTAGCTAAAAACACCGGTTTGTCCAAAACGGACGCCGCCAAATCCGTCGACGCTTTTTTGAACGCCGTTGAAGGCGCTTTGAAAAAAGGCGACGAAGTCCGTTTGGTCGGCTTCGGCACGTTCAGCATTGCCACGCGCGCCGCGACCGAAGGTCGCAACCCCCGCACGGGTGCCAAAATCAACATTCCGGCTTCGAAACAGCCGAAATTCAAAGCCGGCAAAGGCTTGAAGGACGCCGTGAACTAAGCTGTTCACAGTTAAAAAAACGGGCGGTTTGTCAATGGCAAACCGCTTGTTTTTTTGTGATTAAACATAAAGTGCTGCCCGCAGGGGAAAGACAGTAGTCTCGCAAAGACGGATAAGGGTCGGCACGGGTGCCAATGCTTGCACGAGACTGCTTCACTTCGTTCGCAGTTTCGATTCTCTGGTTATTTTTCAATAAAATATAAAAAATCCTCGAACTTGCGAGCCTGCGACAGCAGGCGCGGCAATCTCCGCCATGGTCGGCACGGACAACAAGAATCGTCATTGCGAGTCCGCCTTGGCGGGCGAAGCAATCCATTTGCAGACGGTTTG
>SAMEA104315424__coassemble_913_pt1 | contig 16076 bp, 16 predicted proteins | sample SAMEA104315424__metabat2_low_PE_038 | metagenome-assembled genome bin SAMEA104315424 (sample SAMEA104315424) | gut metagenome | biome: Monkey gut; feature: monkey-associated habitat; material: faeces | place: China | collected 2013 | reverse complement strand
CCGGGCTTGACGACCGCATCAAAGCTCTGGGCGGAATAAAATCGGACGGCATGAAAAAAGCCGCCCGAAAGACAGGCGGCTTGTTTGCAAGCATTGACGACGATTCAACCCCGTGGCATTAACGCCGCCAGCGTTTTGAATACGGCGTCGAACATTTCGGGCGTCAACTTGCCCGTGTTCACGTTGTAGCGCGACGTGTGGTAAGTATCCAACAGCTTGATTTCCCGTTCGCCGAACAAAACGGAGTGCAACGCGTTGTGTGCGAATTTGCAGGCGGATTTTTTCGCGCCGAATACCGACAAAACGGCGTTGTGCGCCAAACTGCCCAAAGCCAAGACGACTTTCAAATTCGGCATGGCGTTGATTTCGCGAATTAAAAAAGCGGAACAGGTTTTGACTTCGCCGCCCGTCGGTTTGTTTTCGGGCGGAACACAGCGCACGGCGTTGGTCAATCGCGTGTTGATCAGCTTTAACCCGTCGTCGGGGCGGGCTTGATAAGTTCCCGCCGCAAAGCCGTAGTCAATCAGGCTTTTATACAGCAAATCCCCCGCAAAATCGCCCGTAAAGGGGCGTCCCGTCCTGTTCGCCCCGCGCAAACCGGGGGCAAGCCCGACAATCAGCAACTCGCCGTTCAAATCGCCGAAAGACGGAACGGGCGCGTTGAAAAAGTCGGGATAAAGCCTGCGGTTGTTATCGATGAACGCTTTTAGACGCGGACACAGCGCGCAATCCCTGTCGGGACAGGCAAAATCACGGCACATAGTCGGACTTTTCGTCGTCAAGTTCGGCGTACATCGCTTTTTGTGCTTCGACCAAAGCGGGATCCAGCTTCGCGCTTTGCGGCGTGCGGGAAATGTTCGGCGCCAAATCGCACAAATCCGTGAAATGGTCGGCTTGGCGGCGCAGTTCGTCCGCGACCATAGGCGGCTGGGACTGAACGGTGCTGACGACGGTCACGCGGACGCCCTTGCGCTGAACGGCTTCAACCAGAGAACGGAAATCCCCGTCGCCCGAAAACAGAATAGCATGGTCGATGCTTTCCGCCATTTCCATCAAATCGACGGCAAGCTCGATGTCCATATTGCCTTTGATTTTGCGGCGTCCCGAAGCGTCGGTAAATTCTTTGGTCGGCTTGGTTACCATGGTATAGCCGTTATAGTCCAACCAGTCGACCAGCGGGCGAATCGGCGAATATTCCTGATCTTCAACCAAGGCGGTATAGTAAAAAGCGCGAATCAAGCGCCCCTTTGTGGAAAAGAAATCCAAAAGCTTTCTGTAATCAATGTCAAAACCCAGCGCGCGCGCGGCGGCGTACAGGTTCGATCCGTCAATGAATAAAGCTATTTTTTCACCGGCATAACAACGCATAAAATACATCCTTTCATTAAAAATTATCGATAACGGACGTAGTTTAGAACGAAAAAAAGATTCTGCCAAGCTGATTTTGAGGCGACCTTAAAAATGTTTAAAATACGCTTGCAATTCGGAATAAAAAGACGATATAACAATTTCCTAAAGGTTTTTTGTGCACACTTATAAACTTGGAAGATACAAAATGGCTCGCGTTACTGTAGAAGATTGCGTTTTAAAAGTTCCCAATCGCTTTGAATTGGTTTTAATGGCGGCTCAGCGCGCCAAAAACATCAGTGCCGGCGCGGCGCTGACCGTTGACCGCGACCGCGACAAGAATCCTGTCGTCGCTTTGCGCGAAATCGCCGAAGACAAGGTGGATTTGGACGATTTGAGAAATACGCTGGTTACCGGAATGCAGAAAAATTACAAAGAAGAAGATATCGCTTCCGAAACCGAAATCCAAGCGGCGGACGCCGAATTGGCGGCTTTGACCGATGAATTCGCGCATTTGAACGATAACGAACAGGCCGTAGCCGAAGCCGGATTTTCCGAAGTAACGGCTGAAACGACGGAAGAGTGATTTTTCGTTAAAACGGGAAAATTGCCCCTATGTTGCGTCAGTTTGAATTGGTCGAGCGTGTTCGCTCGTATGATCCGAATGTCGATGAGGAAGCTCTGGACAGGGCGTATGTTTTTGCCGTGAAAATGCACGGATCGCAGAAACGCGCGTCCGGCGATCCGTACTTCTCCCATCCCGTCGAGGTCGCGGGTATTCTGACCGAATACAAACTGGACAGCGCGTCAATTATCACCGCGCTGTTGCACGACACGATTGAAGACACCGCCGCGTCCTATAACGACATCAAGGAAATGTTCGGCGAGGAAGTCGCCAAACTGGTTGAGGGCGTGACAAAGCTGAGCAAGCTTCAGCTGCAGTCCGATCAAACCAAGCAGGCGGAAAATTTCCGCAAACTGCTGTTGGCGATGTCGGACGACATCCGCGTGTTGCTGGTCAAGCTGGCCGATCGCGTTCACAACATGCGTACGCTTCAATTCCACAAAAACCCCGAAAAGCGTAAGCGTATCGCCCGCGAAACGATGGAAATTTACGCGCCTCTGGCGGAACGCATCGGCATGCAGGAAATGAAAAACGAGCTGGAAGACTTGTCTTTCAAAGAACTGTATCCCGAAGCGTACGAATCCATTACGGCACGTTTGGCTTTTCTGCGACAGGAAGGCGGCGATTTGGTCGGACGCATTATCGCCAAACTGAAAGACGACTTGAAAGATACCGGACTGGATATTGAGGTCACGGGGCGTGAAAAATCCCCGTATTCGATTTGGCGCAAAATGCAGCGGCAAAACGCGACGTTTGAACAGCTGTGCGACATCATGGCTTTCCGCGTCATCGTTCCGACGGTTGCGGACTGCTATCATGTTTTGGGCGTCATTCATACCAAATATCCGATGATTCCCGGACGGTACAAGGACTATATCTCGACCCCGAAGCCGAACGGCTACCGTTCGCTTCATACGGGGGTCATCGGTCCCGAAAAGCACCGTATCGAAATCCAAATCAGAACGCGCGAAATGCACGAAGTCGCGGAAATCGGTCTGGCGGCGCATTGGCGCTACAAACAGGGCGATTACAAAACCGACGGACGGCAGTTCGCTTGGCTGCGCGAACTGTTGGACATTATGGAACAGTCCGACAATCCCGAGGAATTTTTGGAACATACCAAAATGGAAATGTTCCAGGATCAGGTGTTCTGCTTTTCCCCGAAAGGCGACTTGATTTCCCTGCCCAAAGGCGCAACGGCGGTCGATTTCGCGTATGCCGTTCATTCGGGTTTGGGCAACCGCTGCGTCGGGGTGAAAATCAACGGCAAAATCCGTCCGCTGCGCACCGTTTTGGTCAACGGCGATCAGGTCGAAATTCTGACGTCGAAAACGCAAACGCCGTCGCCCGAATGGGAACGCTTTGCCGTAACGGGCAAAGCGCGCGCCGCCATTCGACGCTTTGTCCGCGCCCAAAAACGCGAACAATACCTTGAAGTCGGGCGGCAAATGCTGCAGCGCGCTTACAAAGCCGAGGGATACGAATACACCGACAAAAGCCTTGAAAACGTTTTGACGAACTTCAAGCAGGCAAGCGTCGAAGATCTGGCGGCGGCGGTCGGCGAAGGCGTTATTCAGGCGTCCGATGTTGTGGATTCCGTTTTTCCCGGACACAAGTCCCGCTTTGCCCGCGCGGTTGACGCGATTAAACGCGGCGCAAAGAAAATCAGCGACAAAACCGACCACAAGAAACAAAGTCCGATTAACGGCTTGATTCCGGGGATGGCAATCAACTTTGCCAAGTGCTGCCACCCGTTGCCGGGGGACAGAATCGTCGGCATTGTTACAACGGGCAAGGGCGTGACCATTCACACGATTGACTGTCCGACGCTTGAAAAGTTTTCAGCCGAACCCGAACGCTGGCTGGATGTATCTTGGAACGAGGATTCGCTGGAAGGGCAGAGTCATGTCGCCCGTTTGCGCATCGTGTTGGCAAATCAGCCCGGCAGTTTGGGAACTTTGTCGAACGTGATTGCCAAAAACCACGGCAATATTGCGAACTTGAATATTTTGGAGCGTTCGCTGGGCTTTTTTGAATTGACCGTTGACGTCGAAGTGCATGATGTCAGCCATTTGAACGACATTATGGCGGCTTTGCGCGCCAGCCCCGGCATCAGTTCGGTGCGCCGTTCGCAGGATTGACGATGATTGTCGGATTGGGAACGGATTTGACGGACATCCGCCGTATTGAAAAAGCTTTCAGCCGTTTCGGAGACGCATTTGCCAACCGCATCTTTACCGAAAGCGAACAGGCGTATTGCAACGCCAAGCCCGAAAAAAAACGGATTTGCGCTTATGCCGCGCGCTTTGCCGCCAAAGAAGCCTGCTCAAAAGCTTTGGGAACGGGAATGCGCGGGATTTCGTGGACGGAAATGGAAATCGCGTCACAGCCGAGCGGCAAACCCGAACTGGTTTTGACAGGCGGCGCGTTAAAACGGATGCATGCTTTGACGGGCGGGAAGAAAGGCTTTTTAAATGTTTCTTTGACGGATGAAGCGCCGTATGCTATGGCTACCGTCATCTTGAGTACCGATTCTTGAAAACAGGAGGAATCATTATGGAAGAAAAAAACACGCAGGGCGGTTTTTGGGAAACGACAAAAACGGTTGTTTATGCCGTTTTGATCGCTTTGTTCATTCGCACGGTCTTTGCCGAACCGTTCAGCATTCCGTCGGGTTCGATGATTCCGACTTTGCTGGTCGGGGATTACCTGTTTGTGTCCAAGATGTCCTACGGCTACAGCAAACATTCCCTGCCGCTGAGCATGCCGCTGATCAAAGGGCGCATTTTTTACACGCAGCCCGAACGCGGCGATGTGATTGTGTTCAAAATGCCCTCCGACAATAAAACGGACTACATCAAACGTCTGATCGGGCTGCCGGGGGACAAGGTTCAGATGAAAGAAGGCAGACTGTACATCAACGGCGAAAGGGTCGAACGCAAAAGCGAAGGCGAATATGTCATGCGCGATGAGGCTGGCAAAGCGATGCGTTTCGAAAAATACACGGAAATCCTGCCGAACGGAGTACAACATCCGATTTTGGAAGTGTCGGATACGGGCGTATTCGACGATACCGAAGAATTTACCGTTCCCGAAGATCATTTCTTTATGATGGGGGACAACCGCGACAATTCGTTGGACAGCCGTTCGGTCAAAGTCGGCTTTGTGCCGAAAAACAATCTGGTCGGCAAAGCGAAGTTCCTGTTTTTCTCGCATGACGATTCCGTCGCGTGGTGGCAGATCTACAAGTGGCCGATGGCTGTCCGCTGGTCGCGCTTGTTCAACGGAATCAAATAATGAAAAAGGTCAATGTTTCGGAGCTGTACGGCGTTTTGGGATATTCGTTCAAAGACGAAACCCTTTTGCGCCGTGCGCTGACTTTGGGTTTCGGGGATCACTTCAACGGCTATGAACGGCTGGAATTTCTGGGCGACCGCGTTTTGGGGCTGACCGTTGCGACGATGCTGTTCGAAAGTTTCCCGAATGAACCCGAGGGCGACTTGGCGCGCCGTTTCGCGCAGCTGACCCGCGCCGAAACATTGGCGATCGTATCGGAAAAACTGGGCTTTAAAAATTATTTGACGTGCCTGCATTCGGGGACGAAAGCGGATGTGACCAAAGCGGTGCTGTCCGATATTTGCGAAGCCGTTATTGCCGCGATTTACCGCGACAGCGACTTTGAAACGGCAGCGGCTTTTGTGCGCAAACATTGGGAAAAGCTGATGCATGAACTGGCTTTGCCGCCTGTCGACGCGAAAACCCGCTTGCAGGAAGCCGCTCAAGCCCGCAAACTGCCTTTGCCCGTTTATACCGAACTGGAACGGACGGGACCCGATCACAGCCCCGTTTTCGTTATGCAGGTTGAAGTGCAGGGATTTGAGCCTTGCACGGCGCGCGGTCCGTCCAAACGCGAAGCGTCTCAAAATGCTGCTGCGGAAATGTTGGGAAAGATGAAAAAATGACGCGGTGCGGCTTTGTTACTTTGTTGGGCGCGCCGAATGCGGGCAAATCGACTTTGGTCAATACCATGGTTGGGGCGAAAGTGTCGATTGTATCGCCCAAAGTGCAGACGACGCGCGCCAGAGTGCGCGGCATTGTGGTCAAGGATGACTGCGAAATCGTATTGGTGGACACGCCGGGGATTTTCAAACCCAAACGCCGTTTGGACAGGGCGATGGTCGCCGCCGCTTGGCAGGAAGCCGAATACACCGACTTGCGCGTTTTGATGGTGGACGCGCGCCGCGGTTTGGACGACGATACGCGCGCGATTGTGGAATCGCTGCAAAAAAACAAGCTGAAAGCCGTTCTGGTTTTGAACAAAACCGATTTGGTCAAGCCCGAAAAACTGTTGGAATTGTCCGCGCAGCTGAATGCTTTGCATGATTTCACGGAAACGTTTATGCTCTCGGCTTCAACAGGCGAGGGCGTCAAGGATTTTGAAAGCTGGCTAGCCCTGCAAATGCCCGAAAGCCCGTTTATGTTTCCCGAAGATCAGGTTTCCGATTTGCCGAACCGTTTGCTGGCGGCTGAAATTACGCGCGAAAAGCTGTATATGAACTTGAATCAAGAGCTGCCGTATGTCACGACCGTTCTGACGGATTCTTGGAAAGATTTGGACAACGGTGCGATACGGCTTGACCAGACAATCTTTGTCGAACGCGAAAAACAGCGGCAGATTGTGCTGGGCAAAAACGGGGCGATGATTAAAAAAATCGGCATGCAGGCGCGCAAAGAACTGGAAGACCTGTTCGAATGCCGCGTTCATCTGTTTTTGTTTGTCAAAGTCCGCGAAAAATGGGGCGACAATCCCGAGCTTTACCGCCCGTGGGGATTGGATTTCAATGCCTGAATGGTCGGATTGCGGCGTTATCGTCAATGTCCGCAAATATGCCGAAACGGGCGCGGTCGTCACTTTCTTCACCCAAGAACACGGTCGGCACAACGCGTTATGTTCAGGCGCGTTTTCCAAACGCAACAGCGGAACTTTCCAAGTCGGCAATCTGGTCCAAATCACTTGGAACGCCCGATTGGAAGAACACCTCGGCACGGCGAAAGTCGAGCTGCTGACGCCTTACGCCGCCGCCGTTTTATCCGACTCCGAACGGTTATGCGCTTTGGCGTCGGCGAGCGCGCTGCTGTCGCTGCTGCCGGAACGCGAACCGAATCCCGATTTTTTTGAAAAAACGGTCAAATTGCTGGCGGTTTTGCCTTTTGACGGATTTTTGGAAGCGTATGCCCGATGGGAGGTCGATTTACTGTCCGCATTGGGGTTCGGATTGGATTTGTCGGCATGCGCTTTGACGGGGAAAACGTCGGATTTGTGCTATGTTTCGCCCAAAAGCGGACGCGCCGTCAGCCGTGAAGCGGGCGCGCCGTGGGCGGACAGACTGCTGGTTTTGCCCGCTTTTTTGACAGACGGGGAAAAATCGGCTGAAAATCGCGAGGAAATTAAAAAAGCATTAAAATTAACGGGTTTTTTCCTTGAAAATTATGGGGCAAAGACGGTAGACTACCGTATTCCTGTTGCCAGGAATCGCTTAATCGAAAAGGTGTAAAAATGGAAGTTACGGAAAGAATCAGCGACAAATCCTTTAAGGATATTTTGTCGCAGGGGTATTTGTCTTACTCGCTGAGCGTCATCGCCGACCGCGCGCTGCCCGACGTTCGCGACGGATTAAAGCCCGTACACCGCCGCATTTTGTACGCGATGAACGAATTGCAGCTGAATCCGGCTTCCGGTTTTAAAAAGTGCGCCCGCGTCGTCGGCGACGTCATTGGTAAGTATCACCCGCACGGCGATACCGCCGTTTACGATGCCATGGTGCGTTTGGCGCAGGACTTTGCCGTTCGCTATCCGCTGGTTGATGGGCAGGGGAACTTCGGCAACGTTGACGGGGACAACGCCGCCGCCATGCGTTACACCGAAGCGCGCCTGACCGATGTTGCGATGGCGATTATGGAAAACCTGGACGACGGAACGGTCATATTCAATCCGACGTATGACGGCGACAATCAGGAACCCGCCGTGATGCCGTGCGCTTTTCCGAATTTGCTGGCAAACGGGTCTTCGGGCATTGCGGTCGGGATGGCAACCAACATTCCGCCCCACAACGTCGGCGAAATCGCGGACGCTTTGCAGCTGCTGATTAAAAAGCCCGACTGCACGGTTCCGGATTTGCTGCAATTTATCAAAGGTCCCGACTTTCCCACGGGCGGCGAGCTGGTCGAAGCCCCCGAAAACATCCAAAAAGTGTACGAAACGGGACGTGGCGCGCTGAAAATCCGCGCCAGATGGGAAAAGGAAGAGCTGTCGCACGGATTGTATCAAATCGTTGTGACGGAAATTCCCTACGGCATTAAAAAATCCGAACTGATTGCCAAAATAGCCAAGCTTCTGCTGGAAAAGAAGCTGCCGTATCTGGCGGACATCCGCGATGAATCCGCCGAAAACGTGCGTATTGTTCTGGAACCGCGCAACCGCAACATCGAACCCGAACATTTGATGGGACATTTGTTCAAGCAAACCGATTTGCAGATTAACTTCAACCTGAACATGAATGTGCTGGACAAAGACCATGTTCCGGGGGTGCGCAATCTGAAAGAAGTGCTGCAGGCGTTTTTGGACCACCGCCAAGACGTGCTTATCCGCCGTTCAACGCACCGCTTGGAAAAAATCAACCACCGCATGGAGATTTTGGAAGGTTTCCTTATCGCTTATCTGAACTTGGACGAAGTCATCCGCATTATTCGCGAAGAAGACGACGCCAAAGTGTGCTTGATGAAAACGTTTAACTTGACGGAAATTCAGGCGGATTCCATTTTGAATATGCGTTTGCGTTCCTTGCGCAAACTGGAAGAAATGCAAATCAAGGACGAACACACCGCTTTGGCGCAGGAAAAAGCGGGACTGGAGGCTTTGCTGGTTGACGAAGCTTTGCGCTGGAAAGCCATTTCCGCCGAAGTCGCCGTAATGAAAAAGAAATTCGGTCAAACGACGGCTTTGGGCAAACGCCGCACTTTGATTTCGGGCGCGGTCGAGGAAATCGAAGTCCCCGTCGAAGCCATGATCGAAAAAGAACCGATTACCGTTATTCTGTCCGAAAAAGGCTGGATACGCTCCGTCAAAGGGCATATCGCTTTGGACGACGACATCAAATTCAAGGACGGCGACAAACTGAAATTCGGGCTGCATGTTCAGACGACGGACAAAATTTTGCTGTTTGCGACGAACGGGCGTTTCTACACGCTGCTGGCGGACAAACTGCCGCGCGGTCGCGGATTCGGCGAACCGTTGCGCCTGTCCATCGATTTGCCCGAAGAAGACGACATCGTTTGCATGTTCGTGTATCAAACGGGGCGGAAACGCTTGATTGTATCCAAACGCGGCAAAGGCTTTGCGGTCAAGGAAGACGACTTGGTTGCACAAACCCGCAACGGCAGAATCATCTTGAATTTGGCGCAAGGCGACACGGCGAAGTTCTGTCTGCCGTTTGAAGGCGACACGGTTGCCGTTGTCGGCGACAACAGAAAACTGCTGATTTTCGATGCGCTGGAAATTCCGGAAATGACGCGAGGGCAGGGCGTCTTTATGCAGAAATATCCCGAAGGCGTTTCCGTTTCAGATATCAAATTGTTCAACAAAGCCGACGGCTTGGCATATCCGTGCGGCGGCGGAACGCGGATTGAAACCAATCTGGTTGGCTGGACGGGACACCGCGCCCAAGTCGGCAAGATGCCGCCCGTCGGTTTCCCGAAAAGCAACAGATTTTAACCGATGTTCAACAACAGTGCTTTATTGATTTTTTCGGCGGTTTTGCTGTTTGCCTTTCCCGCGAAAGCTACTGTTAAGGAATATGCGGCTGAAGTGCGCCATGATGTCGGAAAGATTTTAAAAAGCGGCAACTGGGATATGTATGTTCCCGTCAACACTTGGCACAATCGGGACATGTACGACAAGAAAAAGACGGATTCCTACAATGAAATGCCGTGGGGCTTCGGTATCGGAAAGCATATTTATCAAGGCAATACGATGCGCGGTGTATACGCCATGGCGTTCAGCGATTCCCACAGCAAAGTCGAACCGATTGTCGGATATCTGCGCCAATGGAATTATTATTTTGACAATGATAAAGACTTTTCCGTCGGAGCGGGGTATACTTTTGGCGTAACATTCCGCCATGAATACAATTATTTGCCAATTCCCGCCCCTTTGCCTATTTTCGGAATAAAATACGGGAAATTGTCCGTTCAGGCGACTTATATCCCCGGACCGTACAACACGTTCAATGTGTTGTTCACATGGTTGAGATACGAATTTTAAAAATTACGAACGTCGCTCCCGTTGGTCGCCGAACTCACGCTGCATTATAAAATGCGGATAGGGTGAGGTTGTTCGCTTCGCTCACCCCTCAAGGGGGACGCTCGGGCTTTGCCCTGTGCGTCATCAGCTCGCTGACCGAACTTACTTCGCGAGTTCTCATCTCACACTTCTATATTCATTATTCACAAAAAAAAAGCCTCGTAATCGGGGCTTTTTTTGTGAATGGCGGATAGGGTGAGATTCGAACTCACGAACTCCGTAAAGAGTCGCCGGTTTTCAAGACCGGTGCATTCAACCGCTCTGCCACCTATCCGCAAAGCAAATGCATTTTTGCCGATTTTCAACGGAAATGCAAGAAAAATATAAACAATGTTTCTTGATGCTTTTTGGTTTAAAATCAGGCATTATATTTACAGATTCAATTTGACAAAGAGGATGCAAATGACTGACGAAATCAAAAACACCGAAGAAAAAGTGCAGGATGTCGGCAAAAAGCTGACGGGATTTTTGGGCGGATTGGCTGAAAAGGCGAAAAACATCGATGTCAAGGATTTGACCGAAAAAGCCAAGCAAAAGGTCGGTGAAGTCAAAGACATGGCATCCGAACTCAGCACGGGGAAAAATGAAACCTCCGCCCAACCGCGTGAAGAAATTCCCGCCGAGCTTGCCAAAGAACTGTTCCAAAAAGCCCAATCCTCCGCCGATGCGCTGCCGCCCGTCATCAATGCCGAACTTGCCGATCTGATCCCGGGGGAAACGATTGTTTGCAAAATCAAAACAGGATCCGCGACCGATCCCGCTTATTTGATTTTGACCAACAAAACATTGCTGTTTTTTACGCGCGCATCCGACCAGTTTGCCGCTGCCGTTTATCCCTTGGCAAGTGTTGCGGCGTTTTCCATCAATCCGCCGCGCAATGATGCCGCCGGGCGTTTTTCGATTTTGACCGGCGCGGGGGAAATCAAAACAACTTTAAACGGCGTCGATACTTATTTCAAAGCCGTCCTGCTTTACAGAAAATTGCGTGAAGCTTTGAAAAAATAACCTTTGAAAAGCACCGTTTGACAGGTGCTTTTCTTTTGTCTTTAACGAAAAAATAAGAACTGTCTTTTACAAATAAGGGTGAAAGGCGGTTGCAATGTCTCGGTTGGGCAAAGGGCTTTTTTTGTTGGGGTTGACTTGTTCGTTTCCCGCTTGCGGGGCGGAAAGTCTGACTTTTGCCGAATGGTACGAGGAATTTCGCCGCGAAGCCGTCGAAAAAGGCATTTCGGCGCAAACGCTGGATATCGCTTTTGCCGAACAAAAAACGCTCCCGTCCGTTATTACGCGGGATCGGAAACAGCCCGAACTGCGCAAAGATTTCCAGTCTTATATCGACAACGCCATTAACGTTTTGCGCATTCGCAAAGCCAAACGGCTGCTGTCCGAAAACGAAGCTCTGCTTAATGGAATTTATAAAAAATACGGCGTTCCCCCCGCTTATCTGATTGCATTTTGGGGAATGGAAACCGATTTCGGCACGCGCAAAGGCGATTATCCGATTATCAGCGCTTTGTCGACTTTGGCATACGACACGCGGCGTCCCGATTTTTTCCGTTCCGAACTGTTTCACGCCGTCAAAATGGTTCAAACGGGTATTTTGCCTGAAAAAATGAAAGGGTCTTGGGCGGGGGCTTTCGGAAATTTTCAATTCATGCCGTCCACTTATCACGCTTTTGCCGTCGATTATGACGGCGACGGTACTGCGGACCTGTGGAACAGTCTGCCCGATGCGCTGGCGTCCGCCGCCAACTATCTGTCGTCCGAGGGATGGAACAAATCCATCGGCTGGGGCAGGGAAGTTTTCCTGCCGAAACGCTTTGACTGGAATTTGATAGAACAACGAAAAACCTTGCAAGAATGGCGGAACGAGGGCATTGAATTTACATCGGATGCCACACCGCTTTCCACTCAGGCGGCTCTGTTTTTGCCCGCGGGTATTCAAGGTCCCGCTTTTTTGGTTTATTCCAACTTTCATGTGATTTTGAAATGGAACAACTCCGTTTTATACGCCATCGCCGTCGGGCATCTGGCTGACAGAATCCAAGGCAATCCCGCTTTTAAAAAGAAATATGCGGCGGGCAAAACATTTTCGTTGGAAAATTCGCTGGAAGTTCAGGAACTTTTGGCGAAAATGAAGCTCTACGAAGGGGATGCCGACGGTATTTTGGGACGCAAAAGCCGCGAAGCCGTACGGAAATTTCAAGCAATGTACGATTTGCCCGCCGACGGATACGCCAGCCCGTCTTTGCTGCATTTCATGCGTTTGGTTTTAAGCGGCGGCGCGGAGCGCAAGGAACTGACTTTCGATGAAGTGCGCGAATTGCAGATTATTCTGTCCAAGGGCAGTTATTACAAAGGTCCCGTAGACGGAAAGCTGGGCAAGTCGACGAAAACGGCAATCGAATTGTATAAAAAAGTTTACGGACTGCAAGGCGCGGAAATCAATCGCAAGCTTTTGGCGAAAATGCGCGTTCAGGCGGCGCGGAATTTGGAGAGCGGAAACACAGACCCTTTGGTTGCCGAATTTTGGAAGCAAGAAGAGGTCAAACAAAAGGAAAAACTGAAAAAATCGCGTAAAACCAAAAGCTTGAATAAAAAAGTTAAACCGAAAAAACGCAAAAAAAGTAAGCTTGCGCCGAAAATCGGAAAAAAAGTTTACATCCGCCTTGATTCCTAACCGTTAAGCCGTTATTCTCTTGCCCAGAAAGGAAACCGAAAAATGCGTTCTTTGATGAAAATCCTGACGATTTCAACAGCATTGGCGTTGTCCGCCTGTTCCGACGGCATCGGATCGTTTTCGTCCTCTCCGTCGTCTGCGGCAGTATCGTCCGCGGACAAATCTGGCGGATACTACAAGGTCGGAAACCCGTATCAGGTCGACGGCATCTGGTACTATCCGAAAGAAGACTATGCCTACAAAGAAGTCGGCGTTTCTTCATGGTACGGGGCGGATTTTCACAACGGCATCACGGCAAACGGCGAATTGTACGATATGCACGATTTGACGGCGGCGCACAGGACTTTGCCGCTGCCCAGCATGGTTCGTGTCACAAACCTGCAGAACGGGCGTTCTTTGGTTGTCCGCGTCAACGACCGCGGACCGTTCAAAAACGACCGCATTATCGATGTTTCCATGAAAGCGGCGCAATTGCTGGGCTTTAAAGATCAGGGAACGACACAGGTTCAGGTCGAAGTCTTGCCCGAAGAAAGCAAAGCTTTGAAAGCCGAGCTTTTGGCGGGACGGACGGGGGGCGAAACGTATGCGTCCTCCGTTGTTCCGGCGGCAACCGACGCTGAAGAAAAAAGACCCGCACCGCCCAAAAATTTGAATTACCCGCGCTTGGCGAACAAACCGCCCGTTTTGGCGGAAGAGGTTCCTTTGGTCGCTTCCGCGGCGGCGCAGGCATCGGATTCCGCCCGCTACAACGATTGGGACGAGGATTTGACTCAGGCTCAAGCCAAAAAAGAGCCTGCTCCGGCACCGAAGCCGATTGCCAAACCCGCACCGAAAAAGCAGACGGCTTCCGCTAAAAAAGCGGCTGTAACCGCTTCCGCCTCCGTTGCCCCCGGATACTATGTGCAAGTCGGCGCGTTCGGCAGCGAAAGCAATGCCGAAAAAATGCGGACGAAAGTTTCAAAATACGGCACGGCTTTGATTATTCCCGTTACCGTCAACGGAAAAGCTTTGTATCGTGTCCGTTTGGGACCCGCAAACGCGAAAAAAGCGTTGGAAATGATGGATAAGGTAACAAATGCCGGCTTCGGGGATGCCCGCTTGGTGGAAGAAAAGGGAACGTCTGCGGTCGGGCGGCGGCTGGATCAAGCATTTTAAGGAATGATGCGGATGAAAAATTGGAAATTTTTGCTGGCGACGACCTGCCTTGTTTTTGCGGCAACCTCTGCGGATGCGATTGAAACAAAAGCCAAACATGCCGTATTGATGGATTTTGAAACGGGCGAATTTTTTTACGAAAAAAACGCGGACGAGCCGATGCCGCCCGCATCCATGAGCAAATTGATGACGGCGTACCTGATTTTTGAACGGCTGAAAGACGGGCGTTTGTCCATGGACGACGTTTTTACGGTCAGCGAAAACGCTTGGCGCAAAGGCGGAGCGAAAACAGGCAGCTCGACGATGTTCCTGCGCATCAAAGACAAGGTTAAAGTCAAAGATCTGCTGCGCGGAATTATCGTTCAATCGGGGAACGACGCTTGTATTGTGGCAGCCGAAAACATTGCGGGATCCGAAGCTGAATTTGCCGAATTGGCAAATCAAAAAGCGGCGGAACTCGGTTTAAAACATTCCCATTTTGCCAATGCGACGGGCTGGCCCAATCCCAACCATAAGATGTCGGCGAAAGATTTGGCAACGCTAGCTTACCGTATCATCCGCGATTTTCCGGAATATTACAGCATTTATTCGGAACAAAGCTTTACTTACAACAAAATCACGCAGGAAAACCGGAATCCGCTGCTGTTGCTGATGCCGGGCGTTGCCGACGGCATTAAAACGGGACATACCAGCGTTTCCGGATACGGTTTGACGGGTTCCGCCAAAAAGAACGGTCGTCGGCTGATTATGGTTGTCAACGGGTTGAAAACCATGAAAGAGCGCGGCGACGAATCCTTGCGCTTGATGAATTGGGGCTTCCGCGAATTTGGAAACTATCCCGTCTTGAAACAGGATGTCAAAGTAGTTTCCGTTCCTGTTTGGCTGGGCGAACAAAAAGATGTCGCCGCCGTTCCTGCCGAAAATCTGACGCTGACTTTGCCAAAAGGGCGGCAAAAGGAAATCGTGGCGCATGTCAAATACAAATCGCCGTTAAACGCGCCTGTCAAAAAAGGGCAGGAAATTGCGATATTGACGCTTTCCGCTCCGGATAAAGCCGAAAAAATTATTCCGCTGTATGCGGCGCGGGATGTTAAAAAATTGGGCTATTTCGGGCGAATAAAGGAAACGGTCAAACACGTTTTGTTCGGCTTTGGTTCAAAAACGGCGCAATAAGATGGCAAAAGGCTTTTTCATCACGTTTGAAGGCGGGGAGGGAACGGGCAAATCGACCCAAACCCGATTGCTGGCGGATTTTTTCGAAAAACAAGGATATTCATGCGTATTGACTCGCGAACCCGGCGGATCTGAGGGCGCGGAGGAAATCCGCAATCTGGTCGTTAAAGGCGCCGTCGGTCGCTGGGACGCCATGACCGAAGCTTTACTGATGTTTGCCGCCCGCCGCGATCACTTGGTCCATACAATCTGGAAAGCGTTGGATGAAGGCAAAACCGTCATTTGCGATCGCTTTGCCGATTCAACAATGGCATATCAAGGCTTCGGATACGCGGACAAAGGTTTGGGACAGCAAGCGGTTCAAACGCTGTACGATACTGTTGTCGGCAACTTCAAACCCGATTTGACAATCATTATGGACATGCCCGTCGAAAAAGGGTTGGAACGCGCTTTGAAACGGGATGCGTCGTCCAATCGCTACGAACGCATGGGGTTGGATTTTCACCGCAATCTGCGGCGGGCTTTTTTAACGATCGCCGAACAAGATCCCGTTCGTTGCGCCGTGGTTGATGCGACGGGCGATATTGAAACAATCCAAAACGACATTCAAAATATTGTCAGAAAACGCTTGCTTGAAAAAGGCGGCAAATGACGGACGGCTCGCTAAAATCACCGGAAGAACAAACGGAACTGTTCGGACACGAAACCGCCGAACGGTTGTTTTTGCAAGCCATTGA
>SAMEA104315424__coassemble_908_pt1 | contig 16123 bp, 12 predicted proteins | sample SAMEA104315424__metabat2_low_PE_038 | metagenome-assembled genome bin SAMEA104315424 (sample SAMEA104315424) | gut metagenome | biome: Monkey gut; feature: monkey-associated habitat; material: faeces | place: China | collected 2013 | reverse complement strand
CGCAGTTGCCGAGCCAATAGGCGAGGCTTACGAAGCAAGTAAGCCCGAAGCAATCCCGGGACGCGGGCGCACAAGTGCCAATACCTGCACGGGATCACCACGTCGCGGCGTCGCCGCTCCTCGTGATTTCGATATTATATTGATAATAAAATAAAATCGCAATTGCGAGGCGGATGCAATCCGCCGCGGCAATCTTTGCCTTGGTCGGTACGGGTGAGCTTGACGAAAATGCGCTTGGCGGATATGATGGGCGAAAAACTTAAAGGAGCAGTACTATGCCTTCATTCGACATTGTGTCCAAAACCGATATGACCGAAATTCAAAACGCCGTCAACGGCGCGGCGCGCGAGATTTCAACGCGCTTCGATTTCAAAGGGTCGAAAAGCTCGATTGAATTGAAAGACAAGGAAATCATCCTGCTTGCCGACGACGATTTAAAGCTGAAACAGCTGCACGAATTGTTGGTGACTTACGTTACCCGCCGCAAGCTGGACACGTCGGCTTTGAGCTTCGGCAAAGAGGAAAAAGCCGCGGGCGCGATGGTGCGGCAAGCCGTTGCCGTCAAACAGGGCATCGAACAGGAAATCGCCAAGAAAATTTCCAAAGCGATTAAGGATTCCAAAGCCAAAGTGCAGGTGTCCATCCAAGGCGACGAACTGCGCGTTTCGGGCAAAAAGCGCGACGATTTGCAGGCGGTTATCGCTTTTGTGAAAACGCTGGGCATCGATCAGCCGCTTCAGTTCGTCAACTTCCGCGACTAATACCGCCACTCGACAATCGCTTTTTTGGTGATTTTATCTTTGTTCTGCATTGTCAAACTGTCGGACAGGGAAGCGACCGCGTCCAATCCTTCGGAGATTTGGCGGGCTTTGATGCGCGCCCGACGGTATTCTTGTTCCGTTTTGGGCAAAACGGGTTCGGGGATAAAGGAATCTTGCGACAAAGTCGTCAAAGTCGGCGCTTCCTTTTTCAGCGCGGCAAAACCGAAATCCAGCAGTTTAAAGATGTGACGGTCGCGCTCGCGCACGGAATTGCGCCCCATGACCACGCCGATAAGCCGTTTCCCGTTGCGTTTGGCGGAACCGACGACATGATAGCCCGACGCGTCCACATAGCCCGTTTTCAGTCCGTCGCCGCCTTTGTAAAACCGCGCGACCAGATTGTGGTTGCCGTAATAACGCCTGCCGTAGCGGAAACCTTTGACGGAAAACAGCCTGTAATACTTCGGGAAATGCTGAATCAGAGCCATGGACAAAATCGCCATGTCGCGCGCCGAGGTGACTTGGTCTTTGTTATGCAGTCCCGACGCGTTTTTGAACCGCGTGTCTTTCATGCCCAACTCAAGGGCGACGCGCGTCATTTTGTCGGCGAACTGAGCTTCCGAACCGCCCAAGCCTTCCGCCACCACGACGGCGGCATCGTTGGCGGAACGCGAAATCATGGCGAAAATCGCGTTTTCGACGGAAATGCTTGTTCCCGCCTTTAATCCCATGCGCGATTTCGGCTGTTTCGCGGCGTTGACGGACACGGGCAGCAGCTGGTCGATTTGGATTTCCTTTTTTTCCAAAGCGTCAAAGACCATATACAGCGTCATCATTTTGGTCAAAGACGCGGGATAGCGCTTTTCTGTCGCGTTTTCGGATTGCAAAACGCGTCCCGTTTCCGCTTCAATCAACAGGGACGACCGTCGGCTTTGCGCGCCGGCGGGCGGGGCAATCAGTAAAAAAGCGAGCAGAAAGCGAAAAAAAAGCACTTTTTTATACTCTAATTTAAACATTTTCCGACACCATCATACGCGGTTTTCCCCTTTTTTGGCAAGGGGTTTCACAGAAAGGAGCTGGAAATGGCGAAACGTTCGATTCCCGATACGCAAACCCAAGGCGGCGTCGCGACAAAATCAAAGCCGCAAACCAAACGCCCGCCTTTGTACCGCGTGCTGATTCTGAACGACGACTTTACGCCGATGGATTTCGTGATTTCCGTGCTTCAAAGCGTGTTCGACAAATCGGCGGCGGAGGCAACCGACATCATGCTGCAGGTGCATCGTTCGGGTGCGGGCGTCGCAGGCGTTTACACGCTGGAAGTCGCCGAAACAAAAGCCGCTCAAACAATCGAAATGGCAAAACGGTCGCAGCACCCCTTGCGCTGCAAAGTCGAAAAGGAATAAGCAATGCTGTCTCCGAGCTTGGAACAAACTTTACAGCTGGCGCTGACGTTCGCGGGCGAACGCAATCAGGAATTCGCGACTTTGGAACATTTGCTGCTGGCGATGCTGGACGACAGGGACACCGTGCCGTTCTTTATGAAGATGAAGCTGCCGATTGAAAAGCTGGAACAGGAATTAACCGACTTTATCGACAAAGATTTGTCCTATCTGGTTTTGAAAACCGCCGATATTCAGCCCAAGCCCACCATCGCCATGCAAAGGGTGTTTCAACGCGCGGCTTTGCAGGTGCAGTCCAGCGGGCGCGACATGGTAACGGCGTTGCATTTGATTATCGCGATGTTCGCCGAAAAGGATTCTTACGCCGTTTATTTTTTGCAAAAATACGGGGTTGAACGTCTGGCGGTTATGAACTTTTTAAGCGATTCCTCCCCCGTTTCGGGCGTGGACGACGACTATATGGACGACATCGACCCGCTGGAGGAATTCTGCATCAATCTGAACGAAAAAGTCAAAGAAGGCAGGGTTGATCCGCTTATCGGGCGGGAACGCGAGGTTGAACGCATGATGCAGGTGCTTTGCCGGCGCACGAAAAACAATCCGCTGCTCATCGGCGATCCGGGGGTCGGCAAAACCGCTTTGGCAGAGGGGTTGGCTTTGAAAATCGAAAGCGGAAAAGTGCCGAACCCGCTGAAAAACGCCGTGATTTATCAGCTGGACATAGGGGCTTTGCTGGCGGGAACGCGGTACCGCGGCGACTTTGAAGAACGCTTGAAAATGGTGCTGGAGGAACTGGAAGCCGATCCGAACATCCTGCTGTTCGTCGATGAAATCCACACGCTTATCGGCGCGGGAGCGACGTCGGGCGGCACGATGGACGCGTCGAATTTGCTGAAACCCGCGCTGGGCGAAGGGCGGGTGCGCTGTATCGGATCGACGACGTACAAGGAATTCCGCAACCACATGGAAAAAGACCGCGCTTTTCTGCGCCGTTTCCAGAAAATCGACATCAACGAACCAAGCGCGGACGAAACGCTGAAGATTTTGCGCGGGCTGAAAACCGCTTACGAAAAGCACCACGGGGTCGTGTTCACGGCGGACGCTTTGAAAACCGCCGTCGATTTGTCGGTGCGCTACATCCACGACCGCAAACTGCCCGACAAGACAATCGACGTTCTGGACGAAGCGGGCGCGGCGTTCGCTCTGTCGCGCAAAAAGAAAAAGCAAATCACTGCGCACGATATCGAGGAAGTCGTTTCCAAAATCGCGAACGTGCCCGCCAAAACCGTTTCCGCCGACGACCGCGAAGCTTTGCGGAACTTGGAGCAGGACTTGAAAAAAGCGGTGTTCGGTCAAAACAAAGCGCTGGAGGCGTTGTCGTCCTCGATTAAAATGGCGCGGGCGGGACTGCGCGACGCGGGCAAGCCGATCGGCAGCTATCTGTTTTCGGGACCGACGGGGGGCGGCAAAACCGAAGCCGCGCGGCAACTGGCGAAAACTTTGGGCGTCGAATTGTTGCGTTTCGACATGTCCGAATATATGGAAAAACACTCTTTGTCGCGCTTAATCGGAACGCCGCCGGGGTATGTCGGATTCGAGCAGGGCGGTTTGCTGACCGACGCGGTCGATCAACACCCTTACGCGGTGCTTTTGCTGGATGAAATCGAAAAAGCGCACCCCGACCTGTTCAACATTTTACTGCAAGTCATGGATTACGGCAAACTGACCGACTCCAACGGCAAAGCGGTGGATTTTTCAAACGTGATTTTGATTATGACGACCAACGCGGGCGCGGCGGATTTGGCAAAACCCGCCATGGGCTTCGGCAATACGGAGCGCACGGGCGACGACAAGGAAGCCATTGAACGCCTGTTCACGCCCGAATTCCGCAACCGTTTGGACGCGGTGATTCCGTTCGTCAGGCTGGATACGGAAATCGTGCGCCGCGTCGCGGACAAATTCCTTGATTTGCTGGCAAAACAGCTGAGCGAAAAGAAAATCACGCTTGACGTCGCTTTTTCGGCGAAAGAATGGCTGATTAAAAAAGGATTCGACGACAAAAACGGCGCGCGTCCTTTGGCGCGGGTGATTCAAGAGCATATCAAGAAACCCCTTGCCGAAGAAATGCTGTTCGGTCAGCTGACCAAAGGCGGACGCGTCCGCATTTCCGCCAAAGACGGCAAACTGCTGGTCGTCTGCCGCCCGCCCCTTGCTCCGCGGAAAAGCACGAAAACCGAGGAAGAATTGATGCTGCTGTGAAACTTTTTCGTTTTTTGACTCGCCTTTTGTATCGGGGGACTGTATAAAGAAATCCCGATAACGCGAATCAAACGGAGTTTCCTTATGACCAATTTTGACGTCACCGCAATCGGGACCGCTTTTGTCGATGTCGTAGCCAATGTTACGGAAGATTTTCTGGAACGTTATTCCTTAATCAAAGGACAGGGCAACGTCCTGCCCATTCCTGTTTTGCGCGACATTCGCCGCGAACTGACCGATTCCCGCGTCATTCCGGGCGGTACGGTGGCAAACGCCGTCGCAACGGTCGCTTCGCTGGGCGGCAAGGCGGCTTTCATCGGCAAAGCCTGCAACGATACCACGGGCGACAACTTCAAAGCCGCTTTTGACAAGGACGGCGTGAAATCATGCGTTCCTTTGGTGCAGTTCGACCGCGACATAGACAAGGCAACGGCGCGCTGTCTGGTGCTGGTGACGCCCGATCACGACCGTACGTTCGCTTTCAATTTCGGCGTGTGCGAAGAAATCGACGAAGCCGATATCGACACCGAAACAATCCGCGCGTCCAAAATCCTGTTCATTGACGGGCAAATGCTGGTTTCCAGACGCGCCCGCGCCGCCGTGACGCTGGCTTTGGAAACCGCGAAACAAGCGGGCATCAAGGTCGCTTTCAATATGCACGACTTGAATTTCCGCGCCGTGGCGGTGCAGGAAGTCATCGACACAATCCGCACCCAAGCCGACATTTTAATCGGCAACGAACGCGAAATCCGCGGCTGTTTCGATATTGACAGGGAAAACACGGATTTAAATTCCTTTATGGAAATTCTGAACAGCCGCCGTCAAATTCTGGCGATGACCCGCGGAGCAAAAGGCGCGTGTATTTTTTCGGATGAAGGCGTGGCGACGATTGCATCCGAAAATCATCAGTCCGTTGTGGACAGCACAGGCGCTGGCGACGCGTTCGCGGGCGGTTTCCTGTTCGGATTGGCACAGGGCTTCAGTCTGCCCGCGGCGGGCAAGCTGGCGGCGTTGTCGGCGGCGGAAATCATCCGTATTTGGGGCGGCAGACCCGAAAGCAGTCTGGCGGAAAAGCTGAAAGCCTTTATCGACAGCGTCCGTCCGTAAACAAAATAAAACGGCGGTCAATTGAGCCGCCGTTTTTCATACAAGGGAAAAAATATTATTCCGCCGCGGAAAGCTCTGCTTCAAGGGGAATGATTTCGGCTTCCGCTTTGACGGGTTTTTCTTTGTATTTGAAATACAGAACAAAATCGCACATCACCAAAGCCAGATTGGCGACATACAACCAGAACACAAAATCGAAACTGTTGAAAAATTTGTGCGCCATACCCGCCAAATATCCCAAAATAATCAAGGACATGAACAGCAGGCTTTTGCTTTCGACGTTTTTGGTCGTGTACGTTTTATACACGGCGGCAGGCCAGCTGGCACCGAAACAAATCAACATAATCGCTTCAAAAATGCTCATCTTAATCTCCTTTTCCGCATGAACGATTTTGCTTTCCTTATACGCCGCTTTTTATTATATGTAAAATAGCGATTGAGTATGTAGTTTATAAGGATTTGATATGATAGTCGGCTATGATTCCTATCGTGTTTTTTATGCTGTCGCCAAAAACGGCGGTTTTACGCGTGCCGCAGCCGAATTGAACAACAGTCAGCCTAATATCACGCGGATAATCGGAAATTTGGAGCAAGCGTTGGGATGCACGCTGTTCGTTCGTTCCAAACACGGAGCGACATTGACGCCCGAGGGTGAAAAGTTGTACGCGCATATCTCGGTTGCCGTTTGTCACATTCAAGCGGGCGAAGCGGAGATTGCCGCGGCAAAAAGTCTGGAGGACGGAATCGTTTCAATCGCCGTCAGTGAAACCGCTTTGCACGGCAGTTTGCTGCCCGTTTTGAAACGATTGAGGGAAAAACATCCGAAGCTGCGGTTGCGCGTGGCGAATTGTTCGTCCGCTCAAGGGATAGAAATGCTGAACGGCAAAACCGCGGATTTTGCGCTGATAACGACTCCGTTTGATTTGCCCGACAATATGGAAGCGGCGACAGTTAAAAAGTTTCGCGAATTTGCCGTTACGGGAACGGCGTTTTCGGAATTAACGGGAAAAACGCTGACTTTTTCCGATTTGGCGCGCTATCCGCTGGTATGCTTGGGGGAAAAGACGGCGACGTATCGCTATTACACCGATTTGTTTTTAAAGCATGGCGCACCGTTTTCGGTCGCGGTCGAAGCGGCGACTTCCGACCAGATTTTGCCGCTGGTCGAAAGCAATTTGGGCATCGGATTTGTTCCGCAGGTGTTTTTGAAAAACACCGGAAATGTTGTGCCGCTGAAAATCGATATTCCCGAACGCGAAATCAAACTGGTAAAACGCAAGGACGTCCCGCTGAGTCTGGCGGCGAAAACCTTAAGCGCCGCGCTTGCCGATTCAAAACGGGACGACGAGTGATTCGTTCGTTGTTTTTGCTTTGTTTGTGATAAAAATCCGTGTACAATAACGCGCAAACAGTCAGGAGTTTGCACTATGCATTGGTATCAAATGAAATTGCTGGGACGCGCTCAGACGCATTCGTCCGATTCCCAAGTCTGCCGTCCCGATACGGTCGCCGATGTGTCCAAATATATGGAACAGGTCGGCAAAAGCGGAATCATCGCCCGCGGGTCGGGCAGCGCGTACGCCGATCAGGCTTTGAACAGCGGCGGCGCGGTCATGATGTCGGACAGGCTGGATCGCATCCGCTCGTTTGACGAAAAAACGGGCGAACTGGTTTGCGAACCCGGGCTGACGCTGGAAACAATCACGCATTTGTTCGCCCCCCGCGGCTTTATGTTCCCGATTGCGACGGGATCGGGCAGGCGGACTTTGGGCGGCGCAATCGCGTCCAATCTGTTCGGCATGAATTGCCGGAAAAAAGCCGCCTTGTCCCAAGCGATTAAATGGATGGACATTGTTTTGGCGGACGGTTCGATCGTGCGCGCGGACAAGCAGAATAACGCCGATTTGTTTTCTGCGGTCATCGGCGGACAGGGCTTAATCGGCTTTATTTCGCTGATTTCAATCACGCTGCTCAAACGTCCCGACCGCAATGTGCATGTCGTTCGCCGCCGCTATCCGAACTTGGACGCTTTGTTGGACGCGTTGCGCGATGCCCGAAAAAACGCCGATTTTTGCGTGGCGTGGGTGGACACGTCGGCACGCGGCAATGCTGTCGGGCGCAGTGTTTTGAAAACGGCAAGCTTTACCGCCGATCCTGTGTCGGGTTCTTTGGTGTCCATGCCGAAAATCAAGCGGGGACTGCCGCGCTTTATGCTGAATTTGGCGGCGATGCCGTTGATTAAAGACATCCGCTACCGCCTGTCGTCGGGCAATTCCGACCGAATCATTCCGTACGAGGACTTTATTTATCCGTCCGATCATTTCGGCGTTGTGTCGCCCAAAAACGTTTATCAGTTGCGTTTTAGCTTTTCCGAAGCCGAAGGACCGCAAGCCATTCGCCAAATTCTGACAGAGCTGTCGGAAATGCGGATTCACGCGTGCCGCGCGGTCGTTCAGCCGACGGCGGACGAAACGGTCGCCGATTTGGCTTTTCCGATGCGGGGGTATTGCCTGTCTTTGGACTTTATCCGCCGCAAAGGGTTGGAGGAGTTCTTGCGCCACTTGATGATGATTGCCTGTGAACACAAAGGGCGCGTCGCTTTGTGCAACGACGCTTTGATGGAAATGCGCTTTTTGTTCAGAATGTACAAGGGACTGGAAGCGTTTACCGCCGCCCGCAAAAAATACGACCCGCAGGAAAAATTCGATTCGGATTTCGCCCGCCGCGTCTTGAAGGAGGATGACAATGACGAATAAGCGCACTTGGTTGGTTTTGGGGGCGACTTCGATGGTCGGGCGCGCGTTCGCCCGCGAAGCCGCCGAAGCGGGAAACGACATCATCCTGCTGGGCAAAGAGGTTGACGATTTGAAGCTGGCGGCGCTGGATTTGCAGGCGCGTTCGCCCGATGTCGAAGTGTCCTTTATGGAAATGGATCCCGTGAACGTCGATTCGTTCGGCGACATCATTGCGAAATGCGAAGAAACGACACAAAACATCATCAGCGTGTTTTCGGCTTTGGAAACCGCCTATACGCAAAAAGAATGCGGCAAGGATTTGGGCAAGATCAAAAATATGTTCCAAATCAACTATTTTTCGCAGGTTTATTTCCTGACGGCGGCGTCGGCGCTGCTGCAAAAGCAGGGGTGCGGCGAAATCGTCGTTTTGGGGTCGACCGCGGGCGAATTCGGCATGCCCGACAACTACGCATACGGATCGACGAAAGCCGCTTTGCATGTGTGGCTGCAAGGCTTTTACGAACAAATGGCAAGCCAGGGCATCTATGTCACAACCATCAAGGTCGACGATTACGATACGGTCGGCGGCGACAGACGGTATCTGCTTTACCACCATTCGCCCGATCCCAAGGAATGTGCGAAAGCGTGCTTGAAATACGCGGGAACAAAGGTGAAAGTCCGCTATTTCCCGTGGTACGGCTTTTTTTCCGTATTGCGCCGCCGCTTTTTCCCCGCTTTGGTGCGCCCGCTGAATAAATAAGGAAGTCTTTGTGTGACCCGTTTTGCCGCTTGCGATTTAAAGCTGAACGATTTTTTTCCCGTCAAAGCGACTTTTTTAAGCGCGAACGGACAGGGGCGTCATCTGGTCGGGTTTTACGCCGATCAAAACGGACAGGCGCAGGATATCCGCATCCTGTTTCCCGATGTTTGTTCCGAAACATTGCGGGCGAATGTCAGCTCGGTTTTTTTGGGCAATCGGTTAAGCGGAAAAACGCCCTTTTTTTTCATTGTTGAAAACGGATACGCTTTGAACGCGGGGGCATCGTGGTTTGATGACGCAATCGCCGGCAAAAACGGTTCGTGGCGGTTTGTCGCCCGCCCGTCCAAGGACGGTTTGCTGCCCGCGCTGCATCAAGGCGAAATTGTTTGGAAAAACGCGGACGGTTCGACAAAAGAACCCGCCGTTGCGGGCAAAGCCGTTTTGTTATGGCAGACCAACGACGGCAATGTGTTTTGCGTCAAAGGGCGGCTGTCGCAAAATGTCGCGATGACAACGGCGTGCGGGGACGTTTCGGGCGTAAATTTAGATTTCGACGGCAAGGCGGTTTTTTATTTGCACATCGGGGAAAAAAACTTTGCCGATTTAACGAAAAACCGCGTCGGCATCGGCGTTGATTTCCATGGGTTGAATCAAATCGATGCGCTGACAATCGAAATTCCCGCCGATTTCGACGATACGCTGAGGGCGGAAAAAACGGACGGGCTGGAGGTTGAAGCCGCGGGCAGCCGATTGACGCTGAAAGGGCGGGCGGATGCTGCCGTTTACGAAGCGGCGCTGTTCGGCGTCAAAGTCGAAACGGATGCGCAAAAGCCGTCGAAATGCGCCGTCAAACTGACGTTTCAAACGCCGAACGGAACAATCGTCAAAACAAACAGCATCGAAATTCAAAACGAAGCGGATCAAAAAACGCCCGCTTTGGAATTGCCCGCTTCTTTGCCGAATGTTGCGGCGGCAAAACCGTTTGTGTTCGTGCCGCCCGCTTTGGGAAAAGACGACGAGCTGCCCGCCTTTTTGACCCAAGCCGATCCCGTCAAAGCCGTCGGCAAAACCGTTTTGATCACGGGCGCGACGGGAAAAATCGGAAAAGAAACCGCGTATGCTTTGGCGTCACGCGGTTACGACGTGCTGCTGCAATGCAAAACGGCGGCGGCGGAAATTACGCACACGGTTGACGATCTGAACCGAAAATTCGGGGTGAAAACGGCTTATATCCGTGCGGATCTTACCGACGAATCGGAACGGGCGGATTTGATTGCGGCGCTGTCCGACACTTACGGAACAATCGATGCGGTGGTGAATGCGGCAGGATTGCCCGTTGAAACGCTGCGCGGCGCTTTTACGCCCGTCGAAACGGCGGTCGTTTTGGCGCAAGCGCTGGCCTGCCGTCTGCCGAAAGGAAAGACGGGCGTTTTTGTGCAGATCATCCGTTCCGCCGACGATTTCAACGGCAGCGTGGCGCAAAAGGCGCTGGAAACGTTTGCGGACAAATTTCAGGTGCAAAATGTCCGTATCGTTGCGGTTGCCGATGACGAAAACAGTGTCGGAAACATTGTTTCGGGGCTTGACAACGCGTTTGCCGCATCCCACATCAAAGCGAAATGAAAGGGATGAAACACGAGTCTTTTTGCCGTCGTTTGCCCGCTAGCCCTTAGGATACAACGAGTCATCCGTTTTTCAAAAAAGTTATCCACAGATTTTGCGGCTAGTCCAAGCGGAAAAAGAAATCAAGAAAAACTTGTTGCATTTTTTTAAAAATAAAACTTGATTATTAAAAACATAAAAGAATCAATGAGTTGGGAAAACTGCCTAAAAAATAGGCAAATTGGTGAAAGGCAAGGGAAACCCTGAACCGAAGCGGTATGGAAAGCAAGTTTGCACAGACTTATCCACAGGTTTGGGGAAAACTTTTAAAAAACGGTAAATTTTCAAAAAAGCGTTTGGAATCAATCAGATGAGCGAAAATAACGGGACTATTGAACTTTCGGATACAAACGAATCCGCAGAAACCCTGACGGGGGCGGCTTATGTCGCGTCCAGACTGCCGTTTTTTCCGACGCAATCGGGCGTGTACCGCATGTTGAGCGAAACGGGCAAGGTGCTGTACGTCGGCAAAGCAAAAAATCTGCGCCGGCGGCTGGAAAACTATTCGCACCCCGAACGCAACTCCGTGCGCATTCAGCGCATGATTTCCCAAATTCATCACATCGAAATCATCGAAACGGCGACCGAAGCCGAAGCGTTTTTGCTGGAAAACGATTTAATCAAGCGGCTGAAGCCGTATTACAACATTTTGCTCAAAGACGACAAAACCTTTCCGCATATTCTGCTGACGACAAAGGACGAGTTTCCGCAGCTGCTGAAACACCGCGGGGCAAGGACGCGCAAGGGCGAATACTTCGGTCCGTTCGCGTCGGCGCTGGCGGTGAACGAAACGCTGGCGACTCTGCAAAAGGCGTTTTTGCTGCGTTCCTGCACGGACAATGTGTTCAAAAACAGGACGCGTCCGTGTCTGCTGCACCAAATCAAGCGGTGTTCCGCCCCGTGCGCGGGCAAAATTTCCGCCGCCGATTATCAAAAACTGGCGGGCGAAGCGTGCGCTTTCATGCAGGGGAAAAGCACCAAAATCCAGCAGGAATTGGCGCAAAAAATGGAACAGGCGAGCCAAGAGATGAACTACGAAACCGCCGCCGTGTACCGCGACCGAATCCGCGCGCTGAACCAGATTCAAGCGCAAAGCCTTGATTTGGGCGGGATTGACGAAGGCGACGTTCTGGCGGTTTATATGGAAAACGACGAAGCGTGCATCGAGGTCTTTTTCTATCGCGGCGGGCGCGGCGGGGGCAGTTACGCGGCTTTTCCGACCCAAGTCACGGGACAGTCCGCGGGCGAGGTTTTGCAGGCGTTCATCGGGCAGTTTTACACGGCTCATCCCGTTCCGAAAGAATTGCTGGTCAACGTCGATTTGCCCGAACGCGATCTGGTCGAATCCGCTTTGAACGTCAAAATCGCCGTCAATGTCCGCGGGGCGCGCAAACGGCTGGTCGACCGTGCGGAAATGAACGCGCGCGAATCGCTTGTCCGCCGCCGTATGGAGGGCGCGGCGCGGGCGGAGCTGATTGAGCAACTGGGCGAACTGGTCGGCGCGAAAACGCCGCTGAAGCGCATAGAAACGTACGACAACAGCCATATCCAAGGCACAAACGCGGTCGGCGCGATGGTGGTGGCGACGCCCGACGGCTTTGACAGGAAATCGTACCGCAAGTTCAACATTATCGGCGACGGATTTACGGCGGGCGACGATTTCGGCATGATGCGCGAAGTGCTGACGCGGCGGTTCAAGCGCGGATTGGACGAACACAACTTGCCCGACTTGATTTTAATCGACGGCGGCGCGGTGCAGCTGAAAGTCGCTTTGGACGTTTTGAAAGAATTGAACGTACCCGATGTCATCGCCGTCGGCGTCGCAAAGGGCGAAGACAGAAACGCGGGCAGGGAAACGCTGTATTTCGCCGACCGCGCCCCGCTGCATCTGGATTTCGACAATCCCGTTTTGCACTACGTCCAGCGTTTGCGCGACGAAGCGCACCGCTTTGTCATCACGACGCACAGAACCAAGCGCAAAAACGCCACGCTGATTTCGGCTTTGGACGATTTGAAAGGCGTGGGGGCGAAACGCAAGAAAGCGCTGCTGCAGCATTTCGGGTCTGTGCGGGCTTTGCAAAGCCTCAGCCCCGATGAAATCGCAAAAGTTGAGGGCATCAGCAGGACGTTGGCGAACCAAATCTGCGATGCCCTCAAAAAGAAGTAAGGTTATCGGTTATTCGGGCTTTTTCCCGACGGGTTCAATGTCGGGGGCTTTGTGCGCGAACGCTTCGACGCATTTTGCGCCTTTCTTCGGATCGCAAACAACACCCGCGCCCGCGATGCAGCCGCCTTCGCACGTCATCATTTCAATCAGGTTGCCAGGGGCTTTGCCTTTCGGGTACGTCTTGAACAGGCGCAGAATGGCGGGCTTGATGCCGTTGATGCACACGGGGTTCAATTCGACTTCGCCGTTGATGGCGACGCGCACCGCTTCGGCAACGCCGCCCGTGACCGCAAACGCGCGACCCTGAGCCGACGGAATCGTGTCGAATTCGGCGGGGGCGCAGTCGTTGACGGTGATGTCGGCGGCTTTGAACAAAGCGTCCAATTCTTCGAACGTCATGACGAAATCGACCCGATCGTCGTTCATGCCTTCATAACGTTTGGCGACGCACGGACCGACAAAGACCGTGATGGCGTCGGGCATGTCTTTTTTGACCATGGCGGCGGTGTAGTGCATCGGGGTCGCCGTGTCGGAAACGAATTGAGTCAGTTCGGGAACGTGACGTTTCACCGTTTCGATATAGGCGGGACAGCACGACGTCGTCATAAACTTGTCGCCGCGTTTCATGCGTTCGATAAATTCCATGGCTTCCTTGCGGGTGGTTTCGTCGGCGCCGACGGCGACTTCGACGACACTCGAAAATCCCAAACCTTTCATAGCGGAAACGACTTTTTCGACGCCGCCTTCGAACTGACCCGCAATGGCGGGGGCGAGCATGGCGACGACTTTCTTTTTATCCGTAACGACGGCGCGCAGGATGTCGATGAGCTGCGAACGTTCCATCACCGCGCCGAACGGGCAGGCGCGCATGCAGCGGCCGCAAGACACGCATTTGTCGAAATCGATTTCCGCGCGACCCGAAGCGCCGTGGTGAATCGCGCCGACGGGGCAGGCGTTTTCACACGGAACGATGCGTTTCGCAATCGCCTGATACGGGCAGGATTCTTTGCAGCGGCCGCAGTTTTTGCATTTGTCGGGGTCGATGTGGGCTTTGCCGTTGCCTTCGAAAGAAATCGCGCCGAAAGCGCAGTTGCGGACGCAGGCGCGCGACAGGCAGCTTTGGCACAGTTCGGTGACGACGTGCGACGACTGGACGCATTCGTTGCAGGCAATATCCAGAACGGTCATGACGGGCGCGGTCGGCTTTTCGCGCACCAAAGCGCGGCGCGCGTATTCGGACAGCGGGGTGACTTCGTCGTCTTCCTCGACGCGGAAACCCAAAGCCGCCAAACAACGGGTGCGCAGAATGGCGCGTTCCTTGTAGATACAGCAGCGGTACGCTTCGGTATCGTGCGGCGGACGGATTTCCAGCGGCAGGTGGTCAACCTCGTCAACCAGCGTGTTTTTCAAAAAAGCCCGTGCCAAACGGGTCAGAATTTCGCGGCGGAAATAGGTGGCGTTATCTCTGATTTCTGTCATTTAAAAGCCCTTTGTTTGCAAGCTGTGGGGAAAATAAATCAAGCGGATTATATCATCTTTTCCCGTAAAGTATAGCACTTTCAGCCCCGTGCCGCTTTTTTTATAGCCGTCTTGTCATCTGGTCATCCGCTTCGTCCGCGGCGTAAACTGAACGAAATGAAGCTTAAGGGGGATTTTGATGACTGAGGGGAATATTTTACGTTTGCTGGCGCCCGTTTCGGGAAAAACCGTGCCGATCGAATCGGTTCCCGATGCGGTGTTTGCGCAAAAGACCGTCGGCGACGGCATCGCGATTGCGCCGTCGTCCTATGTGCTATGCGCGCCGTGCGCGGGCAAGGTATCGACGATTCATTCGGCGCACCACGCGTTGACGCTTTCGGCGGCGGGCGGCATCGATATTTTGATGCACATCGGACTGGACACCGTCATGCTCAAAGGCGAAGGATTCGAAGTCTTTGTCATCAAAGGGCAAACCGTCGAAGCGGGGCAGCCGCTGATTGCTTTTTCGCGTGAAATTTTGGAAAGCAGAGGCAAAAGCCTTTTAACCGAAATCGTTATCGCTTCGGGTGAAAAGACGGCGGGATTGAAAGCCTTTCCCGACCGCGACGTAACGGTCGGCAAGGATACGGTGCTGGAGGTCAAGCTGAAAGCCGCCGCAAAGGAGGAATCCGCGCAATCGGCGCACACGGCGACATCATGGCAAATCGGCATCAAAAACCCCGCAGGGCTTCACGCGCGTCCCGCCGCCGTTCTTGTCGCCGCGGCAAAGGAGTTTTCTGCCGACATCGCGCTGATGAAAGACGATCGCGAAGCCAATGCGAAAAGCGTTGTCGCCGTTATGGGCTTGGATATCGCCCAAGGCGACAAAGTGCGTTTGAAAGCGTCGGGAACGGATGCGGCGGAAGCGTTGAAAAAACTGATTCCCTTGCTGGAAAACGGATTGGGCGAGGATTTGACCAAAGCTCCTGACCCCGCGGTTCCCGCCGTCGAAAAACAAACGGGCAAGGCGGGGGCTTTTTACGGTGTTCCCGCGTCGAAAGGCGTGGCGTTGGGCGTGGTCGTGCAGTTGAAAGACGTGTCAATCGATGTCGAGGAATTCGGCGGGCAAATTGCTGACGAAAAGGAAAAACTGAACGCCGCGCTGAACGAAGCGCGGTTCGTGCTGAACGATCTGTACGATAAAACGGCGGCAAAAACGGGCGCGGAATCCGCCGCGATTTTCAAAGCGCACGAGGAGCTGCTGGACGATCCCGAAATGCTGAACGCGGCGTTTGATTTGATTGAAAAGGGCAGAAGCGCGGCGTTTTCATGGCAGCAGACGATTGCCAAAACGGCGGCGAAATTCGCGGAAATGAAAAATCCCCTGCTAGCGGCGCGGGCGAACGACGTGCGCGACGTCGGAAAGCGCGTTTTGCATTTGATAACGGGCGAAGTGCAGGAAAAGCTGTCTTTGCCCGACAAGGCGGTTTTAATCGCCGAAGAACTGACGCCGTCCGACGCGGCAAGCCTTGACCGCAACAAAGCGGCGGGCTTTGCGACGGTCGGCGGCGGAGCGGTGTCGCATGCCGCGATTTTGGCGCGTTCCATGGGAATCCCCGCCGTGTCGGGGCTGTCCCGCGACGTGCTGAATTTGCTGAACGGGACGGCTGTTTTACTAGACGGCACGCAGGGAATCCTGTATCCGAATCCGTCGGAAGAGCTGCAAAAAAAGGCGATCGAAACCGCGGAAACCGAACGTTTGAACCGCGCGGCTTTGCTGGCGGACAAAGATCTGCCCGCCATAACGGCGG
>SAMEA104315424__coassemble_883_pt1 | contig 16441 bp, 12 predicted proteins | sample SAMEA104315424__metabat2_low_PE_038 | metagenome-assembled genome bin SAMEA104315424 (sample SAMEA104315424) | gut metagenome | biome: Monkey gut; feature: monkey-associated habitat; material: faeces | place: China | collected 2013 | reverse complement strand
ATGGCTTGACCTGTACCGCGCGCGGCAGGCTTTGGACAAGAAAGCAGCCGATTTCGGCGAAGAGCAGGCGGTTTATTCCGCCGAACAAAATCTGTTCGATACGATTTTGTCGCTGGCGGTGCGCGGCGTGATGCACGAACAGCTGGATCTCGACCCCGAAGAGGACGGGCTGAACGTTGCGGATATTCTTGACAATATGGAAGACTCGCCGTCCGATTTCTTTGAAAGGGAAATGGAAAAGGACGAAGATTTCCAATCCGCTCTGGATGCCGCGGACGCGCGCGACATTGCGAAAGTTCACAGCCGTCTGGCGCAGATTTTGACGCGCTGCAACAACGCGTATACGCTGAAACGCGCGGATTACAAGATTGAAACCGTTAAAATGCAAACCATGGGGTTTTTGGGCAAAAGCCTGTTTCCCGCTTTGGGCGGCGCGGTTAAAAAAGTGCAGTCCAAAACGCCGTGCGGCAAAGGGCGCGGCGATTGGGTGGACACGCCGACCTGCTTTATTCTGGCGCGCGCGAACGATTTGCTGCAAGAGGCGAAAGGCCGCCTGTCCGAATACGCCGAGGACAAAGAGGAACGCGAAGCCGCTTTGATCCGCCGCAAACGCCTGTTGCTGAAAATCAAAAAATTCTTCCACGCCGGAAAAGTGAAATAACACCGCCTGTCTTCGGTAAATCCGGCAAAGCGTATTAAAAGCGTTTGACGACGCTTTTCCGCCAAATACGGAAACAGCGCACCGGATTTTTTATTATTTCCCCGATCGAAAAATGCGGAGAAATCAGGCAACGTTGCTTTTCGTTTTTCATCCCGAACGGAATCATGACGTTTTCCAACCAACACCGTTCTTTTTTTGAAAAATCAAGCAGGCATTTCAATGTGTCCGACAAATTATCCGGAGAACATTCCGGCGGCAGAATATCCGAAAAAACATTCGCATCGCGCGCGAACGATACGGCTCCTTTGTGGATTTCGGCCGCGATTTCGTGACGTTTTTTTTCGTCCGTATCGACCGGCAGATAAACGGGGGTAAACGATTCCGCTTGTTTTTCAATGCCGACGCACAACGGAGCGGGGGCGATGAACAGAAAATCCAAAAAATCCCAGAAACGGCGGTTCTTTTTCATTCCGTTTGTGCAAAAACCGTGTTTGTTAAAGGCGGTTGCCCGTAAATCAACGTAATATCCGTCTGTTGTTGTTTTCGGCAACAGTTTTTCCAGATTGTCCTGAATCGTTCCCTTGCGGCCGACATCAACGACCGCCGTATGTCCGGAAAGGTTTGATTTCAGATAATCGGTATAAGTTTTTTCGCAATCGGTCTGTTTCGTTAAAAAACGGGAACAGTAAAGATAAGTCGTTTCATTTGCGGGAAACATGGTTTGCCAGACGCGGCGCATGATCATTCCGTCCCGCGCCAGAAAACACAACGAATCCGGTCGGGATTTTTCGGTTTCCCGTTTCAGCCAAAGGCAAAAACACGTCAACAGCGGGCCGGCATACTGATAACCGATTGAAAACCAATAAGATTTAAAATCATATTGTTCCGCCAAACGGCAGGAAAAGCTCAAATAGACGTTTTTTGATTTTTTGATGTTTTTGACCAACCGTTGCGATAAAAAAGCGTTCTTGCTTTTACGGTATCGGACGGCGTTGATTCCGTGTTTCACCGCTTGGATAAAGTCGGATTTTTCATTGTCGCCGATGTGCAGAATGCAATCGGGATTTTGGCAGTATTTAAACCGCTGTCCGCTTTTTTTCGTCAGTTTGTCTTCGCCGGACAAGTAAAGGGCGTCGTACCGGTCGTAGCCGCAGTTTTTTAAAATCTTTTCTATCGTGTCGCGCGGCAGGTACATATCGGTTGTAAAGCATATTTTTTTGCCTTGTTTTTGCAAAGCGTCAAACAAACGGCCGATTTCTTCGTTCCGGCGGCACAAACGGATTTCAAGGACGGTTTCCATTTGTTTTAATCTTTCTGCGGTATCGGCGTCAACGGACGTATCAATGATCCGCAGCCGGTCGTATATCTCGTCCAGAGTGATTTCATCAATGCCTTTGTCGGCGTTTTCCAATCGCGCCCGACGGGCGGCAAGGCATCTGTTTTTGTAAAAAAAGGGAACGCCGCTTTGCCGTTCGACAATTTTAAATAAATCTTTGGGGGATTTCAGAAGCCGGATGACGGCCGTATCAAAAATATCAAAAGAAACAATATCCGTTTCGGGCAGGATAAAGTTTAAATTTTTGAACGCGGAAGGCAGATCGAAAACATTTTCGCGGGTGACGGCAGCTTTTGCGAAACAAAACGGGGATCTGAACGCAAAAGTTGTTCCGAATATTTCTATCGCCCCCCCTCCCGTGTGCTTTTTCGTGATTTTGACGCCGAACACGCGCCAAACCGTTTTATCGGGTAGGACGGATTTCGACCAGCACAGGCCTTTTTTGAAATATTTCGGCTGGATTTGGCGGCGCAGTTCGTCAATCGGGTTGCGGTGTTTGGTAAAATCCTTTTCCGTCTTGACCAAACCGCCCCAGCGGTCTTTGAAAATTTTGTCGTTTCTTTCCAGCTGTTTTTTGCGTTCCGCGCTGCCAAAGGACGCATGGCGTTTGTGATAGACATACAGATTGTCGATAAGAACGCATCGCAGTCCTTTCGCCGCCATGCGGAACGATAGATCGCGTTCTTCGTTAAAACCTTTGCCGTAGATTTCATCCAGCGCGCCGAACTTGTCCAGCGCGGATTTGCGCAGACACAGGCAGAATCCCTCCGCCGTCGGAATGGCGGGATAGGTCGGTTCGTGCAGCCGTTCGATTTTTTCGTTCATGGACGCGACCGTTTCCCCGTCGCGCAAAGGAATAAAATAGGAACCGCTGTACGCCGCAATCGGCGACGCGACCGCGATCAGCGGGTCGGAATCGAAACAGGCGGCGATCTTTTCGCAAAAGCGCGCGGGAATCATCGTGTCGCTGTTCAGCAAAACAACGATTTCGCCCTTGGCTTTTTCGATGCCGTTGTTGCACGTTTTGGGAAAGCCGGAATTTTCGGCGTTGCGGAGCAGCGTGAATTTGTCGGGATTTTCCGCCGCCTGCGCTTTCAGCCAATCCGCCGTTTCGGGCTTTGAGCAGTCATCGACAAGGATGACTTCGCCGTCGGCGAAATCGAAGTGTTCCCTGACGCTTTGCAGACATTTTTTAACGTCTTCAAGGGCGTTGTAAACGGGGATGACCATGCTGATTTTCATAGGCGTTTCCTTTGTTGAAACAGAAATATGCCCATATTATTACAGCCTGTCTTGCGAATTGGCAACTTTATCTTTGATTCGGGTGCGGATTTTTCCTTGACCAAACAGGGATTAGGCGGTATTTTTTCACCAAGTTTTAAAACTTTTTGCGCTCGAGTTATTCAATGGTCAATAAAACAGGAAAAGACTTTCAATCCCTTATCTTGAAGCTTCAAAGCTTTTGGGCGGACAAAGGGTGCGTGATTTTGCAGCCCTACGATATGGAAGTCGGGGCGGGCACGTTCCACCCCGCGACGATTCTGCGCGCTTTGGGTCCCGAACATTGGAAAGCCGCCTATGTTCAGCCGTCCCGCCGTCCCGTTGACGGACGCTACGGCGAAAACCCGAACCGTCTGCAGCATTATTACCAGTTTCAGGTGATTATGAAGCCGTCGCCCGAAAACGTGCAGGACTTGTATCTGGACAGCTTGAGATGTTTGGGAATCGACCCGATGCACCACGACATCCGCTTTGTCGAAGACGACTGGGAAAGCCCGACTTTGGGCGCGTGGGGCTTGGGTTGGGAAGTCTGGTGCGACGGCATGGAAGTGTCGCAGTTCACCTATTTTCAGCAGGTCGGCGGATTTGAATGTTCGCCCGTGCCGTCCGAACTGACGTACGGTTTGGAACGTTTGGCAATGTACATTCAGGGCGTCGAAAACGTTTATGATTTGGACTTTAACGGCGACGGCGTGAAATACGGCGACGTGTTCCACGAAAACGAAGTCGAATACTCGAAATACAATTTTGAATACGCCGATACGGAAATGCTGCTGCAGCACTTCAAGGATGCGGAACGCGAATGTCAAAAGTTGCTGGCGGACGGCATTCCTTTGCCCGCTTACGACCAGTGCATCAAGGCGTCGCACCTGTTCAACCTGTTGGACGCGCGCGGCGTTATCAGCGTAACCGAACGCGCCGCCTATATCGGACGCGTGCGCGCTTTGGCAAAAGGCTGTTGCGAGGGCTATTTGAAAAGCCGCGGTCACTTGACGGCGGAAGGATAAGACGATGAGCGAATTTTTCCTTGAACTGTTTTCCGAAGAAATCCCCGCCCGCATGCAGGCGGACGCCGCGGCTGAAGTCGAACGCTTCATTACAGAAACGCTGAAGAAAAACGAACTGGCGTACACGGCGGTCAAATCGTTCGTGACTCCGCGCCGCGTCGGGCTGGTTGTTGACGGATTGCCCGCGTCGCAGGCGGATTTGACCGAAGAACGCAAAGGTCCGTCCGTTTCCGCGCCCGAACAGGCTTTGAACGGGTTTTTGAAATCGACGGGCTTGACCAAAGAACAGCTGACGACGCGCGAAACGCCCAAAGGCACGTTTTATTTCGCGCTTCTGTCGCACAAAGGACGCCCGACGACCGAAGTTTTGCAGGAAGCCGTCACAACCATGTTGGCGTCGTTCCCGTGGCAGAAATCCATGCGTTGGAACAGCCATAAAGAACACTGGGTTCGTCCGCTGCACAGTATTTTGTGCCTGTTCGGCGGCACGGTCGTTCCCGTTGAATTTGCGGGCGTCAAGTCGGGCAATACGACGCGCGGTCATCGATTCCTTGCCCCCGCGGAATTTGCGGTCAAGGACTTTGCGGACTACGAAAAGAAAATCCGTGACGCTTTCGTGATTATCGACCCCGCCGAACGCCGTCAAATCATTTCCGAAAAAGCGCACGCCTTGGCAAAAGAAGCGGGCTACAAACTGTTGGAAGACAACGGCTTGCTGAACGAAGTCGCGGGATTGGCGGAATACCCCGTTCCTTTGATGGGTAAAATCGACGACGATTTCATGAGCGTCCCGCAGGAAGTTTTGATTACCTCCATGCGCGCGAATCAGAAATATTTTTGCATGACCGACGAAAACGGCAAAATGGCGCCGCGATTCATCGTTGTCGCCAATATGAAAACGGCTGACAACGGCGCGGAAATCGTCGCGGGCAACGAACGCGTCCTGCGCGCCCGCCTATCCGACGCCCGATTCTTCTGGGACGAAGACCGCAAGACGACGCTGGCGTCCAAAGCCGAAAAGCTCAAAGAACGCGTGTTCCATGCGAAACTGGGATCGGTCGCCGACAAAGTCGCCCGCATGCGCGCTTTATTGCCCGAGATTTTGAAATACGTTCCGAACGCCGATGCCGCCGACGCCGACCGCGCCGCTTTGCTGTGCAAAGCCGATCTGTCGACAGGCATGGTCGGGGAATTCCCCGAACTGCAGGGCGTTATGGGACGTTACTACGCCCGCCACGACGGCGAAAACGAAGCCGTCGCCGAAGCGATTGCCGAACATTATTCGCCGCTGGGACCGAACGACGCGTGTCCCGGCGCGCCCGTCAGCATTGCCGTGGCTTTGGCGGACAAAATAGATACTTTGGTCGGGTTCTGGCTGATTGACCAGAAACCGACGGGGTCGAAAGACCCGTTCGCTCTGCGCCGTGCGGCGCTGGGCGTGATTCGTCTGATTGTTGAAAACAACGTCAGAATGCCGATTTTGCAAATTTTTGACGCCGCGCGCGCCGTTTACGGCGAATCGATTCAGTCCGCGGTTCAAGAAGCGATGACAAAATCGGAAAAACGCGAATCGAACGGTGAACCGACCGTTTTGGTCAACTGGTCTGTGCGCCAGATGAATCTGCTCATCGCTTTCATAGCCGAACGCTTGAAAGTCGCGATGAAGGACAAAGGCGTGCGCCACGACTACATTACGGCTGTTTACAACCTGAGCCGGAACAACGACCTGTCGGGTCTTGATCTGGTTCGCATGCTGGCGCGTGTCAAAGCCTTGCGGGGCTTGCTTTCGACGGACGACGGTGCGAATTTGCTGACGGCTTTCCGCCGCGCGGCGAACATCGTCCGCATCGAATCCGCGAAAGACAAAAGCTCTTACACCGAAACGGCGGACAAAAGCTTGTTTGTTTTGCCGCAGGAAGGAGCTTTGTTTGACGCGCTGGGTCGAATTGTGGTAAACAGTTCGAACAAGATTGCTTCGGATGATTTCACGGGGGCGATGGCGGATCTGGCGGCTTTGCGTCAGCCTGTCGACGCTTTCTTTGACAAAGTCCAAGTAAACTGCGACGATGTGCGGCTGCGTGCCAACCGTTTGCGTCTGCTGTCGATGATTGTCGGCGCGATGGACGGCATCGCCGATTTTTCTGCAATAGAAGGTTAAGGAGAATCTAACCACCATGACAAAATGGGTTTATAAATTCGGCAACGGAAAAGCCGAAGGTAATGCCTCCGACAGAAATCTGTTGGGCGGCAAAGGTGCGAACCTGGCTGAAATGAGCGCTATCGGAATTCCCGTTCCCCCGGGCTTTACGATTTCGACCGAAGTTTGCACGTATTATTATGCGAACGGCAAAACGTTCCCCGCGGATCTGAAAGAACAGGTTCAGGAAGGCATCAAACATTGTGAAGCCATCGTCGGCAAAAAATTCGCCGATCCGAACGATCCTTTGCTGTTTTCCGTCCGTTCGGGCGCGCGCATTTCCATGCCGGGCATGATGGACACCGTTCTGAACTTGGGCTTGAACGACGAAACCGTCAAAGGTTTGGCGAAAGCTTCGGGCGACGAACGTTTTGCTTACGACTCCTATCGTCGTTTCCTGCAGATGTATTCCGACGTGGTTTTGGGCGTCAAACACGAAAACTTTGAACATGCCCTGACCTCTTTGAAAGACGCCAAAGGCTACAAATCCGACACCGATATGACGGTTGACGATTTGAAAGAACTGATTGTCGAATACAAAAAAATCGGCGAAAAGTTCGGCAAACCCGTTCCGCAGGATTCCGTTGAACAGCTGTGGGGCGGCATCGGCGCCGTGTTCATGAGCTGGATGGTCGACCGCGCCATTTACTACCGCAAATTGAACGATATTCCCGAAGATTGGGGTACCGCCGTCAACGTCCAAACCATGGTGTTCGGCAACGCGGGCGACGATTCCGCGACGGGCGTTTGCTTCTCGCGCGACCCGTCCACGGGTAAAAACGCTTTCTACGGCGAATTTTTGATCAAAGCGCAGGGCGAAGACGTGGTTGCGGGTATCCGCACGCCGCAGCAGATTTCCAAAGAAGGCAAAAAAGAACGCGGTTCCGACCTGCCTTGCATGGAAGAAGCGATGCCCGAACTGTACAAACAGCTGTGCGACATTCGTGAAACGCTGGAAAAGCACTATCACGACATGCAGGATATGGAATTCACCATTCAGAACGGCAAACTGTACATGTTGCAGACCCGTAACGGCAAGCGCACCGCCGCCGCCGCCGTCAAAATGGCGGTTGACATGGTTAACGAAGGCCTGATTGACAAGAAAACGGCGTTGATGCGCGTCGAACCCAAACAGTTGGACGACTTGTTGCACCCGACGTTGGATCCGAAAGCCAAAAAAGAAGCGATTAAAGACGGCCGTCTGTTGACGCAGGCTTTGAACGCGTCCCCCGGCGCGGCTGTCGGTCAGGTTGTTTTCTCGGCTGACGACGCCGAAAAATGGGCTGAAGAAGGCAAGAAAGTCGTTCTGGTTCGCGTTGAAACGTCGCCGGAAGACATTCACGGCATGCACTCCTCGCAGGGTATTTTGACGGCGCGCGGCGGCATGACGTCCCACGCGGCGGTCGTTGCCCGCGGTATGGGTACGCCCGCGGTTTGCGGCGCTCACGAAGTCAAAGTCGACTACGCGGCGAAGAAAATGACCATCAAAGGCGTTGAAATCAAAGAAGGCGATGTGATTACGCTGGACGGCACCACGGGTGAAGTCATCAACGGCGCGGTCGCGTTGAAAGACGCCGAACTGACGGGCGATTTCGGCGTGTTCATGGGCTGGGCTGACGAAGTCCGCAAATTGCGCGTTCGCACGAACGCCGACACTCCGCACGACGCGCAGGTTGCGCGCAAGTTCGGCGCGGAAGGCATCGGTTTGTGCCGTACGGAACACATGTTCTTCGACCCGATGCGCATCAAACACATGCGTGAAATGATTCTGGCTGAAACCGAAGAAGCGCGTCGCGCCGCTTTGGCGAAATTGCTGCCGTATCAGCGCGAAGACTTCAAGGGCTTGTTCATGGCTCTGGACGGTCTGCACGTTACGATTCGTCTGTTGGATCCGCCTTTGCACGAATTCCTGCCGACGAAAGAACCCGAACAGCGTGAAATCGCGAAAGAACTGGGCATTTCTTTGGAAGCCGTTCAGGCGCGCGTTCACCAGCTGCACGAAGCCAACCCGATGTTGGGCTTGCGCGGCTGCCGTTTGGGCTTGACCTACCCCGAAATCACGGAAATGCAGGCGCAGGCGATTTTCGAAGCCGCCGTCGAGGCGTCCAAAGAATTGGGCAAACAGGTCGAACCCGAAGTCATGGTTCCGCTGATTGATACGCAGAAAGAACTGGATCTGGTCAAAGCCATCATCGACGCGAAAGCCGCCGAAGTCATGGAAAAAGCCGGTGTCAAGTTCAACTATATGGTCGGCACGATGATTGAAATGCCGCGTGCCGCTCTGACGGCTGACAAAGTCGCCGAAACGGCTGAATTCTTCAGCTTCGGTACGAACGACTTGACGCAGACCACCTTGGGCATGAGCCGTGACGACGCGGGTTCGTTCCTGCCGAATTACGTTGCCAAAGGCATCTTTGCCAAAGATCCGTTCAAATCGATTGACGAAGAAGGCGTCGGTCAGCTGGTTCGGATGGCTGTCGAAAAAGGTCGCAAGACCCGCCCGAACATCAAATTGGGCATCTGCGGCGAACACGGCGGCGATCCTGCCACTATCGACTTCTGCCACCGCGTCGGTTTGACGTACGTTTCCTGCTCGCCGTTCCGCGTGCCTATCGCGCGTTTGGCTGCGGCTCAGGCGGCTGTACGCAACGCTTGATAATCGCGTAAAGCAAAAAACACCCCGCAAGGATTTCCTTGCGGGGTTGTTTTTTTTACGGTCATTCGTCAATAAATAAACATTTTATCGTCCGCCGCCACCGAGCTGTGAGGACGATTGTTTTTTAAAAAAAAGCTGAAAAAACAAGTTGACAATACCATAGGGGGTGGGGGTATGATACAATAAAGATTGTATATTTTGCCCCCGAAAATTGCGGGGGCAGGGGGTGATTATGAAGAAATTTTTGGCGGGAATATTTTTTTTGTTGTCGGGGTTGAGCCCGATTGAGGTGCCGGCTGCAAGCAGTTTTTATGATCATGTTAACAATGTGACAAGATATTGCCAACAGGATAATTGTTCATCATGCAGCGGTATTGAAGCGGAGGAAGCCTACTTGTTTCAAATGGTAAATTGCCATTCCTGTATGCCTGGTTATCATCTAGTGGAGTTTGTCTTTGAAGGAGAGCTTGTCGGTAAATGTGAGCGCGATACCCCCGTTTGTCCCTCAAATTGTTCATCGTGTTCGGACAGTTCGACATGCACAAGCTGCTACAGCGGCTACACCTTAAGCAACGGCAAATGTATAAGCGGAAGTGAAAGTGAAAGCGAAGGCGGAATGGTTTCGTGTCCGGTGGGGCAATACTTGAGCGGAAAAAAATGTGTGGATTGCTCGACAATACCGGTGCAAAACGGCACTTGCTCCGCATGTTCCTCCGACGGCACCTGCACGAATGCGACGTGCGACAAAGGCTATGCCTATAACGCTTCGACGTCGGCTTGCACGCCTGTCGTGACATGCAAACCGCCTTTGAAATTTTCCGCCGACTATTCGGGCGATTGCGACGGCTGTTGCGTGGAATGAACAGGGAGGGCAAAACCATGAAAAAATCGGTTTTGATTGCGGCTCTCTGTTTTCTGGCTTTTTCCGCGCAAGCCCGTTCTTACAAGCTTGGCGGCGGCGAAAGCAAAATCGGTGTTAACGGTATGCGCGTTCATCAAAAAGTCTGTTCGTCGCATGACCAATGCAAAACGGGGCTGTGCAAAGACGGCAAGTGCATTTATTGCGACGACAAAAACCGTTGTCCTGCGGGGAAAACTTGCTTGCTCGGACTGTGCCAGGACGCAGGATCGTGCAACAGGACTTCGGATTGCGAGGGCGGCTTCAAGTGCGTGGACGGAATTTGCGAAGCTTGTTTGTCCGGTGAAGAGGATTGCAATTGCGGCGATTCAACGGCGAACGGCAACGGGGGCTGCGGCTGTGCGGCGGGTACGTTTATGTACGGCAGCGAATGCGTGAGTTTTTGCGACTTTGCAACATGCGGGGACGGCTATGCCAAAGTCGAACGCGCCGACGGCTGCTGCTGCAAAGCTTCGGACAATGTACAGGAGAACACGCCGGAATGCGTGCAAGCTTCGGATTGTGCGGCGGGTCAGCAATGTGTTGACGGAAAATGCCAAAATTGTCCGAGCGGCACATTTTTGCGCAACGGTGCTTGCGTAAGCTATTGCGACTTTGCAACCTGTGCGGCGGGGTATACGAAAACAGCAAAAGACAAAGGCTGCTGCTGTAAAAAATAGAATTCCCGTATACACACATTCTAACGGGAAGAAAGGGGGATGGATTTCGGTCCGTCCTCCTTTCGCTACTGCTGCCCGCACGGGGAAGACTCCAGACTCGAACTTGCGAACCCGCGCAAGCGGGTGAAGCAATCCCGGAACAGGTCGGCACAAGTGCCAATACTTGCATGAGATCACCACGTCGCTCCGCTCCTCGTGATTTCGATAATATATTGATATTAAAACATAAAACCGCAATTGCGAGGCGGATGCAATCCGCCGCGGCAATCTCAGCCTTGGTTTGCACGGATACATCCGCATCAAGGCTAGTAATGGTTAATTGCGGTTGATAATCGCGTCAATGTCCAAGACATCTAGCCGACCATCCCCGTTTAAATCGGCGGCACCCAGCGTTCCCGCGCAGTTGTGGCAGCACCACATCAGCTTTAAATATTTCTTTTCCAACAGGGGCGGAACCAAGTCGGAATTATGGACCGTTCCGTTCAGTTTGTTGAAAAACGTGTAAAGCCCCATGTCCTGTTTCGCGCTGTTGCAATGCTTGCAGGCGTAAACGATGTTGTGAATGCCTTGGATTTTGTCGCACGTCGCGCAGCGGTCGTTGATGCGCAGACTTTTGGGAATGATATGTTCTTTGGTCAGGTTTTCGGTTGCGCCGCAATACACGCACGCCTTGTCCGATTCAACGAATTGCAAATCCTCGCGTAAAATGTCCGACCAAGATTTCTTGCCGTCGCGCAGTTCGCGAAAAGTCTTTTTGATAAAGCCGTAGTGATTTTTCTTCGCCGTTTCGTTGTCGCCCGTTTTCATCGCGCTTTTGGCGATGATTTTGGCGTATTGGTAAAAGATCAAGTCTTGAATGGTTTTGACTTCTTTATCGGGCATGATGAAAATTCCTTTTGGTTGAAATACTTGGCACAGTCTATCGGACACAAGGAAACAGAGCAAGAAGGTTTTTCGGAAAATCCGCTTTGTGCTTGCGTGAGAACAAGAAAACACTTATTCTTTTCGTTATCTGTCGTCGGCAATAGTGCCGACGGCAAACAGAGCCTGAAACAGACAGGTTCGGAGCCGTCGAAAGCTCTTACAGCAAGCGGTGTTTGATATAAACGCCGACAATCCGTTTTGCGTATGGCAAAGCGGAATTATATCCCCGATTTCCGTTATGGATCGGGGAGGATTTGACGTATGTTCAGAGTATTCCCGTCATTATCCTTGAAAGAACGGGATTCTTAAAGGTCAAAAGGATCATTGCTTATTATGGTTGTTCAACTCCCCGATCCGCCTGAATTTCAGGCGGGTTACGGAGATTTTTATGGCGAAATCCACGGGCAACACTCGCTTGCAGCAGGCAAAGCGAAACAAAAAAGACGAATTTTACACGCAACTGTCGGATATTGAAAAATAGCTTTACCATTATCGCGAACATTTCAAAGGTAAAACCGTTTTTTGCAACTGCGATGATCCGTATGAAAGCAATTTCTTTAAATATTTCGCGGTGAACTTCAATTTTCTGAAGCTGAAAAAATTGATTGCGACCTGTTATTCCGCTTCGCCCGTTATGGGAAAGGAATTGCCTTTGTTTGACAGATTGAACGGCAGACAGGCGTTTAAAATCGAAATTACCGAGGTCAAGGACGAAACGGGCGACGGCGCGACGGGATTGGCGGATGTCGAAATCCTGTTGAAAAACGACAAGAACGTTTTGACGGTTTTAGAGGGAAACGGGGATTTCCGTTCCCGCGAATGTGTCGAATTACTGAAGCAAGCCGATATTGTCGTGACAAACCCGCCGTTTTCGCTGTTTCGGGAATATGTCGCGCAACTGATTGAATATAAAAAGAATTTTATTATTGTCGGGCATCAAAACGCAATTACATACAGAGAGATTTTTCCACTTATTAAAAATAATCTGTTATGGCTTGGATATGGGTTTAAAGGAGGCGCGGCTTTTTTTATCGCCAATTATGAAGACTATGCTTCGGCAACTTCACATCAACAAGGTTGTATTCGGGTTTCCTGTGTTGTTTGGTTCACGAATATAGAAACGACCAAACGTCACGAAGAACTGATTTTATATAAAAAATATTCCCCCGATGAATATCCGAAGTATGACAATTACGATGCGATTAATGTTGATAAAACAAATGAGATTCCCGCGGATTATGACGGAGCGATGGGCGTTCCGATCACTTTTTTGGATAAATATAATCCGGATCAGTTTGAAATTTTGGGAGCTACTGAAAGCGAGGGAAAAGGGTTTTCAAACGGATTATGGATTGAGGAAAGAAAAACGGCGCAACCTCTGGTGAACGGGATAAAAAAATACAAAAGACTTTTTATTCAAAAAAGGAAAAAACAATGAAAATCGAACTGCGTGAAATTTCCGTTCGTGAAATCTGCGACGGATACAAAGACAGCGAAGAAGAAGGCGTTTTCGCTTTCGGGGGCAGGCTGAACGTCCGTCCGCCGTACCAGCGCGAATTTGTTTATGACGACAAAAAACGCAACGCCGTCATCGAAACAGTGAACAAAAGCTTTCCGCTGAACGTGATGTATTGGGCGAAAAACGACGACGGCACGTTTGAAATCATCGACGGGCAGCAGCGTACTTTGAGCTTGTGCCAATACGTTGACGGCGTTTTTTCTTTGGAAAATCAATTTTTTCAAAATCTGACGGAAACGGCGAAAAAACGCGTTTTGGACTACAAACTGATGATTTACGTCTGCGACGGTAACGACGAAGAAAAGCTGGAATGGTTCAGAACGATTAACATCGCGGGGGAAAAGCTGACCGATCAGGAATTGCGAAACGCGACTTATACGGGGGCGTGGCTGACGGACGCGAAACGGCATTTCAGCAAAACGAACTGCGCCGCCTACGGTCTGGCAAGCAAGTATATGACAGGGAAAACGATTCGGCAGGATTATCTGGAAACGGCGTTGAAATGGATTAACAACGGCGAAATCGAAGCGTATATGGCGCATCATCAACATTGTCCGAACGCCAATGAATTGTGGCTTTATTTTCAAAGCGTTATCGCTTGGGTTCAAACCGTCTTTCCCGTGTACCGCAAGGAAATGAAAGGGCTTGACTGGGGGATTCTGTTCAATCGGTACGGCAAAGCGGATTATGATTCAAAGGCTTTGGAAATCCGCGTCAAAGAATTGATGGAAGACGACGAAGTCACCAATAAAAAAGGGATCTACGAATACCTGCTGTCGGGTGAAGAACGCAAATTGAACCTCCGCGCTTTTACCGATAAGATGAAGCGGGAAGCTTACGAACGGCAAAACGGAATCTGCCCCAAATGCAACCAACATTTTGAATTTGATCAAATGGAGGGCGACCATATTATCCCGTGGGCAAAAGGCGGCAAAACAACGGCGGAAAACTGTCAAATGCTCTGCCGGCGGGACAACGGGATTAAGTCGGATTTTTAACAATCCTGTTGCAATCCGAAATCCGATTTCCGATAATAAAAAAAGCCCCGAAATTTCAGGGCTTTTGATTGGTGCGGATAGCGGGACTTGAACCCGCACGAGGACAAAGCCTCAACAGATTTTAAGTCTGTTGTGTCTACCATTCCACCATATCCGCGCGGACAATTCTTTGTAGCATAAGGACAAGGCAGATGAAAAGACTGTTTTTGATTTTTTGCGGATTTTTTTTCGCGGCGTGTTCCGCCCGCGATGTGTCCGAACGCTTTTGTTTGCTTGTCGCGCCGAATACTTACATCCTGAATTTCGGCTACAACAGCGCGCGGATGAACGCCGACGCTGAACGTGAAATCACCGATGTGGCGCAATCGCTGAAGCCCGATCAACATATCGAGCTGTACGGCAATATCGCTTATGCGGGCGTACCGCAAGTCCAGCTGGATTTGGCTTTTGCGCGGCTGCAAGCAGTGGCGGGCGTGTTAATGGACGCGGGCGTGAAATCGCGTCAAATCTATCTGAACATGCAGCCCGAAACGCCGCGCATCGGACTGGACGCGCCCGTTTCAATCAAAGACGAACGGCACCAAATTTTTATGGAAATCCGTTAGAATCAGGGTTTGATTTCCCGGCAGCCTTGTTCAATGCGGTTTTGCAGTTCGTTTAAAAACTCGCGTTTGGGCAATCCCTGCGGCATGGCGGGCATAAATTTGATGATGACTTTGCCGGGCTTTTTGATAAAAGCTTTTTTACCCCAGAAATACCCTGTGTTGACCGCCGCGGGAATCACGGGAACATCGCATTTTTCGTACAGCAAAGCCACCCCGGGGTTGCATTTCGTCGGCATATCGGGCGGCGTACGCGTTCCTTCGGGAAAAATAACGACGGGACGGTTTTTGCCCAAGCGTTTTTGCGCGCCCTCCAGCATGGTGCGCATGGCTTTCGCCCCCGAAGAACGGTCAATGGGGATGCTGCCCATAATCAGCAGATTCCATCCGAACAAGGGAATGTAAAGCAGCTCTTTTTTCAAAATGTAGCAAGGAAGCGGCAAAATGGCATGATACGCCATTGTTTCCATGGCGGATTGGTGTTTTGATGCAACGATATAGCGGTGCGTGTCTTGCGGCAGGTTTTCCGTGCCCTGCACTTCAAAGTCCAATCCGACAATCACGCGCATGCCCCAAATAATCAATTTTCCCCACCAGCGGGCGATAACGGGGCATTGCGGCAAAAAGAAAATGCAGCAGCCCAAGAGGCAGATGAAAATCGTAACGGCAATATAGTAAACGTCGAAAATCAAAGAGCGGATGAAAGTCATTTTTCCAAAACCTCCGAAGAATCAAAAGCGGGTAAACGGCGCGGCAGCAAATTGCGCAGGGAAACAAACAGAAATTTGGTGTATTCGGACACGATCAAAGCGGTTGAGCCGCGCCATTTCCACCAATCGGCATGTTTGAATGTCTGCGGGAAAACGGGATGCGGCAGGATTTTGATGTCGGGCATGACGTTTTTAAATTCGGAATAGCTGCGCGGCATGTGATAAGAAGCGGTTACCAGCCGCAAGCTGGTAAAGCCGTTCCGTTTCATCCAAGCCAGACTTTCCAAAGCGTTTTCCGTCGTGTTGCGCGCGACATGCCCCAAGACAATCTTGTCGTTCAGTTCGGGCGGCAGTTCGTCAATCGTCTGCGCCAGATTCAGCCAGTCGACTTTGCGGTCGACGCCCGATATCAACAGCTTTTGCGCTTTGCCCTGTTTCAGCAGCTCAACGGCGGTCGCCAGCCTTTCCGTTCCGCCCGTCAAAGCGACAATCGCCTCTGTTTTTGTGTTTTCGTCAACGGGCTTTTTATTGACCAAAGCGGCAAAACACAACAACCCCGTTATCCACAAGGCAAGGCAGGGCAGCAGCACATACAAACAAAAGCGGCGGATTTTTTTCGTCATAGCATCCGCCTCAATGTCTTTTGAACCGTCCAGTAAGCCGTCAGCGTCGCCAAAGCAATCGCCGCAGCGGGAATGGAGCCGAGCAGAACCCACGCCGTCCAGTCAAAGCGGGCTTCGGACAGCAGACCGCCTTCAATTTCGCGGGCGATTGACGACAGCATGAACAAAATCGGCAGGACAAGGCAAAAGCCGGGAACGGCGCCGATCGCCGCCAAAGTTCCCATGCGCAAAGCGTATTGCCGCGCGATGTAAGCGTCATGCGCGCCCGTTTGGTGCAGCAGTTCGATAACGGGTCTGTGAACCGCCAAAGACGAACAAGTGACGTAAATCACGATAATCGATGTTGTGG
>SAMEA104315424__coassemble_882_pt1 | contig 16473 bp, 13 predicted proteins | sample SAMEA104315424__metabat2_low_PE_038 | metagenome-assembled genome bin SAMEA104315424 (sample SAMEA104315424) | gut metagenome | biome: Monkey gut; feature: monkey-associated habitat; material: faeces | place: China | collected 2013 | reverse complement strand
TCGACGTTCATGGCGAGCGCAGCGCATGCGGAAGACCCGGTAGGGACAACGACCGCAACGACCTTGACCGACATGGCGAAAGCGATCGACGTATCCGACGCAAAAGGCGGAATTTTGTACGCTGCCGGCGTCATCATGGGATTGCTGGTTCTGGTGTGGGGCGTCCGCAAACTATTCGGGATGTTCCGCGGCTAAGGCGAGGGGGACGGGTGCACACGTCCCGCTTGTCCAAAGTGCGCGGCGAAAGCGGCGCGCGCGTTGGACAAGCGGAAAGGGGCAAACGGCATGCTGGTCGAATGGTTTTATCTGTGTTTTTTTGCATTGGGCATCTGCTGCGGCTGGGCGGCGGTGAAAGGCTTGGATGCGTAAGGTTGTTGCGATCATCATCGTTGTTTGTCTGCTGTCGTCGGGCGCGTGGGCATCGTTCCAAGCGTCGGCGGTTCGTCAAATCGTGTCAAGAGGCTTGACGAAAGTCTGCACACCGATACCGGCGAACGACAACAGATGCTTGAGGTTGGTGACGGCGGGCAGCGACGTGCTTTCAACGGCGGCGAACGCGGCGACGGCAATGGTCGGGGGACCGACTTCATGGATGCTGCTGCTGGCAAACTATTTGCTGATGGGAGCGGGCGGGGATTACCTGTTCGAACTGGGACAAAAGATCAGGCTTTGGCTGACGAAAGACGATCAGGGGGAAGTTGTCGTTGCAACCGAGGAAAAAGAAGAAGCTTCCGTTCCCGTTGTCGAAGTAACGATGCAATCGTTTGCCAACCCCGATTATAATATATCGGGATACGGCACATCGCCATCTTCCTATGATGAAATACAGACCGCGCCCGTATCAACGGACAGCGTTTCGATCGGCGGCGTGTGGCATACGGTATCGAACGACGACCCGCAAACAACGGGGAGCTACAGCGACACGCTCGGATTGAAATATTTGTGGGGATGCTGCACATACGTCAACTATGCGGGACCGTACTTTTTTACGCTGAAAGACGCACAGGAATACGTCATGGCGAAGTGGTACAGCAAGGCGTATTCCGACTTTACGCTGCAGCTTTACGATTTGGAGCAAAAAACGTTGGTAACTTCGCCGAAATCGACCGCGTTTTATTGGGGAACGAAGATCAAACCGTTTTGGATGTCGTTTAACGCGGGAAGAAGCAAAAAGTTTTCCGGATATCTGGTCAAAGTCTTTTATTTGCCCGAGGGGGCGAGTGAATGGCAAAGCGGGTGGATGTATTTTTACTTTCAGCGGCAGGGGGAATGGTCGATTGATTACGACTGTTCGGGCTATATCAACACGAAAGGGGCGTGCGCGGATCTGGCGGCGGATATCAGAAGCTTCCAAGCGGACTATGCGTCAACGGCGAACATCAACCAAATCGCGGCGGACAAGTTGAACGGAACAAGCACAAAGACGCTTAACCAGCCGCTTGACGAGTACTTGCAGGGCTTGGATGCGAAAACGCTGGAAGAGGAATTGCCGGCGCAATTTATCGCGGACGCGGTGAATAAAATATATAAAGACGCGACATCCGCCGAAAACTATGACGGCTTGCCGTATGACGAAAGCAAGCGGCTGACGGCGGCGGACGTGAAAAAGCTTGCGCCGAAACTGCCGACCGTCGGGGACGCGCGGGAAACGATCGTCGACACGTCGGGCAGCTCCGGCGTCCGCCCCGGAACGGGATTAAAAACGGATACATCGACGGGCAGTCTGGGAATAACGACAACGCCGTCGACGGGCGAGATCAAAGATCCGTTTGGCAATTCAATGCCGAACATCGACGCGGGCAAGGTCGAGGGAACAGGCAACAGTACGGGAACAATCAAAGACGGCAACATCGACGTCGACGTGAACGTCAATCTGGACTTGGGACAGTATCCGGAAGCCGCCGAACCGCAACTTGAACCGGTGGAAGCGTCTGCGATACTGCAGCCGATATTCGATTTGTTCCCCGCTTTGCAAAATTACAGCGTTCCCGACCACGAAAGCGAATGCTACCGCCCGACTTTTGAGCTGTGGGGCAAGGAATACGTCATCGAAAGCCATTGCGATTTGTTGGAACAACATCGGGATTTGCTGAAATCCGTCTGTTCGGTGCTGTGGGCGATCGCCGCGCTGTTTGTGTTTTTGAAAGCTTAGAAAAATGTACGGATTGCTTTATTCGGCGATATTTACGGGATTGACATGGTTTTTGAAAACCGTGGTCATCAAGTTCGTTTTGTTTGCGGGACTGTATTTTGTCGTCCACGAATTTATCGGCTTCATCGCCGACAAACTGCCGACTTTTGCGGGGTTCGACGAGCTGTTCGGCGGATTGCCCGCGGGATTGTGGTACTTCCTTGATATTATGCAGTTCCCGAGCGGGTTCAGCATGGTTTTAAGCGCGTATCTGTTGCGGTTTATGGTTCGGCGCGTTCCGTTCTTGGGGTAGTCATGGCAATATCGGTTTACACGGGACGCCCCGGATCGGGTAAAAGCTACGAAGTGGTTCGCAACGTCATTTTGCCCGCGTTTAAAGCGGGGCGAAGAATCGTCACCAACATTGACGGCATCGACGAACGGGCGATTGAACGCTATCTTGAACCCGCGGGCGGCGACGTTGAAACCGTCCTGAAGTTCGGAACAATCCTGAAAGTCAACGACGACGACATCACGAAACAGGGCTTCTTTCCGACATCGGAAACGGACAGCTGGGCGATTGTTCAACCGGGGGACTTGGTCGTCATCGACGAAGCGCAAAACTTTTATCTGCAGGGCGAAAAGGTGCAAAAAGCGGATTTTAAATACTTCCGCTATCATCGGCATTATACGACGGAAAAGGGCGTCGGGTCGGACATCGTGCTGTTGTGCCAGCGGTTTACGGATTTGCCGAAACTGATAAGGGATTCGACCGACCTTGCGGTCAGTATGCGTAACTTGAAGTTTTTGGGAATGAAAAGCCGCTATTCGGTTACGGTGCACGAGGTCGAAACGGGCATCAAGACTTACGGACCGAAGTTTTTTAAATACCAAGAAGAAATCTTCAAGCTTTACAAAAGCGGGGGAATGCAGGCGTCGACGGATACACGTCAAAACGCGTTTACGCCGTTCCGCATCGCTCTGGCGGTCGGATTTTTGACATTTTTGCCGATAATGTTCAAAGCGTTCTTCGGCATCTTCGACACGAACAAAATCAAGCAAAAAGCAAACAAAACACCGCCCCCTGTGCACGCTCCAAGCGTTCAGACGCCGCCGCGGAAGTTCGACAACACGTCGAAACGCTGGCGGATTCAAGGCGTTCTGAAAAGCGGGACGGAACGTTATGTCGTTCTTGTCGACAAAAACGGCGCGATGAGGTTCGAGCATCCGCAAAACTTCACGGGTTCGGGCTTGAAAATGACGGGATACATCGACGGGGAAAAGGTGTCGTACTTCTCGGGCGACTTTAAAGCGGAAGATAAGAAAGGCGGGCTAATGCTATGAAACCATTGATTCTTTGTTTTATGATTTTGCTGATAGCCGCGCCGGCTGAAACGAACGCGCCGCTGACAAGTTTGTCATTCGACAATATCAAAATCAGCACGTTTTTGCGCACCGTCTATCAAGAAACTTTGGGAACGGATTACGTGCTTGAACCGGAAGTCGTCGCGGATGAACGGCTTGTCAACGTGCGGGTTTACGACTTCCGCGACAAAAAGAAACTGGCGGCGTTTTTGGCGTCCATGGGCTATAAGGTCGAAAGCCGAAACGGAGTCGATTACATCGGCAAAGCGGACAAGGTCGACGATTTGGACTTTGTCGTGTATGCACCGAAACATAAATCGGTCGCTCAACTGCGGCAGGCTTTGGGCGGAATGTTCGCGGGACAGTTCGCGGGAGACGAACGGCAGATTGTGTTCAAAGGCGCAAAAGCGGAAACGGCAAAGCTGAGAAAAATCCTCAAAACTTTCGACACAAAACCCGCCGAATTGGTCGTGCGGGGAAAAATCTACGAGGTCAGCAAGAAAACAACGGACGCAAGCAGTCTGAGCATCATCGCGGACGTGTTTAAAAACGCGGGGCTTGCCGTCAGTTCGGGCAGTCAACTGGTCAACTTTTTGTCGTTCAAGGACAGGCACGTCAACGCTTACTTCAGCGCGCTTGACAAAGACGACCGCTTCAAGCTGATTAGCGAACCGAGCTTGAGAATACAGGCGAACAAAACGGCGACGTTGACGGTCGGCGCGGATGTTCCGACACTTGGCAGCGTGACATATCAGGACGGACAGCCCGTCCAGTCGGTCGTGTACCGCTCAAGCGGACTGATATTCGAGCTGACGCCTGAAATTTACGAAAACAGCGTCACGCTGACCGTCAGACAAGAAATGAGCAACTTCGGCGAAACCGCAAACGGCGTCAACGGCTCGCCAACCTTGACCAAGCGGGAAATTAAAACCACAATCACGGCAATCGACGGCGAAACCGTCATCCTCGGCGGCTTGAACGAAACCAAAAACACAGGTTCCAAAGCCGGCTTGTCCTTCCTCCCCGACTTCTTCGGCTCTAAATCCAACACCTCAGACCAAACCGAAATCATCCTTAGCTTGGATATTAAGAAAGTGGAGAATTGACATTAGAAGTTAAAACGGGCATTTTAAAACAGTTTCTATATGAAAGGTTTTAAAATGATCCAAACTTTGATTACGCCCTTATCTCAATTTTTGCCGATATTTGTTCTGTTGGCGATTATTTTCGTTGTTGCGTTGCTGCTTACAAAAAAGAAAAAATACACCTATGCAGCACAAAGCTTTATGACGAAATCCGAACGCGCGTTCTTTTTCAAATTGGCTGAAGCCCTGCCCGATTTTTATGTGTTTCCGCAAGTCGCTTTGATTGAACTCTTGAAGCCTTTGAATTTTCCGTCAAAAGGAAAAATTCTGGCGGCTCACGTTGATTTTGCCGTGTTCGACAAAGCGTTAAATCGATGCTGTGTCGTCGAATTGGACGGAGCAACGCATAACAGCTTGAAGCAAAAACAAAAAGACAAAGAACGCGATGAATTTTTGGCTCAAGCCGGAATTACCGTTTTGCGGTTTAAACCTGCTTCAAAAATCGATTTTGACGGTTTGCGCCTGCAAGTCGAAAACCTGCTTGAAAAAAGCGCGAAAATGTGAAAATATAAAGATGCTTGGTTATTAAATAAGCCCCTAAGATGTTCGAGCATCAAAGGGGCTTAAGTTTTCCTTACATCGCTTCTTTTACAAAGCTAAGCAAGAAGATAAGAGCCAACAAAAGAATTGTCGGCAGGCTTTGCTTGGTCATTTGATTTCCTCCATCAATGAAGGTTGACAATGCCGGGGCAAAGCTCCCGTTCGGGAACAATGTCCCCGACAAACGCCGAAGCTTTCTCATCAAACCAGAGGGCTCTCAAAAGGAAAAGCGTCAGCGTTCCCTTTTGAGAACTAGCCCTTCGGCGATGAGAAAAAGCGGTTTGTCAAGGTTAAAAAAGCGGAGGGGTATCTCCCGTTTTGCAGGGCAAAGCCCGAAAATCGGGGATACCGCTTTTTTATGCGAAGCTGTACCTTTACAAACCAAGATAAGCCCCTTTGGGGCGTTCCGGGGGACAAACACGGCGCAAGCCGTAAAGCGTAAGCTTTGAAAAGCAAAAAGTGACAGCTTTTTTCATCAAACAATCTTGACACCGTTAAACGACAAAATATCATTGTCACGCCGAAAAAGTGGCTGTCGGTATGCGCACCTGAAGCAATTGAGTTTAAAGCTCGAATGGATCGAGTGCCGTCCCGATATTTTTTATCTTGATGGGTTGTCTGTGCCGTTTATCGTGCACGTTAATAATTTTAAGGAAAAAAATGTTTTCCCGCTTTATCGGTGTTGATGTTTCCAAAACAAAAATTGATGTGTTCTTGTCGGAAACCGGGGAAGTGCTTCAAGTCAAAAACAGCACGACAAATATTGAAAGGTTTGTTCAAAAAATCGATTGCCGGTCAAAAACTCTTGCGGTGATAGATTTGACCGGAGGATACGAAGCCGCTTGCGTCGATGTGTTTTATCGCGCCGGGTTTGCCATTCACCGCGCAGAAGGACGGAAAGTCAAAGCCTTTATGCGTGCTGTCGGACAGCTGGCTAAAACCGATTCGATTGATGCGCGCGCTTTGGCGGATTACGGGCAAAGACTGCAAGACAAGTTGACTCTGTTTCAGCCGATTGAAAATGAAATCAAACCGTATGTTTTTCGTTTGACGGAATTAAAACAAATTTTGAAAAGCGAAAAAAATCGCTTAAACGCACCGTCAATCGTGCCGCGCATCCGCCTTGAAATAAGTAAGCATACGGAATTTTTGCAAACGGAAATTGATGAACTGTCCAAAGAATTGCAGGCAGTTGTCAAACAAAATCCTGTTTTGCTGAAGAAGCAAAAAGCTTTGATTTCTCAAATCGGAATCGGCGAAACTTCGGCAAACGTTCTGCTGGCTTGTCTGCCGGAGTTAGGAATATTGTCCCGCCGAAAAATCGCGGCATTGGCTGGACTCGCCCCGTATGCACAAGACAGCGGAACAATTCAAAAGGTTCGCCATGTCACAGGCGGGCGATGTGAGGTCAAACGCACTTTGTTTATTTGTTCTCTGGTTGCAATTCAAAAAGATCCGATTATGCGGGCTTTTTATGAAAAATTGATACAAAAAGGTAAAAGAAAAATGGTTGCTATTGTGGCAGTTATGCGAAAAATGATAATCATTTTAAACGCTAAATGCAAAAATATCGATTAAGTGGGTTGATCCATTTGCAGACGGCTTGCCGCACTTGCAGAGTCAATGGATCACCGCGTCGCATCTATGATGCTCCTCGTGATGACGATGAGGCGGCACGGGTGTCAATATCTGCATGGGACTGCCGTGCCCCTGTCGAGGCTCGCAGTTGCGATTCTTCTTTTATTTTTCAAACATTTATCGCAATTGCGAGGAGTGTCGTCAGACACGACGCGGCAATCCCCGCCTTGGTCGGCACGGGTGCGACCGCATTTCGATAATATGATGTTCAGAACTAGCGGGCGTCGTCGCCTGCGGCGACCGAACTCACATTGCCCCCGTGAGTTCGATTCCGGTCACAAATACCAAAACAAAAATCCCGCCAAAATGGCGGGATTTTCGTTTTGGTGTCCCCGGCGAGAATCGAACTCACAGCCCCCGGTTTAGGAAACCGATGCTCTATCCGGTTGAGCTACGGGGACAGGCAAAGGTCTTTACAGCACATGCCCCAAGAAATAAGGCAGCTGGACACGCCACGCGGGCCAATCGTGCGGGACGTCGTGTCCCCAATAATCAACCCACGCGGGAATGTTTTTGGCGCGCAGAATGTCGTCCATGACATGCGTGTCGTGCAGACATTCGTTTTCCCACGCGCCCTGCCCGACCGACAGGATAATCTGCGAATGACGATAACGGTGCAACAGTTCCTTGTCGTTCAAATTCGGCAGATATTCCATCGGGGAATTAAAGTAAATCCCGTCTTCAGCGCAATCGCCGCCAAAGAACGAACGACAGCTGTACAAACCGCTTTGAGCGATAACCGCGTCAAACAAATCGGGACGGCGGAAAAAGAAGTTCGCCGAGTGCAAAGCCCCCATGGAACAGCCCGTCGTCATCATGCCGCCCGCGCGGAAATGACTGCCCATTGCGTTGATGTCCAGCGCCCACGGAACGACTTCTTCGCAGATATAGTTGAAGTACTGCTCGAAACGGTGCAGACGGTCGCCGGGCCAGCCGCTGTTGACGAACGTTTCCCAGTCCAGCCCGTCCACACAGAAAAACTGCGCCTTGCCTTCTTCGATAAAGCCCGACGCGACGTCAATCATGCCGAAGCCTTCATATTCGTAAAAGCGTCCGCACTGCGACGGGAAAACCAAAATCGGCTTTCCCGCGTGTCCGTAGACTTTCAGCTCCATGTGCCGCCCCAGATTGGGGCTGTATTCGTTGTAATATTCGACTTTCATTTAGCACTTTTCCTGAACAAAGCGAATGATTTCGTCGGCTTCTTCCTGCGTTTTGGCGCGCATCAGATACATGTGATCGCCCATTACCGCGGAAAAGATTTCGTCGACTTCGTTGTACTGCATCAGCTGGTCGGGATATCTTTCCAGAATTTCTTCGTGCGTGTGAACGTAGTTGAAACGGTTTTTGCGCGCGACGTAAATGCCGATGTATTTCTTTTCGGTCGGCTGATACAGTCTGTCGTGAACAATCATGTCCGCGTACATCTGATAAACGTCCGTGTCGTGTTCATAGTTCATCAGTTCGGGCATGCAGCCGCCGGGCGGACGCATGTTGACTTCCAAAGCGACGTAATCGCCCTTTTTGCCCAAGCCTTTTTTGTCTTCGTACAACTTGAAGAATTCAAAGTGGAAAAAGCGCGCGGACGTGTCAAACGATTTCAAAACGGCGCGTCCTGCTTTTTCCAAAGCGGGGTCGATTTTCAAAACGGAATAATAGCGCAAATCGTCGCCTTCGTTGACCGTTTCGGCAACGTTTTCGGGGAAGATGTGGCTGGTCATGAAAATCGGTTCGTTTTCATAGTTTGTAATGCCGTCGAACGTGACAATCAATCCGTTGACGAATTCTTCCATTACATAAGGAACGGACGGATAGTTGTCGTAGAAGCGGTTGAATTCTTCGTCGTTTTTAATCGAATATGACGCGTACGCGCCGACGCCGATATCGGGTTTGACGAACACGGGATAGCCGACTTCCTTGACGAATTTTGCGCCTTCTTCGCGCGTGGTGACGCAATGGCAGCGCGCGGACGGAACGCCTGCGCGTTCAAAGTGGTTTTTCATCAAGTATTTACGCTTGCTTTCCAGCACTTCGGGATAACGCGTTCCCTGAATATTGAAATCGGTACGCAGTTTTGCGTCCAGTTCCAGCCAGTATTCATTGAACGATTCCAAGCGGTCGATTCGGCCGTATTTGAAAGTAAAGTAAGCGACGGCGCGCATCACTTCGTCGTAATTTTCCATATTGTCGACGCGGTAATACTCCGTCAGCGCGTTTTTCAGTTCCGGTGTCAGGGAATCATAGGACGAATCCGCAATCCCCAGAACGTTTACGCCCATTTTCTTCAGGCGGTCCGCAAAATTCACATAGTGTGACGGAAAATGCGGCGAAATAAAAACGAAATTCACTTTTTTTAGGCTCCTTGCCCGAATTTTTCTGTTTTTTAAACCGTGGTTTTTTGTTTGATTTCAGTCAGATTTGTGTATCCGTAAGTTTTGGTCTTCGGATACCTGCCAAAATGGCAAGCAAACCGCCGTTTGTCAAATCATTTTTGTATTTTCTTTCTTTTAAAGAACCGCTATAAACGAATCACAGTTTCAAAACAGAAAGGATTTCAAAATGACCGTCCGCATCCGCAAAGCCGTTTTCCCCGTCGGAGGCTTGGGAACCCGCTTTTTGCCCGCCACCAAAGCCATGCCCAAGGAAATGCTGCCCGTCGTCGACAAACCACTGATTCAATACGCGGTTGAGGAAGCGCGCGCCGCGGGAATCGAACACTTTATTTTTGTCACGGGACACGGCAAAACCGCGATTGAAGACCACTTCGATTCCAATACGGCTTTGGAAAAACTGCTGGAAAAGGACGGCAAAACGGACCTGCTGGCTTTTTTAAGGGACAGCACGCTGGAGTCGGGCAAAATCTCGTACACCCGCCAAAGCGAACCCAAAGGATTGGGACACGCCGTTTGGTGCGCCCGCGATTTAATCGGCGACGAACCGTTTGCCGTGCTGCTGCCCGACGATATTTTCCATTGCAAAACGCCGTGCCTGAAACAGCTGGTTGACGCGTATCCCGCGGTCGGCGGCAACATCGTTGCGGTGCAGGACGTCCCGCTTGAACACACGTCGCGCTACGGCGTTTTAAAAGTCGAAAGCGATGACGGACGATTGATTAAAGCAAACGGCATGGTCGAAAAACCCGCGCCCGAAGCCGCGCCGTCGCGGTGCGCCGTGTCGGGACGCTATGTTTTGTCGCCCGAAGTGCTGCGTGAACTCGATCATCAAAAAACGGGCGTCAAAGGCGAAATCCAGCTGACCGACGCGATTGCGGCAACCATCGGGCGCGTGCCTTTGCACGGCTTCCGCTACGAGGGACGGCGGTTTGATTGCGGCAACAAAATCGGATTTTTGATGGCGAATATCGAATACGCGCTTGACAGACCCGATTTGGCGGACGATTTTAAAGCCGCTTTGAAAACCCTGCCGTTATAAGGACTGCGCAAAATGTCGTTTTTTTCAAACAAACAGCTGAATTATCTGAACCTGCATTACGGACTGCGCGCGATGGGCTGGGAAATGTGTTCCATGTTCACGCTGGCGTATCTGTACAAACAGGGGTTAAGCTTGACGCTGACGTTTCTGGTGTATGCCGCCGTGCTGTTTTCCCGCACGCTGACCCGCCCGATTTCCATGCACTTTTGTTTGAAAAAAGGCGTTCATTGGACGCTGACCGTCGGCACAATCGCCTTTGCTTTGCGCTATCCCGCGATGCTGCCGATTGACGGGCTGACATGGCATTTGATTCCGTTCATCGTGATTTCGGGGTTGGCGGACGTGCTGTACTGGGTGTCGTACCACAACTATTTCGCCTCGATCGGCGACGAACAAGACCGCGGGTCAAGCGTCGGCGTGCGCGACGCGATTGCGACCGTCGTCGCGGTCATCGGACCTTTGGTCGGCGGCGTACTGCTGTCGGTGGACAAGTTCTACGCCTTTATAATGCCGTTTGTGCTGACTTTGGTTGCCGCGATTCCTTTGCTGAAAACGCCGTCCCTGCCTTTGCCGAAGCCCGCAACGCACGAGGAACGCAAACATATCGACCATTTCGGCTTTATCGTGTTCATCGGCGACGGCTTGTTTTACCAAGCGGGGTCGATTTGGCCTTTAATCGTGTTCATGCTGTTGGGCGAAAGCTATCAAAACTTCGGCTTCATCCTTGCTTTGGCGGCGTTTTTCCGCGCGCTGGGATCAATGGCGTTCGGACGGCTGATTGACAAAGGCAAAGGCCGGCAAATCTGCTATATCGGCTACGGCATGCATATCATCATTTTGACGGTGCGCGGATTTTTCGCTTATTCCGTCCCCGCGGTGATTGCGTGCGACTTTTTCGCCGCGATTGCGTATTGCTTTTCCATGACGGGACTGATGACCGCCGTTTACAACGCGACAAAGCGCGCGTCGCACCCGCTGTACTTTACTTATTATACGGAACTGGGCTGGGATGTCGGCGCGGTATCTTCGATGCTGTTGGCGGCGCTGATTGTCGGCGCGGGATTTGACGTGCGCTGGGGTTTGGCGTTGTCGGTCGCGGGCGCGGTGCTGTCGGTCGCGACGTTGGCGCATTGGTACACCCGCGAACGCAAACGGCGCAAAGCGGCTTTGGCGGCGGCTTAATCCGTTCCGACCAAATACGCTTCCAGCTGAGACATATAAATATCGCGCAGGGCTGTCGGGTCTTGCGCGTTTTCCATTTCCGCGAACAGCTTTTCAAACAGGCTCAGTCGAATGCTTTCCGCAAAGAAAAAGCGGTTGGTTTCTTCGCGGTACGCGGCAAGCTCCGCCAGATACGGCGCGCGTAACCGTTCCGACGGGAAAGCGGCAATCCGTGCTTGGATGCCGTCGTAAACGGCGTTGGCAGCGCGGCGTTTTTCGGCGATGGAAGCCTGAAAGCTCTCCAGTTTCAGCCGTGTTTCGCGCGGGCTTTCGACGGCTTCGGGCGACAGCGTTTCGACAATCAGAGGACGCAAAGTTTCTAAATACGCCTGCTCCAATCCCTCTTGCGTTTCCTGCAAATGCAGTTCGCGGTCAAGCGCGTAACGCACGGTCATGGAGCTGCCGAACAGCAGGAACACATAAAACCCGACGGCAAGGATTTTGACAAACACACTTGTTTTGCAGGCTTCGCAAACCGTTCCTGCCCAACCGTCCCACGGCGTTTTGCGGGACTTGACCAAGATCGCGAAAAAGACAGCGGGCGCAACCAGCGACACGGCGGGCAAAAACGCACCCATGCCCAAAACGAAAACACCGTACGACCGTTTAACCGCTTGGGAAAAGCGCAAAGAACCGTCGGCGGAAACAACGCGGATGCCGAACAGCTTTTTGCCGATTGTCGTTCCGAATCCGTATAAAAGGGCGGCTTCCGCCAAAGGATACACGGCGAACGACAGATAAAACAAACCGAACGGCGATGCAAAGTCGCCCAGTTCGAACGACAACGCAAACGCGGTCGCAATTCCCCAAATCATATAATCGGTAAAGCGCGCCAAACAGCGGCGGAACGGAAAAATCGGTGTCATGGACGGTATCCTTTCTGTTTTTTGAAAATAGCATTGATGCGGCCTTTTGACAAACGGGAAATTATTTTTTCTTTTGGCGAAAATGCAAGGGGTTGCCAACAAACATTTCTGAAAAAAAGTGACGATTTGTCCAAAATTCCGTTGACAACGGCGATGAAAAGTTCCATTATTCCACCATAAAAACACTTGAATCGACACGATAGGAGTCGTTATGGCTGAAGAAATCAAAACCGAAGAAAAACAGTCTTTGTATCAAAAGTTTATGAAAGCCGGCAAAATCACCGTTTTTGAAAGCGGTTTGGAACGCCCCGACCATTTGCAGGAACGTCCGTTCTTTAATTTGTTGGAAAAGGGAGCCACCACTTTCATTGACAAGGGTGACAAACCCGATCAGCTGTATGTCAAGACTCCCGAAGAACAGGCCGAATCCCCGTATCTGGATACGGAAGCGCACAAATTCTTTGAAAACATGGAAAAACGTTTCCGCACGGTCATGCCGGGGGTTACGCTGTTCATCATCGACCCCGACGCGGTGCAGGGACGCTACCTGATGGATCAGGAAGCCGACCGTTCGCTGGGCAAATCGCTGTACATGTTCGTCGAAGACAAACTGCAGAAAGCGCAGGCGGGCGACGAACAGACGTTCCTGACCAACGAAGACATTTTGAAATCCGTATCCGACGCGGGCATTACCGACCGCAACCCGTTTTCGATGCGTGCCGCCATTGCGCCGACAATGGACAACATGGCGGGCTTGGGCAACGTGAATCTGGTTGTTGGCGACAACCCCGACGCGATGAGCGCGAACGTTCTGGATATGGTTCTGGGCGCGGAAGAACGCCGTCAGAAGGAAGGCATTTCCCGCGACGAATTCCGCCGTTTGGTGCTGTACCATGAATTGGGACACGCGACCGACCACAACTACGCATCCGCGTACACCACGGTCGAAAAAGTCGTCGAAAACGAACTGGACAACGTGATGTGCCGCCACCGTACGGAATGCATTGCGGACGCTCACGCCGTTCTGCAGCTGGCGCGCGACTTCGGCGATACGAAGTGCGCCGCTTTGTGGGGCGACTGCCGCATTGAATACTTGCGCATGTGCGTCGACCGCCGCTTGGAAGACACCAAGTACGATTCCGATTTCATCAAGAAACTGCGCGCCGCGGAAAAAATCTCGCGCGCCGTCAACCCCGACGATCCCGAATCGGAAAAGAAATTCAAAACCCTGATGAACGACCGCGGCGTCGCGAACACCATCAAACAGCTGGGTTCGCCGCTGGCTTATCACACCACGGACGTGATTGACGCGACCATCAAATACGCGCATGAACACTTGGCGGACGGCTCTTTGCAGAAAATGTCCGACTTGGAGGTCATCAAACAGGCGCAGGTGATGTCCGAAACCTACGGCTTGACCCGCGAACAGATGGCGAGCATTTCGATTGCTTTGGCGACGGGTGAAAAACATCCCAAGTACGAACAGATGATGCAGCGCGTCGAAGAATCCCGCGACCGCATGCCGATTGCCAAAAAGGAGTTGGAACACGAATACGAACTGCAGCGCGAATTCAACGCCTATCAGGAAGAAGCGAGCTTGGCGCAGGGCTTGGGTCTGCCTGTTCCCGAAGCGACCAATCTGTCGTCCGATTTGCTGAACAAGCTGATTAAAGAACAGGACGCGGAAGCCAAATTCCAGCAGAAAGCCGCCGTTTCCGTTCAGAAATATCAGAACAATCTGTTCGGTAAACTGATTCAAACGGACTGCACCCGCGAAGACATGCTGGCTTTGTTGAGCAAGGAAAAAGAATCCCTGCGCAAACAGGGCAAACGCGAAGACGGCAAAGCCGACAAATACGCCGCGCACAAACTGAAAGTCGTTGACGCCGTTATTGATCAGGCACCTGCGGTTCAGGCGGGCATTGCCGCGAATAAACGTGTGACGCAGCAAATCAATTCGATTAAATCCGACACCGTCGTTTCCGGCGAAGAAGCCGTCGTGCATTTCGTCAAGCACGAATTGCGCGCCCAGACGACGATGCAAAGAATTCTGATTGGCGCCGCCAGCCGCGATATGTCCGCGATGACGATGCAGGAACAGGTCGACGCGATGCGCGCCGAAAACAAAGCGTTCGGCAAAGTGCTGGTCAGCGAAAAGGAAATGCAGATTGCGGCGTTCGCGATTCGCAGCGACAAAGAAACGTGGGCGAAAGTGTCCAAAGACAAATCTTTGGCGGCTTTGGTCGATCAGAAAGCCAAACAGAAACCGTCCTCGATTTTGGCGGATTACCAGATGGCGGCTTCCAATCCGAACAAAGACACCATGGTGTCCTTGCTGGAAGAATCGGTGACAACGCACAACGCCGTGGCGCAAAGTGTCGTCAACACGCCCGAACTGGCAAGCATGTTCAAAGCCAAAGCACCGCGTTTGATGGCGGGCTTGAAACGCTTTGACGCGCAAATCAAGCAGGAACAGGCAGCTGAGAAAAAAGCGGCGAAAGCTCCTTTGTCGCCGTTGAACATCAAAAATGTTCAGATGAAGAAAAGCCGTTAAGAATCAACCTTTCCATAAAAGGCGGCGTTCCGACGGATGCCGCCTTTTTCATAGGAAATTTCAATGTTTTATATCGGATGCCATTTGTCGGTTGCAAAAGGTTTTGCCGCTATGGGCAAAACGGCGGAAAGCATCGGCGCGAACGTGTTTCAGTTCTTTACCCGCAATCCGCGCGGCGGTTCGGCGAAAGCGATTGATTCGGACGATGCGGCAAAGCTTTTGGAAATATCGGACAACCTCGGATTCGGCAAGCTGTTGGCGCATGCCCCGTATACCTTGAACGCCTGCGCCGCAAACGGCGAGACGCGGCAATTCGCATTCGACACCATGGCGGACGATTTGAAGCGCATGGCATATTTTCCGCACAATTATTATAATTTTCACCCCGGATCGCATATCGGGCAAGGCATTGAAACGGGCATTGAAAAAATCGCCGATGTTTTGAACGGCATTTTGACCGAAAGCCAAACAACGACCGTTTTGTTGGAAACCATGGCGGGCAAAGGGTCGGAAGTCGGCGGAAAATTCGAAGAATTGCGCGCGATTATCAACCGCGTTGAACTGTCGAACAAAGTCGGTGTGTGCCTTGACACCTGCCACGTTTTCGACGCGGGCTATGATATTGTGAACGACCTTGACGGCGTATTGAAACGGTTTGATGACGTTATCGGATTGCAAAGGCTGAAAGCGGTACACTTAAACGATTCGAAAAATCCGCTCGGCTCGCACAAAGACAGACACGAAAAAATCGGACAAGGCTTTATCGGCGCGGACGCAATAAAACGAATCATCACCCATCCGTCGTTGAAAAATTTGCCGTTTTATCTGGAAACCCCCAACGAATTGGACGGGTATGCAAAGGAAATCCAGCTGTTGAAATCATGGCGGGAATAAAAAACCCCCCCGCCCCGATATTGCCAAAGGGGCGGGGAATGAAAGGAAAATGCCTTACTTTATCCCGAACACGTCGCGCAGTTTGGCGGTTGCCAGCAGTACCGCGTCGCGGGTGGCGGCGGATTGCGCTATCGGGTTCAACATCATAAAGTCGTGAATCGTTCCGTTGAACCGCACCGACGTTGTTTTAACGCCAGCGTCGTTCAGTTTGCGGGCGAATGCTTCGCCTTCGTCGCGCAGGACGTCGTTTTCCGCCGTTATCACCAAAGCGGGCGGCAAGTTTTTCAACTGTTCCGCCGAAGCGTTCAAAGGCGACGATAAAATCGATGCGCGGTCGTCTTTGTTCGGCGCGTACAGTTTCCAAAACCATGCCATCGCTTTTTTGGTCAGCCACGGACCGTTTTCAAAATGATGATACGACTCCGTTTCCATTGCCGCATCGGTCACAGGATACATCAACAGCTGAAATCCGATTTTCGGCGCGCCCTCTTTTGCGGCTTTCAGCGCCATGGCAATCGCCATGTTGCCGCCAACGCTGTCCCCCGCCACAGCCAAGCGCGACGCATCCAGCCGCAGTTCATCCGCGTGCGAAACAATATGCTTCAGCACGGCAAACAGCTCGTTGGTCGGCTGGGGAAAGGCGGCTTCGGGCGACGGCGTGTAGACGGGAAAAACGACCGCCGCGGG
>SAMEA104315424__coassemble_881_pt1 | contig 16476 bp, 16 predicted proteins | sample SAMEA104315424__metabat2_low_PE_038 | metagenome-assembled genome bin SAMEA104315424 (sample SAMEA104315424) | gut metagenome | biome: Monkey gut; feature: monkey-associated habitat; material: faeces | place: China | collected 2013 | reverse complement strand
TTTGGGGGAATAAATGAGCCAGAAACGTTCAACCATGATAACGCAGGGAACGGTTGCCAAAAACCGCAAGGCGTCGTTCAACTACGCCATTGAAGAAACATTCGAGGCGGGCATCGTTCTGACGGGGGCGGAAGTCAAATCCCTGCGTTTGGGGCAGGCGAGCATCAACGAAGCCTACGCAACCGCGTCGGACGGCGAGGCTTTTCTGGTCAACGCGTCGATTCTGGAATACGGTTCCATCGGCTATATGAAGCATGTTGCCGCCCGTCCGCGCAAGCTGCTGCTGCACAAGCGCGAATTGAAACGCTTGTCGGGTGCCGTCGCGCGCAAGGGATATACGTTGATTCCTTTGGAAATTTTCTTTAATGCGCGGGGAATTGCCAAGCTGAAGCTGGGACTGGGCGTCGGGAAAAACAAAATCGACAAACGCGAAGACATTAAAAAACGCGACTGGAATCGCGAAAAACATCGTTTGTTGAAAGGCGGTTAGCAGGTTTTGGCTTGCGTTCGCGGGTTTTTTGTGCTTTTCTGTAGTATCTTTTGACAAGGAGTCTGGAACGGAAAATGCTTAAGATTCAGGAAAAATTGAAGAATTTTCTTCTTTTGTCGGATGCCGATGCCGCTTTGCTGCTGCGCGGAGATTTTAAAGCTTTGCTGATGCGAAACAAAGAGGCGTTTATCCGCGTCGCCGTTTGCTACGGCATTGTGTTTGCCGCGTTTTTATTGTATTTAGCGATGTTTTCCGTTTTCGGCGTGATGATGAAGCTGATCATGGCGGGCGTTTTGATCGCGGTTGTCGGCGCGGCGGTTTACGCGCTGGGCGCCGCCAATGTCGTTAAAGCCACCCGTTCCCCCGCGATTTTGTATTTTCTGCTGCTGATGTTCGGGATGATTTCCTTGTCCATGCTGTCCGAAGTTACGGGCAACGGTTCGTTTATTTCCGAATTGTTCGCTTTGCTGGTTTTCGGCGGGCTGGCTTACGGCGTTTACATGGTTCGCGGGCGCGCCGCGAAAATGGGCTGTTCGCTGACGCAAATGATTGCGGCGTGCTTGATTGTTACGTCTTTCACCCTGTCGGTGCAGGCGGCTTTCATTCAATTCGGCATCGAACGGGAAATCGCTTTCGCCAAACAGCGCGAAGAAGCCAGACGTTTGCGCGATGCCGAAAATATGCGCCGCTCGATGGCGGAATCCAAGCCCTGCACGAACGACGAAGAATGCAAGAAAATGAACACGAAAAAGAATTCCTATTATGCCGAACACGAAGAAGTGGCTCAGGAAATTTGCGAACAAGCCGTGTCCAAGGAAATTCCCGACCGCTTTGAATGGACGGTCGGCGCCAAAGAATACAAATTCACGTCGTATCAGGTTGACGTTTTGCAGGATTTGATCGTTTTGATGGGGGATCGCGCCCAGCTGATCGACAGAAACGGCATCAGAACAAAACTGAACTATTCGTGCAAATTCAACGTCAAACGCAAAACCGCGACAGCGACCGTTGTAAAATAAACCACTTTAGATTCCGGAGGAAAAAATGGCGCAAACAGCAATTGAAACCGAAGCCTATTATGACATTCTGGCGAATGCAGACGGCGAGTTGTTGTTTTGTTTGAAGGCGCGCGAAGGCAGTCCCGAACGTCCGCAGATTTTGTTTAACGGCGAAAACCATGCTTTGTTTTACCGCACGGCGGATCAGATGATCGTTTTGGATTACATTCATCCCGATGTTGCGCCGTTGCTGTCGAAAGTCGATAGCGTGCTGGTTGCGGAATTTAACGATCCCGTCGGCGACAATCCTCAAAAAGGAATCGTTCGCGAATATATGGCGACCGTTCGCCATGTTTCCAAATTGCCGCTGTCCGACATTAGAAGTTTGTGATTTTGTGTGGATTCAAAAAAAGGGGGAGCTAAAGCTCCCCCTTTTCGTTATTTGTATTCTTCGTCCGAAACGGGTTCCAGCCATGTGTTGACGTTAAAGTCGGGATTCGTTTCAACGGCGATATGTGAAAACCAGCTGTCGGGCGCGGCGCCGTGCCAATGTTCGACGTTCGGCGCAATACGGACGACATCGCCCGCTTTCAGCACTTGAACGGGTTTGCCGCGTTCCTGATAGCGTCCTTCGCCCGCCGTGACCAGCAGGATTTGCCCGCCCGTGTGTTTGTGCCAGTTTGTACGGGCGGCGGGTTCGAACGTAACATTGCCCAGCGATGTTTTGAATGTTTCGTCATAAGCGTTCAAACGGGTCAGATACGTTTTGCCCGTAAAGAATTTGCCGTACGGATTGGGTTCGCCGACAGGGAAAACGGGAGTAATGTTCATAGCTTTTTGTCCTTTGGGTAAAAGTTGGATGAAAGTGATTTCAGACGGGGCAAGGAAACGCATTTGCGGTCCCCATTGACCCGCGCCGCGGGTGACGTAAACGCCGTCGTAGCCGCCCGCCAAGTATTTGTTCGCCAGTTTGACCAAAATATGGAACGGGAAAATCTGTCCGCCGTGGGTGTGTCCCGAAACGGTCAAATCGGCGGATTTGAACGCCGCAGGCGTGTGCGACATCAGCAGTTTGAATTGAGAATCGGAGCTGTCCGCAAACGCTTTGTCCGCATCGACGGAAAAGCCGTAACGTTTACCCGACATATCGGGAACGCCTGCGACGAACAGGGAACCGCTGACTGCTTCCCCGCTGTTTTCAAGGAATGTAAAGCCCAGTTCTTTCAACGCTTCGGTTGTTTCCTTGTAGCCGACGTAAAATTCATGATTGCCCGTTGTGAAATAGATGCCTTTTTTGGCTTTCAATCCTTTGAGCAATTCGGCAATCGGTTTGATTTTTTCCACATCGTCGTCCAAAATGTCGCCGTCCAGCAAAATTACGTCAGGATTTAGCGCGTTCGCGCGCTCCACGATTCCTTTGATTTTTGCGGGCGAGATTGTTCTGTGAATGTGCAAATCGCTGAGCAGCACGACGTTTTGCGGGACTGTGATTTTATCCGAAACAATGGAAAGGGTTTTCACATCGGGAACTTTCAAGCCGCTGTAAACGGATGAAAACGCCGCAATCAGCGCAAAAACGGCAGCCGCCGCGTTCAGGCGAATCGTCCAGACTTTTTCAAACGGGGAAATGGCAACGCCCGCTTTGTACAGCACCGCCCACACGACATCGCGCGCAACCGTAAACGTCAGCAGGATAATGCAGAAAACGTACAAAAACAAAACCGTCGCACGCCAAGCGGGATAGGCGCATCCCAAAACATTGGTAAGCGAAAAATCCGACAAGAGCGGCATGCAGCCCAAAACCAGAGCCGTGAAAAACAGCCCGATTCGCTTTGCCGCCGTCAAATCCAGAAAATAAGCGTATCTGAAAAACAGCGGAACTGTTACCAGACAGCCCAGAAACGAGGTGATAAACACGCAAGCAATCATAAAAAGCCTCCTGTTTTTAAAATTGTTCTTGATATTTATAAAATTTAGAGTTAGCTCTAAGTCAAGAACTTTTTTCAAGGAGGCTGTTATGGGATATTCCATCGGACAAGTTGCCGAAAGATGCGGCATTTCGACGTACACGCTGCGCTATTACGACAAAGAAGGCTTGCTGCCGTTTGTCAAAAAAAAGCCGTCGGGACTGCGCGATTTTTCGGATCAGGACATTGATTTGCTGCGCATTATCGAATGTTTGAAAGGCACGGGAATGCAAATCAAAGACATCCGCCAATACATCGTTTGGCTGATGCAGGGCGATTCGACTTTGCAGCAGCGGCTGGATATGTTTGAACGGCAAAAGGAATGTTTGCAGATGCAAATGCGCCAATTGATGGATTTTATGGATAAAATCGATTTCAAGATCGACTTTTACAAAGATGCCGTTGTGCATGGCGACACGAACGTTTACGAACGCAATCCCGATCTGGTCAGACGCAAGAAAAAGCTGTTCGGATGCTGTGCCGCCGCGCCTGCCAAAAAGGCTAGGAAAAATTCGACGCGGCAAAGTCCCAATTCAGCAGATTGTCAATGACGGATTGAACATAATCGGCGCGCTTGTTTTGGTAATCCAGATAATACGCGTGTTCCCACACGTCAATTGTCAACAGCGGTTTTTGCCCGTGAATCATGGGCGTGTCCGCGTTTGATGTTTTGACAATTTTCAGCGTACCGTTTTCCGATACCAGCCACGCCCAGCCGCTGCCGAATTGGGAAATTGCGGCGGCTTTCAATTCCGCTTTCAGGCTTTCCAAGCCGCCGAACGTTTTGGACACGGCTGTTTTGAACGCGCCGTCGGGAATTTTTCCGCCGCCGTTCGGGAGCATGCTTTTCCAGTAAAACGCGTGATTGAAGTTTTGCGCCGCGTTATTGAAGATTGCCGATTTTTCGGGCTTTCCCGCCGTTTCGAAAATGATTTGCTCCAGCGTTTGGTTCGCCAAAGCCGTATTGCGAATCAAATTGTTCAGATTCGTAATGTAAGTTTGATGATGCTTGCCGTAATGAAAATCAAGCGTTTGCGCGGATATAAACGGTTCAAGCGCGTTTTGTGCATAGGGTAAAACAGGTAATTCAAAAGCCATAGATTCCTCCTTTTTTCAAAAAAGGTATCGCTTTTGAAATTATCGGTAAAGATAGCAATCAGAGCAGGTCTGCCGCCGTTTTGCCCGAACGCGCCGCGCCCTCTATCGTGCAGGGCAATCCCGTGTCCGTCGCATCGCCCGCCAAAATCAAGCCGTATTCGGAATCGGCGGCGGGGCGTTTTGTTTTGCTTGTCTGCAGCAGGGTTGCACGGCGGTCGGCGATGACGCGGTTGGGCGGAGTCTTGTCCAAAGAATGAAGCAGAGGGCAAAGATCGTCCCAAACCCGATCCGCAATATCGGTCGTATCCAAGCCGTTCGCCGCGCTGATGGTAACGGATACGATGCCGTTTTTGCAAAACGCCCAATGCGGCAGCATGTCGATCAATCCGACGACGGGCAATCCGTCGGGCAGGGTCGCGTCCGTTTTGTAGTGGATGTTGACGATTGTGCCGAACGCGGCTTTTTTAGGCGGGACGGTCGAAATGATTTTGTCGTCGGGCGAAATCAGAAAATCGACGGAATCCGACAAAATGCGGTCAACTTCGATGCCGCGCGCGGGATGTCCGAAGTAAAATTCAACTTTGTCTTTCAAGTATTCGTAAATCGGATTGACGACCGACTGCATCAGCGACGGATTCGCCAGATAGATTTGTTTGTCCCGCGCCGCAAAGCACAATTTCGCCGTTTTGAACAGCAGGGCTTTGTCCGCTGTTTTCGCGGGGGTGTTCAGCACCGATTCCGCCAGCAGTTTATACAGTTCGGGCAGATGAAACAACGCTTTGACGGGATGATTCAAATCCACCGTAAAACAGCTGAGGTTGCGGCGATAAAACGTCAGGCTTGACCCAATCGGCTGCAAGGGCGTATCGGTCGGGCATTCGCGCAGGATTTCCAGCAGGGCGGTGTTGGCGCCCATCATCATGTGCGTGCCGTTATCCAGCATGCAGTCCCATTCCTTGTCATAGTAGGAATAGCATCGTCCGCCCGCATGATTGGCGGCTTCCAGCACGACGACATGGTGTCCCGCTTTTTGGGCGTGAAAAGCCGCGCTTAATCCCGCAATGCCCGAGCCGATGACGTAAACGGTCATAACGCCTTACCTGCCAATCAGCCAAATGCGCAAAGCCGTCAGCAGCAACGCCGATTTCGGTGTTTTGATGCGCGGGCGCACAACATTCCAACCGCGTTTTTGCATCGCGTCAAAGATTTTGCGGTAGGCTGCCTGCATAATCACGGCGGGCTTCATTTGCTTGGCGTTCAGTTTTGCCAAAGCGGCGTCGGCTTCCGCATATCGGAGCAGAGCCTGTTCCGCCAAAGCTGCGCGGGCAATGCCCAAATTCGGGTGGTTCAGAATTTCGCTCAAATGCGTGTTGTCGGTGACGACAATGCCCGCTTTGTCCAAGCATTCTTTGGGCATGTACAAACGCCCAAGCTCCATATCTTCGTCCATATCGCGCAGAATATTGGTCAGCTGCAAAGCTTCGCCCAAAGTAATCGCAAATCTTTGAGCCGTTTCGGAAAAATCGCCGAACACGCACACGGACAGCATGCCGACCGCCCCCGCGACGCGGCGGCAATAAAGCTGAAGTTCGGTCATCGTCGGCGCGCGCATGCCGTCGGGAATGTCCATTTCCATACCGTCAATCAGGGCGACAAATTCGTCCTTGGGCAATCCGAACGCCTTTATCGGCGCAATCAGCGCTTCGGCGATTCTTTGCGTCGGCTGTTCGCCCGCGTAAATTTTATCCAAATCGTCGCGCCAGACCTGCAAAGCCCGCTGTTTTTGTTCCAACAAAGCGGGTTCGTCGGCGATGTCGTCGATTTCACGGCAAAACGCGTAAATCGCAAACATGGCGTCGCGCTTTTGTTTGCCCAGCAGCCGCATCGCCCAGTAAAAAGAACTGCCCGATTTTTTGACGACGGCTTCTACTTCGGCGGCAAGAGGTCTTGTTTCTTGATGCATTTGATTTTCTTTCGTGTCAGTCCGTCCCAGACGCCGCGCGCTCCCGCCAGCATCCAATCCGTTTTTTCCAAAGCGACTTTGCGTTTCAAAATGTCGCGTTTTTTCAGTTTCTTCAGCAGTCTTTGCGCCAAACGGTAAATGACGCAGACTTCCATCCTCAACCCCCGATGCTGAATGACGAGGGGCAGGGGAGAGCCTTCGACCAGCAGGCTGTCGATTGCCGCCGCCATACGGTCGAACACGCGGCGCAAGGCGTCGCAGGTAATGCTGTCGCTTAAAGCTTCGTATTTGATTTTTTCGTCGCTGAACCAGTCGCGCGGGATGTAAACGCGCTGGCGGTTCTGATAGTCGTCTTGGCAATCCTGCAGGTGGTTGTTCAGCTGCAAGGCGGCGCACAAAGCATCCGAAGGCCAATACGCCGACGGGTTTTCACCGTGCAAATCCAGCATATAGCGCCCGACGCTGCCCGCCGAATTGCGGCAGTACGCCATGACGTCCTCCCACGTTTTATAGGTGAATCCGATGGCGTCCTGACGGAACGCTTTCAGCAAATCCAAGGCGTGCTGATTGGTGACGCCTGTTTCTTCCAAGCTTTTGCGCAGGGTTTCGGCGCATTTCGTATCTTCGTCCGCGTCGCGCAGACCGCGCAAAACGGATTCCAAAGCGTCAAGCCGCTTCAGTTTTTCCATGCGCGGCAAGTCGGAATCCGCAATGTCGTCCGCCGTGCGGGCATAGTCGTAAAACGCCATGACGTGCGGGCGCAGCTTTGCCGGAATCAAGCAGGACCCGACGGGGAAGTTTTCGCCATTCGCGTCTTTGGTGCGTTTGATGTCGTGCGTCATTTCAAACCTGCCTGTTCAATCCATTGCGTCAAAGCGGCAACCGCCCGTTCGCTTTGCGCGCGTTTGCGGTCAAGCCCTTTGATTTTGCGTTTGCCCTCGGGGACGGGCGGGGGCGGCATCAGACCGAAGTTGATGTTCATCGGCTGGAACAGTTCGCTTTCCGCCGACACGGTGATATGGTTCAGCATCGCGCCCAGCGCGGTTTCGGGCGGCGGCAGGACGATTTCCTTGCCCTGCATTTCCCACGCGGCGAACAGCCCCGCCATCAGCCCGACGGATGCGCTTTCGACGTATCCCTCGCATCCCGTGACTTGTCCCGCAAAGCGCAGGTTCGAGCGCGCTTTCAGGCGCAGAGTTCTGTCCAAAACGGTCGGCGAATGGATGAACGTGTTGCGGTGAATCCCGCCCAAGCGCACAAATTCCGCGTTTTCCAGTCCGGGAATCATCTGGAAGATTCGCTTTTGTTCGCCGTACACCAGCTTTGTTTGAAAACCGACAAGGTTCAGCAAAGTTCCCTGCTTGTTTTCCTTGCGCAGCTGAACGACGGCGTACGGACGCTTGCCCGTGTGCGGGTCAAGCAGACCGACGGGCTTCATCGGACCGAACGCCAGCGTTTCCCGTCCGCGTTCCGCCATGACTTCAATCGGCAGACAGCCCTCGAAGTAGGGGGTGTTTTTCTCCCAATCTTTGAACGCGACCTTTTCCCCCGACAGCAAATTGTCGATAAAGGTGTTGTATTGTTCTTCGTCCATGGGGCAGTTGATATAGTCGTCGCCGTCGCCTTTGTCGTAGCGGGACTGCTTCCACGCTTTGGTCATATCGACCGAATCGGCTGTGACAATCGGCGCTATGGCGTCGAAAAAGTGCAGAATGTCCCCGCCCGCGACGGCTTGGATTTGTGTCGCCAGACTTTCGGACGTCAAGGGACCCGTCGCAATAACGTACATGCCCGAATCGGCGGTTCGATTGTGACGAGCGGGTGGCTTTCCAGAGCTTCCTCAATCGTTTTCGAAAAAGCCGCGCGGTCGACCGCCAAAGCCCCGCCCGCGGGAACTTTGTTCAAATCGGCGGAACGCATAATCAGCGAATCGCAGCGGCGCATTTCCTCGTGCAGCAGTCCGACGGCGTTATGTACCGCGTCGTCGGAACGCAAAGAGTTCGAACACACCAATTCCGCCAGTCCGTCCGTGCGGTGCGCGGGCGTTTGTTTGACGGGGCGCATTTCCTTTAAAACGACGGGAATCCCCGCTTTCGCTATCTGCCAAGCGGCTTCGCTGCCCGCCAATCCGCCCCCGACGACGGTGATTGCGTCCTGTGCCATAAAAAAGCTCCTTTAAAAAATCTTTGCAATAGAATATCCTTATATTCTACAAAGACAAGTGTATACCACCAAATCTTTTTTTGTAAGGGGCGTTTGTAATGAATAAGTTTGCCATCGGTCTGCTGGTCGTCGTGTTTGCGTATTATGCGGTTGTGCATTTGATTCCGGCTTTGCGGCGCAAGATTCGCGGAAAAAACGCCGCCTTTATCGCGCCTGCCGACTTGGAAAAGAAAATCAAAAAAGACGATATGCTGGTCATCGACATTCGCACAAAATCCGAATTTTACAATCTGTACGGTCATATCGACCGCGCGATCAATCTGCCGTGCGCCGAATTGAAGCTGAGATTGGCGGAAACGGCGGACCGACTGGCGGGCTTTAAGCAAACTCCCGTCGTCGTTGTCGGACTGCGCGACGAAAAAGCCGTGTATGACGCTTACGACGCTTTGAAGCAAAAAGGGTTTTCCGATGTCGCCATTTTGGACAAGGGTTTGGCGGGATGGCTGCGCGCGGGATTGCCTACGGTTGAACGCAATGTCAAAAAAGTCTAAACGATTTTTGCTGTCAGTCGGCGGAGTATTGCTGACCTCCGCCGTTATCGCCGCTGCCGTGCCGAAAAACGTCGTGGTGTTTTTTCTGCCCGTGTCCGATTTGGCGCACACGGATTCCATTCACGAATCCAAAACGGCGCCAACGAGGTCGGGGGCTTTGACCAGCACGGTGACGAACTCGCTGCCGTCGGACGCCGCGCTGAAGCCCAATCCGCGCGGCATTGACGCAAGCGTCGGCGTTTCTTTGTACGACAAGCCCGCAAAGTGGACGAACAATCAAGCCGCCGATGCGGTTTTATCCCCCGCAAAGGTGATGATTCTGCCCCCCGAATCCCTTAAAACCGCACGGAAATCAAAAGTTTTTTCCAAACCGCGGGAAGAAGTCAACGGCGTACAGGTGCGAATTTATCCCTTGGTCAAACCTGCGGAAGCCGTCAAGGCGGAAGCAAAAGAACGCCCGATCATCGTTACCCGATACGTTTATAAAGATCCTCCCCCCGAAATTGACGAGGGACGTCCCAAAAAACAGGAAGAATGGACGGATTGGATTCTGGACAGGCTTAAAAGCTGCAAAGGCGACAAACAGACCGTTTTGCCGACTTTGTATTGGATGATGGCGAACGACAAGCTGGCGCAGGGCAAATCCGTTTGCGTGATGAAGCACGCCGTAGCCGATTATTTGCGGAAATGCCATCCGTGGACGCCCGTTTACTACACGCCGTTCAACAACGACGTTCCCGTCAGCCGCCCCGTTCAAATGGGGGTGGAGATTATCGGAACCGATTTCGATAAAATGGATTGTTCCTCCATTGATTTGTCGAACGTCAACTTTGAAAAAGCGGATTTTGCCGCGTTGGATATGAAAGGCGTGAATTTTTCGGGATCGTTTTTCAAAGAAGCTTATTTTCTGAACGCCGATTTTTCGGAAACGGTGTTCAAAGGGGCTTTGCTGGAAAACGTTTTATTCAAAAACGTTGATTTGACGGGGGCTTTTTTCAAAAACGCGGAAATGCGCTTTGCCCATTTGCACAGGACGGTCGCGCCGATGACAAACTTTGACGGCGCGGTTTTGAGCAATACGCAGTTTCGCAATGTCGATGTGTCTTTGTCGTCGTTTCGAAACGCCAAAATGGACAATACGGCGTGGCAGGACGTATTGGCTTACAGGGTCGATTTGAGCTTTGCCGATTTGCGGCAAGCCGCTTTCGACAACGTTTTGATGGAAGCCGCGATTGCCGATCGCGCCGTAATGCCCGAACTGTCATGCAAAAAGTGCATGTTCAAATACTTGAATTTGGAGCATGCGGCTTTGCAGAAAGCCGTTTTTGATGATGTTTCGTTCGAAAACGCGAATTTGGAATACGCCGATTTCAGCCAAGCCTTGTTTACGGGAAAAACCGTTTTTGACAAAGCCCGATTGTACCGCGCCGTTTTCGACGATGCGGACATTCGCGGCGTTTCGGATGTGCCGCTGGACAAGATCAGAAAAATCGTTGTGGACAAGAAAACAAAAACGCCGCTGGTTTATCCCGATTTCGACGCCGCTTTTTATGACGAAAAGCTGTATCGTGAAAAACTTGCTTCCGCGCCGTTCTTTTGTTCGCGCGCCGTATGCGACGATGTGATGCTGGGGAAATCAAGCCCTCATAACATGACGGTGCGCGCGATGACGCTTTTGTCCTATCCGCCGGGGGATATGAACGATAAATTGTGGGCAATCTGCACGCTGGGCTGTGTGGCGGCGCATGACAAAAAACTGGAAAACGCGGCAATTGACATTTTGGCGGAATATGTGCGGAAACGCCGCCATTGGTCGGCTCGGGAAAATCTGTTCAAGCCCATTGAACCGATGACCGACGATGTGGATCTGGCTTTGCGGACGCTGACGAATCCTTTGCTGCGGCGTGACTTGGGGCATCAGATCGATTTGCGGATGACGGATTTGCGATTGGCGGATCTGGAAAACGCCGATTTGCGGAATGTGAACTTTGCAGGGTCGTATTTGGGCGGCGTCAATATGAAAAACGCAAAAACGGATGCCGAATACGACAACTTCGACCAAACAGTCATAGACGAGTTTACGCGGCTTCCCGACGGAATGGCGGCTTTTCAGCCTTATTCTTTGCCCGATTCCGAAGTCCCCGACTGGTGGAAACCCGCGACGATACGGGTTTTGGAACATGGGTCGCACATTTGGAATCAAATTACGCAGGACATTCCGTTCGTCGATGATTATGTGGCGAAAGTTCGGGAAAAATCCGAATGAAAGCATGTTTGATCGCCGCATTGCTGTTGCTGCCGTCGGACGGCTTTGCGCTGTCGCCCGCGGAAGCTTTTGAACAAGCGTCGGCTTTGGATCGTGCGGGAACGAACGCGGCGGAAACGATTCCTTTGCTGGAACAGGCGGCAAAAGGCGGCGTTGTTCAAGCCCAGCTGCAATTGGGAAAAATTTATCAGTTCGGGCGTCGCGGCGTTGCGAAAAACAGGGAGCTTGCCAAAAAATGGTACGATATGGCGGCGGCACGCGGATCGCAGGAAGCAATGACTCAACTGCAGCTGATTTATTTGAAGTCGGGACATGATTATTTCAACGGCGTGCGTGCGGACGAAAACGCCGAATGGCTGGCTTTGCAGGCGCGGCAAGGAAATGCCGACGCGGCGCTGAAGCTGGGGCTGCGGGCGGAACGGGAAAGCCGCGACTTCAAGCGCGCCGCCGAGCTGTACGAAACGGCGGCAAATGCGGGGCTGACGCAGGCGCAGACCCGCTTGGGCATGCTGTATGCGGACGGCAAAGGTGTGCCTCAAAGCGATGAAAAAGCGGTCGAATGGCTGACCAGGGCGGCGCAGCAGGGATATGCCGACGCGGGCAGAAAGCTGGCGATGCTGTATGCGTACGGTAAGGCGGAACCGCCGAAAGCTTATGCATGGCTGGTGCTGAGTTTGTCCGAACTGTTTCCGAACGTGCAAAATTTGGTAGAAGTGTCGCCCGATTTGGAACGGCTGTTGAACACGATGACGCCGCAGCAGATTGAGGAGGGGCAAAAACTGGCGGCGCAATATGCGGAAATCATCCGCGCGAACAAAAAAGCGCAACGCCTTAAAAAAAGTCCTTGACTTTTTGTTAAGAAGTCCTTATACAGAAATCCGTGCCGTTAAACGGTGCAAGTTTTTATCGCGGGATGGAGCAGTCCGGTAGCTCGTCAGGCTCATAACCTGAAGGTCGTGAGGTTCAAATCCCACTCCCGCACCCAACTAAAAAAGCCACTCTTTAGAGTGGCTTTTTTAGTTGGGTAATGAGTTCGGTGAATGAACCTCTCAGGTTCAGCCGAAGCGAAGCGCAGGCAACGCCGGAACGGCGGCCCCGCAGGGGTGAGGGGCGACAGCCCCGAATAAATCCGCCCCCGCCATAATGTGATTTCACCCCAAAGGGTGGCTTTTTTAGTTGGGTAATGGAGTTCGGTGAATACTCCCTCCCTCAAGTTTGATTGTCGGATGTCGTCAGTTTGATAAAACGGTGCAGAGTCATTTTATCGACGCCCAGCATTCGGGCGATTTGGGCTTTGGGAACGCCTTTGTCCAGCAATTCAAAGATTTTAAGCTTGTTTTTCGACAATTTGAGGTTTCTGCTTTTCGCTCCCAAAGGTCGCCCCAGTTTTACGCCGTCGCTTTTCAGTTTGTTAAGCGACATTTTTGTTCTGTCGGAAATCAGTTTTCTTTCGATTTCGGCGGAAATGCCGAACGCGAACGCCAGCACTTTGCTTTCCAGATTGTTGCCCAAGCGGTAGTTTTCCTTGATGGCGCAAACCATGCAGTTGCGGTCCAGACACTTTTGCAAAATGCTCATGATTTCCATCAAACTGCGCCCAAGGCGGGATATTTCGGTTACAATCAAAGTGTCGCCTTCTTTCAGTTTTTTCAATACTTTGCTGAGTTGCCTCTGTTCAAGCGGTTTTCTGCTGGAAACGGTTTCGGTAACCCATATTTCGACGGTCAGTCCGTTTTGTTCGGCAAAGCGTTTGATTTCAAATTCCTGATTGTCGACGGTTTGCTTGTCTGTTGAACATCTGCAGTATCCATAAATCATTGGCTGAATCTCCTTGGTTTGTTTTCGGGTTGTTTATCAGAATTGGGGTGCGAACGTATGCAAATAAAGGGACGTTTAAATCAAGACATTTTTTGCTATAAATTGTGCCGCGTCTTATAAATCACGAAATTATGAATATTCTTTTAAAACAAGGAGTTTCGACTTTTTTTGTTTTTGGGGGAAACGGACGGCGAAACGTATCACAAACGTCCGTTTCTGATATCAATTCCCTGTTGGATGGACGCTAAAGATGGTAATTCGTAGTGGTTGTTGACAAGGAAAATAGGGCAAAAGTCGCGGTTCACCTGCATTTGTATTACACGGATATGTGGGCGAAAATAGCCGACAGTCTGTCAAATTTGGATGTATGCGATTGGGATTTGTTTGTAACGCTGACGCAATCGGATGCGCTGTTAAGCAAACGGATTTTGGAATTTTTCCCGCAGGCGAAAATTTTCGTCGTGGAAAACCGCGGCTTTGACGTCGGACCGTTTATCTATTTTCTGCATCAAATCGATTTGTCCGATTACGATTTTGTGCTGAAACTGCATACCAAAAACGATAAGAGCGGCTGTGACAGTCAAATCAACAAATATTGGCTGTCCCGCGAAATGTGGACCAGTCTGATGTATCAGTCTTTGATTTCTGACAGGCGGACCGTTTTGCGCAACTTGCATTTGTTTGACAAAGATGCGGATTGCGGGATGATCGCGTCCCGTTATTTGATTACATCGGATTTTGGAGCGTCAAAAAACGTTTGCCGCGGCGTTTTGTCGGCAATGAAAAATTTGACGGGGCGATATCCGTCGAAAATCACTTTCGCGGCGGGAACGATGTTCGCGGTTAGGGCAAAGCTGCTGGAGCCGATTAAAAACGCTTATTCTCTGCAGGATTTTGCTTTGTCCGATTCTGCCGTTAAAGACGGCACTTTGGCGCATGTGCTGGAACGGGTGTTCGGGTGCATGGTCGTCGCCCAAGGCTATAAAATCAAAGGCTCCAGTCATAATTGGAAATTTGAAACGGCTCAACCGCTGAAACGGCTGAAACATTTTGTTTGGAACACGAAAACAACGGCGCGCGGGTATCGGCTGGTCAAAATCTGCCGCATACCCGTTTATCACAGAAGGGTTATAAAATGACACGGGGATTTTTGAAAACTTTACGCTTTTTTCATCTGATTAACAAAAAAGCATATAAAAAACGGATGAAAAAATACACGCCGGAATACCGCGCGATAGCCAAATCGCCGCTGTTTGACGCCAAGTGGTATTTGGAACACAATCCCGACGTTGCCGCCGCCAAAGCCGACCCCGTGGAGCATTACTTGACAATCGGGTGGAAAGAAGACCGCCCGACAACCCCGTACTTTGACGGCAAAGCTTATCTGCAGATGTATCCCGATGTCGCCAAAGCGAATATGAATCCGCTGGCGCATTGGCTTCTGCATGGACAGTTTGAGGATAGATATGCGGATATCCATTTGCAGGAAAAACGTCTTGCCCCATTTTTAAGTGTAAAAACAGCAATAAGAAATATTGTGACATATCCGAAATCTACTTTAAATGTTATGGGGAAACATAATGTAGATAAAAATAACAAACATATTGATGGGTATTTAGAATTAAAAAATTCAAGTCTGTTCGATTGTAAATTTTACAAAAAAAATAATGCTGAAATTAAAGAATGTAATATTGATCCGATTGAGCATTATTTAATGTACGGATGGAAAAACAATAGAAACCCAAGCAAAAAATTTAACAATGCGGCGTATTTGAATATGTACGGGGACGTTAAGAAAGCTGGCGTATGCCCATTGTTGCATTATATTAGGCATGGAAAAAAAGAAGGAAGGAAGATTGATTATAACAAATTTTCTTCTATGCAAAAGAAAATAATTAAATTTTTTAAAAAGAAAAATAATTCTTTTAAAAGAATACTATGTATTTCTCATGAAATGACTTATACCGGAGCTCCTATTTCGTTATTACAATCAGCAGAATGTTTACAGAAAATGGGATACATAGTTCGAATTATGACCTTGAAAGAAGGACCTCTTTCAAAAGAGTTTGAAGAAAAGGGAATGAAGGTTCAATTGATAGATCGGAATATGTGGAGTTTGTTAAGAGGGATGCTTTGTTCGGATGTTGTGATTGTTAATACAATAATTCCGTATTATGAAGTTGAGCAAATTTCATCTCTAATGCCGACAATATGGTGGATCAGAGAAGGTAGTAATTTTGCTGATGATAATCAAGATTTAAAACGAATTTTGAAAAATCAAAAATCAATATATGTGATGTCTGAATATTCTTCAAATGAGTACAGATATTATAATAGTGATATTAGCGTTTTTCATCATGGAATTCCAGATTCATATAGGGGAATTAAAGCAAATAAAGGTGTTATTAGATTCGCTGTAATTGGGACGATAGGAAACAGAAAAGGACAAGATGTATTTATAAATGCATTAGACAAAATAAAAGAAGAAATTGAATGCTATATTGTAGGTAATGTTGTTGATGGAAAGTTTTATGAAAAAATTAAAAATATGTCTGATCGTGTAATTTTTGTTCCTGAAATAAAGGACAAAACAGAGATGAGAAATTTTTATGAAAAAATTTCTTGTGTAGTAGTTCCCTCTCGTGAAGAACCAACATCAAGAGTGGCGTTAGAAGCATTTATGATGGGACGTCCAGTCATTATGTCTGATCATGTTGGTGCTCAATATGCTTTGACGGAAGGAGAAAACGGATATTTATTTAAGTCAGAAGATGTAGATGATTTGGCTAGATGTATGAATAAAATTATTAATGATTATAAAGTTAAAAGTTTTGAAGAACAATGCAGAAAACACTATATTAAATTTAATTCAATGGAGTGTTTTTCTAAAAATTTAAATACAATGGTGACACATGAAGAAAAAAAATGGTCAAATGAAAGTGATAGAGAAAGCATATCTGTAGTTGTCCCTGTTTATAATGCGGTGAAAGATGTTAAAATGTGCTTGAAATCGTTAAGACAGGCAAAATTAAAAAAGTCAACGGAGGTTATTGTGATTGATGATGCTTCCTCTATAAAAGAAGGAAATTTTGTAAAAAAGTATTGTAAAAAATATAATTTTAAATATATAAGAAATGAGAAAAACCTTGGCTTTTTGAAAAC
>SAMEA104315424__coassemble_879_pt1 | contig 16519 bp, 10 predicted proteins | sample SAMEA104315424__metabat2_low_PE_038 | metagenome-assembled genome bin SAMEA104315424 (sample SAMEA104315424) | gut metagenome | biome: Monkey gut; feature: monkey-associated habitat; material: faeces | place: China | collected 2013 | reverse complement strand
TGCCCGAGCGGCTATTCGACAAGCGTTACATCGTGCGGCAACGGCTATACGCTGACAACCAACGGTTATTCCGGCGGTAGTGCGTGCGGCTATTGTGAACCGAATGCTTGCCCGAGCGGCTATTCGACAAGCGTTACATCGTGCGGCAACGGCTATACGCTGAAAACCAGCGGTTATTCCGCCGGCAAGGCGTGCGGCTATTGTGAACCGAATGCGTGTCCGAGCGGCTATTCGACAAGCGTCACATCGTGCGGCAACGGCTATACGCTGACAACCAACGGTTATTCCGCGGGCAAACCGTGCGGCTATTGTGAACCGAATGCTTGCCCGAGCGGCTATTCGACAAGCGTTACATCGTGCGGCAACGGCTATACGCTGACAACCAACGGTTATTCCGCGGGCAAACCGTGCGGCTATTGTGAACCGAATGCTTGCCCGAGCGGCTATTCGACAAGCGTCACATCGTGTACCGGCAACGAAAAACTGGAAACCAACGGTTCTTCCGGCGGCAAGGCGTGCGGCAAGTGCGTGTCGAAAGAAACAACATGCGCCGAAAGCAATTATTACGACTCGCTTGGTCCTTGGACGTCGACATGCGTAAGCGGCGGCGGAAAACCCCAACAAACCAAGCTTTCCAGCGGCAGAACGTGCTATTACTGCGACAAAGGTACTTCATGCTCGTCCATGAGCAGCAGCTTCTTTGAAGTAGGCTCGAAAACCTGTCCGACCGGCGAAACCGCGGTTTACACGGGACAAAGCGCCAACGGCAAAAGCTGCATGCAGTGCAAAGCAACCTGCGCCAAATGGAATCTGTTTACACAAGGCAAAGGTAACTGCCCGAGCAATCAAACCGAAGCGAAAACATCCCAAACCGGCGCGGACGGCGCATGCTATGCCTGCGTAAACAAAACGTGCGAAAATTCGGGATATACTTCCGATTCCTCGAAATCGCCGCAACCCAACTTCGTTGTAACAACGATTAACGGAACAAAATGTTATTGCGTTAATTGTTCGGGTTCGGGAACCAGTTCGGGCACTTCGTCGTCGGATTCGTGTTCGTCGCTGACATCGGGAAAAATTCCCAACGGCGACACCGTTTGCACCAAGAAGAGCGACGGATCGTTCTACTTCTCGTACATTAAATTGAGCAGCGGTTCCACCGGCTATTCGCTTTCCCAAAGCGGGGTCAGCACGTCGCTTGTTTCGTGCCGCTGCACGTCAAAATCGAGGTACGGCACCAGTTGCGTTCAAGCCTCTTGCACGCATAAGTACGGCGGAAGTTCGTTCACGGTTACCGGCAGCTTCTGATGCCGATAAAACGAAAGGCGGGGGGAAGGTTTCGACCTTCCCCCTTTTTTGTGCCGATAGGAAATGTGAAATATCCTTTGACTTTTCGATAAAAATACATATCGGAAAAAGGATACTGCAATGCCCCGCGATTTAACACATATCATTATTGCTGACGACATTTTGAAACGTTCCAAGGATTCTTGGGCGAAGGGCGTTGCCGAACAATCCACGGCGATGCACATGGGCGCGATTGCGCACGACAGCTTTCTGTACGGTCCGTCGCCCAAGCTTTCGACAAAGATGCACGGCGGATTCGGCGACGATCCCCGCGCGCCCGCGTCCTGGGACCGCCACGGGCTACGCCCTCGCGGTTTCGACTCTCTTTTATTTTTTCAAACACTTATCGTCATTGCGAGTCCGCCTTGGCGGGCGAAGCAATCCATTTGCAGACGGTTTGCCGTAAATGCGGAATCAATGGATTGATTCTGCCCGGTCGGCGTCGCAATGACGATTCGGCGGGATGTGTTCTTTCGCCGCCAAAATAAAAAAATTGCCTTGCGCGGCAAAAGCCCCTATCCTTTCCATGTTGAATGTGATAATGTATGTACTTCATTCATTCGAATTACTCCTTTGACATCTTTAGACGCGGTTCACCAGACCTGCGCCTATTGTATCAAAGGAGTTCTTTTCCTGACCATAGCTGTAAGCTTTTTTGAACCCCGCGCCTAGCGCGGGGTTTTCTGATATACAACAAACTTTTCCCCGCTTGACGGGGAAAACGCGGAAAGGCGGCTGAATGGTCCCAGCCGCCTTTCTTTTTACCCTGACCGAAAGGTCGGGTTGCCGCCTGTTTCGCAGACGGGTACACTGTTTCTTTACGGTCTTTACGAGGACGACGATGAGGAAACGCAAACTGGACTTGATATCGGGCTGGCAAACGGACGCTTTGGGATTCGGACTGTGGAACATCGGTTCGAAACCCAGCCTTTTCGACACGGATGCCGATTTCCTGCGCGCCGCGTTCGACATCGGGTTTCGCATTTTCGATTCCGCGGAAAGCTACGGCAAAGGCGGCGCGGAAGAAGTCGCGGGCGCGGCTTTGCACGATCTTCGCGACAAAATCAAACTGGGGTCGAAAGTGTCCCCCGCGTCGCTTGACCCCGACGACGTGTACGGCAGCGTCATTCGCGCATGCGAAGACAGCCTGCGCAGGCTTCAAACCGATTATGTGGACATGTACACACTTCATTCCCCCGAAAACGACGAAGATTGGTGCGACGTGCTGGACGCTTTTCTGGATTTGAAAGAAGCAAAAAAAATCAAAAACTTCGGCGTCAGTTATTTCGACGCCGACGACCTGAGCGAATGGCTGACATTGGACGGTGCGGATCAAACGGCGGTGTGCGAAAGCTATTTCACGCTGGCGAACCGTTCGTTCGAAAACGATCTGCTGCCGCTGTGCCGCCGTCACAACATCCTGCTGATGTCCTATCCCCGTCCCAAAATGTACAACACGGTGTACCAAGACCCCGTTTTAAAACGAATCGCGGCGGACAGGGGTGTTTCCCCCGCCCAAATCGCATTGGCATGGCAATTTTCGTTTCCGGGCGTCGGGGCGTTCGTCTGTCCGCCGACGCGCGCCGACGCGCAGGCGTTTTTCGACAGTCAGGCGTTGGTGTTGAAAACCGACGAACTGCAAGCTTTGGACAAACGCTTTCCCAAAACGCCCGAACGGCTTATTCGCCGCGAACGGCGCGCATCTTTTTGATAAAAGCGTCCGCCGCCGCTTCGGGGGACGGGTTCGCTTTCAGCACTTTGACGACATCCGCGCGCGTCATGCCCGAAAATTTGACCAACGCGGCGATGTATTCGCCCTTTTGGCTCAGCACGTTGTCCTTGTTTTTCAAAATGAACTCTTCAACCTGCTGTTCGTACGCCTGCCACGGAGAATATGCCGCGCCCTTTTTCGCCAGATTGACGTGAAATTCGCTGTCGCCGTAAGCGTAGTAATATCCCAGCGGGTTGAACTGTGTCACAAAGTCAAACGGCATCCACACAATCCCCAGCACCATTTTGACCAGATTGACGGGCAGCATCACCGTTGATGTCGGACTGGTCGTCGCGGCGTCCGCCCCGATATCCCAGATGTTCGTCGACACGTTCGCCGTTTGCTGGCTTGACCAGCTGACGGAGCTTTCGTGTGACGTCATATTTTTTTTCTTGGGCGGCAGAGGATAGACCAGCAGTTCAACGTCGTTATACCCCGCGGCGCGCACGGTCAGATTCATGCCGACGTTTTTCAAAGTGTGCAGCGTCGCCGATTCGGAAACGACTTCGCCGTCTTTTAAAATCTGCGCGGGAACGTTCGTGGAAATCAAAATTTCCTCTTTGGGTTTTTCGTCCGCGCTTTCGTAATGGGTCAGAGCGCAGCCGCCCAACGCCAGCATGCCCGCCGTCAACAGGATTTTTCCGATTTTCATAAGCATCCTCCGTATCGTTTGAAAAAGTCATTGTACCATAGGTTACAGCCGAAAGCCAAGCCCTGCGGCTTTTTTTGAAAAAAACCGCTTTTCGCGTGGGAAAGGCTTTGATTTTTTTTTCAAAGTGTGGCAAATATAGTCGTGCTATAGAATTCAATCGCGTCCGACGGGACGCAAACTTAACAATTTAAGGAGAAAATACATGGCAGTTCGCGTTGCGATTAATGGTTTCGGTCGTATCGGTCGTTTGGCTTTCCGCGCTTTGGCGGAATCCGGTCGTACGGACGTCGACGTCGTTGCGATTAACGACCTCGGTTCGCCGAAAGCCAACGCTCATTTGTTGAAATTCGATTCCGTTCACGGTCCTTTCCCCGGCGAAGTTTCCGCCACTGACGATTCGATCACCGTCAACGGCAAAACCGTGAAAGTCTTGGCTGAACGCGATCCGCACAACCTGCCCTGGAAAGAAATGGACATCGACATCGTGTACGAATGCACGGGCATCTTCACCGACGCCGAAAAAGCGAAAGTCCATCTGGAAGCCGGCGCGAAACGCGTTCTGGTGTCCGCTCCGTCCAAAGGCGCCGATCTGACGGTCGTTTACGGCGTCAACGACGACAAGCTGACGGCTGAACACAAAATCGTTTCCAACGCGTCCTGCACGACGAACTGCTTGTCCCCGGTCGCCAAAGTCCTGAACGAAAACTTCGGTATCGTCCGCGGCTACATGACGACGATTCACTCCTACACGGGCGACCAGCGCACGGTTGACACGCTGCACAAAGACTTGTACCGTGCCCGCGCCGCCGCTTTGTCGATGATTCCGACGACGACCGGCGCCGCGAAAGCCGTCGGTCTGGTTCTGCCGGAATTGGCTGGCAAGCTGCAGGGTTCCGCGATTCGCGTTCCGACCCCCGACGTTTCCGTCGTCGATCTGAAAGTCGAATTGGCGAAGAACACGACCGAAGAAGAAGTCAACGCCGCGATGAAAGCCGCGTCCGAATCGGGTCGTCTGAAAGGCATCTTGGGCTACAACGACCTGCCGCTGGTTTCGTCCGACTTCACGCACACGAAGTTCAGCTCGATCTTCCACGCCGACCAGACGAAAGTCATCGACGGCAACTTCCTGCGCATCCTGAGCTGGTACGACAACGAATGGGGCTTCTCCAACCGTATGTCCGATACCGCCGTCGCGATGTCGAAGTTCATCTGAGGTTTCTAACCGCAAAACGGCTTCCTCCCTCAAAGGAGGGAGCCGATTTTGTTTATCTGCAAGGAAAATAAAAAAATGGCTAAATTCAATACGATTAAAGATTTGGACGCCAAAGGCAAAGTCGTTTTCGTCCGCGCCGACCTGAACGTCCCGTTCAAAGACGGAAAAGTCACCGACACCACCCGTATCGACCGTTTCGTCCCGACCGTCAAAGCGTTGACGGACAAAGGCGCGAAAGTCGTTATCGCTTCGCACTTCGGTCGCCCCAAAGGTCAGGTCGTTCCCGAAATGTCGCTGGGTCAGATTGTACCCGACGTTGAAAAGGCTTTGGGTCGGAAAATCGTTTTCGTTGACGACTGCATCGGACCGAAAGTCGAATCCGCCATCAAAGCGATGAAAGACGGCGATGTCGTCATGTTGGAAAATCTGCGCTTTTACGCCGAGGAAGAAAAGAACGATCCCGAATTCGCCGCCAAACTGGCGAAAGACATCGACATCTATGTCAACGACGCGTTTTCCTGCGCTCACCGCGCCCACGCTTCGACCGAAGGCATGGCGAAGCTGAAGCCGAACGCCGCCGGTCTGCTGATGCAGGCGGAACTGGAAGCTTTGGACGCCGCTTTGGGCAACCCCGTTCGTCCCGTCGCCGCGATTGTCGGCGGCGCGAAAGTGTCGACGAAGCTGGATTTGCTGGGCAACTTGGTCGCCAAGGTTGACAAGCTGGTCATCGGCGGCGGCATGGCAAACACGTTCCTGTTCGCCAAAGGCGTTGCCGTCGGCACGTCCCTGTGCGAAAAGGAAATGGCTGACACCGCCCGCGAAATCATGAAAAAGGCGGAAGCCGCGAAATGCGAAATCATTCTGCCCGTCGACGTTGTCGTCGCCAAAGAATTCGCCGAAAACGCCGAAAACGAAACGGTTGACGTGAACGCGGTTCCCGCCGACATGATGATTCTGGACATCGGGCCGAAATCCGTCGCCGAAGTCGTCAAAAAACTGGGCGAATGCAAGACCGTGATTTGGAACGGTCCCGTCGGCGCGTTTGAAATCAAGCCGTTCAACAAAGCGACTTTCGCGATTGCCGAAGCGGTCGCCGATTTGACCGCCAAAGGATTGAAATCCATCGGCGGCGGCGGCGATACGGTTTCCGCGCTGAAACACGCGGGCGTCGCCGACAAGCTGTCGTACCTGTCCGCCGCAGGCGGTGCTTTCCTGGAATGGATGGAAGGCAAAGTTCTGCCGGGCGTCAAAGTGCTGGAAAAATAATCCGTTTTAAACAAAGAACCGTCCTTGGAAACAAGGGCGGTTCTTTTTTGTCAAAAAAAAGATATTGTTTTTCAAGATGTTATGCTTTTTTATGCGAACCTTGTTTCGAAAAACGTTTCTTTTCTTTTAAAAACGGGGTATAGTGAATCATCAGATTCGTGTGTCCACCGTTGTAAAAGGATGTTTAAAAAATGAATGAAGAAGTCAATAAACAAGCCGAACCCGAAAAAACGGTTGAAAAATATAATCAGTATGTCGACGCCGCGGGATATTCCCACTTTGTAACGCGGGATGAAAACGGACAGATGCTTGCCGATGAAAGCTTTGACAAAGACGGTAACACGCAATCCGCTTCCTATTATAAAAACGGCGTGTTGGACAGCAAAACGATTTATAACGAAGACGGTTCCCGCCATTCGTTCTTTTATGAAGACGACGGCTCCGTACGTTCCGAAAAACTCGTCAGCGCCGACGGACGTTCCGTTTCCTCCATTGCTCACACCGGCGGAATGACAACGACGGAATTGTTGGACGAACAGGGGCGGACGGCTTATACGGTCAGTTATTACAATGACGGCGGCAAGCTGTATCCGTGGAACGAACATTCGTATGCATACGATGCCGACGGCAAACAGATTGACGACCAAGTGCGTTCTTTCGGAACGGATGGGGAAAAGGGCGGCAAAACGTCCGAAGAACTGCTGGCGTCCCTGCAGCATAAAGACGAATGGATGATGCAGACGTTTGCGGATCGCGTTTCCGGTCGTGTAACGGCTGAAGAAGCGCAAAAAACGGCTGGCGTTGTGAACACGGTTGAGGAAAAGCAGGCGGAACCCGTTCAAGAAGAACGGAAAGCTGAACCTGCGGAAGAAGTGAAGCAAGCCGAACCTGAACAACAGGCTGAGCAGGTCGCCGAAGCCGACACGTACGTCAACATGATAACGCCGGCTTCCGAAGAACGGGAGGAACAGCAGGCAGAACAGGTCGCCGAATCCGACGCGTACGTCAACATGATAACGCCGGCTTCCGAAGAACGGGAGGAACAGCAGGCTGAGCAGGTCGCCGAATCCGACGCGTACGTCAACATGATAACGCCGGCTTCTGAAGAACAGGAAGAAAAACAACCCGACCAAGTTTATGACGAAGACGGCAGACTGAGCGAACAGACGTTGTATAATGGTCTCGGAAGAGCCTACGGATCGGTTTCATACGTTTATTCGGATGACGGCAGTACGTCGGTGTATACCTATGATATCGACGGGCAACAGACCGGTTTTGACAGTTATGACGCGGAAGGACACCGTAAATTCGCTGCTGATTTCAGCAACGGCGTACAGCAAAACTTTGTGCGTTTTGACGATGAAGGTCGTCCGACGAACATTGAACTGTACAACGAAGGACAGCCGGCGATTTCAACCTCTATCCAATACGACGGAGATGCGGTTTACAAAGATGTCCGCAGCGCGGATGGTCAGTTGTTGCGTTCTGAAACGACCCGCGACGGCAGTATGTCCATTGTCGATTATGTGGATCAGAAAGCGCGCACATTTTCTTTTGACACAATAGGGAGCATGGATAGCTTTACGGATTACGCGATTCAAGACGGCAAGGCGGTTAAAGTCAAAGACGGAAAATCCAATTTTTTGTGGGAAGAGAAGGAAGCCCGTTTCTATGATTCGGACGGCAGAATAACCGAAGGGTTTATTCGTGACAGCGACGGTGTGGTTACAAGCTATTCTTTCAGCAAAGACGGTTCGTATAAAGAATCCGGTCCGAACGGCGACAAAACGCATCGCGCCATCCGGTTGTTCGGGAAAAACGTCCACGCGCCGCAAATGCCCGAATTTTCGGAAAACACGGCGGATGAAATCCCGCTCGTTGTTGACGGGGACAATCATCCTCAATTAAGTGAGCAGGAGCTTGTTTGTTTCCGGCAGGGATATAATGAAATAGACAAGAATAAGAGAACTGTCCGGGATTATGCTGAACAAGCACTGTGTATAGTTAACGGGTCTTCGCGCATAGAGTTGTTTGCGCAGTCGGTTGACCGGTTAACTGAAATTGACGGAATAAAGCGTGAAGTTCCCAACAGAGAAGTCCTGATGTCTAATAGGGACACCTTGAAAAACGCTGAGGAGCGTGCCGCTGCTGAAGCTCAAAACAACAACGGAGCCGAACAGTCTTTCGCCAACACCCAACAAAACTGCGGGGCGGAGCAGACCGCCGCCGATAATCGGGCAAACGATGCCGGCGAACAGACCGCTGAAAGCGTGGTTGCCAATACCGCGCCCGAACAGACCGCTGAAAACAGCGATAATCAATCCGATCGGACGTCGGAAAACGAAGACGAGGAAGTTTACGCCGCCGAAAACGGTAATGAAGATGAAAAAGCCAAAGGTTTGGGCGAAGAAGATCTGATGAAGCAGGGGAAAAACCTGCAGCAATGGATTAACTATTTCGGGATGGAAGGATCGCGCGCGAAACCGCCCTACGCATCGCCGTTCGAATCCGTCACCGAAACCAGACAGGGCAAGACGGGCGCGGGACTGTTGGATTTGAAAAACGGCAACCGCATCGTCAACAATCCGAAACGCATCGATTTGATTTTGATGTCCTCCGACGGGAATAGGAAAGAGCCGACCTTTGCGGAGTGCATGACTTTGGTGCGTTTGGGACAGCAGAAAGGCTGGACATCCATCCGTTTGAAAGGATCACCCGAATTTCAAAAACAGATGTATCTGGCTTGCCGCGCGTTGGGAATGCCGACAAAGGACTTCGTCCCGACCGAAGAAATGCTGAAAATGGGCGCGGAAATGGAACACGCCTACAACTGCAAGGAAAACGTCCTGCCGCAAACCAAAGAACAGCAGGACGGCAACGAACCCGAACGCCGCGTGCCGACTTTGATTGAACGCTGCGACGATTTGGACGACCGTTTTCATTCTTTGGAAAAAATCCGCAACAAACAGCCCGTTCGCCCCAAAACCAAAGAAGATCCCTACCCCGATCTGGCGAACTTTGACACGATCCGCAAAGCCGAAGCGCAAGGCATCAAGCCGATTGAAAGCGTTTTGGTCAATCCGCCCCAAGCGGAGGGCAAAGACGCCGCTTCGTCAAACGTGCTGGCGGAAAACAAAGAAACGGACAAAGCTCTGGCGGGGCTGATGAAAGCCGAAAACCGCCGCAAAGCGGAACTGTGCGACGCGGCGCAAAAAGCGCAGCGCGACGAATGGCGCAAACAGCTGACCGTAATCGCCGAAAAAGAAGCTGCGGGAACGGAATTGACCAAAGACGACAAACGCGTCAAAACTTTGGCGAACAAATACGGCATCAAAGCCGATATCAGCGAAGAAGCCGAAGAAACGCCGTCCATTCCGCGCAAAGCTTTTGACGAAAAAATAGCCGAGGGGCTGCGCAAACGCGAAATCGGCACGGAAGCCCGCACCGCTTTGGCGGCGTCCATCGTGCGCCGTCTGGCGGCGGAACGGTCGGCTCAGCTGATCGACAACGAAAAAGCCCGCCCCTTAACCGCCAAAGAAATGGTGCAAACGGCGCAAAAAGAGGTCAACGCTTTTATGGCGAACAAACCGCCCGTTTCCGAAGTGCTGAAAGAAGCGGGTAAAAACAACGGCGCCGCCAAATCCGCCGAAAAGAAAAATTCGCAGAGATACAGCAAAAAAACAGGGCGCGATATGCCGCAAGATCAACAATCGTCCGCACAGGCGCAAGCGTTGAAAAAACGTTTGCAAAGCATGGGACGCTAAACGCGGGAGGCGATCATGACGGAAAAAAATCGGGAACAAACGGGAAAAGACGTCCGCCGCTTGAAAAAAGTGTGGGAAGAACTGCAGCATCGGCAGGAAACCGCCGCGGGCAGAAAAAGCAAAGCCGCAGGGGCGATTGCTTCCGTGGAATTGGTTGACGACGGACGGGGCGCCCAAACCGTGCTGGTCAAGACCGTCGCAGGCGGAAAAATTACGGACAGCGGTGAAAAATCCGCCGAATTTTCCGCTATGGCGTCACAACAGACGGCAAACGTTTATATTCCCGATTTGGAAGCGCTGATGGCTAAAGTCCGCGAACACGGCTTTGACGAAGTAGCTGGAAGCTTGCCGCCGGAAGTCGCAAAAGCTTTGAAAAAAGCTTGCCTCAGCGCAGGCATCGACATGAAAGGGCAGGAAGACAAACGCGAAGCCGAAGCCCGTCAAGCCGCCGCCATGGCTGCCGCCAAAAAGCAAGCCGAACATTCCGCGCGCGCAAACGACGCATCGAAAAAACAGGAAAAATCGCCCGAAGACGAACTGAACGCTTTGATGGCATCCGCCAAACATACCGCCATCAACACGCGGCGCGCTCAAACGGGACTGTACATTACGAAAAACAAGCTGATCAACGAACAGCGCAAGCGTTGCCGCTGTGAAAAGGAAAAACTGCGCCAGAAGTACAATGCCTTGCAAATCGAAGAATATCGGCAGGAATTGTACGGCGAAGGCGGCAAAGCCAAAATCATCGAGGAAAAGCTGGCAAACGGGCAGCCTTTAACCAAAGACGAACAGCGGCTGTGGAGCAAAAAGGAACGTTACGGCATTACCGAAAGTTCCAAAACGGATAAGCCGACACCCGAACAGAAACGGGCGCGCAATAAAATGTCCGCCCGCGATTACAGCAAAAATCTGTTAAAGCAATACCGCGAAGACATTTCCCGCAAAAACGCGATTTGCAACACCAAAATCGGAGCTTTGGAATGCACCGCCGCCCACGCTTTGATGGATCTGGCTCAAGGCAAAAAAGTTGATGTCAGCATGGAAGCCGTTGTTGACAAAGCCACGAAAATGATGCCCGCCCGCGAACAATTGACAACATCGCATTTGGCGGACGTTCAAAAACGGTTTAAAAAACACAAGGAAAAAATCCGCACAACAACGCTGTTGATTCGCGAAGAACGCAAAAAAGACATTGAACTTAAATTGCAAAAAGCGGCGGAACGAATGAAAGATTCTTCTCTGCACAGAGCTTTGACGAATAAAGGGAAACAGCCCGTTCACCGCGAACCGCTGACCCTTGACGCCATCACGCAAGCCAAACAGCGCGGCATGTCGCGGTAAGCCGCTATTCTTTCATCGCCGCGGCAACGGCGTTTGCCGCCCCGTCAAGAGGCGGATTCTCGCGCAGCAGCCGCTTGATCGTGCTTTCGGGTAATTGCGCTTGAATGCTCAAAGCGTTGACAAATTCGGGCTGAAACTGTCGGTCAAAATTCGTCAAAACAAAATGCCGCGCTTCGGTTTGTTTCAGCGCGTATATCTTTTTTTCTTGCGCCGCGTTTTCGGGAAACAGCGTGATAAAATGGTGATTGTCGGCGTATACTTTATCCAAGACGGGCGGAATCGCAAACGGAACAGCCAGCCCGACGGTCAGTCCGACCGCCCCGCCGACGACATAGCCGATCGCCCCCGCCGTTGTTTCCACCGCTACAGCCCCCCAGCTTACCCAACTGGCGGATTCATCGGTTATTCCCGTGTCCATAGAGCTTCCCCCTGCGCCTGCCTTTTTCGCAAAACGCAAGTTTGTGGTAGCAAATGCCGCTTGCAATTTCAAGCAATAACAATTTCACAGAAAAATAGAATTTTTATAACGCAAACACAAATTTAATATGTCCTTTTTATCAAAGGAATCATTTTTGAAGAAAAAAACATGAATTTTCCATTTACCCGCCGTCTTCCGCGCCGCCGCCGTCCAAATTGCAATCGCCGATGCCCAATCCCGATTCCAGATTTGTGTTGTGTTCCAATCCCGACATAATCGTCAGCGCGACCAGATAGTTTTTGTTTTCCAGTTCGGTGATCAAAACGGGGGACGACGACATTCCCAGCGCTTGGTTCTGCAAAGGTGCTTTGCAAATAAAGTAATCTGGCAGATAAGAAAACGTCGGTATCGCCGATCCGCCCGACATAATGTAATAATGCGCGCCGATAGGCTGGTGGTACACGCTTGACCCGTCGTCCTGCAACGGCTGGGGAGCTTTGCCGATAATACCTATATTGCGCGACCCTTTGGATGCTTTGGAAATCGCGTTCAGCGACAGCATCCTGTCCGCGCCGTCGTAACGGGGCGGAATTTGACGGAACGTAATGACATAGCGGATCGTCGCCGATTCACACGAAGCGGGTTCGCTTTGCGTGCTTAAACAGAACAAATACGACCGCGTATTGTTTTGCGGTTTGTAAGCAAACGGCAAATACTTTTGAATATACGGCGTAAACACGTTCGGCGTATCCGTATCGTCCAAGCCGCCCGTAATTTTGGCTTCGCCGTCAACAATCTGAACGGTCGCCAGCGGAAAGATGCCGTCCAAAGCGTCGGGCGACAAAATATAGTTCCGCACGGGGTTCGTCGCGCCCGCCAAATCGGCGGCATAGCCGACTTTTAAGGCGTCTTCGTACCCGTATACCGCGGCGTTGTGGAATTGCACCATGTTCAGCGCCAGCGATTCGTACACGGGTTCGACAAAAAATTCCTGATCTTTGGACTTTTCGCCCCAAGTGCCGAACATCAGAAAGCCCATCAAGGACGCCAGAATGATCCAGAAAAACATGCGCCCTCCTTAATCCACCGTCCAATCCAGATGCGACATCGGGGTGATGATGCTGCCGCCGTCGGCGCTGATGACTTTCATATTCGGCATCGTGAAACGCGTCGGGTTGAAATAGCAATACGTATGCGCGTACGCCGTCCAAGTATCCGCGTAAATACCGCCGTAGTTCCAGATAAAGTTGTTTCCGCCGATACCCGTCACCGTCCCCATGGCGACTTTCCAGCCTTTCAAATCGGTTCCGCCGACTTGTTCGACAACAACGCCCAGAGCCGTCGCGGGCTGAAACACGCCTTCGAATTTGTTGTAGCCCTGGTTGTAGGCGATTTCGGAAACGTATTCCTTGGTATCGTTGTCGTGACCGATCAAGGTCGGCTTGACATATTTGACTTCGCCCAATTCAAACGCGGACGGAGTCAGCGTCATCACGGCGACATAGCCGTCGGGGCAAGTGCCTTCATCCCAGCCCGCCATGGTTTCGCCCGACGCGTCCGCCTGAACCTGCCGCCCCGGCGCGGGAACGACGCCCATAAACGGATGCGCCAAACAATCCCCGCTACATTCAACGTATGTGCCGTTGTTTTGGTTGATGGTGATTGTGTCGCCGCCGCCCCCGCTGCAAGTCGCCGTTCCCCCCGGCATATCGTCGCAGCTGAACAGTCCGAAGCCTTCGTCCGTTTTTGTCGGCAGGGTGTAAGTGCATGTCCCCACGCTGCCGCATGGCCACGGTCCTTTGGTGTAGCTGTTTGACAGAACGTAAATACCCTTTGCGATGTAGTTCGGCAAAGTTTCGCTCAGCCGTGCGCCGCCGCGGGATGTCAGTTTGATGTCGTTCATCACGGAAATGAACGCTGGATCGACGCGGAATGTGTTCAAATCGGTGTCGCCGCCATGAACGCTGTACGCCGCCGGTTTGCTGCCGCCCGCCGATGCGGTGTCGATGACCATGGAAAACGTCGGCGATCCCGATTCCGATCCCGATTCCGGTTTCGGTTTGGATATGCTTGCGGTACCTGCATTACCTTGGCTGTCGAACGGCAGCTTGACCATGGTTCTGACCGCCCAGCCCGATTTGCTGTTTTTGTCGACAACCCTTGTCGATTCAAACGCCGTCGCGGAAACAACGCCCGTTTCGGCTTCAGCCCTAATTCTGGGCATTTCTTCCATTCCTTTGTTCAATGACAGTCTGCCGCCTTTTCCCGTTGCCGCCAAAGTGACATCTTCGCGATTCAAATAATTCGAAATCAAGCTGGGTCGGTTTGACGACGACTGCTGCATCGTAATTCCTTGGCTTTGCAGCAATACGGTCGGTTGCCCGTTTCCTCCGAGCGTCAATCCCGTATTGCTTTCCGTATCGATATGCAGCCCGCCGACGATCCGCGTATGGGATTGCGCATGCGAGTTGCTGCCCGCATAAACGTCTCCTTTTGTGTCAAAGTCGGACGGATTTTTGACGACTTCCATAAAATAATCGTCGCCCGTTCCGATTTTAACGGAATTTTCCCCCGTCACCGTCAAATCCGACCCTGCCCGCAATGTCATATTCGCACTGGCGTCGGCGGTGATATTGCCCGAATTGGCTTTCAATTCGATATCGCCGACGTTGGCGGTCGCGGTAATGCCCGTCCCCGCGCTCAGCTCCATCAATTGTCCCGCGTCCAAGACAACCTTGCCCTCCGATCCCAAAGACGCTTCGTCCTGCGTCAAGCGCACTTCGGAAATGGCGGTGTCGCCCGACAGCGCGCGCATGGACGCCGCCTGATCCGTATCGCTGACAACAACGGCGTATTTTTTGCCGTCCGACCCGCCCGGCGTTGCCAAGCCCGCCTCGGGCGCCTGTCCCAAAAACCGGTTGTCTGCGCGCGCGGTGACATCCTGCGCCGCGGAAACCAAAATACTGCCGTCCGCAGGGGCGTTCGCTTCGTCAATCAGCTTGTTCGCCGACAGGGTGACGCTTTTTTCGACCTGCATCGACGCCTTTTCCGTTCCCAGCGCAATCCGCGCCAGCGTGTCGCCGCTGCCGTCGCCCTGATGGTCTTCCTGATTCTTTTTGCGCACGATCAAACGTCCATTGATGACTTCAACACCGCCGGCGTTGTTGATGCGGTTGCATTTTCCGTCACCCGACGTTTCGTCGCATTGACCGTTGCCGCCCATGTCCAAATCCGTAAACATCGAGTTTGCGTCGGGCATGCCGTTGACTTTGTGCCGATACAGGTAATCCGACGACAGTCCCGTCGAAAACACCGTTGTCATCGCAACGCGTCCGCCCGTGCTTGTCGCAATGCCTTCGCCTTCGAAAAACTGGTTGACGTCGGCGACTTCCCACATGCCTTGCGATCCCAGCACTTTTTTCATCCCCGCATCAACGCCGTCGTCACCCGCAATGGCGTTCACCACGGCGGCGGTGCGCATATACCCGCCGTCAGCCCCCAGCATCGACGCGATACGCGCCGCGCGTTTGTCGGGAATTTCGCCGCTTTCCTGCCCCGCCAAAACGATGCCGACGATGCGGTAGCGCGTGCATTTGCACGACGGTCCCAACGTGGAGCATTGCGTTCCGTCGCTTTTCAGTTCTTTTTCAGAACATTGCGCGTACGCCCCCATATGAAAATCGTCCATCAGTTTGTTGCCGTAAAACTTGTTCGTTGCCGAATCGATAAAGGACGCCGGCAAAAACGGCATCAAATCGGCGACGGAGATATTCTTTTTAAACGTTTCCTGCTGGTTGGAACCCGATTTTTCCTGAACAATCGGGGCATAGTTCGCTTCAATGTAGTTTTGCAGCGCGTCGCGGATGGTTTTTACCTGCCCCGCGATGGTTACATCCTCCATTTCCGTGGTGCGTTCCGCCGTTTGCCGCACAATCATCGGCGACATCATCGTCATCAGCCCCAACAAAGCAATGACTTCGATCATCAAAGCACCGCGCTGATCGCTTGATCTGTTGAATATTGCCATGGCTGTTTCCTCCGAATCGCCGATAAAACTTTTTTACTTTCTACATCTTACCCGTTAAAAAAGAAAGAACGCAACGCAAAAACGCTATATCTGACGGCATAACCCGCAGATTTCCGCGTTTTTTCACAGGCGGTTATGTCAAAAGTCATACCCATAAAAACCATTGCCTTGCCCGTCAAAAGTTTCTATCCTTTGAAAAAAGGAGATTCCATGCCCCCCGTTTTGAAATTGCTGCGCATACATCATTGGATCAAAAACGGCTTGATTTTTCTGCCGCTGGTTTTCGGCGGCGGGTTGACGGACGTTTCGCTGTTTTTGACGGCTTCGGCGGGCGCGCTGTGCTTTTGCTTTCTTGCTTCGGCGGTGTATGTGATGAACGATCTGGCGGACATGGAATCCGACCGATTGCACGAAGTCAAAAAATTCCGCCCCCTTGCCGCGAAAACCGTTTCGGAAAAAACGGCAAAGACTTTGCTGGCTGTGATGCTGTTTTTGGCATTCTGCGGAACGGCGGCTTTGCATAACGGCACGGCGGCGGCTTTGCTGACCGCGTATTTGCCGATAAACGCCGTTTACAGCCGCGGCGCGAAGAAAATTCCGATTCTGGACATTGCTTTGCTGGTGTCGGGCTTTGTCATCCGCCTGTTTTACGGCGCGGCGCTGATTGACGAAGAAGTGTCGCCGTGGCTGTATATGACCGTAACGGCAATGGCGTGTTAT
>SAMEA104315424__coassemble_856_pt1 | contig 17016 bp, 13 predicted proteins | sample SAMEA104315424__metabat2_low_PE_038 | metagenome-assembled genome bin SAMEA104315424 (sample SAMEA104315424) | gut metagenome | biome: Monkey gut; feature: monkey-associated habitat; material: faeces | place: China | collected 2013 | reverse complement strand
CCCCTCCGCTTTGCAATCAATCGAGAGGCTTTACGATTGACAACCGCCTTGAATTGAAACACCATAATGTAACCCTATGCCACAAAAGCTATTTTGAACAGTCCCCGCTTTTATATAAGGAGTATATAAATAATGGCGACATTTAAAAACAATCTGTCATTTTTGCGGGAACTGTTCGCTTTGAAGGAAGTCATCGATGCGGGGCAAATCCAAGGGGCGGCACGCCGAAACGGCATCAAACAGTCAAACTTGTCCAAAATCGTTTCGGATTTGGAAGCCGAATTGAATACGCCTTTGCTGACCCGTTCGCCCAAAGGCGTCGAACCGACGAACACCGCGCGCCTGCTGTATACGAATATCGAAAATATTGTCAAAAGCCTGGATAAAATCACGGCGGCGTTTACAAGCGCCGAAGAATTGACGGGGTATGTCACAGTGTTTGTGGAAGACGGCTTTCTGGGCAATCGGCTGCTGAAAGAACTGTCGTTGTTTTATGCGCTGCACTTGAAAATCCGACTGGACATCACAACGGACAAACGGATTTCCCCGTCGGACGCGGATTTGGCGATAGTCAGCGACATTCCGCCGGAAATAAAAGGAAAGATCCTGTTCAAATTGGAAAGCAAAATGCATCTGTACACGTCGACCTCCTATTTGGAACGGAAAGGCGCGCCGCGGGATATGGAGGATCTGCTGGAAAATTACGATTTATGCGTTCAGCAAAAGCATTTGGACGACGACGGCAGCCGTCTGCTGCTGAAAAGAGCGAAACATCTGAATACCACATCGGATTCCGAAGCGGTGATTTTCAAGCTGGTTCAGTCGGGGGACAGCGTCGGATTGCTGCATGACTGGCTGGCGCGGGAAGTTTCCAATCTGGTGCGATTGGACAGTCCCGATTACGAAGTATGCAAAACATTTTTCGGGATATGCACGTCCAAAGCGGAAAAAACGCCGAAAATCAAAACGTTGATGAGCCATTTGAAAACCCTGAAATCTTCCGGCTTCGTCGACGATTTGGAATTTTTTTAAAAAATTTCCTGGTGAAACACGCACCGCCTCAATAATCATCCCGTTCGGCGGCGTTTTCCTCCAAAACGGCAGTCCCGTTTTCACGCCAGAACTTGATGTAATGATGCATTTTCTTTTCGGCTTCCGTTTTATCGGCGAAATATTTTGCAAATGCTTTTTCAAACGGTTCTTTGAAGCGGCGGCATTTCGACATTTTGGAAAACGCTGCAAAAAACTTAATCGGACGCAAAGCTTTCGGATAAATGTAAATTTTATCCGCCACCCCCAGCCGTCCCGATTCCGCCATAGCGGCGTACGGACTGGTAACCATAAAGTCGGCATCGCCTTCCAGCAGTTTTTGAAAAGCGGATTCAGCCCCTTCAACCAGCACAACTTTCGTATCCGTCGGCAGCTGCCCTTTGATCAAATCATAAACGCCTTCTTCGCTGCGGGCGACGCCGATCATTCCTTTCAATTCCGAAATTTCTGATTTTTCAACCTTTTTATCCGCGCGGGAAACAATCGCCAGCGGATTGCCGAAATAAGCGGGATAAATGTAATCCATCCCCGCCTGATCCCCGCCTTGATAAAAAGTCGCAAACACAATATCGATTTCCCCGCGCTTCACGGCGTTTTTCAGATCTTCGTCCGAATCGTAAAATTTGCTGGTTACATGCGTGATGCCGATGTCTTTCAACGCCGCGGTGACGGAATCGGCGACAAAGCCGTCGTACATATATCTGGCTTTTCTGCCCTTGCTGGCTTTTTGGTCGACTTTTTTCCATGAAAACGGCGCATACGAAGAAAAGCCCGCTATCCTGAATTCGCTGAGCGTTTTTTCCAATCCGCACAAGTTTTCTTCTTTTTTCGGTCGTCTGACCGATGCGGCTTCCGCGGAAAAGGAAAGAAGCGCGGCAACCGCCGCCAACACAAAGCCTGATGTTTTTTTCATTTTTTCGGCACCCTTTATATCAAAAGACTTTTCTTTTTTGATTTTTTAACCTGTTTAGGTTAGCATAATTCAGTTTCTTTTTAAACAGGAGCTTGAAAAAAATGAATATGAATCCTTATGCTGCGGCTGAATCTTCGGCTTTGCCCCAAAACGAACTGGAAGCCCGCGCTTTGGTTCGCACGGCGTCGCGCCTGAATGCCTGCAAGGAAAACTGGCCCGTATCCAAAGAGCAATTGCAGGAAGCATTGGATCTGAACCGCAAGCTTTGGACGATTCTGGTCAGCGACGCGACCGAAGAATCCAATCCACTCCCGTTTGAAATCAAACAAAACGTATTCAATCTGGCGCACTTTATTTTCAAGCACACCTTTGCCGTTATGGCAAATCCCGAAGCCAAAGCGCTGGATATCCTGATCAGCATCAATATGAACATCGCGCGCGGACTGAACGAACAAAGCGCACACCGCGCGCAAACGGCTGACCAACAGCCCGCCCCCGAAGCCAACGGTTAAGTAACTTCGGTTACCGCGCGGATGTTGCCCTGACGGTTGATCTGCACGACACGCAGTTTGTCGTGCATTTCCGCAATCGTTTTTTCACGGTCGATTGTCGGATAGCAGTGCAGAATACGGTCGGTAAACGCTTTGTATGCGGCTTCCGAGCTTTCCGCATGGATGGTCGCAAAGCAGTTGTCGTGACCTGATCCCATCAATTCCCACAAAGCCCCCGCGTTCGCCGTCGAAATTTCACCGCCGATAATCGCGTCGGGCGTAAAACGCACAACCAAGTCGATCAGTTTCGGATACGTCATCGTATTCGTCTGTTCGGTACGCGACAAAACCAAATGAACATGATTCGGATGCGGAACGATCAATTCGCGCGTATCTTCAATCGTAATCACGCGCTTGTGCGAATCCAAAATCGTCAAGAGGTTGTTCAAAAACGTTGTTTTACCTGTTGCCGTCGCACCGGAAACAAGGATGTGATCGCCGCGCTTGATGGACAGAATCAAACGTTCGTAAGGGTCTTCGGGGTTTTCGACTTCTTTCAGCTTGTTCAGCTTTTGCAGACGTTCGCCCGCTTTCAGCCCGTAATCGCCCAGCCCGAATTTAACGTCGTCGGAATGGACGCGGACGCACATCGCGATGCCGCCCGTCAAGTCTTCGTTGTCGTACATTACGTTTTTGCCCGCAATGCCCGTAAAACGGTGATCCCCCGGCAAAGTCGCGTACACGGCGGGCGACCCCGTTTCGGGGTCGAAAGGCAGCTCAAAGGTGTTTGCAATGATGTGCATCAAGTCCATCAAATACGTTCTGGACAGGTTTTTATCCTGCTGACACGCCCACGGATGAGCGCGCCGTCCGCGCAAACGCAGCCAGATTTCGTCGGGACGGTTAATGGCGACTTCTTCCACATTGTCCTGTTCGTACCAATAGGACAAATAGCGCAAAACCGACTTCAATACCTGAAATGCGTCTGTTGACATAGCTGAATTCCTTTCCTTTAAAACAGTTCCGGAGCGGGATCTTCGTCCTTGACTTCTTCCGTTTGGGTTTGAACCGTTGTTTTTCTGCGCTGGGTCGAAGCCGACGGATTGGGGGACGTCAGTCTTTGCTGCTGCTGAGGCTGCTGATAATATCCCGCCGGCGCGCCATAGTACCCTTGCGGCGCATAATATCCCTGCGGCGGTGTCTGCGAAATCAGTCCGTTGGACTGCATTTGCGGCTGACCATAGCTGTTATAGTAGATTTGCTGCTGCATTTGCGGGTTGTTCGGATCGGCGGGCGCAGATGTCAAACCGCCGTTTTGCGGGGTCGTGCCGACCGTATTGTCGGCGGCTGCCTGCTCTTTCATTTGCCGTTCTTTTTCGGTCCCCATGTCTTCGTTGACCAAACCGTCTTTTTCCAACAGGTTCACTTCGCCGTCTTCAACCTCGGAACGCAGCCACAAATCCGCGCCCGCAAAAACGGTGATGCGCGTTCCCGCGGGAACAAAAGCGCGAACGGGAATTTTCGACGTCAGCTTGAAAATTTCGTCAAACATGGTTTGCATATCGTCCGAAAATTTCGTACGGGCATCCTGCGCCGCCTGCTGACGGTCGCTCAAAGCGATTTCACCGTCATTGCCGACCTGCGGTTTGGAATTGGAAGACATCGCCCACAAAATCGCGGAAGACACCGTGCTTTGCAGCAAAGGCGTTCCGAATTTCTTGAGCAGCTGCATATCGACATAGCCGGAAACGCCCGCACGTCCCTGCGCGTCGCCGCTGGCTCCTTCCTCGAAGCCGAACGCCGCGCCGTCGGGACGAATCAAACGCGTCCATTGAATTTGCATTTTGACGGTGATTTCCTCTTTTCCGCCTTCCGCCTGCATAATTTCGCCAATCAGTCGGCTGCCCGCGGGAATGATGACTTTGCGTCCGTTTTCCGAATAAATATTGCGTTCGACCACCGCCGACGCGGGAACATCCGTATTCAGCGAATCCAGCGACCGGGTCAAAACCGCGGGAATCGCTTTGTCCGCCAAAATCATATTGTCCATATTCACACGGTAGGTGGACACGTTCTTTTTAAAGCCGACACTCGTCCAGTTTTTGGATTTGCGCTGTTTGTTCATCAAATCCGTTTCGCTGTCCGTCCCCATGGCATTGCCCAGTCCGGGGCGAATCATCTTACGGTATGCCATCTGCTTGGCGCGCAATTCCTTGATGCGCGCGGGATCGTAGCGTTCGCCTTTGCCCGTTCCGCCGCCCGCGCCCAGATTTTTTCCGCGATAACGGTAAGAGGTCGGGTCGAATTTGCCGAACACGGACACTTTGCCTTTGGATTTGTCATCGCCGCCGATGATTTCACCGTCCAGACCGATGACATTCCCGTCTTCGTCCAGATGACCGATAATTCTGCCGTCGTCAATGACCGTCCCGTCGGACAGCACCATGCCGATGCGCTTTCCGTCCTTGCCGAAAACGAAACGCGGTTTTAGCTTGTCGCCGTTCATCGTCAGCTTGCCGCCAACCCATGTTCCGATGACATTGCCGTTTTCGTCAATGATTTCGCCGTTCGCGTTAATCCGCCCCAACAAATTGCCGTTCAAATCGACAACGCGTCCGTCGGGCAGAATAATGCCGATAAGGTTGCCGTTTTCATCGTAAATCGGCTCGCCTTCAATGACGGATCCGATAACGTTGCCGTTCAAATCGACGACCGTCCCGTCAGGCAATACTCTGCCGATAATGTTGCCGTTCGCGTCGCGCACAAAGCCGTCTTCGCCCACAAAGCCCAAAAACTTTCCGTCGCGTCCGACGGCAATTCTGACATTGCCTTTTTTCTGCGCGGCGGCGGAAGCGGTTTTGCCGATGACGTTGCCGTTCATATCAGCGACCGTCCCGTCGGGCAGCACTTTGCCGATGACATTGCCTTTCAAATCGCGCACCAGCCCGTCTTTGCCCGCAAAGCCGATGAGCTTGCCGTTCGCGTCGTAAACGGGCGTCCCCAGAATGTTGCCGTTCAAGTCGCGCGCAATGCCGTCTTTGCCCACAAAGCCAATCAAATTGCCGTCTTCGTCATAAAGCGGCGTTCCCAAAGTATGCCCGATGACGTTGCCGTCCATATCAACGACCGTCCCGTCGGGCTGCAGCTTTCCGATAACGTTGCCCTGCGCGTCGCGCACCAAGCCGTCCGCGCCGACAAAACCGATAAGCTTGCCGTTTTCGTCAAACACGGGTTCGCCCAAGCCGACGTAGCCGATGGTATTGCCGTCCAGATCCACGACGGAGCCGTCGGGCATCACGCGTCCGATGATGTTGCCGTTCGCATCGCGCACAAAACCGTCTTCATCGACATAGCCGATCAAATTTCCGTTTGCGTCGTAAACCGCTTTGCCGATCCACGCGTCGTCAATGACGTTCATCAGGGTGATTGAACACAAGTGGGTTCCCGCATTGCTCAAAGCCCTGCCGTCAGCCAGCAAACGCCCCAGAACTTCGGTGTTTTCGTCTACGATCGTGCCGTCGAAATGAACTTTGCCGACAACCTTGCCGTCTTTGTCCTTACATTCTTCGCCGACGGGAACGACACGCCCCAAAAACTTCCGTTCAGGCGTCAGCGCGCGCATTTTCGACGTAACAAAGCCTTTCGCCTTGCCGTCGTCGTCCACGACGCCGCCTTTGGGCAGAACCGTGCCGACAATGCGCCCGTCGCGCCCGATAACGCGCCGTCCCGCGGGAACGGCAATCCCCAGTTCCGCGCCGTCGGCGGATTTCAAAACGCCGTTGTTCATTTCGCCGACAGACATATCGTTTTGAATCGATACGCCGTATTTTCCGCCGACGACACGGGCGACAATTTCGCCTTTTTTGTCAACGGCGTATTTCATCATATCCGACACGCCGCTGATTTTTTTGTCTTTGCCGAAAACCGCACCGTCCGCGCCGAAACAGCCCAAAGCTTTGCCGCCTGCGTCCAAAACTTCGCCGTTCGGAACGACTTTGCCGAAGATTTTGCCGTCAAAGCCGATAACGGGACCTTTTTGAACAACCGTGCCGATGACTTTCGTGTTTTTATCGACAACAACGCCGTCAAAATCGACACAGCCCGTTTCCTTGCCGCGCGTCAAGCTCACTTTGCCGTCGCGACCGATTTCTCCAATAATGCGGCACGGATCGCCGATGACGGAATCGGGACTGACCGCAATGCCGATTTGACGGTTTTCGGCGTCCAGCACCGCACGGTCGTAAGTAACAAAACCCAGTTCTTCACCGGCAAGGGAGCTGACTTTGCCGTCATCCCCCAAAGTCCCCAGCATGCGGCAGCTTTTCCCGACGGGAACGGCGTTGACCAGTCCGCGCCCGATTGTTTTCGCCGTCATATCGGTAACGGAACCGTCAACCTGCATGGTTCCCTTTTCCGCTCCGCTTGAATCCCTGACGGCGCCGTCGGATGAAACCCTGCCCAGTACGCCGTTGTTGAAATCAATCGCCAAACCATCGCGCAAAATATAACCGACGACTGTTCCGTCCGAACTGACGACCATGCCGCCCGAACGGTAGCGCAAAGGCTTGCCGTCCGCCCCCAAAACGGGGTTTCCGTCTTCGTCAACGATAACGCCGTTCAAACCGACGTAACCGATGATTTTGCCGTCGGGTCCCAAAACGGGCATGCCGACGGGCAGCACTTCCCCGATGACTTTGCCGTCTTTGTCAACGACTTTGCCGTTCAAATCCGCCTGCCCGATCACGCGTCCGAACTCGTCGATAACCGTGCCGTCGGACAAGACGACCCCCAGAATTTCGCCGTTCGGTCCGATGACCTGCTGCAGTCCGACAAAGATTTTACCGACAACCGTTCCCGCACGGTCAACGACGTCGCCGCCCGGCATTTTCAAACGCCCCAGGAAACGGCTTTGCAGATTGACCGCCGTGCCGTCAGGCAGCAGCCGCCCGATGGGCTTGCTGGTTTTGATGTCCAAAACCGTCGCCCCGCCGGGAATGATACCGCCCGTGACGATTTTATTGTCATTCCGAATATAAGTGCTGACCAGCGTTTTACCGACGAATTCCGACCCTTTCAGATTCAAAGCTTTGCCGATCGAATCGCCGCGGGCGTACAGGTCCGTCTTGGCATCGACGGCAAGCCCCGTCAGCATTTGCGCCGCTTTGAATTTATTGTCCGAATCGACGAACACGTTGTCGGGACGCAAACAGCCTACTTTTTCGCCCGCTTGGTTGATCAAAGCCCCCGTATCGTCCACCGACCCGACATAATTGCTGCGCGTGTCGATACCATGCTGAGCCATTGCCAGACGACCCATAAAGTTGTCTTTTTCATCGGTCAGCGAATCGTCCATGTGCAAATAGGCGACGCGTTTGAAATCCTTGTCGACGACGCGCCCGTCTTTCAAAATCCGTCCTATCGGTTCGCATGCGCTTTTCAAAGGCAAGCCCTGATACGGCGCGACGCGCGCAATCTTCTGTCCGTTCATATCGATAACGGAAGAATCGCCCAAAGTCTTGCCGACGGCGCCGCCCTGCGTGTTTTTGACCGAAGCGTCGGGCATCACCCAGCCGATCGTCCGCCCGTCGCGGTCCAAAACGCCGCCGTCAGGCGCGGAAACGCCCATCGGTTCGCCCTTGTCTTCCGAAATTGCAACATATTCGGCATCCATGCAGGCGAACACTTTGCCGTTCTTGTCGATCACTTTGCCCGCGCCGTTGACCAGCCCCGTTACGCGTCCGTCAATCCCCAAAGAAGTGCGCGCTTCGGTGACGCGTCCCAAAACGACGTATTTGTCATCCAACACATTGCCGTTTGCCGCCAAGCAGCCGACATATTCGCCTTTGGTGGTTTTCATCTGCCCTTCGATGTCGGCAAAGCCCAAAGTCGAACAGCCCGCCGCCAATCCGATATCCGCCCGCGCGATTGCGCCGCCGATAGTGCCGTCCGTTCTCAAAAACGTCTTGTCGGGCAGGATGCGCCCTTTCATTTCGCCGTTTTGAACGACGGAGCCGTCAGGCATAACGCGCCCTTCAAACCCGCAGGATGTCCCGACGACGGTCCCGAACGGGCGGGTCGCCGCAATCATTTCCTCGTTATCGTTGACAATAAACGCATTGGGCAGCAGACATCCCAACGGTTCGTCTTTGAACGAAACGGGCTGACCGTCCGAATTGACTTTTCCGATAATCTTGCCGTCCCAGTCCAGCAAAGCCCCCTCAAGCACATAACTGCCGATGGGATTGTTGCTCATATCCAGCACCAGACGCGAAGCGGTCAGCCGACCGACTTGTCTGTTCGAAGACATCACGGAACCGTCCGTTGCAACGCGTCCCAAAGGCTTGCACCCCGGACCCATTGCCAAGCCTTCCTGAATCACGCGTCCGATAGGCACGGCGTCCTTGTCCAGCACGATGCCGTTGGGCAAAACGCGTCCGACGATATTGCCGTCCACATCGACGACCGATCCGTCGGGCAGAACGATGCCCAGCACGCGTCCCAAATAATCGACAACCGTTCCCGAAGGCATCACCGAACCGATGATGTTGCCGTTCAGATCGACAATCGTTCCGTCGGGGTTCAAATAACCGATCAGGTTGCCGTTTTCGTCCAGCACGCGCCCGTCGGGCATCACGCGTCCGATGACGTTGCCGTCCTTGTCAACCGCCGTTCCCGTCCGAATCGCCATGCCGATGACGTTGCCGTTCAAATCGACGATCGTCCCGTCGGGCAAAGCGTAGCCGATCAGGTTGCCGTCTTTGTCAATCACGCGTCCGTCGGGCAAAATCGTGCCGATAATGCTGCCGTCGGGACCCAAAGCGACGCGCACGCCTTCCGCGACGCCGATGATGTAGCCTTGATCGTCAACGACCGTTCCGTCGGGACGCAAAGTACCGATGCGCTTGCCGTCCAAACCGTACACAACGCCGTTTTCATCCGCGTAGCCGATGGGCTTGCCGTCGGGTCCCAGAATCAGCCGCCCTTTTTGCCGCAGCTGATCGGCAGTCGTTCCGCCGCCCGGCGCTTCGTCGCACACGCCGCAAAGGCTGGTGTCGATCGCCATGGCGGACACGGGAACAAGCACCGTCTTGCCGATGGCGCCGACCGTTTCGTCACGCCATTTGATCGCCAAGTTCGATTGAATCGTCCGCGCGCTCTTCGGTTCCCATTTAACAACGACCGTACAGGACAAATCCGGCGTCAGAACGTCGTTCGGTTTGCATTTGCTTTCCAGCTTGAAACCGTCTTCGGGATTGTTTTCAAACCCGATTTCCATAATGCTGACGCGCCCCGCCGAGGGCGTAATCGTGATTGCGCCCTCGGCGGACGTTCCCAAAACAACTTGATCGAAACGCAAAGCTTCGGGCGTGATGTTCAGTTTGATGGAACTGGACGGTTCGTCGAAATTCGAAAAAGCGTCCGCTTCACCGCCCGTAATGTTTGTAAACGCGTCACTCTCGCTCCCGACGGTTACCTGCGCGTCTTCCTTTTGCTTTTCGCCGCCGCTCAACAAAATTATCAAGCCGATGAAAAAAGCCAGAAACGCGAAGATTCCAACCAGAAGCAGCGTCCGGTTGGATTTCTTCAGATATTTGTCCGATGAGCTGAGTAATTCTTCGTTCATTGCGTCCGCACCACTATACAGGTGACACCGCGCCGACCCAGCTGTCCGCAAAGCTTGTCGCCGTCCTTGATCGATCCGACGGGTCCGATACGCAGACGGAACAAATCTTTTGTTTCGCCCTCGGCAACGGCGTCAACCGAATAATACGGTTCGAAGTTTGCCAACAAATCTTTGTTTTTGCGGTAAATGTTATCCCACTTCTGTTCCAAAACGGAAATTTCGGCATCCGCGCCCAATTCAATGGCGATGGATTCGACCGCCGCCCGACGGTAGCGGTTGGCAAACGAAGCCGACATCTGCGCGTTTCTGCCCGTCAAAGACAGATTGTCCGACATCTGTTGCTGCTGCATCCGCTGCATCATCGTTTGCTGCGCCATTTGTTGAGCCATTTGCGCGTTCATGACCGCGTTCGCCCCTTTCGGTTCGACCCCCGGCGTTTTCATCGGCGCAGGCGTGTATTTCGGCTGAACGGATTCCTCGTATTCAACCCAGTCCGTTCCGAACGCGGGATCTTTGCGAATCTTCAGGCACAAAACCCGCTGTCCGTTGCGCAGCACCAAATCGCCGATGCCTTCAACCACGATCAGCCGTCCGTTCGGTCCGCGCGTTCTGAAGCCGACGGGGACTTCACTGCCCTGCACCAGCAGGTTGACAATCGGACGCTGAAGCATCGTCAGCGCTTTGGGACCCAAATCGATATAAGTGAAAATTTCGTCGCGCCACACACGTTCGGGGGCGATTTCCATGTCTTCGGGATTGGGAATGAAAACGTCGATATCGAATTTCAGTTTTTCGGGATCGACTTCCAAGTCTTCCAGCCACGAATTAAGCGGATCGAACGATTTTATCCTTTTTCCGTTCTTTCCCGCCGTTCCGCCGACGGCAGCGCCGCCAGCCGCCGCTCCGCCGCCGACCGCGCCAGAAGCGAAAGGCGTTTTTCCAGAATCGTCGGGAACGAATTTTGTGTCGTTGACAATGATATCGACAACGGCGTTCGTGATTCGGTCGGCGTTGAACGTTTCGCTGCGCAGATAGAAGACATAGCGGTTGCCCGATCTGCCGAAAACAATCATATTCGTGTCCATGCCGACCAGTTCGGGGTTGTTCGCAAACACCATCAGCCCGTTCGGCGCGACTTTCTGCGCCCCGAAAGCGCTTTCGTTGCCCAAAAACACATTGTCGATATATTCCCACGCGGGGAAATTGATCAAAGTGTGCATCCCTTCGCGAATACGCAAAGGCAGCACCAGATCGGGCGACCAGAAATAGCGGGAATACCCCGGTTTGGACTGCCCTTCGCCCAAATGTTCCAGCGGCTTGTTCCATGCTTTTTGCTGCATGCCCAGCGACCACAGATAAGGCATGTCGATTTCGGAATATTCCCCGTTGGACTGCTCGATGGCGGCGTCCATGGATTCTTGGGCGGCGGACTGCTGAGCCTGCGCGGAACCCGCAAAGGCGAATACCGTCAAAACAGTGGCGAACAAGCGGATTTTCAAATTATTTTGCACGGCACACCTTCTTTAATCTGTAGCACTTTCGATGGAATAGCCTTCGACGACAAACCCCAGCGGATTTTTCAGACGATTGGCGTATTTGACTTCATTTCTGGACGGCAAAGCGAAATATCTGACTTTGACTTTGACGCGCCAGCGCTGGGTCACGGGCTGATCGGCTTCGGGCAGCATATCGCGCGTGACGACATAAACGACCCAAATGTTTTGCTGACGGACAACGGATTCGATGCGCGCTTCGCGGGTCAAGCCTTCCAATTTGATGCGCGCCAGCCAGTCTTTGACCGTTTTGGCGAACTGTTTGTAAACGGCGGGCGACGACATCCAGCGCAAAGGACCGTCGTTGCCCCAGCGGAACGCCATTTCGTCGATATCGTCAACCATTGTCAGACGCAGCAGAACATACTGGCGGATCATGGCTTCGGTCAAGATGTCCTCCGCCCCCAGATCCCTTGCCAAAGGACGAATGCGGACGACCTGATCCTCTTTGTTTTGAAAAGTCAGCAGGAACGGTTCCACCCGCTTCAGCGGCATCAGTTTGAACATCGCCAGCATCAAGACCAGATTAACGCACAGCGCGACGGCTGACACGATTGCAAACGCGCGCGCCGTCCACAAATAGCGGCGTTCCCGCAGCAAATCGACGGACAATTCCTCGTGCGAGGGAATTTCCGGCTTTTTGGCGCGCGGTTTGACGGGCGTCGCCGCTTCCTTTTCGTTTCCTGCGGAAGCGGCTTCATCCTTTTTCAGCGCGACGGCTTGTCGTTTAATCGGTCTTGCCATAACGGTCATCCTTGCGCGTCGGTCAGCATCCAGTCGGGCAGTCCCGCAGGCAGCTTAAGCATCATGCAGGCGCACGGCGACCGTTTCAGTTCGGAAATGTCTTTGCCGATGCCGACGGGGTCTTTTTCGTAAATCGACCCGCACGCGCTTAACGCCGAAGCCAGCGCGGCAATTGCCAAAACTTTTTTCACCGTTTTCGTTTTCATGTCGTTTTCCTTACTTTTTCTGCTGCGCCAAGTGGTACTGCGTTACCGTAAAGCCCATCGGATTCATCAATCGGGTGAACATCACGGCGTTATAAGAATAATACCGGAATTGAATCGTTGCAATCCAATGTCGAATAAGCGGCTCTTCCAAATTCGACCGCATAATGCGCGTGTCGAAAAATATCTGAAAGCTGTTCCACCCTTCTTTCAAGATCTGGCGAATGTGCGGTTCTATGGTCACATCGGCGGTGTGTTCCCCGTCGAACTGCGTTTTGGACACGCGATCCCAAAATTCTTTGTAAATGGCGGGGGAACTCATGTAATCAACGATTCCGCGCGATCCCCACATCAACAGCATCATGCGCTGGTTTTTGTAAAGCGTGTTCGTCATCACGATGAACTGGCGGACGAACATTTCGGACAGCACGTCCATGGTCGGCATATCCGCATGCAGCGGTTCAAAGTATGCCAGATTTTCCGAATACGTCGGCGCGGTTACCAATACGGAATCGACATCGGCTTCACCCGTTAAATGCAGCAAAGACAGCGACAGAACGGTTACCGTCGTTACCAGCGCGAAGCAGACCGCCGCGAAAAAACGCGACAGCCATCGGTACGCGTCGCCGTGTCCCGAATTGCGGGCGGCGGCGGATTTGTTTGTTTTTGCGCGTGCGTTCGCTGTAGGCATACTTTTTTCCATTCTTTAAGTATTGCCCTTATTTCGTTAAAAATACCTTACAAAAATGAAAAAGAGTGCGCCCCCGCCCCTCTTTATTCGATTATTTTCCAAGTGCTTTGAACAGCGCGTTCGCCATAATCGACAAAGCGGTCTGATCAATGCCGTGCATCAGATCGGGAACGACAAAGCCGTCCACCGGAACACCCGCCGCTTCCAAGTTCGTTTTGCCGATATTGAACGCCCGCAAAGGCAGCACATTGTCCGCATCGCCGTGAACCAGCGTTACGGGCGGCTTGGACTGTACTTTTTCAAAAGTGAAATTGCCGTCGAACATCAGCGGCACAGCCGACATTCCGACGGCGCAAGCCACCCGTTCGGAATACGTCAAAGCCGTCATCAGCGCGGTTCCGCCGCCTTGCGAAAAGCCCGCCAAAGCCGTTTTGTCCGCCTTGACGCCCGCATGCTTCATCACCGCCGCCAAAAAAGAATGCATGACGGGCATGATTTTTTCGATGCGGGGCGTCAGCTTTTTCAAAAAAGCCGTTCCCCATTGTTCGTCAAAAATCAGGCTTTGGTCGTAGTCGTCGAAAGCAAACCATTCAAACCCGCCGAACGGCAAAGCTTCGGGCGCGTTCGGGCAATAAAAGGCGGTATGCGGCAAAATGCCTTTCAGCACATCCGCCAGCCCCGCCATATCGCGCCCGTCCGATCCGTAGCCGTGCAAAACGACCGCCGCGCTGTCGATTTTGCCGTCATCGGGCAAAACCGCATACGTCGTCAGCGGCAGATCCGTCAAAATCCGGTTCACAGCTTAACCTCGTTCATCATAAAAGCGGGCAGCTGATTGCCGAAAACGGGATGAGGCTTTTTCCGTTCAGTCTGCGGTTTGGCGGGTTTCGCGTTTTGCTTCGCAGGCGCTTTCGCTTCCTGTTTCGCGGGACGCTTTTCCTGCTTTTTCGGCTGAGCGTTTTCCTGTTTGACGGGTTTCGCTTCGGCGTGTTCGCGCCGTTTTTCACCGTGCTTTTCCCCGCGTTCGCGACCGCCGCGGCGGCGTCTGCGTTCGGCTTTGCGTTCCGCCTTTTCCAATTCTTCACTCAAAACGAGCGAGTTTTCTGGCGAAAAGTCGGGCAGTTCCTCGATTTTTCTGCCAATCATCTTTTCAATCTGCGCCAGCGATTTAAAGTCGGCGGACGTAATCAGCATAAACGCGCGCCCCGATTTCCCCGCGCGCCCCGTGCGACCGATGCGGTGAATGTAGTCTTCGGAATTAAACGGAACGTCAAAGTTGAACACATGCGACACATCGGGCAAATCCAGTCCGCGCGCCGCCACGTCGGAACACACCAGCAGCTGCACCTGTCCGTCGCGAAAAGCGTTCAAAGTGTCCGTCCTTTGCCCCTGCGCCATATCGCCGTGCAGAGCCGCCACGGAAAACCCGTGTTTGGTAAAGGATTTGAACAAAATGTCCACGTCGGTTTTGCGGTTGCAGAAAATCATCGCGTTATGCACGTTTTCGGAACGCACCAAAGCGCGCAAAACAGGGCGTTTGTCGTCCTTGCGGCATTTGACGATGTATTGAGTCACCGTCACGGCGGGCGAAGCGGGCGGATCGACGCGCACATCGACGGGGAATTTCATAAATTTCTTGGCAAGCGCTTTGATTTCGGGCGGCATGGTCGCCGAAAACAACAGCGTTTGACGCATAGCGGGCAGTTTCGCCGCGATTTTTTCGATGTCGGGGATAAAGCCCATGTCCAGCATGCGGTCGGCTTCGTCCAGCACGAACACCTGCACGTCGCGCAGCAAGATGCGCCCGCGTTCGCACAAATCAATCATGCGCCCCGGCGTCGCGATTAACACGTCCACCCCGCGGCTGAGGATTTTTTGCTGTTCGACCATGGATTCCCCGCCGATAAGCAGAGCCATGGACAGCTTTTGATACTTGCCGTACTGCTGAAAGCACTCGGCGATTTGCGTCGCCAGTTCGCGCGTCGGCGACAAAATCAAAGTGCGCGGCATCAGCGCTTTCGCCCTGCCGTTCGCCAGCAAATCAATCATCGGCAGCGTAAAAGCCGCCGTTTTTCCCGTTCCCGTCTGCGCGATGCCGATAACGTCGTTGCGCTTTAAAATTTCGGGAATGGCTTTTTCTTGAATGGGCGTCGCTTCGGTATAACCGATATCCGCCACCGCTTTCAGCGTCTTTTCGCTGAGTCCCAAATCGGAAAATTTCATTATCTTTTCTTTGCAATCCGTTAAAAATGTGTCAGAACTGAACAGAGTTATATACAAAAAAAAGGAAAACGACAATATGCTTATTAACAAAGATACGTCTTGTCTGGTCATTATCGACGTTCAGGAACGTCTTGCCCCCGCGGCAAACGAACCGCGCAAGATTATCGACGGCTGCGCGCGTTTGCTGAAAGGCGCGCAAATCCTGCACATTCCCGCCATAATTACGGAACAGTACCCCAAAGGATTGGGTGCGTCAATGTTTGACATCCGCGACGCGGCGGCGGAAGGCACGCCCTTTATCGCGAAAACGGAACTGTCCGCCCTGCGCAACCCCGACTTTGCCCAAGCGTTCAAATCGCTGAACAAAAAACAGGTCATCCTTGCGGGGGTCGAAGAACACATTTGCGTTTTGCAAACCGCCATTGAACTGAAAGAAGCGGGTTATGACGTGTTTGTCGCCGCCGACGCGTCGGGCAGCCGCGCCCCCGAAAGCGAAGCCGCCGCGGAACGCCGTCTGCTGCACGAAGGAATCAGCCTTGTTACCGTGGAAATGGTGCTGTTCGAGTGGCTGCGCAAAGCTGGTACGCCCGAATTCAAAGAAATCCAGCAAAAGCTGGTGCGCTGATGAAAACGCTTGTCCTGCTGCCCGCCCTGCTGTGCAACGAGGGGCTGTTTTCCCCGCAAATCGCGGCGCTGAAAGACCGCGCAAACATCGTCGTCCCCGATTTAAGCCGCGACACGACCATAGCGGCGGCGGCGCAGCGGATTTTATCCGAAATCCCCGCCGAAAAGTTCTGTTTGTGCGGAATTTCGATGGGCGGCTATGTCGCTTTCGAACTGATGCGCCAAGCCCCCGAACGCATTGAAGCATTGTGTTTGACGGATACAAATCCGTTCGGCGAAACGGAACAATCGTCGAAAAACCGCGCCGTGATGATTGCCCGCGTGCAAACGGACGGGCTGGAAAGCATTGTCGAATCGTCGCAGTTTTCCGTCCTCGCTCCCGAAAACCGCGACAAGCCGCTGATTAAAGAGCTGCTGCCGAAAATGGTTTTCGAAACGGGACTGCACGGGTACGTCAACGAACAAAAAACGATTATGTCGCGCCCCGATTCACGGGATTTGCTGGGAAAGATTGCTTGTCCGACTTTGGTTGCCGGCGGCGAACTGGACAAGTTGTCCACGCCCGCGATTATGGACGATATGGCGCGGCAAATCCCGAATGCCGAACGGATTGTCATTAAAAACAGCGGGCATTTTCCGCCGTTGGAAAACCCCGATGCCATGACCGAAGTTCTTTTGCGGCTTCTTCGATAAGGGTATGAAAAGTTTGGGTATTTTTTTATCCTATTGAAAAATAAACAGAGAATCGCAACTGCGAACGAAGTGAAGCAGTCCCATGCAAGTATTGGCACTTGTGCCGACCTATCCCGGGATTGCTTCACCCGCTTGCGCGGGTTCGCAAGTTCTGGATTTTTTTTCATATTTTATTGAAAAATAAACAGAGAATCGCAACTGCGAACG
>SAMEA104315424__coassemble_829_pt1 | contig 17554 bp, 14 predicted proteins | sample SAMEA104315424__metabat2_low_PE_038 | metagenome-assembled genome bin SAMEA104315424 (sample SAMEA104315424) | gut metagenome | biome: Monkey gut; feature: monkey-associated habitat; material: faeces | place: China | collected 2013 | reverse complement strand
GCGAATCACCTGTCCGTCGGAAGCGGGATTCAGCCCCAAGTCGGACGAACGAATCGCTTTTTCAACGGCTTTTGCCAAAGAACGGTCCCAAACCTGCACGGTCAGCATTCTGGGTTCGGGAACGCTGATGTTGGCGACTTGGTTCAAAGGCGACATGCCGCCGTACGCTTCAACCGTAATGCCTTCCAGCAAAGCCGTGGAAGCGCGCCCCGTGCGCAAGCCGGAAAAGTTTTTTTTCAAAGCTTCGTTTTATCCATACGCACGCGCGTATCCTGCTTTAATTCGTTGTAGTTTGCAAAAGTTCCCATCGTAGTATCCTTATTTATCGCAAGTGATTTCCGTAAACGCGCCCTGCCCCGACAATGTGCGCATCAATGCGCCCTGTTCGTGCATGGAAAACACAACAATCGAAATGTTGTTGTCGCGCGCCAAAGCAATAGCCGAAGCGTCCATCACTTTCAAATTCTTGACCAGCACTTCATCATAGCTGACTTTTTCAAAGCGTACAGCATTTTTATCCGTTTTCGGATCGGCGGAATACACGCCGTCAACCTGTGTGGCTTTGAAAATCGCTTCACAGCCCATTTCGGCGGCACGCAAAGCCGCGCCCGTATCCGTCGTAAAGAACGGGTTTCCCGTCCCCGCGGCAAAGATGATGACATCGCCGTTCTGCAAATGGCTTTTGGCTTTGGGCTGAATGTAGGGTTCGCAAATCGTCGGCATGACCACGCCCGAAACAACGCGCGTCGGCACACCGATTCGCAGCAAAGCGTCCTGCATTGCCAAAGAATTGATAATCGTCGCCAGCATCCCCATGTGGTCGGCGCTGACCCTGTCCATGCCGCCCGCCGCGCCTTTCAGTCCGCGGAAAATATTTCCGCCGCCGATGACGACCGCCAACTGAATCCCGGCGTCATGCACCTGTTTGATTTCCTGCGCCATTTCGGACAATTTGGATTCGTCCAAACCGAACGATTTTTCCCCCATCAAGCCTTCGCCCGACAGCTTCAGTAAAATGCGCTTGTATTTGACCATTGCAGTCCCCTTTGAATTGACACAAAAACGGCGGGATGTTTGATGTCCCGCCGTTTCAAAAGTTTTACTTTCCGGCAGCAGCCGCGACTTCCGCAGCGAAGTCTTCCTCTTTCTTTTCGATGCCTTCGCCCAAAGCAAAGCGGGCGAACGCTTTCAATTCGACGGGAGCGCCGACTTCTTTGGCGGCTTCCACGACGATTTCTTTGACTTTCTTTTTGTCGTCCATAATGAAGAACTGTTCGTTCAAAACGACTTCTTCATGGAATTTGCGGATGCGTCCGACAACCATTTTTTCGATGATTTCGGCGGGTTTGGATTTGCCCGTTTTCGCCTGTTCTTCTTTAATCTGCGCTTCGACAACGTTCTTTTCGCGTTCTTCCATTTCGGCGGGAACGTCGGCAACGTTCAAGCAGACGGGAGCGGCGGCGGCAACGTGCATCGCCAAGTTTTTCGCCAGTTTTTCCAAAGCGGCTTTGTCGCCCGTCGATTCCAAAGCGACCAGCGTGCCGATTTTGCCCAGACCGTCGGCAATCGCGCCGTGCATGTAGCCGACGACAACGCCGTCGTTGACGGACAGTTTTGCAACGCGGCGCAGATTCATGTTTTCGCCGATTTTGGCAATCAAATCGGTCAAAGCGGCGTGAACGTCCTTACCGTCTTCGTACGCGGCGGCTTTCAAAGCTTCGATGTCGCCGTTGCCCTGCAAAGCGATGTCGGCGGTTTTGGCGACGAACTGCTGGAACAATTCGTTTTTGGAAACGAAGTCGGTTTCGGAGTTGACTTCGACGACAACGCCCTGTTTGCCGTCCGTTTTCATGGCAACCAAGCCCTGAGCGGCAACACGACCGGCTTTCTTTGCGGCGGTCGCCAAGCCTTTTTCACGCAGCCAGTCGACGGCTTTTTCAATGTCGCCGTTGGACGCGGTCAACGCTTTTTTGCAATCCATCATGCCTGCGCCGGATTTTTCGCGCAATTCTTTTACGGCGGCGGCGGTAATTTCAGCCATTTGAGTATTTTCCTTTCTGATAACTGATAGTTATAAAATAATGGCGGCAGAACAAAGCCACCGCCATTAGTCAAGCCTTTAAGACTCAAGCGTCGGCTTTATCGGCGACTTCGACGTCTTCGACAACGGTTTCCTGAGCGCCCAAATCAACGCCCGCGGCGGTCATTTCCGCCTGAATGCCGTCCAACACGGAACCCGCGATCAAATCGCAGTACATGTTGATGGCGCGGATGGCGTCGTCGTTGCCCGGAACGGGAAATTCAATGTCGTCGGGGTTCGAATTCGTATCGCAAATCGCGATGACGGGAATGCCCAAACGGCGCGCTTCGTTCAAAGCCAAGCCTTCTTTGACGGTGTCGATGACGAAAATCAAATCGGGACGACCGCCCATGTCTTTGATGCCGCCCAGCGAGCAGTCCAGTTTTTCACGTTCGCGTTCCAGATTCAGTTTTTCCTTTTTGGTCAAACCTTCCAGTTCGCCTTTTTCCTGCTTGGCATTGATTTCTTTCAAGCGGCGAATCGACTGGGAAACGGTTTTCCAGTTCGTCAGCGTGCCGCCCAACCAGCGATGGTTGACATAATACTGACCGCAGCGTTCAGCGGCTTCGCGAACGGGCTGCTGAGCCTGATTTTTCGTGCCGACGAACAAAACGCGGCCGCCGTTTGCGGCAACGTCGCGCGCCGCCTGCATGGCGCGGTACAGCATCGGAACCGTCTGCTGCAAGTCGATAATGTGAACATTGTCGCGCGTGCCGAAAATGTACTGTTTCATTTTCGGATTCCAGCGGCGGGTGTTGTGACCAAAGTGAACGCCCGCTTCAATCAGCTGACGCATTGTGAATGTGGGAAGAGCCATTTTATATCCTCTTTTTCCGGTTAAACCTCCGCGGGTTGTTGAGGCGGGAACCCTCCCGCCACCGGAGCGATTTTCCCCTTGCGAAGAAATCCGCCTGTACCCGCGTGTGAAATCGGGTTGTTTTTACCCTGTTTTTTTTCCTTTTGCAAGCGTTTTTATCATTCAGGCGTCATCTTTTACACGGACATACAGATACGCCATAAACGCCGCCTGAAGCATCACGGACAGCAGTCCCGCAAACACCGCGAAAAAGTTGCTGAACATTTCCCCCGCAGGCAGAAAAAACACCATCAGAAAGACAGCCGCGATCGGCAGCAAAGCGACCGCCAGATAAACCAGACACAGCGGAATCCCGCCTCTGCGCGACAGCCGCCAGCCGCGAACAACAGCGGCATCGTCGCCCGCAACGCAGGCGGGAAAGCGCATGCATTGCCGAATCAGAAAATACGGAACCAGCATCAGCGTCAGCAGCACCGTCGCTTTGTCGGGAAAAGGCGGCAGAGAAGCCAGTTTTTGCATGGCGGTCAGCCCTCCCCATGCGCAAACGGCGGAAAACAGCAGCGAAACCGTCAAGCTTTTGAAAAACACGCCCGCAAACCGAAGCGCCGCTTTGGGCAGTTGCGGCGTCCAAAAAGCCTCTGCCGTCTTGTCGAAAAAAATCGCCAGCATCGTTCTGACCATCACCGCCACTACCGCCGCGGCAAGCACCAGCAAAAACCCGCCGATGGCAAACGGATCCAAAACATACACAAACGCATCCTGTTCGTCCGGCTTCAAAAAAGGAAAAAACCGGACCATTACCGTCAAAAACGCGGACGTTCCCGTCAAAACAGGCAAAAAACACTTCCACATTTCTTTGCCGGCAAAAAACGAAAGCGTGTTTTTCAACGATTGCAATAAAGGAAACATGGTTTTCTCCTCTAAATCTCTCTGATTTCATTGACGCCTGGGCATTTGCGCAGTTCGGACATCACTTCGGCGGACAAAGCGTACGGCTTGTCCAACAGCACTTCGACATCCCAATCGTCGACCTGCACGACCACCCACACCTTTGTGCGTCCGAACGGCACATGCGCAAAGATATCTTTGACCTGCCCGACCGCTTCGGGTTTGTTGATGCACACCATCAGCCCGTCGGTCATTTTGGAAATCAATTCTTCCAGATTTTCGACGTTCTGGACAATCAGGCGCGGCGTTTCGGCATCCTCTTTCTTTTCCGCGGACACGCTGACCAGCAAAGGCTGCTGGGATTTCAGCAGATCGCGATACAAATTCAGCATTTCCGAAAACGCCATCATTTCAAAGCCGCCCGTCGAATCGGACGCGGAAATGAAAGCGAACTTTGTTCCTTTCTGGCTGATTTTTTCGCGCACGGAATTGACGGTCAAGGCGATTTTGGCGCGTGTCTGCCCTGCTTTGGCGGCAATGCGGGCGGTTTCGGCGTACGTCATCGCGCGCAGACGTTCCAGAGCCGACGCGTACTTGTCCAGCGGATGCGCCGACAGGTAAAAACCGATAACCGACAATTCCGCCGCCAGTTTTTCGTCCAAGTTCCAATCTTTCGCAGGCGTCAAGGTTATCGGCGGATTTTCTTCGGTCGTTCCGCCGAACAGACTGATTTGCGAGCTGTTTTTTTCCTCGACCGCCGCTTTGGCATGCTGCATCAGGTTGGTCAGATTGGCAAACAGCAATCCGCGCCGTTTTTCGAAACAATCGAAAGTCCCCGCCTTGATCCACGCTTCCATCGATTTGCGGTCGAGGTTGCTGGCATCCACGCGGCGGATGAAATCGGAAATGGATTTGTACGCCCCGTTTGCGTTGCGTTCGGCGACAACGGCGTTCGACGTCGCTTCGCCCGATCCTTTGACAGCCGACAAAGCATAACGCACCGCCCCGTTTTCGACCGAAAAATGCTGAACGGAATGATTGATGTCGGGCGGCAGCAAAGGAATTCCCAAGCGTCCCAATTCGCGTTTGTACTGCGCCAGCTTGTCCGTGTTCTGCATATCGTAAGTCATGGTTGAAGCCATAAACTCGACGGGATAGTGCGCTTTCAGGTACGCCGTCTGATACGTCACCAACGCGTACGCCGCGGCGTGGGATTTGTTGAACCCGTATTCGGCGAATTTCGCCATACGGTCGAAAATCATTTCGGCAAGGCTTTTTTCAATCCCGTTTTTCACGGAACCCGACACGAACTTTTCGCGTTCAAGGGGCAGTTTTTCCTTAATCTTTTTCCCCATGACCTTGCGCAAGCCGTCCGCGCCGCCCATCGTGTAGCCGCCCATTTTCTGGGCGATCTGCATGACTTGTTCCTGATAGATCATAATGCCGTAGGTTTCTTTGAGGATTCCTTCCAGCATGGGGTGCATATAGTCCGGTTCTTCCTGTCCTTTTTTACGGGAAATATAGCTCGGGATGTTGTCCATGGGTCCCGGGCGGTAAAGCGAGATGACCGCGATGATTTCCTCGAACGTCGTCGGCGCCAAATCGCGCAGGACTTTGCGCATCCCCGTACTTTCCAGCTGGAACACGCCGTCCGTTTCAGCCCTTTGCAGCAAAGCGAACGTTTCGGGGTCCTCCAAAGAAATTTCGGAGATGTTCAGCGGCTTCTGCCCCTGCTTGACAATGCGTTCGTTAACCATGTCGACGGCTTCTTTAATCACCGTCAGCGTTTTCAACCCCAAAAAGTCGAACTTAATCAAGCCCGTCGATTCGACGAACTTCATATTGTACTGTGTCACGGGCAATTCCGAACCCGAACCGATATCGCGAAACACAGGCACGATTTGGTTCAGCGGCTTTTGCCCCACAACGACGCCTGCCGCATGGGTCGACGCGTTGCGGTACAGCCCCTCCAGTTTTTCCGCCAAAGAAAGCAAACGGTCGACGCCCGCGTCGTCTTTGCGCCAGCGCGCGAACTCCGGTTCGGAATCGTACGCGATTTGCAGCGTCATTTTCGGATCGGGCGGCACCATGCGCGCCAGCTTGTCGGCGACAAAGTCCATTTGAAGCACGCGCCCGACGTCGCGAATGACGACTTTGGCTTGCATTTGACCGAACGTGATGATTTGCGCCACGCGGTCGTGTCCGTATTTGTTGCGGACGTATTCAATCGTTTCGCCGCGGCGCGTCTGGCAAAAGTCCACGTCAAAGTCGGGCATGTTCACGCGTTCGGGGTTCAAAAAGCGTTCAAACAGCAAATTGAACCGCAAAGGATCCAAGTCCGTAATCGTCAAAGACCACGCCACGACCGACCCCGCGCCCGAACCGCGCCCCGGTCCGACGGGGATTCCGTGCGCTTTCGACCACGCGATAAAGTCGGAAACGATAAGGAAGTATCCCGAAAACTTCATTTTGATGATGACGGATAATTCGTATTCCAAGCGGTCGTGATATTTCTGCCCCGCCTGCTTTTTGTCTTCGTCGGTCATATCGGAAGTGAAAACATGGACTTCCAGCCGCTTGACCAGCCCCTCGCGCGCCCTTTTTTGAACGGTAACCGCTTCCTGCAATTCGCCCAAAGTCCGCGAATCCAGCTGTTCCTGCACCGTCTTTCCCGTTTTCGGGTCGTCGGTCAGATAGCCGCGGATTTTGTCGTACATTTCCTCGCGCGCTTTTTGAATGTCGTCGCCGATAGGCTCGCAATCGGGATAAATCGGCAAAGCGGGAGGCTGAAATTCAACCATAAAGCCGCAGCGTTTCGCGATGTTGACGGTATTTTCAATCGCTTCGGGCAAATCTTCGAACAGCTTTTTCATTTCGTCGGGCGATTTGAAATAGTATTCGGGATTTAAACGGCGGCGGTCATTGACGATGACGTGGGTTTTGTCCTTGATGCACAGCAAAGCGTCATGCGCTTCAAACATATCGGGCGTGGCGAAAAACACTTCGTTCGTCGCGACCAAAGGCACGTTGTATTTAAATGCTAAATCCAGAAAAGCCTGTTCCGTCTTTTCCTCGTCCGCCGTTCCGTGGCGCTGGATTTCCATATACAGACGGTTCGGAAAAGCGTCCATCAACAGCTTTAAAGCTTCCTCGGCTTTTTCCTTTTTGCCCGCAATCAAAAACTTGCCGACGGGGCCGTTCACCCCGCCCGTCAGGCAAATCAAACCGTCGGAAAATTCTTTAAGCTTGTTGTACGGAACGTGCGGGCTTTCGTTATCGGGCGTGAACATGTACATCTGTTCGGACTGCAGGCGCAAGCTGTTGTATCCCGCTTCGTTTTGCGCAAACAAGACGATGTTCGACAACGCGTAATCGGGATCTTTGGCGGTAAAGCGTTTTTCCTCCAACCCGATGTCAACGGCGGTCTGCACACCGATAATCGGCTGAATCCCGTGCGCCGCACATTCCGTCGACATCTCGAACGCGCCGCACAAGTTGTTCGAATCCGTCATACCGACCGCGGGCATGGCGTATTTTTCGCACAATCCCGTCAGCTTTTTGACTTTGACCGCCCCTTCCAGCAACGAATAGTTCGTATGAACGCGCAGATGGATAAAGTCGGCAAGCGGAGTCCGCACCTCGTCGGTCATGGGTTACACCTCGACAAAGCGTTGTTTGAAAGCGATGCGTCCGCTCATTCCCAGCGTATCCATTTCCTCCAGCCGCCCGTCTTTCAGCGCGATTTTCCTGTCCATTCTGTCCGCCAAATCGGGGTTGTGCGTGGCAATCAAAGCCGACAATCCCGTTTCGCGCACAATATTCATCAAAAATCCGAACACCGTTTCCGATGTCATCGGGTCAAGGTTTCCCGTCGGTTCGTCCGCCAGCAGCATGTGCGGCTTGTTCGCCAAAGCTCTGGCAATCGCGACGCGCTGCGCTTCGCCGCCCGACAGCTGGGCGGGACGGTGTTTCATGCGGTCTTTCAGTCCCATTTTTTCCAACAGATGCGCGGCGTATTCGGCAGATTCGCGTTTGGCTTTGCCCGCAATCATCTGCGGAATCATCACGTTTTCCAACGCCGAAAATTCGGGCTGCAAGTTATGATTTTGATACACAAAGCCCAAGTATTCCCGACGCATTTTCGTTCTTTCGTCATCGTTCATGTCCGAACACGGCGCGCCGTTCAAAAACACTTCGCCCTCGTCGGGGGCTTCCAGCAATCCCGTGACGTGAAGCATGGTCGATTTGCCCGCACCCGACGGTCCGACCAGCGCGACCATTTCCCCGTGGCGGATTTCCAAATCAATGCCCCGCAAAACGTCGATAATCGTCTTGCCCTGCGTGTAGTGACGGCGGACGTCTTTCAAAACAAGGACGGGAATGCCCGTTTGATTGATAAAATCATTCATAGCGCAACGCCTCCACGGGGTCTAACCTTGCCGCGCGCCAAGACGGGTAAATCGTCGCGGCGAACGACAAAAACAAAGCCATCGCCACAACGGCGACGACTTCGACGGGATCGACTTCGGCGGGCAAACGCGACAGGAAATAAATTTCGGCGGAAAACAAATCCGTTCCCGTCAAGCTTTCCAAAAACCGACGGATGTTTTCAATGTTTCCGCAAAAAACCAATCCGACCAAAACACCGAACAGAGTGCCGAAAAATCCGATGGACGCGCCGCTCATAAAGAAAATGCGCATAATCATCCCGCGGGTCGCCCCCATGGTGCGCAAAACGGCGATGTCGCGACCTTTGTCCTTGACCAGCATAATCAAGCCGGAAATCATATTGAACGCCGCAACGACGATAATCAAAGTCAAAATCAAAAACATCACGTTGCGTTCGACTTGGATTGCATTGAAAAACGCCGCGTTCGACCGCTGCCAGTCGTAAATTCTGAACCCGCCGCCCAGCTGGGTCGCCGCCGCTTCCTGCACGCTTTTGACCAAATCGTGGTTATTCAGGAACAGCTCCAGATTCGTAATGCCGTCGTCCATATTGAAAAACTTTTGCGCTTCGCCAAGCGGCATAAAGATAAAGCCCGAATCGTATTCGTACATACCGACGGAAAACGTCCCCCCTACGGTGTACGCGCGCATTCTGGGAATCGATCCGAAAGCGGTAACCGTGCCTTTGGGCGAAATCAAAGTGATTTCTTCGCCGACATACACGCCCAGCTTTTGCGCCAAACGGTCGCCGATGAACACGGTGTTCGGTTCGTCGAAAGCCTCCAATCTGCCGCCGACCAGACTGTTTTTCAAAATGTCGCGGCGGGCAAAGTCTTCGGAACGGATGCCGCGGACAATCGCGCCTTGGGCATTGCGCACCGAGCTGACCATCACCTGCCCTTCGATTAAAGGCATGACCATTTTGACGCCTTTGATTTGGGCGGCGCGTTCCGCCAGTTCGTCATAGCCCGTCAACACCGTGCCCTGATAGGCGTAAATGCCCAAATGGCCGTTCAAGCCCAATACGCGGGAAAGAAGCTCTTGGCGAAAGCCGTTCATCACCGCCATCACGATAATCAAGGTCGCAACCCCCAGCATAATCCCCAAAAAGGAAAACGCCGCGATAACGGAAACGAACCCTTCTTTGCGCCGCGCCCGCAAATAGCGGAACGCGACCATTCGTTCAAATGCCGAAAAGACCATCTTTCCCCCGCACGATGTTTACTTCGTCAAGAAAGCGACCGCCGCCTCGGGCGTCATTTCGGTGCGTTCGCCCGTTTTGCGGTTTTTGATTTCGACAACACCGTTCGCCAGTCCGCGCGTTCCGACAATCAGCTGATACGGCAAACCGATTAAGTCCATGGTCGAAAATTTCACGCCGGCGCGTTCGTCGCGATCGTCGTACAGCACTTCGACACCCGCTTTTTGCAGCGTCGCGTACAAATCTTCGCACGCTTTGTCCGTTTCGGCTTTGCCCGTCGTCAGATTGACCAAGCCCACTTTGAACGGAGCGACGGATTCCGGCCAAATGATACCGTTGTCATCGTGGGACGCTTCGATAATCGCGCCCATCAGGCGGGATACGCCGATACCGTAGCATCCGCCTTCAAACAACACGGGTTTTCCGTCTTCGCCCGCGACGGAAACATTCATCGGGGTCGAATATTTTTTACCGTAGTAGAACACCTGCCCGACTTCGATGCCGCGCGCGCTCAACAGATTGTCGCCGACCGCTTTGGCTTCGGCTTCGTCGTATTTTTCTTCGGTCGCGGCGTACAGCGACGTCCATTTTTGGTACAACGGTTCCAAATCCGAATCATAGTTGATGTTTTCGGACGGAATTTCCATATCCAAGTACGCCTTGTCGCAGTAAACCTGTTCTTCGCCCGTGTCCGCCAAGACAATAAATTCGTGGCTCAAATCCCCGCCGATGGGTCCCGTGGACGCTTTCATCGGAATCGCGTGAACGCCGCAGCGCGCGAATGTGCGCAGATACGCGACAAACATTTTGTTGTAGGAATGTTTCGCGCCTTCATACGTCAAATCGAACGAATACGCGTCTTTCATCAAAAATTCGCGACCGCGCATCACGCCGAAACGGGGGCGGACTTCGTCACGGAATTTCCATTGGATATTGTACAGGATTTTCGGCGCTTCCTTGTAGCTTTTCAGTTCGTTGCGCACCAAGTCGTTAATGACTTCCTCGGCGGTCGGACCATAGACCAAAACACGGTCGTGGCGATCGGTGACGCGCAACATTTCGGGACCGTAAGCGTCGTAGCGGCCGCTGTCTTTCCATAAATCGGACGGCTGCAAAGTCGGCATCAGCAGTTCCTGAGCGCCCGCGCGATCCTGTTCTTCGCGCACGATGTTTTCGATTTTTCTCAGCACGCGCAATCCCAAAGGCAACCAAGTGTAAATCCCCGCGCTGCTTTGGCGGATCATGCCTGCGCGCAGCATCAGGCGGTGGGATACGATTTGGGCTTCGACCGGATTTTCTTTCAAAGTCGGCATAAAATAACGGGATAAACGCATAGTCATACTCTTTTTTAAACACACGAAAACAACGGGCGCGAACAAAGCACCCTTTGGATTGAACTTTAAGCAATCCCGCGGCAATAAGCAAAGCTTTTTTTACGATTCCGCCGAAAAGAGAAAACTCACCGCTTTTTCAGCGGGATTTCCCGTCCCAAAACCGTCGCGACCTTTATTTTCCGTCCGTCGGGAAATCTTTTGTTGTGGATGGAAAAGATCTGACGCACAAGCTTGCTCACGGGACTGCAAGCTTTGTAAAACAACGGCGTCGTCAGCAGCTTGAACCAAACCGCCCGTTTGTTTTCACAATGCGAGATCATATAATCCAGATAGGGCCGAAACATCCGCAGCGTTTTTATGCCGTACACCCCGTCCGATTTTTCCATTTCCGCAACAAAAGAAAAAAAGTCTGAAAAATCGGAAACGGAAAAGCGCCTTTTTTCCAAAGCCGAAAAGCCCAACGCCCCCTTTAAACGGGAAAAGCCGTTGAATGCTTCAAGGTTTATTTTCGCCAAATACAGCGTCATCAGTTTCGGATGCCTGTCCATAATCGATGTGCGGTTTACACGATTTTTAAACAGCACTTTGTCCAAGTTTTTGATGACACATCCGTTCAACAGCAGCCGTCGAAACAGCAGGCAGTCTTCGCAGGGTTTGATGTGTTCGTACTTGACCTTTAATCCGCGGCGAAACATGATGGCGGGATGAAGGATGCCGCCCTGCTTGACATAAGTGATAAAATCGATATCCGCAGGGTGCTTTGTAACGCACGGCTTGATGTCGCCGAACAGTTCGGCTTGGCAGGAACACAGATCGACTTGCGGATGTTTTTCCAAAAAGCGCACTTGTTCCTCCAGCCTTTGCGGCAAAGAAATATCGTCGGAATCCATGCGCGCGATATAAACGCCGCTCGCTTTTTCGATGCCCAGATTCAAACAGTCGATATATCCCTTTGCCCTGCAATGAATGATTCTGGGATCGTTGAATTCTTCAACCGTCTTCAAATTGTCATCGGTCAAAGTTCCGTCGGCGACAATCAATTCAAAACAGGGATATGTTTGATCCAGAATGCTTTGTATGGCGCGCCGCAGCCGATGCGCGGGATGGTTGAACACGGGCATGACCACGCTGACGAGGGGAAATTCGTTTTCAGGCATTGACTTCCGAAAGAACCATGCGAATCAAAGGAATTGTAACGGCGTTTTTGCGTTCCAAAGACAGTTCGTCCGCACGTTTGACGACAAAAGCCGCAGCTTTGAACGACCGTTCCATATTTTTGACCAGATAGGCGATGACTTCGGGTTCGACACTCAGCTGTCTGTCCGCAAACTGCTTCAGCAAAAGCGCGTTCAGCAGATTTTCGTCGGGCGCGCCTATGGCAACGCTCGGCACGGCTTTCAGGCGCGTTATCAAATCGGGCAAAGACAATTTCCAATCCATCGGCGCACTTTCCGCCGTCATCAGCAAATAACCGCCCCTGTTTTTAAAGTCGTTCAAGCAGTGAAACAGCGCCGTTTCATCAACGGGCAAAGTGATTTTCAGCACCGCATAGTTTGCTTCGATTAAATCGGGCTTTGTTAAAAAAGCGGTTTGCTCGCCCGTTTTTTCGCGCACGGCTTCGGCAAACAAATGGGACAGATGCGTTTTGCCGCATCCTTTTTCGCCATAAATCAGTCCTGCGTAAAAGCCCGATTCGGAAAAGCCGTCTATCATCGCGACGGCTTCGGCATTGCACGGCGCGGTCAAAAAATCCGCCCGTCCGTTTAAAGCTCTGACATCGAAAGAAAAAGCGGACTGATGCAGTTCAGCCATCGGTTTCGCCCAAATAAAGGGGGCTTTCTTTGTATTTCGCAATACCGAAACGCACCAGAACACCGATGACGGCGGCAACGGGAACGGCAATCAGCACGCCCAAAAAGCCGAACAAAGCCGCGCCCGCCAGCAAAGAAAACATCACCCATACGGGGGCAAGTCCGACTTTTTCCCCGACCAGTTTCGGGGTTAAAAAGTTGCCTTCCAACATCTGTCCCAAAAAGAAAATCACAACAACGACCGCCGTTCTGCGCCAATCAGAAAACTGGACAAGGCTCAGCCCCACGCTGACGACAAAGCCCGTCGTCGAACCGACGTAAGGAATAAAGGACAAAGCGCCGATTCCCAAACCGATAAGCAAGCCGAGTTCCAGTCCCGCCAAGCTCAGCCCCACGGCGTAAAAAGCCCCCAAGCACATGCAAACCATGGCTTGCCCGCGGATAAAGCCCGACAGAATGTCGTTCATTTGGCTCAGCAGGCTTCTGATTGTCGCCGCTTCGCCGCGGGGGAACAAATCCTTGATTGCAGCGCAAAAAACTTCCCAATCCCGCAACAGATAAAACGTTACGACGGGAGTCACAACCATCAGCGACAGCACATTCAACAACGCGACGCTACGGGAAATCAAACGCCCGACGGTCGCAAACAAAAGCTTTACCGCCCCCGACAAATGCCCCGCGACGGAATCTTTCAGATTGTCGGCTTGTTCGGGCAGATAGTCTTTCAAATCTTCCAGTACGGGCGCGACCTTTTGCCACAGCAAAGTCACATACACAGGCACGTTTTCGACAAACAGCGTCAACTGTTTTTGCACAATCGGCAGAATAATCAGCAGCGCCAGCAAACAAAACAGCACAAAACAGCCGAACACAATCACGACGGCGGTTGTTCGGGAATGAAGCTTTGCTTCAAGCTTCGTCGTCGCGGGATCAAGAAAATACGCCAAAACAATGCCCGCCACAAACGGCAGCAACACGTCGCGCAACACATACACGCCCGCGAAAAACAACAGGAAAACGAACACCCAAAAAACGATTTTTTGCGCTTTTGTCATAAATATTCTGCCCTTATTGCGCGGCGGCGGGCATCATCGTCTTGCCGTCGCCCGATTTTGCCGCGGGACGCAAGTAATTGACGCGTTCGGCAGCCTGCAGTTTGAACACACCCGACGGCAGAACGGTCAGCGACAGCATTCTTTTCGCCATTTCGGATTGCAGTCTGTCCAGATTTTCGGCGAAGAAAATCGTCAGCTGAAGCACGCCCGCACGCGCGGCTTGCAAATTATACGAACTGATCAGCGGGATTCTGTCCAGCCTTTTTTGGACGACTTCCCATTGCTTGACGGTGGAAACGGGAACCATGGCGACCAAAGATTCGATGTTGTTGTACTGCACCATTTGATCGCGTTTCCAAATGCTTTCCAGCCGTTCGACGACTTTTTTGACCGCTTTGGCATACGTCGCCGCCGTGTTTTTCGCCAAAGACAGCGTAAAGGAAAAATTGGGAATTTCGGACGCCGTTCCTTCATCCATCGCCATTGCGTCAACGGAAAAACGGGAACCGTTCCGCACCATTTTGACAATCAGGATGCCTTCCGCCCCGTAACGTTTGGCAAGGCTTTCCGCCGCCTTCAAATCCCCCTGAACGACCTGTTCGGCGTTCAGCAGACTGTTGTCCGCCAAATCCCCCGCAGGTATCGTCAGCGGCACCATATAGCTTTCGACCGCACGGTTGTTCCATGCGCGCAGCCAAGGATTGTCTTCGTCCCACAAAACGGGCGAAGCAGCAGGACTGCGTTTGTACACGGGCAAAATCAGCAGCTGTTTTCCCGACGTGCGCACATAAGGCAGCCCGTTTTGGCGCAGCAAATCGCGCACGGAATCGGCGTTGAAGCTGACTTCCAAAGTCGCCATATAGCGCACGGACGACGTTTTTTCGTTGGAAACGCTCATAGCCTGCACCATATTGATGATATCATCGGGAACCAACTCGGTCAGTTGTTCAATGACGTAATCGGGCGTAATTCGTTCCATCACAACCATCAAAGCGCGCTTTTGCCCGTCCTGCAAAGCCTGTTCGCGGGCTTTGGCGGCGGTTTCGGCTGTCACGTCGACTTTGATGCCGCTTGCGGAAAACATTTTGGAATCGGCGGGCGCCGCCCGAACGCCCGTCGCAACGGACAGGCTGAAAAGCAACATTGTCAGAAATACTTTCATAAGGGCGGCTCCCGCGTCAAAGTGTCAATCAACCGACGATTTCACATTCGGAAAAGTAGAACGAAATTTCACGTTTCGCGCTGGCTTCGGAATCGGAACCGTGAACCGAATTGGCTTCCATGGATTCGGCAAACGTTTTGCGAACGGTGCCTTCGGCGGCTTTTTCGGGGTTGGTCGCGCCCATGACTTCGCGGTTTTTCGCGATGGCGTCTTCACCTTCCAAGACCTGAACAACAATGGGACCCGAGGTCATAAAATCGACCAGACTGCCGTAAAACGGTTTGTCTTTGTGTTCGATATAGAACGCTTTGGCGAGTTCCGGCGTCAGGCGAATACGCTTCTGCGCGACGATGCGCAAGCCGTTGGCTTCGAACATCGCATTGATTTTGCCCGTCAGGTTGCGGCGGGTGGCATCGGGTTTGATCATGGAAAGAGTGCGTTGTACAGTCATAACAGTCCTCTGTTGTTAAAGTTAAAAGTATGTTTCTTTATACTCGGTGAACGCGCGCGTTTCAACCGTCATTTTCGGGCAGAGAAGTCTTTTGCCTCGGCATCCAGCAAAGTGCGCTGGTATTCGGACAAATGTTCCCGCGCCTTTTCCAAGCCTTTTTGCGCTTTTTCGTCGCCGTTTTCCGCCGCCAGAGTCAGCCAGAAATACGCTTGTTCCCAATCGTTCGACAGCAGCGAGTATATCCCCAAATCCCGTTGAGCTGGAATCCAGCCGTGGTACGCCGTTTCCGTCAGCAAAGCCGTCGCCCGCCCTTTCGGCAAAGCCTTTGTTTCGCCCCGAAACGCCATGCGTGCGGTTTTGTATTTGGCTTCAATCAAAAAATCCGCCGCCCGGCTGTAGTTTTCAAAAGCCAGTTTCGCATCCCGATTCGTTCCCCAGCCGTTGTAGTACATTTCCGCGACCAGATATTCGGCTTTCGGATAACCGCGGCGCGCGGGATAAAGCAGCGTATCGAATGCTTCTTCGTAGCGTTTGGCGGAAAACAAAGCCTCGCCTTCACGCAAAGCATCCGAAAAATCCTGTTCCGTTACGGGAATCTTCGGCGTTCGGACATACCAAACCGCCGCCGTCAGCGCAAGCGCAAGCATTCCCGCCGCGACCGCCGCGCGGTGCTGCAGCAAAAACACTTTCAAGTAATACAAACGGTTCGACATTCGGCAATCCGACAAAAAAATCCGCTTTTCATATTAAGCAAATCTTTTCTTTTGTAAAGCGATACGGTAAAGTTTGCCCATTATGATAGATATAAACGACATTACACTGCGATTCGGCGGGCGTTTGCTGTTTGACGGCGCGTCCGCCCATATTTCGGACGGGCAAAGGGTCGGTTTGACGGGACGCAACGGCTCGGGCAAAACCACTTTGTTCAAGATGATTCAAGGGCTGCTGCCCTGCGATGACGGCGAAATCCGCCTGACCAAAGGGCAAAAACTGGCAAGCGTCGCGCAGGAAATCCCCGACGGCGACGTTTCTTTGCTGGATTGCGTGCTGCAAGCCGACACCGAACGCACGGTTTTGCTCAAAGCTTTGGAGGAAGCGGAACAAGCGGACGACGGCATCAAAATCGGCGAGATTCACGAACGTCTGAACGTCATCGGGGCGGCGTCCGCCGAATCGCGCGCCGCGTCGATTCTGTACGGCTTGGGCTTTTCCGAAGAAAATCAAAAACGCCCCGTTTCGTCGTTTTCGGGCGGGTGGAGAATGCGCGTCGCTTTGGCGGCGGCTTTGTTCGTGCCGTCCGACGTTTTGCTGCTGGACGAACCGACCAACCACTTGGACTTGGAAGCGACGCTGTGGCTGGAAAACTATCTGTCGCGCTATGCGGGAACGCTGGTTGTCATCAGCCACGACCGTTCCTTGCTGAATCACTTGTGCGACCACATTCTGCACATCGAAGGCTTGAAAATCATCAGCTACGGCGGCAACTACAGCGCCTTTGAGCAAACACGGGCTTTACAGCGCGAAAACGAACAAAAACAAGCCGAAAAAACCGAAGAAGCTCGTCAACATCTGCAAGCTTTCGTCGACCGTTTCCGCTACAAGGCAAGCAAAGCCAAACAGGCGCAGAGCCGCATCAAAATGCTGGAAAAGCTGCCGCCGAAAACCGTTTTCGTCAACGAATCGGAAACGCATTTCAAATTCCCGTCCCCGAACGAACTGCCCTCGCCTTTGGTTAAAATCGAAGACGGCGCGGTCGGTTACGACGGCTCGCCCGTTTTGTCGCGCTTGAATCTGCGCATCGACGCGGATGACCGAATCGCTTTGCTGGGCGCGAACGGCAACGGCAAATCAACGTTTGCCAAACTACTGGCGGGCAAATTAAAACTGATGAACGGCACAATGCAAATGTCGTCGAAACTGCAAGTCGGCTATTACGCGCAGCATCAAACCGAAGAACTTTCGACGGAACTGACAGCTTACGAACAGCTGCGCCAAACAATGCGGGACGCGACGGAAACGCAGGTCCGCGCGCACTTGGGCTGCTTCGGACTGACGCAGCAGAAAGCCGACACCAAAATCGCCCTGCTGTCGGGCGGGGAAAAGGCGCGTCTGCTGTTCGCGATGATGAGCCGCAACGCCCCGCACATCCTTTTGCTGGACGAACCGACAAACCACTTGGACATTGACGCGCGCGACGCTTTGGTTGAAGCGATTAACGGCTATCGGGGCGCGGTGATTTTGATTACGCACGATCCGAACTTGATTGAGCTGACGGCGGACAGACTTTGGCTGATTGACGGCGGGCG
>SAMEA104315424__coassemble_819_pt1 | contig 17765 bp, 12 predicted proteins | sample SAMEA104315424__metabat2_low_PE_038 | metagenome-assembled genome bin SAMEA104315424 (sample SAMEA104315424) | gut metagenome | biome: Monkey gut; feature: monkey-associated habitat; material: faeces | place: China | collected 2013 | reverse complement strand
TACAAAATCGCCTTTTTCGGCTTTCGGCAGCAGCTTGTCCAGCACGGGTTTAAAGTTGTTCGAACGCACCGCGCCGTTCAATTCACGGCGGGAAATTCCCGCAGCGACCAGCATGGTTTCTTTGTCGGTCCGAACGGTCAATTTGATATTTTCCGCATCCGATTTTTTGCGGCGGGTGTTTTTGTTGACGCCCAAATCTTCCTCCAATTCGGCGGCGTCCTGCATGGACGGAATGGATTCCGTTCTGGATTTTTTGCGCCAACGCTGCGCCCGCATTTGCGCTTCCTGCACTTCGGCGGGCTGCATTTTCGCGGTAACTTCCTCACGCAAAGCGGCGGCTTCCTCTTTCAGCGGTGACGGAGCGTAAGCCGATACGATGTTGTAGTACATGTGCGCCCCGATCAAATTGAACGGAAGCCCGCGCAAAGACGTGTTTCCGTACAGTTTCGCCAAATCCATTTGCGCGGTGCTGTCGCCCTGATCGGCGGCAAGCTTGTACCAGCGAATGGCGGCGGTAAAGTCCTGCGGCGTTCCCGTGCCTTTCAAAAACATTGTTCCCAATGCGTACTGCGCGGGACCGTAACCTTGCTCCCCCGCTTTTTTGTAAAATTCGAAAGCCTTGACGGCATCTTTTTTAATGCCCGTTCCCTCGGCATACATCAATCCGATGTTGTATTGAGCGGCATAGTTGCCTTTTTCCGCCGCCTGTTTGTACCATTTGAACGCATCCGCGAAATTTCTGACGGTTCCTTTGCCCAAATAGTACGCGTTTCCCAATTTCAAAGCCGCTTTTTCAACGCCCGCTTCCGCCGCCTGTTTGTACAGCAGCAAAGCCACGTTTTCATCCTTTTCGACCCCTGCGCCGCTTTCGTACAAACGCGCCAGATGATAGCGGGCTTCTTCGTTGTCCTCGACTTTTATCAATCGGTTCAATTCCTGTACGGCAAAGACGTAATCCTTTTCCCGAATGGCGTCCTCGGCTTCCTGCAAAGTCGCGTACGCCGCAGACGAAAAAGCAGCCATTGAAATTCCGCTCAGCAAAAACAGACGGGTTTTGTTCATGTTTTCCCTCACTTAAAGATAACGGTGCGGTGACCGTTCAGCAAAATGCGCCGTTCCGTATGATAGCGCACCGCGCGCGCCAAAACAATGTTTTCCAAATCCTTGCCGACGGCAATCAGTTTCGCGGGCGTAAACGTGTGGTCGACGCGTTCGACCGCCTGTTCAATAATCGGACCTTCGTCCAAATCCGCCGTGACATAGTGCGCCGTCGCGCCAATCAGCTTGACCCCGCGTTCATACGCCTGATGATACGGTTTTGCCCCCTTAAAGCTGGGCAGGAACGAATGGTGAATGTTAATGCAATGCCCCTGCAAAGCGCGGCACATATCGTCGGACAAAATCTGCATATAACGCGCCAACACGACCAAATCGACGCGCAAATCGGCGGCAAGCGTCAAAATCTTGTTTTCCTGCTCGCGTTTGGCTTCAAAGCTTGACCCCGCGGGCAAAGGCAAATAATGGTACGGAATTTTGTTCCATTCGACAAATTCGCGCATGTCTTCGTGATTGGAAACAACACCCGCAATATCGACATTCAAAAGCCCCGTCCGCCACCGCTGCAGCAAGTCGTTCAAACAATGGCTTTCTTTGGATACCAGCAGCAGCAGCCGCGCGGGACGGTCGCCGTTGTGCAGTTTCCAGTCCATTTTGTATTCCGCCGCCAGCGGCTTGAACGATTCCCGCAAAACGGGACGCATGCTTTCCGCCGTGTCCGTCGTAAACACGATGCGCATAAAGAACAAACGACTGAGTTCGTCGCCGAACTGCGCGGCTTCCTTGACAAATCCGCCCTCCGCCGCGATTTTCGAAAAGACACGCGCCGCAATGCCTGTTCTGTCGGGACAGCTGAGTGTCAAAATATGTGTTTCCAAAGCCATTTTGCTTGCTCCTTTTTATCGAGAAGTGTTGGTGTCGGTTTGATCTTCAAGGGCGATATGCGCGATTTTCGTCATCAGCTTGCGCATGCCGCGAATACGGTCTTTCGGCGTTTCCCAAGCCCTGATGCACACGATTTTCTGATCGGGACGAAGCTTTGCCGCGCCGCGGTTTTGGGCGATAAAGGTAACCAAACCCGCGGGGTTCGGGAATCGGTTGTTGCGCAAAGTCAGCACCGCGCCCTTGGGACCCGCTTCGATTTTTTCAACGTTGGCTTTGCGGCACAAAACCTTGATGGCGATGATTTCCAGCAGGTTTTCGACTTCGGGCGGCAAAGGACCGAACCTGTCCGCCAATTCGGCGGCGAAACCGTCGATTTCGTCCAATTCCTGCACATCCGCCAATCGTTTGTACAGCCCCATGCGCACACCCAAATCGCGCACATAGCTTTCGGGGATCAGGACGGGCATTCCCGCCGAAATCTGCGGCGACCAATCGGATTCTTCGTCCGTTTCCGTTTCGCCCGCGCGGGCTTGAGCAACCGCCTCTTCCAGCATTTTCTGGTACAGTTCGATACCGACTTCGCGGATATGCCCCGACTGTTCTTCGCCCAGCAGATTGCCCGCCCCGCGAATGTCCAAATCATAGCTTGCCAGCGTAAAGCCCGCGCCCAAGGTATCCAGTTTTTGCATGACTTCCATACGCTTCAGCGCCGTTTTGTTGACCGAACGGTTCGCGGGCAAAGTCAAATACGCATAGCCGCGCGTTTTGCCGCGTCCGACGCGCCCGCGCAACTGATACAGCTGCGCCAAGCCGAACATATCCGCGCGGTGAACAATCATCGTGTTGACCGACGGCATGTCCAGCCCCGACTCAATAATCGTCGTGGACAGCAGAACATCGTATTTTTTATCCGCAAAGGCGGTCATAATCTCTTCCAATTCCGTCGGCGTCATTTTGCCATGGGCGGCGACAACGCGGATTTCGGGAACAAGGGTGTCCAGTTTCTTCTTTACCTCGTCCATATCGGCGATGCGCGGGCAAACATAAAACGTCTGACCGCCGCGCATGCGTTCGCGCACCAAAGCTTCGCGGATAATCACGGGGTCAAACGGCAAAACGAACGTGCGCACCGCCAAACGGTCGACGGGCGGTGTCGCGATGATGCTCAGCTCCCTCACCCCCGTCAGCGCCATTTGCAAAGTGCGGGGAATGGGCGTTGCCGTCAGCGTCAAAACGTGAACATTGGCTTTCAGCTGTTTCAAGCGTTCTTTATGCGCGACGCCGAAATGCTGTTCTTCGTCCACAATCAGCAGTCCCAAGTTTGCGAATTGGATGTTTTTGGACAGCAAAGCGTGCGTCCCGACCACGATGTCGATTTTGCCCTCCGCCAGTTCCTTTTTGGTCTGCGCCGTCGTTTTGGCGTTGACCAAGCGCGACAGCTGAGCCAGCCGCAGCGGAAATCCCGCCAAGCGCGCTTTGAACGTTTCATAGTGCTGGCGGGCAAGCAAAGTGGTCGGCACGACAACGGCGACCTGCGCCCCGTTCATCGCCGCCGCAAACGCCGCGCGCAAAGCGACCTCGGTTTTGCCGAAACCGACATCGCCGCAAACCAGCCTGTCCATGGGACGCCCCTCGGACAAGTCGGACAGCACGTCTTGAATGCTCTTTTCTTGGTCTTCCGTTTCCGCATAGGGGAAGCGGGCGCAGAAATCGTCGTAAACGCCCTCGGGAACGGGCAGCCGTTCGGCTTTGCGCAAATGACGTTCGGCGGCAACCTTTATCAGCGCGTCCGCCATGTCGCGAATACGCTTTTTCAGTTTCGCCTTGCGCGCCTGCCACGCATGACCGCCCAGCTTGTCCAGCACGGCGGTGGCTTGGTCGGAGCCGTAACGGGACAGCACTTCGATGTTTTCGACGGGAACGAACAGCTTGTCGTCGTCGGCGTACACCAAGCACACGCAGTCATGCGGCGCGCCGCCGACTTGAATCGTTTTCAACCCCTCGTACCGCCCGATGCCGTGGTCGATATGCACAACCAAATCCCCGTCGTTCAAAGCGGACACATCGGAAATGAACTGATCGCCGCGCCGTTTTTTGCGCACGGGACGCGCCAAACGGTCGCCGAAAATGTCGGCTTCGGACAATACGGTGTAAGAGTCCGTCTTAAAGCCCTCGGTCAGCGGCAATACGGCAAAAGCCGTGCCGTCCTTGATCGCCAAAGCATCCGCCCATGTCGCGACTTCGGTTGTCGGCACGCCGCGTTCTTTCAGCAAGCCCGCGATTCTGGAGCGCGACCCGTTTGTAAAGGCGGTTAAAATCACGTTTCTTTTTGCCAGACGTTCCGCAACGATGAACTTGCGCACCGCGTCGTAAATGTCGATTTCGGGCAAAGCGCGTTCGGCAGAAAAATCCTTGCCGTTTCTGCCGCCCATATCTTGCGCGGGCAGTTCGCCGTCATAATCGGGCGCGACAAACGGAAACAGCTGATACACCGCGCGGGTTCTCAGCAAAGCCTGCAATTCGTCCGCCCCCATGAACATCCGTTCGACGGGAACGGGGTGGTAAATCATGCCGCTTTCGCTCAATCCGTTCTTTTCCGCATCCAGTCGGGCGTTATAGAATTCCTCGATTTGCTCAAAGCGGGCTTTGACGGCTTCGTCCGCCTGATATTCCCAAACGACGACCGCGTCGGGAACAAAAGCAAACAAAGTGTCCATTCCGTCGTGAAACAAAGGAAGCCAATGCTCCATGCCTTGGAAACGGCGGTGTTCGGAAATGCTTTCGTATAAAATATCATTCGTCCCCGCACCGAACAGCTCGCGGTACCGCGTTCTGAAGCGCGACACGGATTCGTCATCCAGCGCGACTTCGCTGACGGGACGGAACACAAAGCGGGGCAACGCGCCGCTGGTGCGCTGGGTCATCGGGTCGAACGTGCGGATGCTTTCCAGTTCGTCGCCGAACAAATCAAGGCGCAAAGGCTCTGCCGTACCGGGGGCGAACACATCGACAATGCCGCCGCGAACGGCGTATTCGCCCGCTTCCATGACTTGTTCGGTGCGCTGATAGCCGTTCTTTTCCAAAAAAGCCTTGAAAGCGTCCTCGTCAAATGTTTTACCGACTTCGGCGGTCAAAGACGCGGCGAAAAAATCGAACGGCGGCACGCGTTGAAGCAACGCCGCAACGGTCGTCAAAACGATACGGGGCTGTTTGCCCTTTCCGCCGTGCAGACGGGTCAGCGTTTCCAGCCTTTTCGCCACAACGTCGGTGTTGGGCGACACGCGGTCGTACGGCACGGTGTCCCATGCGGGAAAAGTCAAAATCTCCGCCTTTGTGTCGAAAAAAGCCAAGTTCGCCGCCGTTTGCGCCAACTGCATTTCATCGCGGCACACATACAGCACGTCGTCCGTTTGTTTGGCGATTTCGCCCAACGCAATCGGCGTAAAGCTTTCGGGAACGCCCGCCAGCAGGCTTGTTTGAGGACTTTTTGTAAATTTCGGCATTTTTAAACTTGCTCCGTTAATCAGATAAATTACAATAGGAACAAAAGAAAATCACCTGTTATTTTTAGGAAACGCCCATGCGCCCCGAAATTTTATATCCGTACTTTGCCGCTTTGGACAGCGTTGCGGGCATTGGCAAGAAAACAGCCGCTTTGTGCGAAAAGCTGGGATGCAAAGTCGTTTTCGATTTATTGACGCACATGCCGACGGGCGTAATCGACCGCAGACTGAAAACAACGATTGCCGACGCGCCCGAAAACAGCGTCGCCACGATTGAAGTCACCGCCGTCGAACACCGCAAGCCCGCCACGCGCAAAAGCCCTTACCGCGTAATATGCCGCGACGGAACGGGTGAAATCAGCGTCATTTTCTTTCATGCTTTCGGCGATTACCCCGCCCAAGCCTTGCCCTTGGGACAGCCGCGGCTGATTAGCGGCAAGGTCGAACGCTCAAACGGCTTTGTGCAAATGCTGCATCCCGACTATATCGTCCCCGTCGGAGATTTAGACAAAATTCCGGCGATAGAGTGCGTTTATCCGCTGACCGCGGGACTGTCTGGAAAGGTGTTGAACAAGGCAATCCGCAGCGAATTGGACAAGCTGCCGATGCTTCCCGAATGGCAGGATACGGCAATGACGGCGCGCGAAAAATGGCAGCCGTTCAACGCCGCTTTGGCGACCGTCCACGCCCCGAAAAGCGAAGACGACCTGTCCGCTTTGCCTGCCGCGCGCGCCCGTTTGGCGTATGACGAACTGCTGGCAAACCAGCTTGCCCTTGCTTTGGTCAGAAAAAGTATGAAAAAGCTGTCTGGCAGACAAATCAAAGGAAACGGCAAAATCCGCAAACACGTCCTTGACGGTTTAAGCTTTTCGCTTACAGGCGCACAAATCCGAGTGTTAAAAGAAATCAACGCCGACATGGAATCGTCGGACAGAATGCTGCGTCTGGTTCAAGGCGATGTCGGCAGCGGCAAAACTTTGGTCGCCCTGTTCGCGATGCTGAATGCCGTTGAGGCAGGGACGCAAGCCGCGCTGATGGCGCCGACGGACATTCTGGCAAACCAGCACTTTGCGACGCTGCAGAAATTCGCGGGCGACGCTGTTGACATTGTTCTGCTGACGGGACGCGACAAGGGCAAAAAACGGCAGGAGATTTTGGACAAAATTTCATCGGGGCAAGCCGACATCATCGTCGGCACGCACGCCCTTTTTTCCGAAGATGTTGCATTCAAGGATTTGGCGCTGACCGTCATTGACGAACAGCACAAATTCGGCGTCCACCAACGCTTGAGCCTGTCCGAAAAAGGCACCAAAAGCGATATGCTGGTCATGACGGCAACCCCCATTCCCCGCACGCTCGCCCTCACCTATTACGGCGATATGGACGTGTCGCAGATTGACGAGCTGCCGCCGGGGCGCAAGGAAATCGCCACGCGCGTTCTGCCCGCCGCGCGATTGGACGAAGTTGCCGCCGCTTTGGGGCGATCGCTGGCGGACGGCAACAAAGCCTACTGGGTTTGCCCGCTGGTCGAGGAAAGCGAAAAAATCGACCTTGCCGCCGCGGAACAGCGGTTTGAATACTTGTCGCGGCTTTATCCGAACCGCGTCGGGCTGGTTCACGGCAAGATGAAAAGCGCGGAAAAAGACGCGATTATGCAAAAATTCGCAGGCGACGAACTGGATATTCTGGTCGCGACGACGGTTATCGAAGTCGGCGTGGACGTTCCCGCCGCGACCGTTATGGTCATCGAACATTCGGAACGGTTCGGGCTGGCTCAACTGCACCAGTTGCGCGGACGCATCGGACGCGGGCAAAAAGCGTCCACTTGTTTATTGCTTTACACCGATCCGCTGGGCGAAACCGCAAAAGCCCGCCTGACCGCCATGCGCGAAACGCAAGACGGCTTTAAAATCGCGGAACAGGATTTGATTCTGCGCGGCGCGGGCGAAGTGCTGGGAACGAAACAAAGCGGATTGCCCGAATTTAAAATCGCGGATTTGGCGGCGCACACGGATTTGTTGAAAATGGCAAGCAACGACGCCAAATACATTATGAACATCGACCCCGAACTGAAATCCGAACGGGGCAAGGCTTTGCGTGTTTTGCTGTATCTGTTCGGCAAAGACGAAGCCGTCAAAACGCTGAAAGCGGGATAGCAAAAAAAGCGGAATTCAAACCGCCTTTTTTAAACTTTATTTTGCCTTTTGTTTTAACGCCGCAACGATTGCGCCGATTTTTTGTTTGTTTTCGGCAGGAATCTCGGGCTTCGGCTTTTCCGTTTCCGCAGGTTTTGTTTTCTTGGGTTCAACCAGCGGTTTGCCCTTGCCGCGCGTCATGGGAACGCCCTCAGGACCCGCAAAGTAAGTTGCAATGGTGACGCCCAACACAGCGGCATCCCGTTCAACTTCTTTAAAGCTTTCTTTGCCTTTCATCCACCTGTTGAACGATTTGACGACATGCTTCATTTCGGGATACGCCAACAATGACGCTTTGCCCACGCGAATCGCATCAACCGCCGCAGGAACGCCTGCCGCTGTGCAGGATGCCGAGGCGATGCTCAATGATGCGGAAGTCAGCGTAAACGCGCTTTCCTGCTTGTTTTGCTTGAAATAGCTCAAAATACTCTTCGTTTCTCCGCGTTTTTTGGCTTCGTAAGCGGGTTTGAGTAAAGAATAAACCTTTTCCCCCGTTTTGTACGCGCACATTCCGATCAAGCCCGGAATCCCGAACAGCTGGTACGCCAAAACGGTACGCGTCGTGTTTTTAATCGAATCGCGGATTTTGGTGTAAACATGCCCGTGCTTTTCGGTCATTTTCGTATCGAAAGCCTTGATTTTGTCGCTGATGCGCTTCAGCACGGGAACGGACTGAATGGCGCTGTCCGTTTTCTGCCCGACACGCTCCGCCGCCGCGGTCATTTTCCGCGCAGCCAAAACCATTAAAAGGTCTACATTCCGTTTATGAACACGCAAATTCATGGTCAGTCTATCGCATCCAAAAGTTTTTCAAATTCCGCGCGCACCTCGTTTTCGTCAAAGGAAGAACCCGCCGTATCCATCACAAACAAAGTGATAAGCGTTTTTTCCATTTCCTCCAGCAACGTTTCGAAATACGCCTCTGAAGTTATTTTATCCAAATTTAGACACAAACGCAAGTATGTTTTTAATTTTCCCGCATCGGTGATTGTTTCCGCCAAATCGGCTGAATCCAACGGATTGCCGTCATCGTCGATTTGTTCGATTTTGCCCATCAGCTTATAGATTTGTCCAAACATCGGATTTTTGGAAACATCCTGCCGTTCAAAAGCATCCAAATCGTTCAGGTTGCGTTCCAAAATTTCCGATGAAACGGGTTCTTTCGAATCAAAGCCCATTTCATTGTCAAATTCTTTGAGCATTGGCAGCAGCTTGGCTTCCGCTTTTTTGCAATTCAGCTTCAAATCGACATTATCGGTTTCGGAAAACGCATGGATAAACGAAAAAAACAGCGGAGAATCATCCGAATCGACGGGACTGTCGTCGTTTAAAAAATCGTCCAGCCGCTTCATCGCCGCCGTTTCCAAAGCCGCCGCACGGGACGCATCCCCGTTTTTTCTGGCTTTTTTGTATTCAGCGACCAAATCCTGTTCGTTCATGGCAATCTCCTTTCAAATAGGGGATTTTCAGTCTTTCAGCTTTATCGAAATGATTTTATCGGGATTTTTGACCATGCCGTTGCTGCCCGATCCTTTTTTAATTTTGTCGACAAATTCCATGCCTTTAACGACTTTGCCCCAAACGGTATATTGACCGTTCAGCCACGGACAATCGTCATAGCAGATGAAAAACTGGCTGTCCGCGCTGTGAATGTCCATCGCGCGCGCCATGGAACACGTCCCGCGAACGTGCGGTTCTTTGGAAAATTCGGCGCGCAACAGCATGCCGCTGCCGCCGCAACCGTCACCGTCGGGATCGCCCGTCTGCGCCATAAAGCCGTCTATAACGCGGTGAAACGTCAGTCCGTCGTAAAATCCCTGTTTGACCAGTTCCTTGATGCGGGCGACGTGTTTCGGCGCCAAATCGGGACGCAGTTCGATTTCGACCGTACCGTCCTTCAGTTCCAACAACAATATTTCTTTATCGCTCATTTGATCTCCCCCAGTTCTTTAAAACGTGCGATCAGTTTTTCGGCAACGGCGGGCGTAACAAAAGTCGATATGTCGCCGCCCAGTTTGCAGATTTCCTTGACAAAGACGGATGAAACGAACTGATGTTTTTCGGACGCCATCAAAAACACGGTTTCGATGTTTTCCTCCAATCGGCGGTTCATCACGCACATTTTGAATTCATATTCAAAATCGGATACGGCGCGCAGCCCGCGGAAAATGACCTGCGCGTTGTTTTCTTTGGCGAAATTGACCAGCAAAGTATCGACCAAAGGCTTGACTTCAATCGAACTTTTGTGGGCAAATTTCTGCACTTCGGCTTTGGTCATTTCGATGCGGTCTTCCACCGAAAACAGCGAATTTTTCTGCTCGTTGACCGCCACACCGATAATCAGGCGGTCTACCAAACCCGCCGCCCGATCGACCAAGTTCAAATGCCCGTACGTTATCGGGTCGAACGTCCCTGGATAAACGCCTATCCGTTCCATTATTCGCCCTCAACCGTTTCCGTTGCTTCAACAGCGGACACTTCTTCCGCTTCTTCGGCGTTTTCGATATCCTCGTCGTCGTAATCCTCGATGCATGTTGCGGAAACGACGTGTTCGGCATCGCTCAAGCGGAACATGATGACGCCCACGGTGTTGCGCCCCGCAATGCGGATATCCTTGACAGGCATGCGGATAAGCTTGCCCGCGTCTGTCACCAGCATCACATGCGCCGCATCGGTAACAGGGAACGACGCCACAACGGAATCTTTGCGTTTCGTCGTGTCTATACTGGTAACGCCCTGCCCGCCGCGTCCCGTGATACGGTATTCGTAAGCCGACGTCCGCTTGCCGTAACCGCTGTCGGTAACAGTCAAAACAAATTCCTCTTCGGCTTGCATTTTGGCAAACTCTTCGTCGGACAGAATCATATCCGTCGACACTTCGGCATCATCGGACGCTTCTTCCGCTTCGCGGTTTTGCGCGCGCGCCATCTTCAAATACGCATAGCGTTTTTCCACATCGGCATCGGAATGGCGCAAAACGGACATCGAAATCACTTCGTCACCCTCTAGCAGCCGAATGCCGCGAACGCCCGTCGACGTTCTGCCGGAAAACACACGCACATCGGATACGGGGAAGCGAATGGCTTTGCCGCCTTTCGCCGCCAGCAGAATATCCTGATCGTCCGTGCAGATCTTCACGTCGATTAAAGTGTCGCCCTCGTCCAACTTCATCGCGATTTTGCCGTTGGCTTTCACGTCGATAAAATCGGCGAGCTTGTTGCGGCGCACGCCGCCCGAACGCGTGACAAACATCACGTCCAGATTTTCGGCTTCCTTTTCGTCCTCGGGCAAACGCATAATCGTCGTAATGCGTTCATCGGGCTTCAAAGGCAGCAGATTGATCAAAGCCTTGCCCGTCGATTGCGGCGAACCGACCGGCAGACGGTAGACTTTCATCTTGTACACCAATCCCGCGTTCGAGAAGAACAGCATCGGCGCATGCGTACTGGCAACGAACAGATTTGTGATGTAGTCCTCTTCGTGCGTGTTCATGCCCGTACGTCCTTTGCCGCCGCGTTTTTGCGCGCGATACGCCGACAGCGGCACGCGTTTGATGTAGCCCGTGTTGGTCACGGTTACAACCATATCTTCACGCTGAATCAAATCTTCGATGTCGTGTTCGAATTCGGCGTCCTCAATCGTCGTGCGGCGCGGAGTAGCAAATTCGGTTTTCACGGCAACGAATTCGTCGCGCATAATGCCGTACAGTTTTTCACGCGAAGCCAAAATCGACAGCAATTCTTTGATTTCGCCGCCCAATTCAATCAATTCGTTGTGAATCTTTTCGCGTTCCAAGCCCGTCAAACGGTGCAAACGCAAATCCAAAATCGCGTCGGCTTGTTTTTCTGACAGCTTGCACATGCCGTCAACCGCTTCGTATTCGGGATCGTCAATCAGATCAATCAGCGGCACGATATCGCGAGCGTCCCAAGTCCGCCCCATCAACCCCGCTTTCGCTTCGGGTCTGTTCGACGCTTTGCGAATCAGCTCAATAACGGGGTCGAGATTTTCGACCGCAATTGCCAAACCGACCAACAAGTGGGCGCGGTCGCGCGCTTTGCCAAGATCGAAAACCGTGCGGCGGCGAATGACTTCTTCGCGGAATTCGACGAACGCCGCAATCATGTCGCGCAGATTCATCAGCTGCGGACGACCGCCGTTCAAAGCAATCATGTTCGCGCCGAAATTCGTCTGCAAAGCCGTGTATTTGAACAGCTGGTTCAACACGATTTCCGCGTGATGCTCGCGTTTGATTTCAATCACGACGCGGATGCCCTGTCTGTCGGATTCGTCGCGGATGTCGGCAATGCCTTCGATTGTTTTGTCGCGCACCAATTCGGCAATGCGGGAAATCATCGCGGCTTTGTTGACCTGATACGGAATTTCCGTCACGATAATCGCCCAGCGGTCTTTGCGGATTTCTTCGATTTGCGTTCTGGCGCGCATAATGATGGAGCCGCGCCCCGTCAGTTCGGTCGAACGCGAACCGGAACGTCCCAAAATCAAGCCGCCCGTCGGGAAATCGGGTCCCGGAACGATGTCAAGCAGTTCTTCCGCCGTGATTTGAGGATTGTCGACATAAGCGACGGCAGCGTCAATCACTTCGCCCAAATTGTGGGGAGGAATGTTGGTCGCCATACCGACCGCGATGCCGCCCGCCCCGTTGACAAGGATGTTCGGAAAACGTGCGGGCAGAACGGACGGTTCCACCACCGTTTCGTCGTAGTTTGGAACGAAATTGACGGTTTCTTTGTCGATGTCGTCCAGCAAAACGTGCGCGGCAAGCCCCAATCTGGCTTCTGTGTAACGCATCGCCGCCGCGGAATCTCCGTCGATTGAACCGAAGTTGCCCTGCGAAGAAATCAAGGGGACGCGCATGGAAAAGTCCTGCGCCATACGCACCATGGCTTCGTAAATGGCGGCGTCGCCGTGCGGGTGGTACTTACCCATCACATCCCCGACGATGCGGGCGGATTTACGGAACGGCTTGCCGTAATCGTAGCCGCCTTCGTGCATGGCGTACAAAATGCGGCGGTGAACGGGTTTCAAGCCGTCGCGCACATCAGGCAAAGCGCGTGAAACGATAACGCTCATCGCGTAAGCCAGATAAGAACTTTTCATTTCCTCTTCGATACCGATGGGGGATATCGAATTTTCTTTTACGGTATTTTCCACGATTTACACCATTTCAACAGTTAAACGGAGGTCGTTTTCAGAACGGGATTTCGTCATCGAAACCGCCGGCGGCGGGAGCTGCGGCGGGTTTGGAATCCCAACCCGCGGCGGCAGGCGCGTCAAAAGACGGAGCAAATCCGCCGTCCGAAGCTCCGCCCGCATTGCGGCTGTCCAGCAGCGTCATTTCACCGCGGAAAGCGCCCAGAACGACTTCGGTCGTGTAGCGTTCCTGCCCTGCGTTGTCCGTCCATTTGCGGGTCTGCAAAGCCCCTTCGACATACAGTTTCGCCCCTTTTTTGACATAGCGTTCGGCAATGTCCGCCAAGCCTTGATTGAAAATCACGATGCGGTGCCATTCGGTTTTTTCCTGTTTCGCGCCGCTGTTTTTGTCTTTCCAAGTGTCGGATGTGGCAAGCGTCAGGTTGACGATTTTGCGTCCGTCCGCGGACTGGCGCACTTCGGGGTCTTTACCGACATTTCCGATAAGGATGACTTTGTTTACACTTCCTGCCATAATTGAATATCCTTATAAAAGATAAAAAGTTACCTGTTTGTACACCGAACGGACGAAAAAGGAAAGCTTTTCTTTTTCAAATTTAATAAAATGTTATTTTTCAATCAGTTCAAAGTCAAACTTAATCTGATTGTCCACCCATTTAAAAAACTGCCCCGGCAGAGCGTTTTTCATAGTGCCGTCCGCATCGAATTCCAACGTTCCCAGCACGGTTTTAAATTTTTTTCCGCTGAAATTGCGGTTTTGCGGCTGTTTTAAAAAGATTTGCGCAGCTGCAAAAGCGGCTACGGACGCATCCCCTGCAGGCTTGTCCTCAAACCGCAGATCTGCGATAACGGACGCTGCATCCAGCGAAAAACGCGGACTTTGAGCGGAATAAAAGTAAATCCCCTCTTTCATACTGCCGATTTTGGCGCTGAAAGTCGATGTTCCCAAGACCCCTGTTCCGACAATCGGCTGCTTCAATCCGGCTTCTCTGATTCTGGAAACCAGACGCACGGCGTTGGAAACGTCTGCGGATGAAACGATAATCAAATTATAATTTGAATCAGTATATTGCGATAAATTATTGATATTTTCGTTTAACTTGTTCGGCGGGACGGCAACCTCTGTGAAGCGGTCTGAGGACAATCCGCGGCGCAATTTTTTCAACAACTCGTCCGCCCTGCCCGTCATGTCGTTTGCCAACAAAAAGCGTTTGCCGTCCAATTCGCTCAATGCCTTGACAAAACCGTCGCGCATCCGCACATCGTCGGGTGTCAGCTTCACCAACCCATTCGCGTTTTCGGGAATCGTTCCGCCCAACAGGAACACAGGAAATTCCGGCATACGTTCAATCGCCGGCGGTTCGTCGCACGAATATCCCAAAGCAAAATCCGGTGACATTTGCAGAACCTTGCCGAATAACGCCCTGCCCCCGTACGGTTCGCAGCGTTCTTCAAAATAAGAGATTTTCAAAGTATGCCCCTTTTCAGAGAAAGCCTTACTCAATCCCGATGCAATTTCATCGGTCAAAGCCGGCTTGTCCGCAGGCACGACGACGGCGGCTGAAAAAGTCGCGGCTTCCGCGTTGAAAGCCGCTAAAATCGAAGCGGTCAAAAGCAATCTGTTTTTCATCATTTTCTTATAGCAAATTCAGCACGGATTTTAAACGAAAAAACGTCGTCGGAATATCAAATTCGCCTTGACTTTATATCTATGAATGCTTCATATTGTCGCCCAGTTGTTTACTCTGCTTTCAGAAAGGAAAAATAATGTCTTTAAGCACATTCTTTAATCCCCGTTCCGTTGCCGTCGTCGGTGTTTCCGCCGATGAATCGAAACTGGGCGCGGTCGTTTTCAAAAACTTGATCGAAGCCGGATTTGAAGGAACGCTGTACGGTGTCAACCCGAAATTGGCGGGACAGGAATTGAAAGGCAAAAAATGCTTCGCTTCCGTCCGCGACATTCCCGAACCCGTCGATCTGGTCGTCCTGCTGGTTCCCGCGCGTTTCTGCGAAGCCGCGGTTGACGACGCCATTGCCAACGGGGCAAAGAACGTCAGCATCATCACCGCGGGTTTCGGCGAAGCGGGACACAAGGATTTGGAAATGAGCATTGCCAAAAAATGCTTGGACGCTGGCATCAACCTGCTGGGACCGAACTGCTTGGGACACATTTCCACGTTTGACAAACTGAACGCCAGCTTTGCGCCGTGCTTCCCCTTGCAGGGCAACGTCGCGTTCATTTCGCAATCGGGCGCGTACTGCTCGGCGATTTTGGACTGGGCGGAAGAAAAAGGCATCGGTTTCTCGCACTTCATTTCCATCGGCAACAAAGCCGATTTGAACGAAGCGTCTTTGCTGGAAGCCATTCAGCACGATGAAAACACCAAAGCGTTCGTTTTCTATCTGGAAGGATTGAAAAAAGGTCAGGAATTCCTGCGTGTTTTGAAAGAAGTCAGCAAAACGAAACCCTGCGTCATCATGGAACCGGGCAAATCTTCCAAAGCGCAGGCGGCGAGCTTGTCCCACACGGGATCGTTGGCTCCGAACTACCGCGTTTTGGAAATCGCTTTGCAGCGCAGCGGCGCAATTCAAGTTTATACGACGCGTGAACTGTTCGGCGCGCTGGAATTGTTGCAGCACGTCAACCACACGGACTTTTCGGGTTCCGTCGGCATTCTGACGAACGCGGGCGGCGTCGGCGTTCTGTCTTCCGACCTGTGCGAAGAAGCGCATTTGGATTTGGCGCGTCCGTCCGAAGCCACGATTGAAAAACTGCGCGCGGTTCTGACGGCGGAAGCGTCCGTCGGCAACCCGATTGACGTTGTCGGTGACGCAAAAGCCGACCGTTATGAAAACGCTCTGCGCGTTTTGTGCGAATCCGGCGAATACAAGAACATCATCGTTCTGTTGACTCCGCAGATGTCCACCGAACCCACGGAAACCGCCGAAGCCGTTGTCAAATTGGCGAAAGAATACAAAAACGTCAACATCTTCTGTTCGTTCATCGGCGGTCAGCGCGTCCGCGAAGCCGTCAACTTGCTGAAAGCGGCGAACGTCTTGGCGTACGACTACCCGACGGACTGCATCCGTTTGCTGGGATTGATGAAAGCGCAGATGGCGTTCAAGGGCATGCCCGAAGTCAAAGCCGAATTGCGCGAAGTCCCCGCCGAAATCCGCGAAGACGTGAAAAAAGCGGTCGCCGACGGTCTGGCTTCCCTGCCCCAGTCCACGATGAACAAAATCATGGACCATTACGGCATCGACTATCCGAAATGCGGCAACTTCACCGACAAAGCGGAAGCTCTGGCGTTCTGCAAAAAGCTGTTCCCCGCTCCCGTCGTGTTGAAACTGTCCGCTCCGGACGCTTTGCATAAAACGGAAATGAAGGGCATTTACCTGAACATTGACGACGAAGCGAAGTTCAACGCCGCGTTTGACGAACTGACCGCGACGATTGCCAAATTCCAGCTGAAGAACGCCAGCGTTCTGATTCAGGAAATGATTGTCAAAGCCACCGAAACGATTATCGGCGTGAATTCCGACAAAAACTTCGGCCGCGTGATGATTTTCGGCACGGGCGGCATCTATACGGAAGTCATGCGCGACACGACGATGCGTATTTTGCCCGCGAACGACTTTGACGCGATGATTAAAGAAACCAAAGTCGGCACGATTTTGAACGGCGTCCGCGGCGAAGAACCCAAAGCGGTCGGACCTTTGGCGGAAACGTTGAAGAAAGTTCAGGAATTGGTTTTGGAAATCCCCGAAATCAAATCTATCGACGGCAACCCCGTTTTGGTCACCAAAGACCGCGCGGTCGTCGTGGACTTCAAGATGTTGCTGAAATAATCGACAACATCTCAAAACCGATTATCTAAAGAGCCGCCCGAAAGCGGCTCTTTTCATTATATCTTGATTAGATATTTCGTTGATGGTATCATTAATAGTCTTTTAACCATTCGAGGGGATATACAATGAAAAAGCTTGCATTGTCCTTTGCGGCGCTTACCTTTTTGTCCGGTTGCGCTTACGTTACACCCGTTTCCAACACGACCGATTTATCAAAAGTCGATTTTTCAAACAGCTATGAATTCAAACAAGGCTCGGATTGCTCCTATTCTTTGCTGGGATTGTTGCCGGTAACGCCCGGAGCGCGCTTTATCGAAGCGGTGCAGGATGCTAATTTGACAAAAGTCAATTTTGTTGAATCCGGATACGAATATTATTTGCTGTTCGGTCGCCATTGCATTCGCGTTTACGGAGAATAAGCATGAAAAAAAGCCTTGTTTTATTGACAACGCTGGGGTTAACCGCCTGTCATTCCCTCAATATGCGCGCATTGACGAAAGTGGAAGAAGGTTCGTCCCTGCAGTTGCCTCAACTGGAAGCCGTTTACGAAAGCCGCGTTGCACAAGCCGGTTTGGCACGTCAATGTAATTCTTCCGTTGTTAAAAGCAACAGCCCTTACGCCAGAATTTTTTATCGTGAAGTCGAAAAAAATATCTCCGACTATTACACGCCCAAAGCCGGTTATATCAAGCTGAATTACGTTTCGACCCAAACGGGCAGCGGCAACGGCTGGACTTTTTTCAGTATAATTCCGCCGTTTGTTTTAAACTTGTTCGGCATGCCGATGTCCTCTGCGACATATGAAACCGAAATGGAAGTTCGGATTCTGGATAACGACTGCAATCCCGTTAAAATCTACCGCGAAACCGCGGAAGAAACGGAATATATGGCTATGTGGTGGGGGTATGGTTCGCCTGATTACAAAACAAAAGCGTCGCTGTCCAGCTACAAGGTTGCTTTTGAAAAAATCAAACAAAAAATCACCAAAGATCGCGACTTGATTGAATCCCGTTTAAAAGCCAAAGCCGAGGATAACAAGGCGGCAACGGCATCCAACAACCAGCCCGTTACCGTTGCTATCAACAACAACATCGGCACTTCC
>SAMEA104315424__coassemble_749_pt1 | contig 19747 bp, 20 predicted proteins | sample SAMEA104315424__metabat2_low_PE_038 | metagenome-assembled genome bin SAMEA104315424 (sample SAMEA104315424) | gut metagenome | biome: Monkey gut; feature: monkey-associated habitat; material: faeces | place: China | collected 2013 | reverse complement strand
TTCCTGCCACAACAGCGCGTATTCGTCGTCGGCGGCTTTGTCCGTTTCATGCCCGAACGCCGCGGGCATAAACCAGTCGGGGAACAGCATCGCTTCGCGCAGCAAAGCGTCGTCGTCATAGGGCGGCAAGCCGTCGGGAATCGCCGTTTGTGCCTCCAATTTGTGCAAATCGACCAGCAAATCGGTCGCCAAAGCGTACAAAGCGCGTTCGTCTGAGCCTTTTTTCAGCAATCGGGTATACGTCGCGTCGCCGAAATCCTCCAGCAGGACAAAGCCGTTTTCCTCATCGGCGGCGTAAACGTGCGGCGCGCTGTAGCCCAGTTTTTCCAAGTGGCGCGCGACTTTTAAAAACGGGCGGACGTTTTCCATCGGGGGCGGCGCGTCCATTAAAACGCGGCTTTCGTTCGGGCGGGTCAATCGGTCGTAATGACGGAAAGAAGCGTCCGCCGCCAGCAGTTTTCTGTCACCGTCGCTCCAGCCGTTTTGGCGCAAAAAATCGTTCAGCAGAGTCAGTCTGTCCGCCATTGCAAATTCTCCAGTCTTTTGTTCCAGCCGTCGCCGTGCGGAATTAACGCGACGCGGCGCGTGTCGGGAGTGTCGCCCGCCGTGATTCTGATTTCCAAACGGTTGCGCGGATAAAGCCGTTCCGCCCGTTCCGGCCATTCTATCAAGGATATGCCGTCGCTCAACGCTTCCTCGAACCCCAGTTCATACACTTCGTCGGGCTGTTTCAGGCGGTACAAGTCGAAATGCCAAATCGTGCCTTTTTCGGTATCGTACAGCTGAACCAAAGTGAACGTCGGACTGGGGACGTCTTCGTCGGGCGAAGTCAACGCCTGCACGAACGCGCGGGAAAAAACGGTTTTTCCCATGCCCAGATCGCCGTACAGCAAAATCACATCGCGCGGTTTCGCCAAATCCGCCAGTATGCGGGCAAAAGATTCCATTCCCGCCTGATTTACGGTTGATTCTATCATCAGAAATTGTCGAAAATGGATTTCTTTTTCTTTGAGGGCAATGTTACTTTCGGCACTTTGATTTTCGAAGCGCGTTCCTGAATTTGCTTTTGCTGAGCCTGCCATTCCCACGGGGCTTGAAATTGCCCTTCCCACAATCCTTCTTTGGCGGTGCGCGCTTTTTGTTCGTAAGGAACATAAATCGGCGTAATTTGCGGCAAAGCGATTGCCCATCCCGCTTCGACCATGACCGCCCCGATGTCGAACGACGCGACGGAACACGCCGCCATCAAATCGCCCTGATTGTTTTTGTTCATGATTTTGCAGGAAACGGGATCGGAGCCGATAATTTCCTGCAATTTGCGCGCGGCGATGTATCCGCAATCGTATCCGCGGTTGTGCGCGTCCGTGCAGGATTGTCCCAAAACAGGCGCGGCAATGCCGTACAGACGGACGGGCATGCCGTTGACGATGATTTTGTCACCGCCCAGAATTTTGGAAACCCTGCCTTGCAGAACGGGGACTTGCGGCTGCTGCGGGACGGGCTGGACGGCTTCCGTGGACTGCGGAGCGGTCGGCTGCTGCTGCGTTTCCGCCGGCTGAGGCTGCTGTTGCGGAACGGCTTGCGGGGGAAGAGGCTGCGGTTGCGGCAGATAGGGATTCGGCGCAGGCTGGGGCGTCGCGGCGGAATCCGATTTGCCCGTAACGGCGTTGACCAGATTGTTGAACATATCCCCGCCGGAAACAAAGAAAATCATGCCGCCGATTAAAACCAGCACAAGCCCCAAAGTCGAAAAACAGCCCAGGAATTTCCACAATTTGCGGGAAAACAGAAACAAAACAACGGCGCATACCGTAATAATCGCGCCCCCCGACAGAAAATCGGCGGGATTGGTGCTTTGGAATTTCAGACTGCCGACATAAGAACCGAGCATTGCCAAGAAAATCAGTCCCATACGGAAAATGAATCGCATAATTTTTCATCCTTTGCGAAAAGCCGTGTTTTTGTGTATTAAAGAAAAAGCCGCGGTCAAAGTCAATAACCGCGGCATATTTTTTTATTGAACGGAACTTAGCGCGTGTAATCGTCGCGTTTGCGAACCGTGCGCACCATGTTGGTGTGCTTGGCGGATTGTTCGCGTTCACGGCGGACTTGCGCCAAATCGCGCCGTTTGACCTGTTTCTTGCTTAACCCGCGCAATTCGCGCAACCGTTTTGCGCTTAATTTTTTACCCGTTTCCTTTTCGGCGACGCGCGCACGCTCTTTGGTGCGGTTGCGTTCCAGCTTTTTGCGGTTGAAACGGTTTTTGCGTTCGCTGGGCAGCAAGCTCATCCGCGCTTTGCGTCTGCGTCTGCGTTTGCCTTCCAGTCCGCGGACGTCTTTCGCCTTGACTTTCATCGGTTTGAATTTGCCGACCATTTCGGGCGTGTACTGCGCGTTGCGCAATTCTTCGACGGACAGCGCGCCGTCCATTCCTAATTTGTGTTCCTGACGCAGCATGGCGTCGCGGACGCCCAATCCCTCGCGAACCTGACGGCGATCCTCTTCGCGAATGCGTTTTTCCCTGCTTTCGGCTGTTTTTTCGGCAGCGTCGATTTTTTCACCGTACAGCTTGTCTTCCGCCTGTTTGGCGGCTTTCGCCGATTTGTACAGGATATTGTCGTTGCGCGCCGTGTTGGAAAAAGCGTGCTTGTCGTCCCGCTTTTTCAACGTATTGCGTTGAGACCACACAAATTCGCTGTTTTCCGTCAGTCTGATGCGTTTTTTCTGGTTTTCCTGCATGGGATTCGTCCGTAAAAAAAGAATGTTTTGTTACAAATCAGTATACACAAAACAAAAAGGAAAGGAAAGAGGTTTCGACAAAAAGTTCTGAAAAAAATAATTGTTGTTTTTCAATATGTTATTTAACTGGAAGCCGAATATCCATAACAGCCCCGTCCGATTGCGGGGTTTGTTGAACCGTTCCGCCGTGCATTTCTATCAGGTTTCGGGCGAACAGCGTTTCGAAACGATTCGAAAAAGCGTCGGCGTCTTTGGGGACGTAAGCGATTGTCAGATTCAAGACTTTGCGCCGTTTTTCGGCTTTGACGGTCAAAACGACGGCGGACTGCTCTTTGGATTCGGACACGGCGAAACCGAGCAGGGCGAACAGCGCCTGTTTCAAACGCCGCTTGTCCGCGATGATTTGCGGCAATTCGGGCAGCGGGTCAAGTTGCAAGGCGATATTTTTTTGCCGCGCCTGTTCCACGGTTGTTTTTATCAATCCCATCAAAACGGCGGCAAAATCTACGCTGTCCAGCTCCAATACGGCGGAACCGCTTTCAATCAGCGCCAGATCCGCCGTTTGATCCAGCAAAAACCGCGATTCGGACGCGTCCGCCGCCAAAATTTCACCCCGCAGTCTGTTCAAAAACGTTTCGCGCAAACGGTCGGTGCGGGCGGCGGCTTGTTTGAAACGGATGAGCATTTTGTCTTTTTCCGCGGCGGAAGCGGCGTTTTTTTCTTCGGCGGTCGTATCGGCATAAGACACGAACACGCCGCCGCCGGGGACGCTGTATGCCGAAAATTCCAGCACTTTGCCGTCGGGGCGCAGAATTTGGAAAACTTCGCCCGAATGCGCCGAAATAACGCCTGTCAGCTGTTCTTTCAAAGCATCGCGGTTTTTGTCCGTTTCAAAAAACGCCATTTGCCTCTCGATGATTTCCGATACGGTCAAAGCCCCCGTTTCCTTTAAGTTCCACAGCGTTTTATAAGCGTTGTTCGCGGCTTTCAGCCGTCCGTCGCGCCCGAATAAAAGGACGGCTTCGCGCAAATGGTTGAACACGGTTTCCTGCGTTTCGTTCAAAACCGTGACCGACCGTTCCATAGTCAAATGTCCCGTGACGTCTTCATAGGTGATCAGCAGTCCGCCCTGCGGATGCGGGATGATTGTGCGGCACAGCGTCAGTCCCGACGGCAGATGGATGTTTTCGACCGTTTCGGACACCAGCGACGAAAAATTTTTCAATTCGCGTTTTTTGTACGCCGCAAAATCGCGGTTTTCGGGCAGCCGCCTCTTATCGCGCAGCGTATCCAAAAAATGCGAATAAGTCGGTGCCCCGTCCAGCCATTCTTCCTCCAAATCCCACAGATTCAGAAAGGAGGTGTTGTAAAAACGCAGTCGCGTTTCCGCGTCGAACACGGCGATGGCGGTCTTTAAGTGTTCCAAAACCCCGTTGTGCGCGGCGATGTTGGCGTCCAGACTGTCCTGCAATTCCTGTTCCGCCGTGATGTCGCGGACAAAGCCGATTGTTCCCTGATCGGGCAAGGGGACTTCGGACACTTCGACGCGGCGGCGTTTTCCGTCCATAACGACATATTCGCGGGCTTTGCGTTCTTTGCCCGCGGCACGGGCGGACGCCGCCAGAACACGCGCGTCGCGCGGCGATTTTTCGTAAACCAGTTCCCCGCCTTTCGCAACGGCGTCATCGGACGTTTCGGCATGCAAAGCTTCGGCATAGGCGGCATTGCAGGATTTTATCCTCAGATCGGCGTTGCGCAGCCAAACGGGAAACGGCAGGGCGTTGAAAGCGGATTCCAACAGTTTTTTGCGGTTTTGCAGGGTCGTTTCCCGCGCCGACAGTTCGGTCAGCCGCGTTTGTTCATCCGTAATGTCGCGCACCCACAGAATATCCAGCAGCCCCGTTTGCCGTTCGGTCAGCTGTCGTTTGCCCGATGCCAGAAAAGTCCGCCTGCCGTCCGTCAGTTCCAAAGTGAAAGGAGTGTTGTCCGCGCGCATCCGCGTCAAAGCGTCCGTCAGCTGCTCCGCGCCGTCGGGGGTCAGCCTTTCCAACACGGATTCGAACGCCGCCGCCGTGCCGTCCGTCAGGTTCAGCAAAACGGCAAGCCGCCGCGAACACGTGGCGCTTTCCAAAAAACCGACCGAATCGTATCGCCACAGATAAAATCCGTCCGATTGCGTTTCCAACGCTTCCCGACACAGTAAGGCATTGTTTTTTGCCGCCGATTCGCGTTTCAACGCTTTGCAAAATCCGAAAACGGCGGCGGCAAAGACGGTAAACCCCGCAAAACAAACGAAAGCCAGCGTTTTCGGATAGGAAAACGCAAACAAAAAAATTTTTGCCAAAAAAAGGTCTATCGCTTTCATAACAAAGAAAATAAACCGCTTGGCGGAAAACCGCAAAACAAAAATTCATCTTTTCAATGAAAGAGGATTGAATTAAACCTTGCTAAAACCGAAAAGGCTTCTTATATTAACGGTAGCATTTAAACTTTAAATTGCAAAAGGATGAAAACGATGGCTGGACACAAAAGAAATATGCGTGGTCGCGGAACTTCCCGCGGCAGAACGGCGGACGGTTCGCCCAACCCGATTGACGTTCATGTCGGCGCGCGCGTCAAAATGCGCCGCACCCTGTTGGGGATGAGTCAGGAAAAACTGGGCGAAGCGATTGGGCTGACTTTTCAGCAGGTACAGAAATACGAACGCGGAATGAACCGCATCGGCGCCAGCCGCTTGTTCGACATCAGCAAAGTGCTGGAAGTGCCTATCGGCTATTTCTTCGACCAAATGGACGAACAGGTCGCCGAACATTCTCCGCGCATGCTGGCGGGCAACGCCGTTTTGGCGGAAGAAACGATTCCCTTCCCCTACGACCCGATGAACAAGCGCGAAACGCTGGAACTGGTGCGTGCGTACTACAGCATCACCGACCGCCGCGCCGCGCGCAAAGTCTTTGAATTGATGCGGGCTTTGGCGCACTTCGGAACGGATGTCGAAGACGAGGACGAATCCTTCCCCGAAGAAGAATAAAAATCATTTTCAAAACGTCCGCTTTGCTTTATAAACAAGGCGGGCGTTTTTTTATGCCCGCTTCATACATCGTTTGGACATGAGGAGTACATTTATGAGGAAAAATTACCTGTTTACCAGCGAATCCGTATCCGAAGGTCACCCCGACAAGGTGTGCGACAGCATTTCGGACACGTTGCTTGACCTGTTTTTGACGCACGATCCGCAGGCGCGTTCCGCCGTCGAAACCATGGCGACCACCGACCGCGTCATCATTTGCGGCGAAGCCCGTTTGCCCGAAACCGTTGACAAACGTATGATGGAGGACGCCATTCGCAAATGCATCAAGGACATCGGCTACGAACAAAAAGGCTTTGACTGGCAGACCGTCGACATTCAAAATTACCTGCACAAACAGTCGTCCGATATTGCGCGCGGTGTTGACGAAACCGAAAACAAAGAGGAAGGCGCGGGCGACCAAGGCATTATTTTCGGCTATGCGACCAACGAACTGGCGGGGACGGAGTATTCTCCCGCGACTTTGCATCTGTCGCACGGCATTTTGAAAGAATTGGCGCGCTTGCGTCATTCGGGCGAAGTCAAATGGTTGCGTCCTGACGCGAAAAGCCAGGTAACTTTGATTTATGAAAACGGAATTCCCGTCGGTGTCGATTCGGTTGTTGTTTCGACTCAGCACACCGAAGACGTTCCTTACGACGAAATCCGCGAAACGGTGCGCGGCGTGGTCAACGGGCTGTTGCCGAACGGCTGGACGGTTGACGACAAAAAATTCTATGTCAATCCGACGGGGCGTTTTGTCACGGGCGGTCCCGACGGCGACACGGGATTGACGGGGCGCAAAATCATCGTCGACACTTACGGCGGCGCGGTGGCGCACGGCGGCGGCGCTTTTTCGGGCAAAGACCCGACGAAAGTCGACCGTTCCGCGGCGTATGCGACGCGTTATCTGGCGAAAAACGTCGTTGCGGCGGGATTGGCGGACAAAGCGATGATTCAGGTTGCTTACGCCATCGGTGTCGCAAAGCCTTTGGCGGTGTATCTGGAAACGTACGGCACTTGCAAAGTGGACGAGGAAAAGCTGGAAAAACTGTTGCCCGAAGTCATGGATTTAAGTCCGCGCGGCATTCGCACTCATCTGAAGCTGAACCGTCCGATTTATCTGCCGACGTCGCGCTACGGTCATTTCGGACGCACGCCCGATGTCGAAGGGGCTTTCCCGTGGGAAAAGACGGACTTGGCGGACATTCTGCGCCGTGAATTTTAAGAGGTGACTTATGACGGAAACAGGGTTTAAGGAACATCGCTTTTACGGTCGCCGCAAGGGCAAGAAATTAAAGGAATCCCGCATCGTTTTACTGGATTCGTTCTTGCCGAAAGTGCGGTTGCGCGCTTTTGGCGACGGCGAAAAGGTTGACCCGAAGACTCTGTTTCCGTTCCCCGTCGCGCACGCGTGGCTGGAGGTCGGATTCGGCGGCGGCGAACACCTTGCCGAACAATCCCGCCGCCATCCCGATACGGGCTTTATCGGCGCGGAAGTGTTTTTGAACGGCATAACGTCGCTTTTGACGCATTTGACGGGCAAGGAACGCCGCGGCGACGTGGATGAAAACGTCGGATTGGCGGACGGGCGCGTTGATAATGTGCGCGTGTACGACAACGACGTGCGCGACTTGTTCGAACACTTTGCGGACGGCGGGTTTCAGCGTATTTACGTCCTGTTCCCCGATCCGTGGCCGAAGCGCAAACACCGCGACCGCCGCTTTATCGGTCCCAAGAATCTGCCCGTTTTGGCGCGCTTGCTGGAAAAAGGCGGGGAACTGAGAATCGCCAGCGACGATATGACGTATATTCGCTGGGCTTTGCAGCATTTGATGGATTCGCCCGATTTCGAATGGACGGCGGAATGTGCGGACGATTGGCGCAAACCGCCCGCCGATTGGGTCAATACGCGTTATGAGTTAAAGGCTTTGGACAAAGGCAAAAAGCCCGTTTATCTGGTATTCAGGAAAAAATAACCGTGCGGGTCAAAGTCAAATCGAACGCGCGGGAACGCGAGTTTGTTGTTTTCGGTCCTTTTACGGCAAAGGACGAAGAAGTCTTTTTTGATGTTTTTTTGCAGGTGCGCCGTCAATCCGAATCGCAAGTAGTGTTCAATCTGGCGCAATGCCCGCGCATGGACACGGCGGCGATGGGCATGCTGCTCTTGGCATGTCAGGAAGCGGCAAAACGCGATTTGTCCCGCGTCATCCGCGGCGCGTCGGATTCGCTTGCAAAACAGTTGAAAGCCTGCGGCTTTGAAAAATTTTATTTTTTCCAACAAAGGGCTTGAAAACGGCGGAAAAGTCTGCTATCCGTATTGACAATACATTCTTGTAGTTTTTATGAGGGTGGGCTCAAAGAGCCCGCTTTTTTTGTACGAAAAGGGAAACAGCCGATGGCTTTATACGAAACGTTGAACGATTTGATTACGCCCGTGTGCGATGAACTGGGCTATGATGTCGTGCGTGTGCTGTTGTCGGGCGGCGAACGGCGCAAAAGCTTGCAAATCATGATTGAACGCAAGGACAGAACGCCTTTGACCGTCGATGATTGCGCAACCGTCAGCCGCGCGCTGTCCCCCGTGCTGGATGAAAAAGATCCGATTGAAAGCAATTACACGCTGGAAGTCAGTTCCCCCGGAATTGACAGACCTTTGGTGAAATTGGACGATTACAATCGGTTCAAAGGGTTTGAAGCCAAAGTCGAATCGTCCGCTCCGATTAACGGGCGCAAGCGTTTTCAAGGTAAACTGCTGGGAACCGAGGGCGAAAACGTTCTGGTTGAATTCGACGGCGCGCCCGTGTCGATTCCGTTCGCCGATGTCGCCAAAGCCAAATTGGTGCTGACGGACGAATTGATTGCGGCATGCGAAGCTTCGCAGACTAATGAGGATAACTGAGGAAAAACCAATGGAAAATACGGCAGCTTTACCGCGTCCCGAACTGTTGCAGGTCGCCGATGCGGTCGCCCGCGACAAGGGCATTGAAAAAGACGAAGTCTTAACGGCGATGGAATTGGCGATTCAGAAAGCGGGTCGCTCGAAATACGGCGCAGAGCACGATATTCGCGCGCAAATTGACCGCAAAACGGGAGAAATCCGTTTGTATCGCTTTATCGAAGTCGTTGCGGACGACGCTGAAATCGAAAACGAAGCGGCTCAAATCCGTGTCGGCGAAGCCAAGAAAAAAGACGCCAAGCTCAATGTCGGCGATTTCATTGTCGATCAGCTGCCTTCCATCGACTTCGGTCGCATTGCCGCGCAGACGGCGAAACAGGTCATCGGACAGAAAATTCGCGACGCCGAACGCATCCGTCAGTACAATGAATACAAAGACCGTGTCGGCGAAATCATCAACGGCATTGTCAAACGCGTTGAATCGGGCAGCGTAATCGTCGATATCGGACGCGCCGAAGCCGTTTTGCGCTGGGACGAAATGATTCGCCGCGAAACGTTCCGCACGGGCGACCGAATCCGCGCTTACATTATGGACGTGCGTTTGGAAACCCGCGGGCCTCAAATCTTTTTGTCCCGCACGCATCCGCAGTTTTTGGCGAAGCTGTTCGCGCAGGAAGTTCCCGAAATTTATGACGGCGTGATTGAAATCAAAGCCGTTGCCCGCGACCCCGGTTCGCGCGCGAAAATGGCGGTGACCGCGACCGATTCGTCGATTGATCCCGTCGGCGCCTGCGTCGGTATGCGCGGCGTGCGCGTTCAGGCGGTCGTCAACGAACTGCAGGGCGAAAAAATCGACATCATTCAGTGGTCGTCCGATCCCGCGACCTTTATCGTGAACGCTTTGGCGCCCGCCGAAGTCGTCAAGGTCGTGCTGGACGAAGAAGACCACCGTATGGAAGTCGTCGTTCCCGACGATCAGAAATCGCTTGCCATCGGCGGACGCGGTCAAAACGTCCGTTTGGCGTCGCAGCTGACGGGCTGGTACGTCGACATCTTGACCGAAGCCGAAGAGTCCGAACGCCGCCAGAGCGAAGTCAAAGTCCGCACGCAGGCGTTTATTGACGCTTTGGACGTTGACGACGTTATCGCGCACCTGCTGGTCGCCGAAGGTTTCAATTCGGTTGACGAAATCGCCGTCGTTCCGATGGAAGAAATCGCTTCCATCGAAGGGTTCGACGAAGATTTGGCGACCGAGCTGCAGAACCGCGCCCAAGCTTACATCGAAAAACGCAACGCCGAATTTGCCGTTCGCAGCAAAGAATTGGGCGTTGACGACAGCTTGATGGGGTTGGAAGGTTTGACGCAGGAAATGATTGTCAAACTGGCTGAAAAAGGTGTCAAAACACTGGACGATTTCGCCGATTTGGCGACCGACGAAGTGTTGGAAATCGTCGGTGAAAACGCGATGACCGCCCATGATGCCGAAGCTTTGATTATGAAAGCACGGGAGCATTGGTTTGAAAACGACGGCGAAAAAGCCTAAGAAACAACCCAAACGGCTCTGGCACGGGAAACCCCGCGGCAGTGTCGAACGCAAAGCCAATCCCGAAACGGTGCGCAAATGCATCGTTTCGGGCGAGGTTTTGCCTGTGGAAAAGCTGATTCGGTTCGGCGTTTCCCCCGACAGGGAGATTTGCCCCGATTTGGCGAACAAGCTGCCCGGCCGCGGCATATGGATAACCGCCGACAGGGACGCCGTGCAAACCGCGGTGACAAAGGGCTTGTTTAGAAAGGCGGCTCGCGCTAAAGTGAGCTGTGCGGACGACTTGACCGACCGTATCGACGCCTTGTTTGTCAAGCGGATTCAAAGCTTGCTGGGATTTGCGCGCAAAGCGGGGCAGGTCGTTACGGGCTTTGAAAAAGTCGAGGCGGCTTTGACAAAAGGACGCGCGGCGTATGTGCTGCAGGCATCCGACGGTTCAATCGACGGGTGCGCGAAAATAAAACGCTTGTGCGGCGACGTTCCCGTTTATACCGTGCTGACGGCGGACGAAATGGCGCAGGCTGTCGGTGCGGGAATTTGCGTCCATGCCGCTTTGACGGCGGGGGGCGCGGCGGAAAATCTGGTCGCCGAAATCAAACGGCTGGCGGCTTTTCGTCAAAAAGAACTTTAATTTGCGTAGGAAAAGGCTGATTTATCTATGACAGACGCTAACGATAAAAACAAAGGAACTCCGTTGACTCTTTCCCGTCCCACTTTGGGGCTGAAAAAAACGGTGGATGTGAACCGTGTGCATCAAAGCGTGGCGGGCGGCCGCAACAAATCCGTTCAAGTCGAAGTCCGCAAAAAGCGTTCTTTTGTAACGGATGCTCACGGAAATATCCAAGGCGTTCGTTCCGATTCCGCTTCGGGGTTGGACAGTGAAAAGGCGCACCGCTTGAAAGTTCTGCAGGCGGCGATGAAAGCCGATGAAGAAGCCAAAGTGAAAGCCGAGGAGGAAGCCCGTCTGCGCGCCGAACGCGAAGCCAAAGAAGCCGCCGAACGCGCCGCCCGCGAAAAGGCGGAAGCCGAGGAAAAAGCCAAACAGGCTGCTGCGGAAGCCGCGAAAAAAGCCGCCGCTCCCGCTCCTGCGCCCGTGGTGAAAAAGCCCGTTGAAGCGCCGAAGCCCGTTAAAAAATTCGACAAGCCCGCCGCTCGTCCGCAACAGCCCGCGATGAGCCCCGAAGCTGCCGAAGCCGCGGAACAGCACCGCGCCAAAACGGCGTTCAAGCACAAAGAATCGCGCGATGACGATCGTCGCCAAGCCAGACGCGGCGGCGGCGACGACGACAAATGGCGCGGCGGCCGCAATATGTCGGCTTTGATGCGCGGCGACGACGAAGAGGGACGCGGCAGAAGCTTGGCTTCCATCAAACGCGCCCGCGAAAAAGAACGTCAAAAAATGTTCGGCGCGCCGAAACCCGCCGAAAAAGTTTACCGCGAAGTCATCATTCCCGAAACCATTACGGTTCAGGAACTGGCTGCGCGTATGAGCGAACGCGGCGCGGATGTGGTCAAAGCGTTGATGAAAATGGGCGTGATGGCGACCATTACGCAGACCATCGACGCGGACATTGCTCAAATCATTGTCGAAGAAATGGGACACAAAGCCCGCCGCGTCGCCGATGCCGACGTGGAAGAAGGTTTGCGCGACGCTCCCGACGCCGAAGAAACAAAGCAGCCTCGTCCGCCTGTTGTGACGGTTATGGGACACGTTGACCACGGCAAAACGTCTTTGCTGGACGCGCTGCGTTCGACGGATGTCGCGGGACACGAAGCGGGAGGCATTACGCAGCACATCGGCGCTTATCAGGTCAAACTGGAAAACGGTCAGCGCGTAACGTTCATCGACACGCCGGGGCACGCCGCCTTTACGGAAATGCGCGCCCGCGGGGCGAAAGTCACCGATATCGTGGTTTTGGTGGTTGCGGCGAACGATGGCATTATGCCGCAAACGATTGAAGCGATTACGCACGCGAAAGCGGCGGGCGTTCCCATTGTCGTTGCGATTAACAAAATCGACGTTCCGGGGGCAAACCCCGAAAAAGTGCGGCAGGATTTGATGCAGCACGGCGTTTTTGTCGAAAGCATGGGCGGCGATGTTTTGTCCGTCGAAGTGTCGGCGAAAAAACGCATCAATCTGGACAAACTGATTGAAGCCATTTTGTTGCAGGCCGAAATTCTGGATTTGAAAGCCAACCCGAACCATTCCGCGGAAGGCGCGATTATCGAAGCCAAAATGGAAAAAGGCCGCGGTTCCGTCGCGACCGTTCTGGTTCAGCGCGGCACGCTGAAACAGGGCGACATTTTCGTCGCGGGCAACAACTGGGGGCGCGTCCGCGCTTTGACGAACGAATACGGCCACCGCGTTGACAGCGCAACGCCGTCCGTTCCCGTCGAAGTCATCGGTTTCCAAAGCACGCCTTGCGCGGGTGACGACTTTATCGTCGTTGCGAACGAAGACAAGGCGCGCGAAATCGCGAACTACCGCCAGCGCAAGGAACGCGAAGCCCTGCAGGTCAAGAGCACCCGCTCCGCCGTTGAGCAGATGTTCGACAAGATTAAGGCGGGCGAAGTCAAAGAACTGCCCGTTGTGGTCAAAGCCGACGTTCAAGGATCGGTCGAAGCGATTACCGCAACGCTGAACAAGATTGCCACCGACAAGGTGCGCGTCCGCGTTCTGCATGCGGCGGTCGGCGCGATTAACGAATCCGATGTAACGCTGGCGAAAGCGTCCAGCGCGCTGATTATCGGCTTTAACGTCCGCGCGAACACTTTGGCGCGTACCGCGGCGAAGCGCGACGGCATCGAAATCCGCTACTACTCCGTGATTTACGAAGTCGCCGACGCGGTTCACAACATCTTGGAAGGCATGCTGGAACCCGAACTGAAAGAAAAGATTTTGGGCTATGCGAAGATTCGCGAAGTCTACAACATCTCGAAAGTCGGCAAGGTCGCTGGCTGCATGGTCAAGGAAGGCTTGATGAAGCGCGGCGCGAAAGTCCGCCTGCTGCGTTCCAACGTTGTTTACCATACGGGAACCTTGGCGCAGCTGAAACGCTTCAAGGACGACGTTAAGGAAGTCCGCGAGGGCTACGAATGCGGCATGAGCTTTGAAAACTTCAACGACATCATGGTCGACGACACGGTTGAATGCTATGAAATCGAAGAAGTCGCCGCCAAACTGGACGACATCCGCGTATAAGGAGCGTTAAGCATGAGGTCGAATTCCAAACCCGCAACCCAGCGTCAACTGCGCGTCGGCGAACAAATCCGCCACATTTTGGCGGACTGTTTCCAGCGCGGCAACGTGCCGAAAGATTTTTTAGACTGTCCGCCCGTTTCGGTGATGGAAGTCAAAATTTCGCCCGATTTTTCGTACTGCAAGGCATATATCTCCGTGCTGTCGATTGAACCCGCGACGGCGACCGATTTGGCGAAAGCGCTGAACAAACAGGCGGGATTTTTCCGCAAAATCGTGGGAACGAAAATCCGCCTGCGCCTGACCCCCGAAATTCATTTTCTGGCGGACGGCGCGCAGGAGGAAGCCGACAGAATCGACGCTCTGCTTGCTAGCGAAAAGGTGCAGCGCGACTTAACGGCGGTGCATGACGACGAAGAATCCGATGGTTAAGGCGGTCTTTTTCGACATTGACGGGACGCTTATCAGCTTTCGGACGCACACGATGCCCGAATCGGCGCAACAGGCGTTAAAGGCTTTGCGCCAAAACGGCGTTAAAGTGTTTGTTGCGACGGGGCGCGCGCCGACCAGCGCCGAATTTATCAAGGAATACTTTGATTTCGACGGCTTTGTTTACTTTAACGGCGCATTGTGTTTGGACAAGGACGGTAAAATCCTCCACGACGAACCGCTGAACCGCGCCGCCGTTGACGGGGCGATTCCGTATATGAACGAAAACAAAATCGCGTGCTGTTTCGAAATGGCTGACCGCACCGTGTTCAACCTGATAAACGACCGTGTGCGCGACCTGATGAAGCTGGTGGATGAATCGTCCATTCCGTCGTCCGTCGAGGATGTGTCGCAAACAACGGACAGCGTTTACCAGTTGTCCGCTTTTGTAACAGCGGACGAAGAGGCGGATTTGATGAGCCTGCTGCCCGACTGCAAAGCGTTGCGGTGGCATCCGCTGTTTATCAACGTTGTCGGCAAAAACGGCGGAAAACCCGTCGGTATTGCGAAAATCTGCGAACGATGCGGCTTTGATATGGCGGACGTGATGGCGTTCGGCGACGGCGGCAACGACAGCGATATGCTGAAATCCGTCGGGTTGGGCGTCGCTATGGGCAACGCGGGGGATGAAGTCAAACGGATTGCCGATTATGTAACAACCGACGTTGACGATGACGGTATTTTCAACGCTTTGAAGCGGTTTGAAGTGATTTGATATGGTAAAAGCGGTCTTTTTCGACATTGACGGGACGCTGGTCAACTACAAAACGCATGTGATATGCGATTCGACGCTGGCGGCTTTGCGGGCTTTGCGCGCGCAGGGCGTCAAACTGTTCGTCGCGACGGGGCGCCCGCTGAAAGGCACGGCGTTTTTAAAGGATATTTTCGATTTTGACGGCTTTCTGGCGCTAACAGGGTCGTATTGCGCGGACAGGGACGGCGTGTTTTTCACCAAAAAAATGTCTATGGATACGCGCACCCGCTTTATGGATTATCTGGAATCGCACAATCTGGCGGGCATTATGGAAACGGCGGACAGGTATGTTTACACCGAAATCAACGACCGCGTGCGCACCGTGATGAACCGCGAACTGCCGCCCGCCGAAAACTGCCGCGACTTGGCGGAAGATGTCTTCCAGATGATTGCATTCGTCGATGCCGACGAACAGGCGGGCTTGATGGCGCAAATGCATGACTGCACCGCTTTCCGCTGGAGCGAAGGGGCAATCGATTTGACGCTGAAAACGGGCGGCAAACGCGCGGGCATTACCGCTGTTTTGGAAAAATACGGCATCAGCCGCGCCGACACCATGGCGTTCGGCGACGGCGGCAACGACTGCGATATGCTGGAATTCGTCGGAACGGGTGTCGCCATGGGCAACGCCGCCGATGCTGCCAAAGCCGCTGCCGACTACGTTGCCGATGACGTGGAACACGACGGTATTTTCAAAGCTTTAAAGCACTTTAAGCTGATTTGAAAAGATTGGCGCGTTCTCTTCTCGGGTTCGCTTTCGCCTCCGCTGTTCCATAAAAAAAAGACCGCTTAAGCGGTCTTTTTTTATGGAGCGGGTGAAGGGAATCGAACCCTCGTATTCAGCTTGGGAAGCTGCTGCTCTGCCATTGAGCTACACCCGCGAAATTCTTATCGTTCAATCACGTCGTTAAACGCGGGAGCCGACAAATCTTGATCCAATCGATTAGATAATGCCTTAATTAAATCAAATGTCAAGATGGTCCATAAATTTTCGTGTTCTTCCAACGATGCTTCACGGTCAATAATCTTGCGGCGCATAACGGAAGCTGACGTTTCGACGACCATTGCCCCTTCGGCGTTGACGACTTGGATCGTTACATCGATTTTGCCCGTGTATTGCTGCTGAATCTGCTTGTTCATCGAACCGCCCGTCACAATGTTTTCTTCGACAATGCTGGCGTCTTTGATCATAAAGCGGACGTGGCGGTCGGGCGTCTTGTCGATGCCGAAGCGGTTGACAGCCCATTTGTGAACGATCTGTTCGGGATAAACCAGCATCAGATGATCAACGTTCGGCAGTCTGCCGGGGGCGTTGTAGCTGGAAATAAACTTGATGTCCTGCGCTTTAAAGCGGATTTTCTGACCTTGCGGAACAATCTGATAGAAATTGCCCTGCGCTTGCGGGACGTACGGCTGGGCGTTCGCATCCGTATAAGCCTGCGGAGCCGTTGTTTCATAAGGCTTCTGGTCGGGCGCGTAAGCATACGGCGCCGAATCGCCGTCCGATACGCACGCTGCCGTTACAGTTGTCGCCAATACCGCGGAAATCAGGCGTGAAAGCTTGAAAGACATAATAGGTTATTCTCCTAAATCTTTTAACGTTAACGTATAGCTCTTTCCGCAAAAACGGCAGTCGATTTTAATAGCTCCGTCGACAGCCATCTCTTTTCTGTCCTGCAGTGAAAAGCGCTTTAACATTTCTATTACCTTTTCTTTTGAACAACGGCAACCGAATTCTATCTTTTTGGGCATAAAAAAGTGCAAATCGTTCCGGTTGAACAGCCTGAACAGCAATTTTTCAAGACTCAAGGTTGTGTCGAATATTTCCGAATCTTGCAATGATTTCAAAAGGACGGTCGCCGTATTCCACAGGTCGTCGACTTCCTCTTTTTTCAGCAGTTCGGCGGTTTTCGCGTCAAAAGGCATTTTTTGCAACAAAACCGCACCGGCGATCCAGCCGTGTTTTCCGTCGGGGGCGTCAACCGCCAGACGAATTTCGGTGTCGATCTGTTCCGATTGGCGGAAATATTCCAAAACACAAGCCGTCAGCGATGCTTTTTCCAACGCGACGACGCCTTGGTAAGATTGCCCGTCGTGTTCCGTCATAAACGCCAAAGTTCCGTTGCCGAAGTAATGGGAAACAGGGTTTTCTTTTTCGTCCGGTGTTTGTTCCGCCTGTTTCAAAGCGGCTTCGTCAAACCGAGCATAGCCCCGTATTTGCCCCGTTGTCGTCAAGTCGATTACCAGCATCGATATCGCCCCGTCGCTTTGGATTTGGAGCGAAAAAACGCCGTCATATTTGACCGAAGACGCCAACAGGACCGTTAAAACGGCTGCTTCGGACAAAAACCTGCCGACCGATTCGGGGTAGCCGTGCTGACCGATGATCGTATCCAGAACCGACGTCAATCGGACGGCTTGCCCGCGTGACATTCCGGAATCGATCAGATAGGGTTGAACAATATTTTCAGACGTATCGGTCATACGACTTCCTCCTTTTTCAATTTAATGCTATAACTTTCTTTAAAAAGATTTAATACTGACGGTTAATCTCACTTTTGAAAGCAAAAAAATGCCCGAATCCAAAAACGCGCGTCCTTTGACGGTCAAAAGACTGACCAACATCGCCTTGTATTATTTAGGGCGGTATGAAAGTTCTGTCGAGCAGTTGAGAAAAATTTTGTTGCGCCGCGTCTTAAAGGAAAGGATGAAAGGTGCTGACATTCCCGCCGACATCGATGCCGCTGTCGATTCGATTGTAATCAAAGCGGTTGCCGACGGCTACGTCGACGACCGCCGCTTTGCGGAAGGTGTCGTGCGCCGGTGTCAAAGTGCGGGAAAATCGCGCCGATATTTGATCGGAAAATTGAAAACGGCGGGAATCGACTCGGATCTGATTCTGGAATTGACGGCAGCGTTGACCGATTCGGATTTGGACGCCGCGCGCCGATTCGTTCAAAAGAAAAAAATCGGCTGCTGCCGCCCTCTTGAAAAACAAAAAGAATGTTTTAAAAAAGATTTGGCGGCGATGGCGCGCGCGGGTTTTTCTTTCGAGGTTGCAAAACAGGCTCTTGAAACGGGCGAAGACGGGGATTTTTATGAATAAGCTTATAATTTTCGATTTTGACGGCGTTTTGATTGACAGCGAATTGCTGGGCTGTCAAGTCTGGTCGGACTGCTTGAAACCGTATGCCGATGTCAGTCTGCAAGCCATGCTCGGCTATACGGGACGTACGGGCGCGCTGATTTGCAAAATGATTGAGGAAGAATATCATTGCACTTTGCCGTCCGATTTTTTGGCGCATGTCAACACCGCCGTCGAAGATTTGATGGAACGCGAACTTTTACCCGTCAAAGGCGTTTTGGAAACGCTGCCGAAACTGGCTTTGCCGATGTGCATCGCGTCGGGCAGCAGACCCGAACGGCTGTTCCAATGTCTGCGAGTCGCACATCTCGAGTCGTTTTTTAATAAAAGCAACACGTTCAGTTCCCACTATGTCAAAAACGGAAAACCCGCTCCCGACATTTTCCTGTATGCGGCGGAAAAAATGGGCGAATCGCCTGAAAACTGCGTTGTGATTGAGGACAGCGTTTCGGGTATTGTTGGCGCAAAAGCCGCAAAAATGACGGTTTTCGGCTTTGCGGGCGGATCGCATTGCGCGCCGGATCATGCCGAAAAGCTCACAGCCGCAGGGGCGGATCTGACTTTTGACGACTTTACAAAACTGCCTGATTTGCTGGGCTAGCCGTCTTCACGGTGCAGCAAAACGGCAACGCTCAGCAAAGCGAAAATAACGGGCGGACTCCATGTCGCAAAAACGATCGGCAGATTCGCGGCGAATCCCATCGCGTAAGTGATGCGCGTCATAAAATACAGCAAAAAACCGCTGGCAATTGCGCAAGACAGCTTTAACGCTCCGCCGCCGCGGCGCTGATTCGGGTCAACCGAAAACACGGCGGCGATCAGAACCATTGTCATCAGCAAAAACGGCGAAACAATCAAAGAATGCAGGTGCAATCTGTGCGAATGCGCCGAAAAGCCCGAACTTTCGAAAAAATCGATCAATTTCGGCAGGTCCCAAAACGATATGGTTTCGGGGGAAGCGAAATTTTCCTGAATTTTGCCCAAAGTCAATTCCGTCGGAATCCGAATCGAGCCGTTAAATTCAATATTTTTTCCAGGAGTGTAAGTTCTTGCGTTGTGCAGTTCGAAAAAACCGTCCTGCAAAGCGGCTTTGTTGGCATCGATTCGTTTCAAAAAAGCGTTGTTTTCCGAAAACTCCATAATGCTGACGCCGCGCAGCGTCAGTTCGAACTTTTCCTGCCGCAGACCGTTGGCGTGCAGAGTGTACATTTTTCCGTCGCGGTGTTCCCGCAGCCACAAATCCCGCGATGCCGTCGAAATATGGGGCAATCCCTTTCGATCGTCGTCGAGTCGCTGGTATTTCGCGTACATGGTCGCCGCAAAGGGGTTGAAGACCGTGACCGAAAATACACCTATCAAAAAAGAAATTATCAGCAGCGGCGTGATGAATTGCCAAACGGATTGTCCCGCCGCGCGGATAATGACCAATTCGTGGCTTTTGGTCAGACGCCAGAAAACGATGATGGCTCCGATCAGCACGCCGAACGGCAGAATCGTAATCAGCATGTTCGGCAGTTTCAAAAGCCCCATGACAAGCACGTTCGCAAAACCGAAAGAGGGAACGGCGGCTTCTTTTTTCATCAGCTCGATAACGTCAAACAATAATATAATGAATCCCAAGGTCAGCATGACGGCAAAAAACGACATCAAAAACTGACGCAAGATATAACGGCTGATAAGTTTTGGCGCGGACATCGGCGGAATCCCTTTGAAAAACGTTTCTCTTAAACAGATATCATACCTCGGAATAAAAAAAAGTGAATTTTTTTGAAAAAAGATGTTGACATTAAGTTCGTACAGGCATATACCCGTTTTTGCGCTTCGGGAACGGGGCGGAGATATTAGAGAGAGTTTGAAGAAGAGAGAGAAGAAGAGATGTACAGGCGGCGGGCTTGTTTAGGACGAGACGTTG